>Ga0131853_10000423_pt1 | contig 77450 bp, 66 predicted proteins | sample TergutLab28metaG_FD_92764 | JGI IMG/M metagenome (GOLD analysis project Ga0131853, IMG submission 92764) | Labiotermes labralis P1 segment gut microbial communities from Petit-Saut dam, French Guiana - Lab288 P1 (version 2) (version 2) | ecosystem: Host-associated > Arthropoda: Insects >...
CGACACCTGGCACTACCTCTACCGCGGCGCCTACTGGCGGCGCGGGCCGGTGACGATGACCGCGATCGCCGGCATCGACACCGCCCTGTGGGACATCAAGGGCAAGGTCGCCGGCCTGCCCGTCTATCAGCTGCTGGGCGGTCGCTCGCGGGACGGCGTCACCGTCTACGGCCACGCCTCGGGCGCGACCGTCGAGGAGGCGGTCGCCGACGCCGCCGGCTACCTCGATCGGGGCTACCGCGCCGTACGCCTGCAGTCGTCGATCCCCGGCCTCGACTCGACGTACGGCATCGGTGGCAACGCCGCCGCCGGTGCCCACTCCTACGAGCCCGCGGAGTCCGCGCTGCCGGTCGAGAACGTGTGGGACACCGAGGCCTACCTCGCCCACGTGCCCGACCTCTTCGCCGCCGCCCGGCGCGAGCTCGGACCGCTCCCCCGCCTGCTGCACGACGTCCACCACCGGCTCACCCCCAACGAGGCGGCCCGGCTGGGCAAGGAGCTCGAGCCGTACCACCTGACCTGGATGGAGGACCCGGTGCCGGCCGAGCTGCAGGACGGCTACCGCCACCTGCGCCAGCACACCACCACACCGATCGCCACCGGCGAGGTCTTCAGCTCCATCTACGACTGCGAGACGCTGATCCGCGAGCGGCTGATCGACTACATCCGCACCACCGTCGTCCACGCCGGCGGGATCACCCATCTACGCCGGATCTTCGACCTCGCGGCGCTCTACGACGTACGCAGCGGGTCGCATGGCGCGACCGACCTCTCTCCGGTCTGCCTTGCGGCCGCGCTGCACGTCGACACGGCGATCCCGAACTTCGGGCTGCAGGAGTACATGCCGCACACGCCGGAGACCGACGAGGTCTTCCCGCACTCCTATCACTTCGAGGACGGCATGCTGCACGTCGGCGAGGAGCCCGGGCTGGGTGTCGACATCGACCTCGAGAAGGCCGCGGAGTATCCCTACCAACCGGCATCGCTACCGATCAACCGGCTGCGGGACGGCACGATGTTCCACTGGTGAAGGCCGGCCTCATTCGGTCGGGACACGTGCCTCCAGCTCGGCCAGCCACGCCGCGGCGCTGGCGTCCGACGGCATCCGCCAGTCACCGCGCGGCGACATCGTGCCGCCGTTGCTCACCTTCGGGCCGTTGGGCAGCGCGCTGCGCTTGAACTGGTTGCCGAAGAAGCGCCGGATGAAGATCTCCAGCCAATGCCGGATCTCCGCCATCGAGTACGCCGTCCGGCGGTCGTCCGGGTACGCCGGCGGCCACTCGCCCGCGTCGGCCTCGTGCCACGCGTGCCAGGCCAGAAAGGCGATCCTGCTCGGGCTGAACCCGTTGCGGACCAGGTGGAAGAGGGTGAAGTCCTGCAGGGCGTAGGGGCCGACCATCGCCTCGGTCGACTGGTTGTCGCCGGGCACGAGCTCCGGGGTGATCTCCTGGTCGAGGATCTTGCGCAAGACCACGTTGGTGGACTCCTCGAACTGGGCGTCGTCGATCACCCAGCGGATCAGGTGCTGCATCAGCGTCTTCGGCACCCCGGCGTTGACGTTGTAGTGGCTCATCTGGTCACCCACGCCGTACGTGCACCAGCCCAGCGCCAGCTCGGAGAGGTCGCCGGTGCCGAGCACGATGCCGCCGCGCTGGTTGGCGGCGCGGAAGAGGTAGTCGGTGCGCAGGCCCGCCTGCACGTTCTCGAAGGTCACGTCGTAGACCGGCTCGCCCCCGCCCGCGGGGTGACCGAGGTCCTTGAGCATCTGGGTGGCCGCGGGGCGGATGTCGAGGGTCTCGGACGTCGTACCCAGCGCCTCCATCAGCGCCAGGGCGTTGCCCTTCGTGGACTCACCGGTCGCGAACCCCGGCATGGTGAAAGCGAGGATGTCGCTGCGCGGCCGGCCGAGCCGGTCCATCGCCTTGGCGGCGACGATCAGCGCGTGCGTGGAGTCCAGGCCGCCGCTGACGCCGATCACGATCTTGGGCTGGCCGATGGACTGCATCCGCTTCTCTAGCCCCGAGACCTGGATGTTGTAGGCCTCGTAGCAGTCCTGGGCCAGCTTGTCGGGGTCGTCCGGCACGAACGGGAAGCGGTCGACCTTGCGCCGCAGGCCCGAGCCGGTGAGCGGCGGGGCGAGCTCGAACTCGATCTCCTGGAAGGTGTCGGTGACGCCGCCGTCGCCGCTGAACGCACGCCGGTTGTCGTCGAACGTGCCCTGCCGGATCCGCTCGCCGCGGATCCGCTGCAGGTCCACGTCGACGACCGTGCGACGGGGGCCGTCCGGGAAGCGCTCGGACTCCCCCAGCAGGTCGCCGAGCTCGTAGACCATCGTCTGGCCGTCCCAGGACAGGTCGGTCGTGGACTCGCCGGGACCCGCCGCCGTATAGACGTACGCCGCGGCGCAGCGCGCGCTCGCCGACTCGACCAGCAGCCGGCGGGCGTCGGAGCGGCCGACGGTGATCGGGCTGGCCGAGAGGTTGACCAGCACGGTGGCGCCGGCCAGTGCGGCGAGCGAGCTGGGCGGCACCGGCACCCACATGTCCTCGCAGATCTCCACGTGGAACGTCAGGCCCGGCACGTCGCTGGCCCGGAAGAGCAGCCGCGGGCTGATCGGCACCTCGACGCCGCCGAGGTCGATCAGCCCGTCGATCTCGTCGCCGGAGCCGAACCAGCGGCTCTCGTAGAACTCCCGGTACGTCGGCAGGTAGGACTTCACCGAGACGCCGAGGATCTCACCGCCGTGGATCACCACCGCGCAGTTGAGCAGGCGGCTGCCGTGCAGCAGGGGCGCACCGACGACGATGACCGGCAGCAGGGTCTCGCTCTCGAGCACGATCTGCTGGATCGCGGTCTCGACCGCGTCGAGCAGCGGGCGCTGGAGGAAGAGGTCGTCCACGGCGTACCCCGACAGGCAGAGCTCGGGGAAGACCGCCACGGCCACGCCCTCCTGCGCGCAAGCCCGGGCCTGCTCGATCACGGCGCGGGCGTTGCTGGCCGGATCGGCGGGCGTGACCGGGATCGTGCACGCCGCGACGCGGGCGAAGCCATGGCCGTAGGCGGAGTAGAAGTCCACGTCGCCAGTCTAGGGAAGGGCCTCGGGATCGGCCCCTGTCACCGGGTCGGGGATCGGCGTAGCGTCGCGACCATGCCCGAGATCACGCCCTGCCTGTGGTTCGACGACGACCTCGAGGAGGCGATGGAGTTCTATGTCTCGCTCTTCCCGAACTCGCGGATCCTGCACACCTCGCGGTACGGCGAGACCCTGCCGCCCGGTGTCGACCGGAAGCCGGGCGACCTGCTCGCGGCCGAGTGGGCGCTCGACGGCCGAACCATCCGCGGCATCAACGGCGGCCCCGCCCATGCGGGCTTCACCGAGACGTTCTCGCTCTCGGTGGCCACCGCGGACCAGGCCGAGACCGACCACTACTGGGACGCCCTGATCGCCGGCGGTGGCCGCCCCGACCGGTGCGCGTGGCTCAAGGACCGCTTCGGCCTGTCGTGGCAGATCGTGCCGAACCGGCTGATGGAGCTGCTCTCCGACCCCGACCCGCGCCGGGCCGACGCCGCGACGAAGGCGATGCTGTCGATGGACAAGATCGTCATCGCCGATCTGGAAGCCGCCGTGGCGGCCGTTGCCGCCGTGTGAGCACGGCGGCCCGCAACAGGCGGAGGCACGTCAACGTGACGACCGCCACAGCGCGGCACCGGCCCTCGTCGTCCTAGGCTGGGATTGGTCCGTGGACTCCATCAGGGAGCCGCGAGATGACGCAGAAAGGCACGCTCCGTGACCAGCAACGAGCAGGCGCCGTACGGCGCCCCGGGCGCATCAGGCGCCGCCGCACCCGTCAAGAAGGTCCGCACCCATCACCTTCGCGAGATGAAGGAACGCGGCGAGAAGTTCACCATGCTGACGGCGTACGACGTCTTCAGCGCCCGCATCTTCGACCAGGCCGGCATCGACACCCTCCTGGTCGGCGACTCCGCTGCCAACACCGTCTACGGCTACAGCACCACGGTCCCCGTCAGCCTCGACGAGCTGATTCCGCTGGCCCGCGCCGTCGCGCGCGGCGCGTCACGGGCGCTGGTGGTCGGTGACCTGCCGTTCGGCTCCTACCAGGGCTCGCCCGAGCAGGCCTACGCCAGCGCGGTGCGGCTGATGAAGGAGGCCGAGGTCGCCGCGGTCAAGCTCGAGGGCGGCGTCGAGATGGTGCCCCAGATCGAGCGGCTGACCCGCGGCGGCATCCCCGTGTGCGCCCACATCGGCTTCACGCCCCAGTCCGAGCACACCCTGGGCGGCTACCGCGTGCAGGGTCGCGGCGAGACCGGCGAGCGGGTGCTTCGCGACGCGATCGCGGTCCAGGAGGCCGGCGCCTTCGCGGTCGTGATGGAGATGGTGCCCGGCGACGTCGCCACCCAGGTCACCAAGGAGCTGGTGATCCCCACCATCGGTATCGGCGCCGGCAACCAGACCGACGGCCAGGTGCTGGTCTGGCAGGACGCCTTCGGGCTCAACGACGGCCGCACGCCGCGCTTCGTCAAGCGCTACGCCGACCTGCACGGCGTACTCCTCGGTGCGGCGCAGGCCTACGCCGCAGACGTGCGGTCCGGCGAGTTCCCGGCCCCCGAGCACACCTTCTGACCGGTTGTGAGTGTGAGCGAGGCCCATGGCCCTCGCTCACACTCACACTGCTCACTCACAAGGTCACTCACCAGGCTGGGACGCCGATCTGCTGACAGATGTCACCCCGACGAGATGTCACACCACCGAGGACGCCGGGCGCCGGATTCGCCACACTGAAGCCATGAGCCAAGACCGTACGACGCCGGCGGCCGTCCGCCTCGAGGGCGTGACGAAGACGTTCGGCGACGTCCACGCCGTCGACGGCATCGACCTGGTGCTGGATCCCGGCGAGGTCGTCGCGTTCCTGGGCCCCAACGGCGCGGGCAAGACGACCACGATCGACATGATCCTGGGGCTCTCGCAGCCCACGACCGGCACCGCCGAGGTGCTCGGCATGAAGCCGCGGGCCGCGATCGCCCGGGGACTCGTCTCCGCGGTCATGCAGACGGGCGGCCTGCTCAAGGACCTCACCGTCCGCGAGACGGTCGCCTACACCGCGAGCCTCTTCGCCGACACCGCCGAGGTCGACCGCGTGCTCGCCGACGCGGGCATCAGCGGCATCGCCGACCGCAAGGTGGCCAAGTGCTCGGGCGGCGAGCAGCAGCGGCTGCGCTTCGCGATGGCGCTGCTGCCCGACCCGGCGCTGCTTCTGCTGGACGAGCCCACCACCGGCATGGACGTCGAGGGTCGCCGCAACTTCTGGAGCGCGATCCGCAACGACGCCCAGCGTGGCCGCACGGTGCTCTTCGCGACCCACTACCTCGAGGAGGCCGACCAGTACGCCGACCGGATCGTGCTGATCAGCAAGGGCAAGATCGTCGCCGACGGCACCGGCTCGGAGATCCGAGCCCTGGCCTCGGGCCGCGTCGTACGGGCCAGCGTCCGGGCAACGCCCGAGGTCAGGGCCGAGTTGGAGAGCCTCGGCGGGGTCGACAGCGTCGAGCTGCGCGGCGAGCAGGTGCTCGTCCACACCAAGGACAGCGACGCCGTGGCCCGCTTCCTGTTGACCCACACCGACGCACGCGACGTCGAGATCACGTCGAAGAACCTCGAGGACGCGTTCCTCAGCCTGACCGGAGCCGAGTCATGAGCACCCCCGCCAGCACCCCTGCCAGCACCCCTGCCCTGGATCTCACCCGCCGGGTGCCTCCGCTCGGCAGCTTCAACCCCACCCTGCTGCGGATCGAGCTCATGCGGATGCTGCGCAACCGGCGCACGGTCGTGTTCACGCTCGTCCTGCCGGTCGTCCTGCTCCTCTCGGTCGGCAACCAGCGCGACTGGCGCCAGCCGATCGGCTCGGGCAACGTGGCCGCCTACCTGATGGTCTCGATGGGCCTGTACGGCGCGGCGCTGACCGCCGCGGCGACGGGCTCGATGGTCGCCCTCGAGCGCGCGACCGGCTGGTCGCGCCAGCTGCGCCTGACGCCGCTCAACCCTGTCGCCTACATCCTCACCAAGGCGCTGGTCGCTCTCACCATGGGTGCGCTCGCGCTGGTCGCGGTGAACATCGTCGGCAAGCTGCAGGGCCACGCGCAGATGCCGGGCGGCATCTGGATCTCCTGCCTGGTGGTCACGCTCTTCTGCACACTGACGTTCGCGGCGCTCGGCGTCTTCGCCGGCTACATCGTGCCGGGTGAGAACGTCATGCAGATCCTCGGCCCCGGCCTGGCGATCCTCTCCTTCCTCGGCGGCCTCTTCATCCCGCTGAGCCAGTACAACCAGATCGTCCGCGACATCGCCTACTGGACACCGATGTACGGCGTCGCCCAGGTCGCCCGCGCCCCGCTGACCCACGACCTGCCCTGGTACGCCGTCGTGAACGCCGTGGCGTGGTTCGCGCTCTTCGTGGCCGGTGCCGCGTGGCGGATGAGCAAGGACACCGCCCGCGTCTGAGCGGCGATCCGTACAGGTCTGAAGGGTCGAAGTAGCGTGAACACCGTGACCGAACCACCGAGTCCCACCCTCGTCGAGCCGCCCGCCGAGCAGCTCCTGAGGGAGCCTGGCTGCCCGCCGGTCGACAGCGACTGGGCCAGGCGCCGCAGCCTGCTCGGCCCGTGGATCGCGAGCCTGTGGCTGGCCTTCCTCGTCCCGGCGCTGGTCGACGGCTGGCGCCTGCGCCACGAGGCACAGGGCATCGTGGGCATGGCCGCGACGGTCGCCTTCATGGTGCTCTACATCCTGAACTGGTTCGGCGCCCGCCGGTCGCGGATGCGGCTGCTCACCCAGCCCCCGCTGCGCTACGCCCTCGCGTACGTCGCCGCCCTGCTGGCCCTCGGCGTGCTGATGGTCGCGCTGCTCGGCCCGAACGCCACCAGCGTCGCGGTCTTCATCGCGGTCGCGGCGATCATGACGCTTCCGTTGAAGGTGGCCGTCCCGCTCGAGATCGTGCTGGTCGTGGCCACGATCGTGGTCGGTCACGAGAGGGGCTGGCCGGGGCAGGTCGGCGTCGCGTTCGGCACGGTGCTGGGGTCGCTGGCCGTCTTCGGGATGCGCACGGTGATGGCCCGCAACCTCCAGCTCTGGCGGGCGCACGAGGAGAACACGTTGCTGGCGGTCGACAACGAGCGCAACCGCTTCGCCCGCGACCTGCACGACATCCTCGGCCACTCGCTCACGGTCATCACGGTCAAGGCCGAGCTGGCCCAGCGGCTCGTCGAGGCCGACCCGGAGCGGGCCAAGGCGGAGATCGCGGATCTCGAGCGGCTCTCGCGCGATGCGCTGGCCGACGTACGCCGTGCGGTGGAGGGCTATCGCGAGCTGACCCTGCCCGGCGAGCTGGCCCGTGCCCGGGTGGCGCTGCGCGCGGCCGAGATCGAGCCGGCGCTGCCGCAGTCGACCGACGTGGTGCCGACCGAGCTGCGCGAGCTCTTCGCCTGGACCGTGCGCGAGGGGGTCACCAACGTGATCCGACACTCGGGGGCCTCGCACTGCGAGATCGTGCTCACCGGCTCCGGTGCCGTGGTCCGCGACGACGGCACCGGCCCGGGCGCCTGCCCGGAGGGGTCCGGCCTGACCGGCCTGCGCGAGCGCGCAGCGGCCGTCGGCGCCCGGGTCACGATCCGACCGCTCGAGCCTGGCTTCGCCCTGGAGGTGCTGGCGTGATCCGGATCCTGCTCGCCGACGACCAGGCGCTGGTCCGCGGCGCCCTCGCGGCGCTGCTCAGCCTGGAGCCCGACATCGAGGTCGTGGCCGAGGTGGGGTCGGGCGCCGACGTACTGCCGGCCGTGCTCGAGCACAGGCCCGACGTGGCGCTCGTCGACGTCGAGATGCCCGGCCTCGACGGCATCTCAGCCACCGCCCAGGTGACCCGCGAAGCCCCGCGCACGCGGGTGCTGATCGTGACGACCTTCGGCCGGCCCGGTTACCTGCGCCGGGCCATGCAGGCCGGTGCGAGCGGCTTCGTCGTCAAGGACACCCCGGCACCCCAGCTGGCCGACGCCGTACGACGGGTGCACGGTGGCCTGCGGGTCGTCGACCCCAAGCTCGCCACCGACTCGCTGCTGGCGGGCGAGTCGCCGCTGACCCAGCGCGAGACCGAGGTGCTGCAGTCCGCCCGCGACGGCTCCAGCGTCGCCGCGATCGCGGCCAAGCTGTTCCTGTCGGAGGGCACCGTCCGCAACCACCTCTCGGCGGCGATCGGCAAGACCGGCGCGACCAACCGCGCCGAGGCCGTGATCACGGCCGAGGGCAACGGCTGGCTCTGACCTGGCTCAGGGGCGGCTCAGAGACCGCCCCACGGGTTGATCTTGTCGGGGTCCTTGCCCTCCGCGCGATCCTCCGCCTCCCAGGCGGCGTTGCGCTCGGCGACCTTGTCCAGCGCCCGCTCGGCCTCCTCCCGCGAGGGATAGGGGCCGAGCCGGTCGATCGGCGGACAGCCGTCCGCGGGCTCCACCGCGTGATGCTTGACGCAGTACCACCACTTCTCACCGGTCTCGCTCGTCATGCCATCGAACGTACACGCCCCCGCCACCGCCGAGAGGTCGCTCCGTGACAGTCGAGAGGTCGCCCCGTGACAGTCGAGAGGTCGCCCCGTGACAGTCGAGAGGTCGCCCCGTGACAGTCGAGAGGTCGCCCCGTGACACACGGGCGGGCGCGAAACCCCCATCGGCGCTAGCGTCGTGATCTATGACCGTCTCCTCCGCGCCCGCTGTGCGGATGGGCACGTCGGTCGGCCGAGCGGTGATCGCCGCGGCGACGCTGGGCTCGGGGATGGCGATGCTGGACGGCACGGTCGTCAACGTCGCCCTGCGCACCATCGGCGAGCGTCTCGGCGCCAGCCTGCACCAGCTGCAGTGGATCACCAACGCCTATCTCCTGGCGCTGGCCAGCCTGATCCTGCTGGGCGGCTCCTTCGGCGACCGGTTCGGCCGACGGCGGGTCTTCGTGATCGGGGTGGTGTGGTTCGCGGCGGCCTCCACGCTGTGCGGCCTGGCCCCCTCCCCCGATGTACTCATCGCGGCCCGGGCGCTGCAGGGCGTCGGCGGTGCGCTGCTCACGCCGGGGAGCCTGGCGATGATCCAGGGCGCGTTCGCACCCGACGACCGGGCGCCCGCGATCGGTGCCTGGTCGGGGCTGGGCAGCATCGCGGCGGCCATCGGGCCGTTCCTGGGCGGTGCCCTGGTCGACTACGCGAGCTGGCGCTGGATCTTCCTGATCAACGTGCCGATCGCGGCGCTGACCGTGCTGGTCGCGGTCCGCGCCGTACCCGAGACCCGGGATCCGGGGGCGTCCTCGCGCTTCGACCTGGCCGGCGCCGTACTCGCTGCGATGGCGCTTGGCGGTACGACGTACGCGCTGATCGAGTGGGGCGCTCTGGCCGCAGTGGTCGCGGTCTGCGTTGGCGTACTCGCGGGCGTGGGCTTCGTGGTCGTCGAGGCGCACCAGGCCGAGCCGATGCTGCCGCTGGGGATCTTCCGCAGCGCGACGTTCAGCGCGTCCAACCTGATGACCCTGCTCGTGTACGGCGCGCTGGGTGCGATCACCCTCTTCGTGGTGCTCCAGCTGCAGACGGTCAGCGGCTACAGCCCACTGGTAGCCGGCGCGTCCTTCGTACCGATGACCGTGATCATGCTGCTGCTGGCCCCGCAGGGTGGGCGGCTGTCGCAGCGGATCGGGCCGCGGATCCCGATGACCGTCGGCCCGGTGGTGATGGCGGGCGGCGTGCTGCTGATGCTGCGGATCGGGAGCCCGGTGTCGTATCTGTTCGACGTGCTGCCCGCCGTGGTCGTCTTCGGGCTGGGGCTGGCACTGATGGTCGCCCCACTCACCGCGACCGTCCTCGCCGCGGCGCCCGACGAACACGCCGGCATCGCCAGCGGGGTCAACAACGCCGTGGCGCGGGCGGGATCGCTGCTCGCCGTCGCCGCGCTGCCGATCGCCGTCGGCCTGCACGGTGACGAGTACGCCGACGCGGCCGTCTTCGGCGGGGCGTTCCACCGCGCGATGCTGGCGTGTGCCGTGCTGCTCGCCGCGGGTGGGCTGATCTCGTGGATCGCGATCCGACGGCCGGAGCGCGCCGAGGAGTGACGCCCACCGGGGCCGCAGTTGCGCTGCGAGGCCAAGGGCCGCAGACAACTTGGTGCTGCAAGCGCAAGACCGTCCCGCGTGCCCGTCTGTAGTGTCCCGCGGACCGGCCGCACGGCCCCGAACATGGAGGTTCGCTTGATGCGATACGTGCTCGCATTCCTGGTGGTTCCGCTTCTTGCCCTCGCCGGCTGCGGAGGGACGGCCCAGCCCGTCGGGGCGCCGGCCAATCAGCGGGCCACTGAGCCAACCGCTGGCCCGACCGCAGCCTCCGCTGGGCCTGCCTCGAACGTGGTGGACCCGCTGAGTGAGATCACGGATCCCGCGAGCGCCGCATTCCTGGCCCTTTCGATCACGCCGATCGTCGACAGGCACGGCGTTGGGCCGACGTCCTTCGCGATCCACCTGCCCCACGGCGTCCACTCCGTCCGGGCCTACGTCGCGTGCTCTCCTGGGTCACGGTTCGAGGTCCGGCTCGGCAAGAGGTTCGCCGGCGGCTGTGAGCGGCGGTTCACGAGCTTCGCCGACATCCCGATCGGCACGGCGAGAAGGCTCGAGCTCACGATCCCCGGCCACACCTCCTACGCGCTCGTCGTGATCCCGTCCCCCTCGCCTCGGACGAAGCACTGAACGGCGCAGATTCCGAGTAGGCGCGGTGGCTCTTGCCAACGGCAGCGGCCGGGGTGGAGGTTGGGATCGGCGAGCCTCGCCCGCATGCCGCCGGCCTCGCCCGACCCGGAGGAGAACGATGAACAAGGCTCTGCTCAACTCCCTGACGAAGACCGAGCAGCGCTTTCTCGCCGCGACGTCGCGTACGGCGCTGGAGGCGCTCGACGAGGACGAGGTGCTCGACCTGCACGCCCGAGCGCGCCGGATGCGCGACAAGTACGTCACCACCTATCGCCGCAACGCGGCCGCCGCCGTGCAGAGTGCGGGGAGCCGCGGCGCGAGCTACGAGGAGAACCAGCGCGACCGCGAGAAGGCCGAGACCTTCGAGACCTCGCTCGCCCGGGTCAGCCGGCGGGTGGGCGTGCTCGCCGCCCGCGCCGCGGCCGACCTACGCCACGAGCGGATCGAGGCCGCCCGAGAGACCTCCGCCCAGCCGCCCACGCCACCGACTCCGACGCCGCCCGCACAACCCGGGAGCCTGCCGCGCGGCGCCAAGAAGACCACCGGCGGCGTGAAGAAGGACGCGTCGTCGCGGTCCATGGGCGCGCGGCGGCAGGCGAAGCGCGACGCTCGCTGAGCTCGCCCGCCCGCCCCGCCGAGTAGTCGCTCCGTGACACCCGAGACGTCACCCCGTGACACCCGAGACGTCACCCCGTGACACCCGAGACGTCACCCCGTGACACCCCAGTAGTCAGTCCGTGACAGGCGCGCCCTACTCGGAGCGCGCCTCGATCAACCGCTGCACGCGGAAGACCGCGGCGTGGTGGTCGTAGTCGTCGCTCATCACGGCCGCCAGGCGCAGGTGCGGCAGCGCCTCGTCGTACTTCGACTGGCGCTCGAGCGCGCGGCCCAGTGCGTGCTGCGCCCAGACGTCGCTGGGGTTCTCGTCGATCAGGCTGCGCAGCTCGTCGGCGGCGCGACCGAGCTGCGCACGCTGCAGGTACGCCCAGGCGCGTAGCGTGCGCAGCCCCGCATTCTTGGGGTCCTCGGCGAGCGCCGGCTCGATCAGCTCCAGCGCTTCCACCGGGAAGCGACGGTGAAGCAGATCGAAGGCCGTCTGGTACGCCGACTCGTGGCCGGCCTGGCCGGGAAAGACGATCGCAGGGGCGACGTACTCGGGGATCTTGAACTCTTCCGTCATGATGTCCCCCACAACGTGATACCCCACGGGGGTATTCCGTTGACTCGCTTGGCGACGGCGTACTCCCCTAGTCTGACTCTCTGCGGATGGGCTGGCCGGGCGATCGCGTCGGACACCAACGGTGTACGTCGAGGAAAGTCCGGGCTCCACAGGGCAGGGTGGTGGCTAACAGCCACCCGGGGTGACCCGCGGGACAGTGCCACAGAAAGCAAACCGCCTCCCGGCTTGCCGGGCGGTAAGGGTGAAACGGTGGTGTAAGAGACCACCAGCGGTCGGGGTGACCCGTCCGGCTAGGTAAACCCCACCCGGAGCAAGATCAGACAGGATGCGATGCGAGCGGCCGCGAGGTCGCGAGCGGAGGGCGGCCCGCCCGAGCATCCGGGTAGATCGCTGGAGGCCGCCGGCAACGGCGGCCCGAGATGGATGATCGCCGCTCCTCGGAGTACAGAACCCGGCTTATAGGCCAGCCCGTCCGCCACACCCACTCTACCGGTCGCAGCGCTTCATCAGGCGCAGGCCGCCGCGCTGCCGCTGGCCTGACGTGGGAGAACTAGCCCGCTAGCCCCTACGGCCGACCCGACTGGCGAAGTCGTCGAGCGCGCGGATGACTTCCGGCGCGAGCCAGACCCTGTTGCGCTGGCCGCCGCCTGAGCGAACGATGATCTCGGCCGCTTCGAGCTGCTCGACCGCGCGCTGGGCGGCAGACAGCGCAACGCCGGTCGCCCCGATGACGTACGCCACGTTGATCGCCGGCTGGTTGAGCAGCAGAGGCAGCAGGCGCCTGGCGGCAGAGCCCCGGCGGGCCGACAGCCGATCGTTCCATTCGTCGTAGATTGCCTCGAGATCATCGACCAGCCGCCGCCCGTTGGTGACGGCGCGGAACGATGCGTCGACGAACTGGCGCACGATCGGTTCGATGTCGCCCTTGCGGTAGTCGGTCAGGGCGTCGAAGTAGGCCGCGGGGTCGGTCAAGAGGCCGGCTGAGACGGGGACAGTGAGTCGCCGGGTCACATCGGCGTGGCGCAGCATCGCGTGCACGAGGGTGCGACCGACACGCCCGTTGCCGTCGTTGAACGGGTGGATCGTCTCGAACTGCGCATGGGCGACCGCGACGTGGGCGAGGACCGGCAGGTCGGCCCGCTGCACGAAGGCGACGAGATCGGCCATGGCCTCGCGGACGCGGTCGTGGTGCGGCGGGACGAAGGCGGCCGTATGCGGGCTGATCGCATTGCTGCCGATCCAGACCTGTTCCGTGCGGAACTGCCCCGGCGCGGCGTACTCATGCCCGGAGAGCAGCGCCTCATGGGCTGCCAGGATCGAGTCGACGCTGATCTCGTCGGCCAACTCGATCGCACGTTGCATGGCCGTCACGTTCGCCGTCACGAGCCGCGCATTCGACCGACTTCTCTTCGATGGCGGCCAGCGCCAGCGCTCGCGCGCCCGCGGTGACACCTTCGATCTGGGACGACGAGGCCGACTCCGTACGCAAGAGCACCGCGGCGAGTGGTGCGAGCTCGGCGGCGGCCTCCTCTACGCCCTGCGGTGTACGTCGCGAGGCCATCGCAGCGACCTCGGCATCGAATCGGGCGATGTCGCGGATCGCATCTTCAGCCTCGGCCAGAAGCTCCAGGCTCAGCGGGAGACTGGCCCCCGCAATTGCCGGAGGAACGGCCGCCTCGTACGGGCCCCGTGCACTCAACTGCTGCCGGCGAGATGCGCCGCGATCCAGCGGACGGTCCCAAGGCCGGGACTCCCAGCCGATGGCGAACTGCGACTGAGCGTGAGGCACGCGGTTACGTTACACCACTTTATGGTGCGAAAGTGGTGTAAGCCTCAGCGCTCCACCACCCGTGCGGCACGCTTCAGCGACCTCGCTGGCGGCCAGACGCGTGGTCCCCGAAACAGGCGACGTGATCCTTGATCGCGTCGAGCACGATGTCCGCGACCAGGAGCCGGGGTCCTAGTCGCGCAGCTTGGAGACGATGACGCCGCATGGCGGCTATCGGCGCCACCAGAGGGCTACCGGAGTGTCGACGAACCACGGCCCCGTTGCCCGTTCAGTCGATGACGCCTTGCCTTCCCCGCTGCCCGCTACGGAAGTCCGCTGAGCAGGCGGACGCTCCACTCCTGAAATGTGAGCCCACGATCGTCCCAACGCTCAAAGAACGACCGAACCGCTTCAGTCGAGCCGCTGTCGATAGGTAGCCAGTCGTTGGCCAACGCAGCAGCAACCCGATTGCAGGCATCCTCCGAAAGCGGACCCGTCGGGGCGTCGAGAAGCCCGGCGACGCCGACCCACAAGAGGTAAGCGTCACTCCCATGCCTGGCCGCGCCGGAGAAGGCTTGCTCGTCCCCGAACGCTAACGGCGACAGTTCACCTGCAGCGTCCAAAGCGATCTCGTAGGCGCGATCCTGGATGAAGCCGCTCGCTTCGGAGTCGAGCACCCTCTGAGCGGTCTGGCTCATCAACTCCAGCAAGCGGCGATCGGCAGCCGTGTCCTGTTTCGGATAGCTCGCCTCGGTCAGCGCCAACCGGTGCCATAGATCGTTGAAGACTACGCCGACGCGGGAGTCCCATCGGACAAAAGAAGCCTTGGATCGCCTCGTCGGAATCGGCATCGATCGAGAGCCAGTCAGTCGCCATGGCGTAGCCGATCTGATTGCAGATCACGACTGAGCCGGGACTACCCACAAAGCCGACCAGATCCCCGATCTCTGCCCAAAGGATGTAGGCATCACCACCGTAGGCCGACTTCGCGAAGCTCTCGTCCTCCACCATCGCGTCCAGCAGTTCGCCGGCGGCCTCTCCGGCGATGTCTTCCACGAAGTCTCGGACGAAGCCGGTCCTCTTCGACCGCACGATTCGCCGACAAGCCTCGGTCATGACCGCGACCATCTGGCGCTCATCAGGCGATTTCTCCACGTCGCTCATCTTCCTAGAGGCCCGACGGGCGTGCACGGTCTATCCCAACGGTCCGCGCATACAAGGTGCGTCACACCGCAGCGACTTCATGGCGAGACATCCACTCAGGCCGAGTGAGTGCGCGGGCTCCTCACCAGCTCTTTGTCGAAGATGGTCCGGCGCACTCACATGCGCCCAGCGGGCAGGTTCGCATCGTGCTTCCGCCGGCGACAGCGAACGCCCGCGATGATCGCGCACGAGATCAGGCCAGCAGTGAAGGTAAAGGGAAGCGTCAGCGCCCACACCAACACGACCCCGTCCGACGGCGCCGGAGTGCAACCAAAGCCAATCCCCTCGCACCGCCCGTCCGAGTTGTGATCAGGCAGGACAAGGTGCAGCACCAGCATCAACGCCAGCGGCGCGACCCAGCAGATACCGACCGCGATCAGGTACGGACGCAGATCCCGTCCGGATCTCGACCTGCCACCAACTCGTAGACCGGCGGCCACCGCGACGCTCAACAACGTCAACATCATGAGCCACGCGATCATGGCCCCATCCTCGCCCAGGAGTTGCTCGCCGGTGAGCGGTTCGGCGAATGGCTGACGACAGGGAAACCTTGAAAGGCGCCCAAGGCCGGCCGTCTTCAGGAAAGCGCGGCTGCGGGGAGTTCGGGTTGGTCGCTATTTGCCGCTTGAACAGAACCACCCGCCCGTGCGCCGCCGGAGAGGGATCGCGCAATCCGAGCCATCGTGCTCGGGCCGAGCCTCACCCTCGTCGCCGCGGCTACCAGCGCCCCCGTAGTCACCAACCCGCCGCGGACCCACCGAAGTGCCGGGCGGCCGATCGGGCTCCGACCGCCTACCAGCAATCGCGGCCCCGCCGACGACAAGCGTGGTGCTGATAATGAGTGCACCGAGGCTGCCCGCAATCGTGCGATGAGGCACAGCCATCGGCAATCCTTCGTACTGGTCCACCGGTCGGAGAGCGCGGAAACGATGACGAGCAATGTAGCGCGAAGTCCGCCGACCTCGAAGCGCTATCACGGCCGCCTGCGGAGCTGGCTGTACATCCATCCGATGGTCCCACCCGGCATGAGCTGTACTTCATGCGCGATGGTTCGAAGTAGCGTCACTCCCCCGCGTTTCCCTTCCCTCTGCATAGCGCGCAGAAACGCCGAGGGCTTCGGGGGCGCGATTCCTGCCCGTGGCTCGTGCAACGCGGATCGCCCGCGGGGCGTTCTAGACGGTTATGAACCGTACTCGCATCGTCGTGTCGGTCGGCGCCGCGTTGTGTGCGCTTGCAGTCGTCGCCGGCGTGGCCCCGCATCTCACCAGCGGGCACGACAAGCCGGCCAACTCCGCGGCGACCTCGGCCGGCAGTGCAGCCGCGTCGTCCGCCCTCAACGCCGGCGCCCCGAGCGGCGCCAAGCCGTACGCCGGCGCCGGCGCGGCGCTCCGGTCCGCGACCACGGGCCGCAGCATCATCACCACCGGCTCGGCACACGTAGCCACGAACACGCCGCTCAACACCGCCGACGACTTCATCACGTGGGTCTCGAGCAACGGCGGGTACGTCGCCGGCCAGACCGACACCGGCACCGGCAGCAGGGCGATCATGACACTCACCGTGCGAGTGCCCGACCAGGAGTCGGCGATCACTCGCCTGCGCGCGCTCGGGACAGTCGACCAGGTCAACACGAACGCAGAGGACGTCACCACCCAGGCGACCGACCTCGACGCGCGGATCAAGGAGGCGAAGATCTCGATCACGCGCCTTGAGGCGATCCTGGCGCGTACGACGACAGTCCGCGACGTACTCACCGCCGAGAGTGCGCTCACCTCGCGGCAGCAGCAGCTCGAGGCGATGGTCCTGCAGCGCAGCAATCTGAGCAACCAGGTCTCCCTCGCCACCCTGACCGTGACCTTCACAGCGATGCCGCCGGCCGCGGTGGTCGTTCACCGGGCGAGCTGGTTCCACCGGGCCGTCGTGGGGAGCCTGCGCACGTTCGGCGTCGGCATCAGGGCGGTGATCACCGTCATCGCCTTCCTCCTGCCGTGGCTGGTGCTCGCCGGTCTGATCGCGCTCGGATGGGGCGCCGTGGCCCGCCTCAGAACTCGACTCGGCCAGTAGAGGCTCGCGGACAGGGCTCAGACGTGCGTCTTTCCAGCCGCGCCCTTCCGCCGGTCTCCCACGAGCGCGGCGGCGTCGATTCCGACCGGAAGAACTTCGGCGGCGTGAACCCGGCAATCCTCACCGACCTGTACGCCACCGACGACGATCCGGCAGCGAACCTGGAGTACTACCGCCATCACCTTGGTGACGGATGGGTCGAGAATGCCGAGTACCGCAACCGTGCGGCGGCCACGTTCCCCGTCGCCGCAGGAAGGCGGACCCTCTTCGCGGTGTCGCTGCAGACACGCGACTGACGCACGGTTGACTGGCACCGCGAGCCGGCGGTCCACGCGTCCGTCACGAGGCGTGCGACCCGGGCCAGCTCTTCCAGGTCACGTCCGCCGGCTCCGGCGTCGCGTGAAGCCACGCTCGCTCCGTCGGCGTCGCCCTGGCGAGGAGGCCCGTGCACCGGCGTACCCACTTCTGACCCGCGGCGTCCTGAAAGATCAGCGCGACCTCGATGTCCGCCTCGGTGGTGGGGGGCTCGGCCGGGTTCCACGTGCACTCGCTGCGGCCTGGCGCGAGCATTCCCATCGCGACGTTCGTCAGCATCATTCGCTCGCGGTCACCCGCGAGCGAGGTCCACTCGACGGTGGCGGCCCACCTGAACACTGGAATGTCGGTGAGGTTGCTGAATACGAGCTTCCACCCGTCGTCATAGCCCGTGGCGTGAAAGAGTGGCGCGAACTCCGCCCACGCGTATACACGATGAAACTCCTGGTGGCGGGCGTCTCTACGCGCCTGGGCGGAGAACCACAGCGCCACGATCACCGCCGACGTCGTCGCGACGCCCGACACCCAATACGCCAACTCGATGGACGACACCACCTCAGGCTATCCGGCCGAGATGTTGCCCTCCTGGGCCACATAACGCGCGCGCCGGATCCACAGGATGCCGTGATAAGCGACGGTCCCGTCGCTGAAAGTCAGCTGACCGCGGCGGATGAATTTCGACCACCACCCGGACTTCGGGCTGCCGATCGCCACCAGACCCGGCCCCCGCTCGAAGACGTGGAGCTGCTTACCGGGGCGGTGGAAGGGTAGGTCGCGATAGACGTAGACGTGGGTGTCGGTGACGAGCACGATCCGATGCCAGTAGAAGCTGACCAGCGAGATCGCCAACTCGATGAGGTCGCCGACCGAGGGGACGAACTTGGCGAGGTCCTCCGCGATCCCGAACACGACCATCGTGAAGAGGTTGTTGAAGGTGAACGCGACCGCGACTCCCTCCTCCGGGAGCTTCGCCCGCTTGGCCATGCGCTGGGCCATGCGCACGTTGTACGGGCGGACGTTGATGCTCCGCTGCTGGAAGCCGGGCTGCAGGGCGGCGGTTGGCTCGTTCGGCGCGTTCACGGCGCGAGACTAACGCAGCCCCACGGCACAGTTCGCAGGTTCTGATAATCCCCAATTTTGACGATGCGAAGGTGGGGGTAGCCCCACCCTGAACTCGGGGGTGCGCCCGGGCCGGCTGGGTGGGCGGCTCCAGGGACCTCGCGGCTTCGCGCTGGAACCGTGAACGTATGACCACACAACGGAGTGAGAAGGCCCAGCACACCGCGACCGTACGGCTGGTGCAAGCGTGCGCCCGAGGCGCCCAGCGCCGCCCCAAGACGATCATCGCCGCGTGGCTGGTGTTCGTCATCGCCTGTCTCGCGCTGGGCAGCGTCGCGGGCACGCGCTCCCTGACCGACGCCGGGGGCGAAGTCGGTCAGTCGGCGCGGGCCGATCAGCTGCTCGCGAAGGCCGATCTGCGCGATCCGGCCGTCGAGAGCGTCCTCGTCCAGTCGAAGTCCGCCACGACGACCGCCGCGACGGTGGCCGATCTTGCGGCGCGAGCGGGCAGCCTCCCGAGCGTCGCGCGGGTGATCACCCCGGCGCAGGAGCCGACGCTGTCCGTGACCGGGGGACGCACCGAGCTGGTCCAGGTCACGCTGGCCGGCAACCCGGACGACGCCGGTGACAACGTCGGGCCGTTGGTCGCCGCGGTCGCCGCGGTCTCCCGGGCGCACGCGGGGGTGAGCGTGCAGCAGGTCGGCGCCGGCACGGAGAGCAAGGCGATCAACGACATGGTCAGCAACGGCCTGCACAAGGCCGAGATGATCTCCCTGCCGATCACCCTGATCATCCTGGTGCTCGCCTTCGGCGCCCTGGTGGCCGCCTCGGTCCCGCTGATCCTCGGGCTGACCGCGGTGGCGGCGGCGATCGGCGCGATGGGTCTGATCTCCCACGTCGCCCCGAACAGCTCGTCGACCTCCTCCCTCGTCGTACTGATCGGGCTGGCCGTAGGGGTGGACTACTCGCTCTTCTACATCCGCCGGGAGCGCGAGGAGCGGCGGCGCGGTCACGGTGAGGCCCGTCTTCGCGGTCGAGCTACGAATGACTCTGCGCTGGAGGCGGCCGCCTCGTCCGTCGGGAGGGCGATCCTGGTCTCCGGGGCGACGGTCATGGTCGCACTGGCCGGGCTGCTGATCACCGGCGCCGGAGACTTCATCTCGATGGCGCTCGGCACCATCACCGTCGTCGGCATTGCCGTGATCGGGTCGCTGACGGTGCTTCCCGCCGTACTCGCACTGCTCGGGGACCGAGTCGACCGTGGGCGCCTACCGGGCTGGCGTCGCCGCGCCGCTCGCCGGGCACGGAAGGCCGCTGCCGCAGGCGGCACGACGAGGGGTGTCTGGGCGCGACTGGCCCGTGGCGTGACCGCCTCCCCGAGGGCTGCGTTGATCGCGGCGGTGTGCGTGCTCGGCACGCTTGCCGTCCCGCTGCTCGGGATGCACACCGCCGGCCTGCAGCTCGGCGACCTTCCGCAGGATCTGCCGGTCGTCAAGGCTGCCGCGGCCGTCGAGAGTGCCTTCCCGGGTGCGCCCGACAACGCCCAGCTGGTCGTGCAGGGTCACGGGCTCGGCACCGCGAGCGCGACGCAGGAGCTCGCCGCGCTGGGGCAGCGGGCGCGTGCCGTCACCGGCGGCCAGGGCGCCGTCAGCGTGGAGGTGTCGACCGACGGAACCCTCGGCCGGGTCGACGTACCGATGCCCCAACAGTCCCTGAGCGCGCAGAAGGCGATCGTGACCACGTTGCGCCACGACGTCGCCCCGACGGCGAGCCAGATCGACGGCGTGCATTCCGCGGCGCTCGTCACCGGGAATGCGGCCTCCGATCTCGACTACTCGGCCCGGATGAAGCTGGTCACGCCGATCGTGATCGCGATGGTGCTGCTGCTCGGGTTCGTCCTGCTCACCATCACCTTCCGGGCACCGCTGCTGGCGGCCGCGATGATGGGCCTGAGCCTGCTCTCCGTCGGCGCCGCGTACGGCGTCCTGATCGCGGTCTTCCAGCACACCTGGGCCGAATCGTGGCTCGGCTTCCACGCGACGGGGCACATCACCAACTGGTTGCCGCTCTTCATGTTCGTGGTGCTCTTCGGGCTCTCGATGGACTACACCGTGCTCGTCCTCGAGCGCATCCGCGAGGCGCGTGCGCGCGGTCTGAGCCCGCGTGACGCAGCGGCCGAGGGGGTGGGCGCGACCGCCGGCACGGTCACCAGCGCAGCGTTCGTCATGGTCGCGGTCTTCTCCATCTTCGCGACGCTCGATCTGGTCACCTTCAAGCAGTTGGGCGTCGGACTCGCCGCCGCCGTACTGATCGACGCAACCGTCGTGCGCGGGATCGCGTTGCCGGCCGTGGTCGCGATTCTCGGCGAGCGGGGTTGGCCCATGCGCGGCGTCGCGCCGACGACCACCGTGACCCAGTGCGAGGATGCTGCAGTGAGCGCGAAGGCCCGGGTATGAGTCAACCGGTCGCTCAGCGCACCTCCGCCCTGGCCCCCGCGATCGCGGGGGCCACGGCCGTCGCGCTGATCAACATGGTCATCTGGGCCGCGACCGGCGGCGGCTACTTCTGGCCGGCCTGGGTGTTCCTGGGCTGCGCGATCTTCGTCGCTCCGTTCGCCTGGTGGCACGCTCTGGGCGGACTACCGCTGTCTGCACCACGCACCCGCGTGCTGTGGGTCGCCAACGTCGTCGGCGCGCTGATCGTCGTCGAGCTGCTGATCTGGGCGTTCGCCGGGGCACGCGGATTCTGGGTCTTCTGGCCGGTCTTCGGCCTGTTGCTCCTCGGTGCCGGGTATGTCTCGGTCGACCTGCGTGGACAACTGCCGTTCATGCAGCGCCGGACCCTGCAGGCTCGGGTCGACACGCTGAGCCGTACACGCCGCGGTGCGCTCGACGTGCAGGCTGCCGAGCTGCGCCGTATCGAGCGCGACCTGCACGACGGAGCGCAAGCACGGCTGATCGCGCTCTCGATGCAACTGGGACGCGCAGAGGCCAAGATGACCGACCGGCCCGAGGCGGCCGCGCTCATCCACAGCGCCATCGGCGAGCTCAACACCGCCGTCGCCGAGCTGCGCGACCTGGCCCGCGGGATCGCGCCGCCGGTGCTCGCCGATCGCGGGCTGGTCGCTGCGGTCGAGACGCTCACCGAGCGATCCGGCGCCCTGCTGTCGGCGACCGGCTCCGGCACCGAGCGGCTGCCGCCGGCCATCGAGAGCGCGGCGTACTTCGTGATCGGCGAGGCGCTGGCCAACGCGGGCAAGTACGCCGGCGGGGCCGCCGTACGGGTGCGGATCGACCAGGACCGGGAGGCTCTGCGCCTCGACGTCCTCGACGACGGTCCCGGCGGCGCGGACCCATCGGGCCACGGCCTGGCCGGTCTGCGAGCGCGGGTCGAGGCGCTGGACGGTACGTTCGCGGTCAGCTCGCCGGCCGGCGGGCCGACCCGGATCGAGGCGGTGCTGCCATGCGAGTCCTGATCGTCGAGGACAACGCCCTGTTGCGGGAGGGGCTGGTCGCGCTGCTGCGCGATGCGGAGATCGAGGTCGTCGCCGCGTTGGATCGGGCCGAGCCCCTGGCCGACGCGGTGACCGAGCACTCCCCCGACCTGGCCATCCTCGACGTACGCCTGCCGCCGACCTTCACCGACGAGGGCATCCGGGCGGCGCTGAGCGTCCGCTCCGCGCATCCGAATCTGGGCACGCTGATCCTGTCGACCTACGTCGAGCCCGTCTACACCGCAGAGTTGCTGGATTCGCCCGGCGGAGGGCTGGGCTATCTGCTCAAGGAGCGGGTCAGCGACGTGGCCGGGTTGCTGGACGCCATCCACCGAGTGGCCGCGGGCGGCACCGCGCTGGACCGCGAGGTAGTCAGCGCGCTACTCGGCTCCCGCCGCGCCAACAGCCTGGCCGCACTGACCCCTCGCGAGCACGAGACGCTGGAGCTGATGGCCGAGGGACGGACCAACGCCGGGATCGCCAAGACGATGGTCGTCACGCTCGGGGCGGTCGAGAAGCACATCTCCAACATCTTCGCCAAGCTCGACCTGCCAGACACCGACGACGACCACAGGCGTGTGCTGGCCGTGCTGGCCTACCTGCGTGACGGGTCGTCGTAGGGCATCGGCGTGGGTCGTCAAGCGTAGGAGAACGTCAACGAAGTCCCGGCCGTCGCCACGGCGCGCGTGACTCGAGTCCTCGACTACGGCCGTGGCTTCGCCTTGGCCAGCCGCAGCCAGGTGTCGACGACCGTGTCCGGGTTGAGAGAGATGGACTCGATGCCGCGATCGAGCAGCCACTCGGCCAGATCGGGATGGTCGGACGGGCCTTGCCCACAGATGCCGACGTACTTGCCCTTCGAACGACAGGCCGTGATGGCCAGGTCGAGCATGTGCAGGACGGCGGGGTCGCGCTCGTCGAAGCCAGCGGCGACGAGCCCGGAGTCGCGGTCGATGCCGAGGGTCAGCTGGGTCATGTCGTTGGACCCGATCGAGAACCCGTCGAAGTGCTCGAGGAAGCGCTCGGCGAGTACGGCATTGGAGGGCACCTCGCACATCATGATGACCTGGAGCCCGTTCGTGCCCCGCTCGAGGCCGTGGCGCGCGAGCAGATCGACGACGCCCTCGGCCTCCGCGAGCGTGCGCACGAACGGGATCATCAGCTTGACGTTGGTGAGCCCGATCTCGTCGCGCACGTGGCGCAGCGCCTCGCACTCCATCGCGAAGCACTCGGCGAAGCCCTCCGACAGATACCGCGACGCGCCGCGATAGCCGATCATCGGGTTCTCCTCGTCCGGCTCGTAGGCCGTACCGCCGAGAAGGTGGGCGTACTCGTTGGACTTGAAGTCGCTCATCCGAACGATCACCGGCTCCGGCGCGAACGCCGCGGCGATCGTCGCGACGCCCTCGGCGACGCGCTGCACGAAGAACTGGCGCGGCGAGGAGTACGCCGCCGTCAGCTCCTCGATCTCGCGGCGCAGCTCCGGGCTCAGCGACTCCGGGTCGCGCTCGAGGTCGAGCAGCGCCTGGGGATGGATGCCGACCTGGCGGTTGATGATGAACTCGAGCCGGGCCAGGCCTACGCCGGCGTTCGGCAAGCGCGAGAACGCGAACGCCTGCTCGGGAGTGCCGACGTTCATCATGATCGTGACCGGCACCTCGGGCATCTCCGCGAGGTCGGTCCGCTCGACGTCGAACTCCACGGTGCCGTCGTAGACCAAGCCGGTGTCACCCTCCGCGCAGGACACCGTGACCTCCCGACCGGCGGTGAGCTCGGTGGTCGCCGTACCGGTGCCGACGACTGCGGGGATGCCGAGCTCGCGGGCGATGATCGCGGCGTGGCAGGTGCGGCCACCGCGGTTGGTGACGATCGCTGCGGCCCGCTTCATGATCGGCTCCCAGTCCGGGTCGGTCATGTCGGCCACGAGGACCTCGCCGGACCGGAACTCCCCCATCTGCTCCGGCGAGGAGAGCACCCGAACGGCGCCGGCGCCGATCTTCTGCCCGATCGCGCGGCCCTCGAGGAGGATCTCCGCATCGGCGCGGGCGGCCTTCGGCATCGTGTAGCGCTCGAGCGTGCTGGCGCTGCGCGACTGCACCGTCTCGGGGCGCGCCTGGAGGATGTAGAGCTGGTCGTCGACCCCGTCTCGGCCCCACTCGATGTCCATCGGGCGGCCGTAGTGCTCCTCGATGACGAGCGCCTGCCGCGCCAGCTCCTCGACCTCGGCGTCGCTCAGGCTCAACAGCCGACGTGCAGCGGCGTCCACGGGGACGAACTCGGTGGTGCGACCGACGGTGGTGTCGTCGGTGTAGACCATCTGCGTGGCCTTGCCGCCCACACTCCGCTTCAGGATGGCCGGCCGCCCCGCCCGCAACGCGGGCTTGTAGACGTAGAACTCGTCCGGGTTCACGGCGCCCTGGACGACCCCCTCGCCGAGTCCGTAGGCCGAGGTGATGAACACGGCATCGGTGAAGCCGGACTCGGTGTCCATCGTGAACATCACGCCCGAGGCCCCCAGATCCGAGCGCACCATGCGTTGTACGCCGGCCGAGAGCGCGACCTCCTCGTGCGCGAAGCCGTGGTGGACGCGGTAGGCGATCGCGCGGTCGTTGTAGAGCGAGGCGTAGACCTCGCGTATCGCGACCAGGATCTCCTCGATCCCGCGCACATTGAGGAACGTCTCCTGCTGGCCCGCGAACGAGGCGTCCGGCAGGTCCTCGGCGGTCGCCGAGGACCGCACGGCGAACGAGGGCTCGTGATCGCCAGCAGATTCGGCGACCAGCCGCTCGTACGCCGCCCGGATGTCGGCCTCGAGGTCCGCCGGGAACGGCTGCCCGACCACCGCCTCGCGAATCTCGCGGCCGACCTCGGCCAAGCGCCGTACGTCGTCGGTGTCCAGGTCGGCCAAGAGTCCCGCGATGCGGTCGCTCAGGCCGCCGTTGCCGTCCACGTCGGTCGCGATGAAGCGTCGAAACGCCTCGGCGGTGGTGGCGAACCCGTCGGGCACGCGGACCCCGAGGCTGGCCAGGTTCGACACCATCTCACCAAGCGAGGCGTTCTTTCCGCCGACCTCGGCGAGGTCGGCGAGTCCGAGGTCCGCGAACCAGCGGACGTTCGACGCCTCTGCACTGCTATCGGTCACGAGGGTTCCTTTCGAGGTGAGGTCGCGCCACGGCTTGCGCGGGCGATGGCGTTGAGCGTCTGCAGGATGTGGGTGGAGATCTCCTCGACAGACTTGGCCGAGCTGTCGATGACGGGGATCCGGCGGGCGCTGAAGAGGTCGGCGGCGCGGCGCAACTCCCACCGACACTGCTCCGGCGAGGCGTAGCGGGAGCCGGGGCGTCGCTCGTTACGGACGCGCGTCAGGCGCTCGACCGTCGTCGTCAGCCCGAAACACCGCTCCAAGTAGGGCCCCACGGGTGCGGGCAGTGCGTCCCGCTCCAGGTCCTCGTCGACGAGCGGATAGTTGGCCACGCGCAACCCGTGCTGCAGCGCGAGATACATGCTGGTGGGCGTCTTGCCGCAGCGCGAGGGCGCCAACAGGATGACGTCGGCCTTGTCGAGCGCCCGCACACTCTGACCGTCGTCGTGCTCGATCGTGAACTCCACCGCCGCCATCCGCTCGTTGTAGCGCTTGATGTCGCCGACCCCGTGGAGCCGAGCCATCTGCCGCACCCCACGCACTCCCAGCACCTCCTCGACCCGCGACATGTGAAGGTCGAACAGGTCGATGACCGGCGCCTTGGACCGCAGCAGCTCCTGACGCACCTCGTCGGTTGCGGCCGTGCAGAAGACCAGCGGCGTCACCGGACCCTCCATCGCGGCGTCGAGGACCGCGACCACGCTCCGAGCGTCCTCGACCGAGGAGATGAACGGGATCAGCGTCCGCTCGAAGCGCCGGTCCGGGAACTGGATCAGGAGCGCGTTGCCCATCGTCTCCGCGCTGATTCCCGTCGAGTCGGACAGGAAGAACACGGGCACGACGTCCCCCGACTGCTCCAATCTGGCGCCTCCGTACCTCGCAACAACGTCACGTCATCGGTCGCCCTACTGTGCCCAACATCACCTTCGAGCGAAAGTCCCGGTCACAGTCTGCGTTGGATCGAGTCTCCGGCACGAGAAGCGCGTTCCGCACGCCGAACCAGACGGGCGTCCACGGCCTCCTCCCGCCCTCCCAACTCCGGGGAAATTCGCACGCATCCTTCACAGCCCGCTCACAGAGGAGCACGATCAGGGCAGCGCCCCGATCCAGGGCGCTGTCCGGTGGACGAGAGGAGCAGTCCTGATGCATCGCTTGCTCAAGTTGATGGCCGCCTCGGCCAGCGCCGCCCTGGTGGTGGCATCCGTAGGCGTCAGCGCGGCCTCGGCAGCGCAGAACAGCACGCTGCCGACGAAGAACCTGGCTGCAAAGAACGCGAAGTACACCGAGATGGGTGGCGCAACCCCGCTGCGCACCGACAAGACCGTCGCCCACTGGAGCAGTTCGTACACAGATCCCACGAACGGCGTGACCTACAGCTACACGATGGTCGGCGTGAATCCGGCCACGAATGGCTCGACGACGACCCCGACCGACGTCATCCCGCTCAACCTGTCCTTCTCTGCCAACAACGGCTACGCGCTCAACGGCACCGATGTCGTCACCCGCACCCTGAACTCCCCGATCTTCCAGACCGGCGACTACAGCACCACCGCGAAGTCCGGCGACTACCAATACGACACCGGCGGCGGCCAGCTCTCCGCCGGCAACAGCGGCGTGCAGTACGAAGACGCCATCATGCGGGCGCAGTTCAACAAGGTCGGCAGCAGCTATCACCTCAACCTGGCCCAGCCCACGGTGCACGCACCGGTCACCCTCACCGTGCCGCAGAGCAAGGGCAGCGCCTATGCGACGAGCGCCGGAGTCGTCTACGGCCTTGCCGACTCGACCTGGTTCAACGGCCGCGTCTCCGAGCTGCTCGGCCAGCTCGGCATCGACCCGACCCATCTGCCGATCTTCCTGACCAACAACGTGATGCTGTACGTCGGCTCGGTAGCCAACTGCTGCATCATCGGCTACCACGGCGCCGCTGTGGTCAACGGCCATGGTGGTGGCCCGTCGAACGGCAACGGCGCGCAGGGCGTGCAGACCTTCGCCTACGCGGCGTACACCGCTCCGGGAACCTTCGGAAACGGCAACGGCGGCCCCGACCCGTTCCTGCGCGACATCCATGCCCTCAGCCATGAGATCGCCGAGTGGGGCGACGACCCGTTCGTCAACAATCACGTGAACCCGTGGCTCACCCCCACGGCCCCTCAGTACGGCTGCACCAGCCTGCTCGAGACCGGTGACCCCGTCGTCGGGATCGGCTTCACGATGCCGGGCAACACCTACGACTCGGCCAATCCGTTCGCCGACGGCTACTACCACCCCGAGGATGAGGTCTTCCTGCCCTGGTTCGCCAGGCAGAGCCCCAACACCACCTCACAGCTCAACCAGTCAGGCACGGGCGGCAGGTACACCTTCATGGGAGACCTGAACCCGTATCAGGGCTTCCGGATGCCGGCCACCGGCTGCTGAGAGGGGACACCCCGGCGCCGGGCCTCCCTGCGGCGGCCCGGCACCGGGGAGCACCCCCCGCGCGCGACGTAACCTCGAACGGGTGAGTGAGGATCCCTATCGCCTCCAGCGGTTCGTCGACGCCCAGGCGAACGGCGTACATCCGCGTGCCCTCCAAGAACTGCGTGCCGGCCACAAGTCGAGCCACTGGGTGTGGTTCGTGCTTCCCCAGGTCGCCGGCTTGGGTTCGTCACCGACGGCCCAGCACTACGCCATCGGGTCGCTCGAGAAGGCCCGCGCGTACGTCGACCACCCCGTGCTCGGGCCGCGACTGGTCGAGTGCGCCCGCGCGGTCCTCGCCCATCCCGACCTGAGCGCGCGCCAGATCATGGGATCACCCGACGACGTCAAGCTGCGCTCCTCGATGACGTTGTTCGCCATCGCCGCGGACTCCGAGCCCGTCTTCCAGCAGGTGCTCGACACGTTCTTCGCCGGCGAGCGCGACCCGCACACCGAGGACTTCCTGGGCGCCTGAGGCCCCGCCACACCTCGGCCAGGCGACGCGGCCTGTCGCCGGTTCACCACCCCGGCGACGGGGTGGCGAACCGACAGGTTGAGGCTGCGAGGTCAGACCAGCGCGGCGCACTGTCCGTTGGCCCTGTGGCCGACGGTGTTGTGCTCGCCGGGAATGAAGCCGGGCGACACGCCGGGGGTGAGTCCGGAGCAGTTGAGGTTCTGCCCGACCACGTTCTCCACCACGTAGACACCCGGCGCGCCCGGGTCGACGTCGTGCAGGGTGATGTTGGTCAGCGTCGCGTTGCCGCCGATGTGGTTGAACATCAGGCCGAGCCACTCATCGGTGATCCCGCTGAGCGTGACGTTGCCGCCGACGGTGTTGTTCTTGACCGACCACGGGATCTGCTCGCTGCCGCCACCGGTCAGGGTGACGTTCCCGTTGACCGTGATGCCGTTCAGCAACACCACGACCGCATCGGTGCCGGTGACGTTGCCATCGACCGTGATGGTCGAGTGGCCGTCGGGTTCGTACGTGCACGGATGGGCCGAGTTGCCGACCAGCGCCGGCGGCTGACAGCCGAGACCGACCACGGAGCCGGGAGCGGCGGTGACGTTGTGTCCGACGGTGATGGTCGAGGGCGCGCTCTGGGCGTCGAAGAACCCACCCGAGGCCACGTTCAGGTTCCCGACGATCGTGATCACGCCGCTGCCATCCATCGGGACCTCGCACGCGCCGGTGACCGTGACGCTGGCGTAGGTCCCCGATGGGATGTCGCCACCGGTGCAGGTGTAGGCCATCGGCTTGTTGGACGGTGCGGCGGCCGCCGTACCGCCAGAGACGATGAAGCCGCCGACCAGTGCGAGAGCGGCGCTGACGATCCCGAGCCGCATTGTCTTTCCCATGGGCACATCCCCGTTCTGTGATGAGCGGGCTCGCGCCTCGGGCGTTCGCGCGGGCCCTTTCGGCGAACCTAGGACGAGGGACGGACGGGCCGCATGCCCATGATCGGGGACAAATCCCGATGCCCCCCCACGTCGAGCCCCTCCACGTTGTAGTGCCCGGATCGTCAGGCGCCCTGCGCGACTGGGGCGAGCACTGCGCGAAGGAGTGGGGCGGGACGATCGTCACCGGGCCGTAGGCGTCGGGCTCTGTCGGCCTGAGCCAGCGCGCCGGCTCGGCAGCTTTGTTCGATCGTCGAACTATCGACGTATGGTGGAGGGGTGACGACCGAACGACACGAGGCAGTACGGGCGCTGGCGCGCCTCGCCCGGATGCTCGAACGATCCAGCGGCGACCTGAGCCTGGCCCACTACCGCGTGCTGTCCGGTGTGGCGGGGGGTGAGGCGCGCGCCTCGGCGCTGGCCAGGCGACTGACGCTGGGCCGGCCGGCGGTCAGCGCGGCGGTGGAGTCGCTCTGCGCCCGCGGGCTGCTGGAGCGCACGACGGTGCCCGGCGATCTGCGCGCTAGCGCGTTGCAGCTCACCGCCGCGGGCGAGCAGGTCCTCGCCGAGGTCGAGACCGCGCTGCTCGCCCGGCTGGACGTGGTCGTCGCGCGCACCGCCGACCCGCAGCGGACCCTCGCCGTACTCGCCGAGCTGGGCACCGCGCTCGACCAGCATGCGGCGGAGCGGCTCGAGGAGCGCGCTCGATGAAGTCCTCGGAGCAGAGCTGGCTCTGGCGCCTCGTGGGGTACGTCTGGGGCCGGCATCGCGGCAAGCTCTGCGTCGCCCTGGGCGCCTCGATGCTCGGAAGCGCCACCCAGGCCGTCGTACCGCTGATCGCGCGCCACATCGTCGACCATGTGATCGTCGTGCGCACCGCGCCGCTGTGGCCGTGGATCCTGCTCCTCGTGGCCGCGGCCGTCGGCGTCTTCGTCCTCACCTACCTGCGCCGCTACCACGGCGGCCGGGTGGCGGTCGAGGTGCAGTACGACCTGCGCAACGCCATGCACGACCACCTGCTCACCCTCGACCAGCACAGCCTCGGCCGGATGTCGACCGGGCAGCTGGTCGCGCGCGCCAACTCCGACTCGACCCTGGTCCAGGCGCTCTTGATGTTCCTGCCGATGCTGAGCGGCAACATCCTGCTGATGATCGCCTCCCTGGTCATCATGTTCATCCTGGCGCCGTGGCTGGCCCTGATCGGCCTGATCGTGCTGCCGACCCTCGTGGTCATCTCCTACCGGCTCCGCCTACGTGTCTTCCCCGCCTCCTGGGACGGCCAGCAGCGCGAGGGCGACGTCGCCCAGATCGTCGACGAGGCGGTCAACGGCGTCCGCGTGGTCAAGGCGTTCGGCCAGGAGCGACGGGAGCTGCAGCGGGTCGTCGACGCCTCCCAGAACCTGTACGGCGCCCGGATGCGCACCGTCCGGCTCCAAGCGCGCTTCCAGCCGCTCATGGAGACCGTGCCGGTCCTCGCCCAGGTCGCGATCCTCGCCGTCGGTGGCTGGCTGGCGCTGCACGGCTCGCTCTCCATCGGCACCTTCCTCGCCTTCTCCACCTATGTCGCGCAGTTCGCCGGCCCCGCCCGGGTGCTCGCCAACATCCTCACCGTCGGCCAGCAGGCCCGGGCAGGCGCCGAACGGATCTTCCAGCTGCTCGAGACCGAGCCGGCCATCGCCGACTCCCCCGCCGCCGTCGACCTGCCGCCGGCGCGCGGCGAGGTCACGTTCCGCAACACGTCCTACGCCTTCCCCGACGCACCCGACCAGCCGATCCTCGACGGCTTCGACCTCACCATCGCTCCCGGCGAGCGGGTGGCGGTCGTGGGTCCCTCGGGCAGCGGCAAGACGACCCTGGCCGGATTCATCACCCGCTTCCACGACCCCACCTCGGGCACGGTCAGCATCGACGGACACGACCTGCGCACGGTCACGCTGGCCTCGCTGCGTCGCCAGATCGCGGTGGCCTTCGAGGACCCGTTCCTCTTCAGCGACACCGTCCGCGCCAACATCGTCTACGGCCGCCCCGGCGCCACCGACGCCGAGGTCGAGGCGGCCGCCCGTGCCGCCAGCGCGCACGACTTCATCGCCGCCCTGCCACAGGGCTACGACACCACCGTCGGCGAGCGCGGCCTGACCCTGTCGGGCGGACAGCGGCAGCGGGTTGCGCTGGCCCGGGCCATCCTCGCCCGACCGGCGATCCTGATCCTCGACGACGCCACCAGCGCCGTCGACGCCCGGACCGAGGAGGCCATCCACGACGCGTTGCGCGACGTCCTGGCCGATCGGACCACCCTGCTGATCGCCCACCGCCTCTCCACGCTGCGGCTGGCCGACCGCGTCGTCGTACTCACCGACGGGCGGGTGCTCGACGCCGGCACCCATGACGAGCTGACCGCCCGCAGTGCGGCGTACCGAGCGCTCCTCTCGGGTCTGGAGGAGACACCGCCGAACGACATCGAGTCACTGGCGCAGGTCGCCGGCGCCAACGGGGTCACCGCCTCGGCCTGGGACGCACGCGCCGCGGCCGGTTCGCAGAGCGGCGGCAGCGCGTACGGCGCCCGGGTCGGCGCGCCGTCGCTCGGCGCCGGACTCGGCCGAGGCGGTGGCGGAGGCGGCGGCTGGCGGATGGCGCTGGCCCCGACGCCCGAACTGCTGGCGCGTGTCGACGCCCTGCCGCCGATCCGGGACGCCGCCGAGATCGATCTGGCGACCGAGGCCGAGCCGATGGAGCACTTCTCCCTGCGGACGTTGCTGCGCGACTTCCGGCGGCCGCTCGTGATCGGGCTCAGCCTGGTCGTCCTCGATGCGCTGATCGGTCTCCTCGGCCCGATCCTGGTCAAGAACGGGATCGACAGTGGCGTGGCGAAGGGCTCGGGTGTGGTGCTGTTCGTGGCCACGGCGGTGTTCGCGTTCATCACCCTGGTCGACTTCGTCACCCAGGTCGGCGAGACGTTCGTGACCGGGCGGGCCGCCGAGCGGATCATGCTCTCGCTGCGGATCCGGATCTGGGCCCAACTCCAGCGCCTCTCGCTCGACTACTACGAGCGGGAGATGGCCGGGCGGATCATGACCCGGATGACGACCGACGTCGACCAGTTCGAGTCGCTGGTCGAGAACGGGCTGCTCAACGCCCTGGTCGCGTTCGCCACTTTCGTCGGCGTCGGGATCGCGCTGCTGGTGATCAACCCGATCCTCGGGGTGTGCGTGCTCAGCGTGATGGTCCCGCTCGCGGCGGCCACCGTGGGTTTCCGCCGCCTCTCGGCGCGCCTCTACGACCTGGCCCGCGACCGGATCTCGATCGTGAACGCCGACTTCCAGGAGAGCCTCTCGGGCATCCGCGAGGCGCAGGCCTTCGTCCACGAGCCGGCCACGATCGGGCGCTTCCACCGGCTGGGACGCGAGTACGTCGAGACCCGCGTCGCGGCCCAGCGGCTGATCGCGCTCTACTTCCCCTTCGTCCAGTTCCTCTCCGCGATCGCCGACGCGATCGTGCTCGGGGTCGGCGCCCGGCTGATCTCCTCGGGGCACATGACCGAGGGCACGCTGATCGCCTTCATCCTCTACATCGACATGTTCTTCAGCCCGATCCAGCAGCTCTCCCAGGTCTTCGACTCCTGGCAGCAGACCCGGGTCTCGGTGGGCCGGATCTCCCAGCTGATGTCGCTACGCACACTGACCCCGGAACCGACGGATCCGGTCACGATCGGCCGTCTCACCGGGGCGACCGACCTGGACGACGTCCACTTCCACTACCCCACCGCCGTACCGACGACCGACGTGCCGACGGCCGAGGGGGCGCGCGCGGGCGAGGCGTTGCGCGGTATCGACTTCGGCATCGGCGCCGGCGAGACGGTGGCGCTGGTCGGCGAGACCGGCGCCGGGAAGTCGACGGTGATGAAGCTGATCGCCCGGTTCTACGACCCGGACAGCGGTGCGGTCCGGATGGACGGCCACGACCTGCGCACTGTCTGGCTGCACGAGTTCCGCACCCAGCTCGGCTATGTCCCGCAGGAGTCGTTCCTCTTCTCGGGCACCGTCCGGGACAACATCGCCTATGGCCGCCCCGACGCCACCGACGCCGAGGTGGAGGCGGCCGCACGGGCCGTGGGAGCGCACGAGTTCATCGCCGGGCTCTCAGGTGGCTACCTGCACGAGCTCGCCGAGCGCGGCCGCTCCCTCTCGGCCGGCCAGAGGCAGCTCCTCGCGCTGGCCCGTGCCGAGCTGGTCGACCCCGCGGTGCTGCTCCTGGACGAGGCCACCTCGAACCTCGATCTGGTCACCGAGGCGCACGTCTCGGCGGCGATGCAGCGCCTCACCTCGCACCGCACCACCGTGCTGATCGCCCACCGGCTCCAGACCGCTCGGACCGCCGATCGGATCATCGTGCTCGACCAGGGCGGCGTCGCCGAGTCGGGTACGCACGACCAGCTCCTCGAGGCCGACGGACGGTACGCCTCGATGTGGCAGGCGTTCGGTGCCGCCGCCTCGGTGCCGGCCGGGCGACGCGACACGGACTCGGGTGGCTCCTGAGCGACTGCTCAGCCTTCGCGGCCCTCGCGCCGCGCCTGGAGGCGCTGCTGAGCGGCGTCCAGGTAGGCCATGCACGGCGCGTCGGCGTCCGGGTGCTTCTCCTTCATGTGAAAGATCCACCGGTCCATGGCGGCCATGTATCCGTTGTCCTCGCCGGGGCGGTACGCCGACCAGTTGCGCTCTCCCTTGACCGTGCATTCGCTGCAGCTGATCTTGTAGACGAACTGCTCGTCGGCGCCGACCTCGATCTTCACCTTCGCAAGGCTCCCGGCCTCAGCTGCGGCCTTCCTCTCACGCGCGGATCGGCTCGCGACCATGTCAACCTCGTGTCCTGTTCGATATCTCCAGCAGATGCCCAAGCGACACCATCATCGCCGGTGGGGCTCAGGAATCACGAGTGAGCCGAGCCATGAAGCGTTGCTCGTCGACGACGACTCGTGTGACGACGCCGTGCGCAAGCGACCGGCCGGTCTCCGCGTCGGAGGCCGCGACGTCGAACGTCAGTGTGCGCTCGTGTACGGCGGAGAGGCGTGCGATCGCGATCACGGACGCGCCCACCGCCGAGGGCGACTCATGGTCGACCACTACCCGCGTCCCGACGGTGGTCTGACCGGTCGCGAGCCGCGGGCGCGCCGCCTCACAGGTGGCGGCCTCCAGCCAGGCGATGAGTCGCGGCGTCGCCAGCACGGGTAGATCTCCGGACATGAGCGCGATCGCGGTATCGCTCTGCGTCACCCTGAACTCCACCGTCGCCGTCGCTTCGTCGTCCACGACGCCATCGTGCACCTGACGAGACCTTCACGAGCTCTCGTGGCGTCGCCGCGGGCCCGTGGGGCGCCGGTCCTGCCGACCCTCGAGTACCAGCGCGACGAGCACCCCGATGCAACTCGCCAACAGCAGGACCACTGCGGCCATCAGCGGCCACAGGTCGATGGCGTCGGCCCCGTCCAGTTTGCTGCCGACAACACCGGCCAACTCGAGCCCGATCAGCCACGCAAGCACCGACGTACCCACGCCGATGAGCGGCCCCGACAGCACCGCGATCCCGCCCGCGATGAGCCCCGGCACAAGGAGCCCAAGCACCAATCCGCGTACGCCGCCGGAGGTCATCCCCAGAGAAAGCGACGCAACCAGGGCGAACGCCAGAAGGGCGGTCAGCGCCCAACGGGTGGGTGATCGCATGGAATGCGCCTCTCGATTGACGTGGTGAGGGCAGGATAAGAGCCGTCGCCTCGCGGCGCGTGCACTCGTTGATATCCGCGGGTGCGTGCCCTGAATATCGAGGTCCCCACCGGCGACAGGCTCGTCGTACGGAACGCCCGGACCAAAGTGTCACGGTGTCAGTCGGCGTCGTCGGTGACACCTCGGACGTGTCACCGCTATCGCCACATGTCACCGTGACAGTTTCGGAGAGCAGGGCGGCGCCCAAATTGTCACCGTGACCCTTCGGCACGGCGGGTGCCGGCCGCGAACTGCCGCGAACTGCCGCGAGGAAGATGGCGAACAGGACGTCAGCCGGAAACCAGTGGCGCCCCGCGCGTACGGCGACCTACCGTGCCGCTATGGACGAGGTCGTCATCTCGCCTGAGCGAGCAACCGACCAGGTCGCGATCGCGGAGGTCGTCGGTCGAGCGTTCGCCCACCAACCTGCCGTCGTCGACATGGTCGCTGCCATCCGCGCTTCCCGCCGCTACAGGCCAGGTCTGGCCTTCGTTGCGCGCGTCAACGACAGCGTTGTGGGGTTCGTCATGCTCAGCGGAACCGACCTCGTCACCATGACGGGAGAGCGGTGGGAGGTGCTGACGTTGACGCCGCTGGCCGTCCTACCTGACCACCAGCGAGTCGGGATCGGATCGGCGCTGGTGCGCGCCGCGCTGCACGAGGCCGACCGTCGAGATGAGCCTCTCGTCGTACTTGAGGGCAGCCCCAGCTATTACGGTCGGCTCGGGTTCAAGCCAGCCGCGGCGTACGGCGTCACGCTCGCACTACCCGACTGGGCACCGCCCGAGGCCGCGCAGGTCTACCTACTCTCCAAGTACGACGAGCGGCTGACCGGACGGATCGAGTACCCGCCCGCGATCGCGCTGCTGACGGCTTGACCCCAGCGGCGTACGACGAGCCCTACTCCCAGTGCGGGTGCGTGGTGTCGCCGGTCGAGATGCGCGCGCTTCGGGTTCATCACGCCGCTTCGCAGGTTCATCACGGTAGGCGGACAGGCCCACGCATCCCCGGGTGTGCTCACCATGAGAAGCGCAGGTTGACGGACCTACCGTGGTGAGGCTGCAGCGCGCGCAGGTTCACCCCCCTACCGTGGTGAAGCTGCAGCACGCACCGGACATCCGGCCCGACCGACGCTCGCCCCGATCGCCAGGGACCAAAGACCTGATGACCGCCGCCTCCCACGCGCGTAGCGTGGTCTCACCGCGTCCTCGGGAGGCTCCTATGACAGGGTTCGGCATCGACTTGGGCACTGCGAACACGGTGGTCTGCCACCGTCGTCGCGGGGTGGTCCTCGACCAGCCGTCGGTGATGGTCGTGCGCAGCAGTACGGCGCGAGCCAAGCGCGTGCGACCGGTCCTCGTCGGCGAGCCGGCCCGGGACCTGATGGGCCGCTGCCCGGCCGGGCTGAGCGCCGTACGGCCGCTGCACGACGGGGTGATCGCCGACCTCGAGGCCGCCCGCGCGCTCGTGGTCGGGATCATGGCCACGCTCGCCGTACCGTGGTGGGACCGGATCCGCCCCCGTGCCGTGATCGGGGTCCCGAGCGGCGCGACCTCACTGGAGCGGCGGGCGCTGCTCGAGGTCGCCGACGACGCAGGGCTCCACCACGTGGAGTTGATCCCCGAGCCGATCGCCGGCGCGGTGGGCTGCGGGGTTGACCCGCTCGAGGCACGCGCCCACATGGTCATCGACGTCGGCGGCGGCACCTCGGAGATCACCGCCTTCTGCTACGGCGGCGTGCTGACCCACCGCTCCTCACGGGTCGCCGGCGACGAGATGACGCTTGCCCTCTACCGCTACCTGCGCAACGAGCACCAGCTGCTCGTCGGCGAGCTGACCGCCGAAGCCCTCAAGTGCCGCGTCGACGACGACAACGGCCTCTCCTCGGTGGTCCAAGGCGTCGACGCCGCGACCGGACGCCCGCGGCTGATCACCCTGGAGGCCGGCGAGGTCCTCGACGCGCTCGGGCCGACGGTCGACGGGATCATCAACGCGCTCTCCGGCGCACTCGACGACTTGCCCCCACAGGCCGCCGCCGACATCGTGACCGACGGCCTCACCGTTTTCGGCGGCTCGACCCTCCTGCGGGGCTTCGGCAAGCTGCTGGAGTCGGCACTCGCCTTCCCGGTACGGATGGCTGAGCGCCCGCTCACCTGTGTCGCCGAAGGGGCGGCGCGCTGCCTGGCCGAACCGGCCATCCTGGCCGCCTACGAGAGCGCCTTCTTCGAGTCGGCCTGACCGGACTGGCCCCGCCGAGCGCGCGCTGCAGGTTCATCACGGTAGGCGGACAGACCCTCGCATCCCCGGGTGTGCTCACCATGAGAGGCGCAGGTTGACCGGCCTACCGTGGTAAAGCTGCAGCGCCGGCCGGACACCCCGCCCGACGCGACGCCTCAGCGCCCGACGCGCAAGATCTCGCGCTCGTGGGCGAAGAAGTACTGCATCGCCGGCAGGATCACGCGCCCGGACGTCGTCACACCCTCGCCACCGCCGCGGACGAACGACGTCGCCACGACCGAAGGCCCACCCGTCGACCCGCCCATCGGCGCGGCCGCGGTGAACCACGAGTCGGTCGCCCCGTTCGGCGCCGACGGATCCTGGGCGGACCCCGTCTTCGCGCCCGCGGGGACCGGGAGCGCGGACATGATGCTCGCCGTACCCGTCGTCGCGGCCAGCCTCATCCCCGCGCGCACCGGCCCGAGCTCGCCGGCGTAGGAAAGCTTCCGCGGTTGGGGCCACGACAGCTTGGTGCGGCTCTGCAGGCCGCTGCCGTAGGAGAGCCCGAAGTGCGGGGTGGGCACAGCGCCGGTCGTCACGCCGGCGGTCCACAGCGCGTCCTGCAGCGGCGTCACGGTCAGGTAGCCCTGCCCGATGCCGAGGATGACCGTGGAGCCCGGATACCAGACACCACCGCCGCGGGCCACGCCGCTCGGTGTGCCGAGGTAGCCGGAGGACTCCCCCGGCAGGTCGATCCCGGTCGGGCTGCCGACGCCGAGCGTGCGCGCGGTGCGGATGATCGGGTCCGGTCCCATCGCCCAGGCCAGCTGGTAGAAGTACACGTCGTTCGACATCGCGATCGCACCCGGAAGGTCCTGGGAGGGCAGCGGCGTCCAGTTGTGGAACGTGTGGTTGCCCAGCGTCCACGACGCCCCACCGGGCAGGATCGTGGTCGGCGCGACCGTCCCGGTCCGCATGTCTGCGGCGCCCACGACGAGCTTGAACGTCGACCCGGGCGGTGCCACGACCTGCGTCGCGTGCTCGAGCATCGGGCTCGCCGCCTGCCGGCTCACCTGCGCCAGCAACCGGTCGTGCACCGGCGGTCCGAAGATGTTGTCGTCGTACGCCGGCAGGCTGGCCATCGCGAGCACCTGGCCGTTGCGGGGGTCGAGCATGACCGCGCCACCTAGGTCGCCGCGCGGCTGGCCCGGCACCCCGCGCAGCACGGTCGCCAGCGCCGCGGTGAGGTGACGCTGCAACCCCAGATCGAGGCTGAGTCGCACCGATGTGCCCGCGCGCGGCGGGATGTACGGTCCGAGGGCCGCCGGTGTGCCCGCGGGTGTGACATAGACGCACTGGCGCCCGTCGGTGCCCCGCAGGATCGGGTCGTAGACCTGCTCCAGGCCCGCCCGGCCGACGATCGCGCCGAGCGGGAGGTTGGGCCAGCGGTGCATCTCGACGGGCGTGGCGACGCCGGTCCAGCCGAGGATCGGGCCGAGCAGGGCGCCGTACGGATAGCGTCGGCCGGTGGCGGCGGGGACGACGTACACACCGGTCAGGTGGGCGGCGCTCACCCGGCGCCCGGCCGCCGGCGGCAGGGTCGCCACGGTGTCGTCGAGGCTGGCGCGGTGGGCACGCAGCGTCTCGCGCAGCACGGTGGGCGGGCGTCCGGTCAGGGCGGCCAGCGTCGCGACCTCGTGCTGACGCACCAGCCCCGGTACGACGGCCACCCGGTCGCGCCCCACGTCCACGGCGAGCGGTACGCCGTGCCGGTCGGTGATCTCGCCGCGGGCCGCGGGCACGCGGATGCAGCGCATCATCTGGTTCAGCGCGTCGGCGCGCAGCTGGTCACCGCCGCCGACCTGCAGCTGCCACGCGAACCCGACCAGCCCCAGCAGGGTGCCGGTCACCAGGACCGCGGTGGTGCGCAGCAGTCGCGGGCGGGACGCGGAGATGCTGGCCTTGGACCACAGCCGATGGGTCTCCCCATCGGTGCGCAGCCCGAGCACCAGCCCGAGCGCCGCGATGTGCACCGCTGCGGCGGTGCCGCCGTAGCTGAGCAGCGGGAACGGGACGCCCGCGGTCGGGATGAGGCCGAGGTTGCCCGCCACCGAGACCGCCACCTCGACGCTGACCAGGACGGCGAAGCCGCCGGCGGCCAGGGCGGCGGCGCGGCTGCGGGCGTGGCGGCTGGCCGCGACGATGCGCCAGACCAGCACGGCCGCGGCCAGGACGGCGAGCGAGCCGGCGAGGATGCCGCGCTGCTCCACGAGGCTGGCGAAGGCGAGGTCGGTCTCGCGGTCCGGCAGGTAGAGCGAGACCACCTGGTGCAGCGGCCGTTCGCCACCGCCGGTCACGCCGCCCCAGGCGAGCGCGATGTGCATCTGCAGGATCGCCCAACCGGACCCGTTGGCGCTGGTCGAGCCGCTCAGGAAGGCATGGAGCCGCTCCTGCTGGTAGGGCCGCATGAGGTGCTCGGCCAGCGGTGCGGCCACGGCGGCGGCGCCGAGTGCCAGGACCAGCGCTCGCAGCGGGATCCTCCCGAGCACGAGCATGCCGGCGACCACCGCGCAGAGCACCGCCGCGGTGGAGAGGTCGGGTTCGGTCACGACCAGCGCGATCGGCACCGCCGCGACGACCAGCGCCGCCGCCAGCCGTCGCGGCCACCACCGGTCGGAGGCGAGCACCTGGGCGAGAACGAGGACGACGGCGAGCTTGGCCAGCTCGGACGGCTGCATCGTGAACGACCCGAAGTCCAACCAGCGACGAGCGCCGCTGACCTGGGAGCCCGCAACCACCACGGCCGCCAGCAACAGCACCGCGGTCCCGTAGGAGGTCCAGCCGAGCCAGCGCAGGCCGTCGGTGCGCCAGCGTCGCACGACCCCGAAGAGCACCACGCCGGCGACGACGACCACGATCTGGTGCTGCATCACCGAGCGGTCGCCCAGCGCGGAGAGGTTGAGCAGCCCGAGGCCCACCAGCACGGCCATCGCCCCCACGGCGAGCGGGTCCGGGATGCCTGCGGGGGTCACCACACGCGCGGGACGGCTCGACTGCGGCCCCCTACTGCGCGTGCCCAGCAACCCCTTCTCGATGCTGAGCATCCGACTAGCAGCTCAGCGCCGTACCGGACACGGGGACCGTCTGCGACTGCGCATGCGCCGGGGCCGAGGTCAGCACGACCAGACCGAGCGAGCGCCCCTTCGGGATCTGCACCGACGACGACGCGAACACGTGGGTCCAGCCCGGCTGCGCGGTCACCGTCGTCTCCGCGGACCATGTCACGTGCCGCGCGCAGCGATGCACCACGCCGACGCGCCACCCGACCACCTGGCCGGCGCCGGTCGGCGCCAGGTGGACCGTGACCGTGACGCCGCAGAGCGTGCCCGGCGTACAGGCGGTGGCCTTCTGGAGTACGACGCCGTGGACGGGGCCCGCCGCGTGGGCGGCCAACGCCGGGAAGGCGTGCTTGTGGTGTACGGCGGCGTGGCCGGTGGAGCGATGCCCGGCGGCGTTCGACGGCGTACGCGCGTGGGCGGCCGGCGGATGGTGGATGCCGCGAAGCGAGTCGAGCAGCCCGGAGGCGGGGCCGCGCAGGAACAGGTAGCCGCCACCGAGGAGCACCAGCGCGAGGACGACCAGGATCGCCACCAGGCGGCCTGTCCGCGGGCGCCTCGGAAGGAGGCGGCGACGCCGGGATCCGGGCTGGCGCGCGGGCGCCGGTGGGGCCGGTGGGACCGCGGGGGCGTGCCCGACGGTCTGCCCGTTGATCCGCACACTGGAGGCGAGGCTCGAGACCGCCATGCCGTTGAAGGCCTCCACCACGGCGACGAGCTCACGGCGAACGCGCACGACGGCGTCGGCGCCGTCCATCTGGGTCAACGCCTCTCGCAGCGCGGCCGCGCGGTCGACCGGGTCGCCGCTCGCGCCGGCCTGCTCCTCCACGTGGTGCAACAGGAGGAGCTGGTGCGGGTTCGGGTGGGCCGGCAGCCGTCGTGCGTTGCGCACCAGCTCGTCCAGCAGCTCCTGCAGGGGTGCCGGCGGGACGTCCGGATCCGGCGGAGTCACAGCGACCGCGCCATCCGACCTGACGATCGCGTGCACACGGCCCGGTGGGGCGGCCACCGAGGCGTCGAGCAGGTCCGACATCACCAGCGCCGCCTGCGCCGGGGTGAGGACGGCTATCGCGAGCAACTCACCGAACGGCACGGACCTGGAGATCGTCGGCGGGGGTGGACTGCCCTCGTCCCAGGTCCGCTGGCCCCACGCGACCGGTGTGCCATTCGCGTTCGACACCGTCCCGAGAGTCCGCGTGGAGCTCGATGAATGATCGCGATCCATGGGATCACCGCCTTTGCGAGAACCACCTGCACTGGATTCGGCCACCGCAACGTGCGTCTCCAGTTGTACGCCTCGCTCGGCCCGCCCATAAGGGGCCTTTGGCCCTTACTTCGGGGACCCAGGACCGATTGCGCCCGGCGGTATAAAGGGAAGTGTCCGGCGCGGCACGAGCGCTCGGATCGGGAGTGTCTCGTATGCACAGTTCGCGAGTACGGCATCTGCTCGGCATCGTGGCCGGGTTGCTGCTCGCGGCCGGCGTGAGCGCGTGCCAGAGCACCGACACCGCCACCTCTCCGGCGAGTTCGCCGGCGAGCGCCAGCGCGAGTGGCACCGCCCCCGGGTCGGCGCGCACCGCGACGTACTTCGCCCAGGGCGGCCTCAGCGACCGCGCCTACAAGCCACGCCGGCTGAATCCGTCCGCCGACGGCTCGCTCTACGTCACGCATGTGCACTGGACGCAGTGGAACAACCGCGCGGCGGTCGGCACCGGCATCGCGCACGTCAACGACTGCACGCCTGACTGCGCGGACGGCCACTTCGCGACCCACCCGGTCGCCGTGCGGCTGACGCAGCCGCACAAGTACTGCGGCAGCCGGTACTTCACCACCTTCCGGCTCACCGGGCCGGCGTACCGGACCCATGCGCACTGGTTCGGCGTGATGTGTCGGTGAGTTCGGCCGCTGACCATGGTGAACCTGCCGCGGGGGCGCCGCGCGCGCGTGCAGGTTTACCACGGTAAGCGGGCCAACCCGCGCTTCCCCGGGTGAGTACACCGTGGGAAGCGCCGGTTCACCCACCCACCATGGGAAACCTCCCGCCGAACCTGGCCCCTACCTGACCAGCCCCGGACGACCCACGCTGAGCCACCCTCGGCAAGCGCCCCCAGTCAGGTACGCGCAGGGTCGCGCAGATGAGCGTGTGCGGCATGTCTACGGAACCAATGACCACCCGCGACAAGCTCGCGACGATGTTCAACAAGGTCCCCGAGGTCACGATCTACTTCTGGATCATCAAGTGCCTGTGCACGACCATCGGCGAAACAATGTCCGACAATCTCGTCTCCCGGTGGGCGGTCGGCGGCGACAACGCCGACCCCGCACAGCTCCAGACTGCGCTCTACAAGGTCACGGCCTGCACGGCCGTCGTACTCGCGATCCTGTTGGTGATCCAGTTCACCCGCAAGAAGTACGTCCCGGTCGTCTACTGGGCCAACATCGTGGTGATCAGCCTCGTCGGCACCCAGATCACCGACATGTTCGAGGGCCAGGGCGACACCCCCAACAACATGTGGGCGATCACGATCGTCTCTCTCACCCTGCTCGCAGCGGTCTTCTTCGTCTGGTGGCTGGTCGAGCGCACGCTCTCGATGCACTCGATCCGCACCACCCGCCGCGAGGCGTTCTACTGGCTGGCCATCCTGGTCACCTTCGCCACCGGTACGGCGGTCGGCGACCTGATCGCGGAGAAGTTCAGCCTCGGCTACCTGACCACGCTGCTCCTCTTCGTGGCGACCATCGCCGTCATCGCGCTGCTGTGGAAGTTCACCCCGATCAACGGCGTGCTGGCGTTCTGGCTGGCCTACATCATGACCCGCCCGCTCGGTGCCTCCACCGGTGACTGGCTCTCCCAGCAGGGCAACCAGGGCCTCAACCTCGGTACGACGACGACCAGCTACATCTTCCTCGCCGTCATCATCGCGCTGGTGATCTTCCTGCAGATCCGCAAGCCGGACGTCACCCCCGAGCCGCTCGTGGTGGCCGACGAGATCCACCACCCGCACATGCCGCACCCCCACATGCCGCACCCGCACCTGCCGGAGGGGAGCACCCTCCAGGGCGAGTACGAGTCCTGACCCATCACGGATCTCGACGAATCAGGAGCCGGTCGGCCGAGTGGCAGCAGCCCTCGGCCGATCGGCGTCTCCGGCGGCCTCCTCACGGACCAGGCGGGTCCGCCCCACGATCAGCAGCACCGCGGCCACCACACCGGCGCCGAGCCCCACTAACGCGGCGTCGCCCAGCCGGAAGTACCCCGACCCGACCGCCCCCACGGTGAGGACCACCGCGACCGCGACCCCGAGGCACGCGGCCACGAAGATCTGCGCCCACCCCGAGCGGGTCGCCCGCTCCAGCGTCGTACGCAACCGGTCGGAGAGCGGCAGTCGCGCCAGGAGCGCTGCGCCCCGGTCCAGGGGACGTACGGCGGGCCGCCGCTCGGGCGCGCCGGCCGCGCGCCCGCGCGCCAGTGCGGAGATCGCGAGCGCGCCTGCCATCGGGGCGAGCGCGATCTGCGGCAGCTGGTAGCGCCACGACAGGCTGGAGAGCGCCGCCCCGGTCAACAGCACCAGCACGCATGCGCCCGTCACCGTGCCGATCAGCACCCGGTTGCCGCAGACCCGCGACCGGCCGAAGCCGAGCGAAGCGACCAGGCCGAGAAGCAGCAGCAGCGCAGCCAGCGGGCCGGGCATGTAGACGAACTTGCGGTACTGCGTCATGAAGCTGGCCGCGCCGTGGTCGGCGCTGACCTTGCCCATGATCGGGTCGTGGACGCCGGCGCTCACGTCGATCGGCCCGATCCAGTAGTCGTCCTGGAAGAGCCAGTACTCCGAGGGATAGCCCGGCACCTGCTCGTTGCGCGTCGGCGCGAAGCCCCGCGCTGCGTCCTTGAGGACCGCCTTCGCATACGTCCACGGCTGTGCCCGCACCACAGCCTTGTCGAACTTGGCCACGAACTGCTCGTGGGTCTCGCCCGGCGGGGTGTGGATCAGGAAGAGCGGACTGCGCGTCGCGTCCCAGCGGTACTCGTTGGTGTTGAGCCGCTCGTCGCCGACCGGCAGCCTCGGGCAGAGCAGCTTCTCCGGGCCGGTCAGCTGCAGCGTCGGGTCGTGGCAGTCGACGATGGGCGCGATCCGGGCGTAGAGGAAGTCCGGGCCCTGGCTGGTCGTCGAGTACTGCCCGTGCTGGTGGTGATAGGCGATCGCGTACGCCGCGACCGGCACGATGAACGCGAGCAGGAACGCCCCGATGCGGCGCCACGGCACCCGCAGGAAGAGCAGCGCGACGACGAAGACGGCCGCCAGGAACGTACCGGCGCCGCGCACCAGGGTGGCGAACGAGATCATCAACCCGGCGACCGCCACCGCGGACCAGCCGGGTCGGTGGTTCCAGAAGAGCACGAGCACGGCGACGACCAGCAGGGCGGCGAAGAGCAGGTCCGAGAGGATGTAGTGCTCCAGCACCAGCTCGAGCGGGTCCAGCAGCAGCGGCAGCGTGGCCAGCGTCGCGCCCCATCCGGGCAGCCCACGGCGGCGCAGGAAGGCGTAGACGGCCACGGCGAGCCCCAGACCGATCAGGTGCTGCACGATCTGGATGGCGAACATCGCGGTCGACAGGCTGTGGAAGCCCCACACGAAGGGACTCATGAAGAACGAGTAGCCGATCGGGCGGTCCGGCAGCAGGGAGAAGGTCCGTGCCGCGGTCAGGTAGGAGAAGGTGTCGGTGTAGAGCAGGGCCGGCCGGTAGGCGACGACCACGACCACGCGGATCGCGACCCCCAGCGCAAGCGCGCAGCCGAACAGGGCGTGGCGGCGAGTCCAGGACGTCGCCGGCCGGTCGTCATGGGTCACTGCACCCCTCGCTCGAGACCGTCGCCCGCGTCGACGTACCCGTCGGCCGGACGGCGCCGCCATTCCAGCGCCCGCCGCGACGCGATCGTGAGGACCAGCAGCTCGGCGATGACGGTCACCATCCGGCTGGCCACCGCGCCGGCCTGCAGCTGATCGCGCGGGAGCACATGGGCGAGCAGCCACACGTAGCTCAGCTCGCGTACCCCCACACCGCCCGGCGCGAAGACGACCACCAGACCGGCGGCCCATGCGAAACAGGACGCTCCGGCGACGTAGAGGGCGTCGTGTCGGTCGAGCGCTCCGGAGATCGCCCACTGCACGAGCACGCTGAACGCGCCGTAGGCGAGGTAGCCGACGACGTAGATGAGCGTCGTACGCCGGACCGCGGACGCCGTGAGGTTGGTGTAGCGCGCCAGCCGGCCGGCGGTGACCAGCGGGACGAGCCCGAGGACGACCAGCGGCAGCCAGACGGGATCGGCCAGCCCCGCGAAGAGACCGCCGACGCCGAGGGAGGCGAAGAGCACGATGACGTTCTCGGCGACGACCGCGGCAAGCTTGTGCCGGATGCGTCCCTTGACCGTCGAGGCCCGGGTCACGAACGCCCAGATCGCACCGGGCAGGTAGCGCGCCACCTGGGTGCGGCACCACGTGACCACTGCGGCGCGTTCCTGGACGAGGCTCGCCCAGCCGGCCGCCAGCGAGATCCACCAGACGACCGCGAGCCCTGACGCGGCACCCATCGGGCCGTAGTGGATCGTCGAGAAGTTCGTCTGCCGGATCGCCCGGTAGGCCATGTAGCCCACGATCAGGAGCGCGAACGGGTAGACGATCGCCCGGCTCACCCGCACGACGCGGGGCATCGCGGCCTCGAGCCGCTGCAGCACCCGTCGTACGGCGAAGACACGATCCCGCATCCGGTCGACCAGCGACTCCACGCGCGACTCCATGTTCGACTCCGCGCGCGGCACCACGACCGGCTCAGGCCGGTCGTGGGTCCTCGTCGCGCCAGATCTCACTGAGGCGCCGACCTGTCACGCCGTCGCGCCCTGCGGCGCTCACGCCGCCACGTGCCGAGGATCACGCGTGCGTAGCGCAGCCCGTAGAAGAAGTCGGTGCCCTTCTTGCTCTCCCCGGCGAACCGCTGGTGCATCGTGACCGGCCGCTCGGCGATCCGATAGCCCTGGTAGATGGCACCGATCAGCAGCTCCGAGGTCTGGTACTGCACCTGGGTCTGCTCGACCGTCTGCGTGATCTCCGGCCGCATCGCGCGATAGCCGCTGGAGGTGTCGGTCACCTTGACGCCGGTCAGCAGCGAGACCAGGCGCGCGAAGACGTGGACCCCGGCCTGCCGGAACGCATCCGTGGTCTCGGCCGTGCCGAGCACGCGCGAGCCGAGCACGAAGTCGGCCTCGTCGTTGAGCAGCGGCGGGAGCAGCACAGGCATGTCGCAGGGGTCCCACTGCATGTCGGCATCGAGCGTCACGATGCACTTCGCGCCGTACTCGTAGGCCAGGCGGTAGCCGACCCGGAGCGCCACGCCGTGACCGCAGTTGCGCCGCAGCCTGACCAGCTTCACGTCCTCGTGCTTCGCAGCGACGTCCGAGGTCGCATCGAGGCTGCCGTCGTCGATGACCAGCGTGTCGACGTTGTAGCCGTCGACCGCGGTCGGGATGCGCTCGAGGACCTCGCCGAGGCTCTCCTCCTCGTTGAAGGCCGCGATGACCACGACGATCGAGGCGAAGGCGAAGTCCGAGCCGTAGGTCTCCCGGAAGCCCGTGAGCGCCGCGGCGCTCTCCTCGGCGATGTAGGGACGCGACTTCCGGTTGGACTTCACCGTGGTCGACCGAGGCATCCACCTAGCACCGGCAGTCGGGTCGTTCTGGGTGGGCGCGACTCGTAGCACTAACAACCCTTCCGTCAGATGTGGCGGCTAATTGTCGGTGAAAGCGAGGTACGCCACAGATCTCGCACCGACATTAGCGGTTCCCCGCTGGACTGCTGGTCATGAGCCTGTCCCTGAACGCCCTCCGGCCCGTTCCCGCACACTCGGCGCGCGCACAGCGCCACGGTGTCCGCACCACCCTTGACAGCGGCGCCCACAGGCCTACTGTGTGTCCATCTCGGCCGCGTTCCGTTCCCGTTCAGGCCCCCATGGGGTCATCCCCCGAGGGTCGTGGCTCCTGCCACGAGACAGGAGTAGTCGATGAGCGAGCAGGGTCTGCCGACCGATGCCGATGACGCCCGGTTGGCGAGCCTGGGATATCAGCCGCAGCTGCGGCGGGTCCTGGGGCTCTTCGCCAACTTCTCGGTCGCGTTCACCTATCTCTCGCCGATGGTGGGCATCTACTCGCTGTTCGTGCTGGGCCTGGGCACCGGCGGGCCGGCGTACATCTGGCTGAACCTCATCCCGATCGTCGGGATGTTGCTGGTCGCGCTGGTCTTCGGCGAGCTCGCCAGCCACTACCCGGTCGCGGGTGCCCTCTACCAGTACTCCAAGTTCTCCGTCGGGCCCGCCTACGGCTGGTTCGTCGGCTGGTTCTACGGGCTGGCGCTGCTCATCACCGTGGCCGCCGTCGACACCGGCGTGGTCGTCTACTTCGCCGCCCTGACGCACAACTGGTTCGGCTGGAACCTCGACCCGACCAAGCACGTCACGATCCTGGTCGTCACCGTCGCGCTGCTGGCGATCCAGACCGTTCTCAACATCACCGGCGCCCAGGTCATGGGCCGGGTGGCGCAGTTCGGCGTGTACGTCGAGATCGTCGGAACCTTCGGCATCGCCATCGTCCTGGCGATCCACGGCTTCCATCACGGTCTGGGCTACCTGTTCTCCACCCAGGGGCAGACCCAGGCGTCGACGAACGCGCTCGGACTGAACTTCCACAGCCACTGGTTGGGGGCGGCGCTCATCGCGGTGCTGGCGCCGGTCTACATCTACTACGGTTTCGAGTCGGCCGGTGACATCTCCGAGGAGACCAAGGACGCCGGCCGGCAGGTGCCGCGTGCGATGCGCCTGGCCGTGATCTGGGGTGGCATCGCCTCGGTCGTCCTGACCGCGGCCCTGCTGCTCGCCATCCCCGGCAACGGGTCCAAGGCCGTCGGCCACGCCGTGACCGGCGGCGTACCGTTCATCCTCGGTCAGCTGCCGTCGTGGATGCAGGACTTCCTGCTGCTCATGATCATCTTCGCCTTCTTCTCGTGCGGCACCTCGATCCAGGGCGCCGGGAGCAGGCTGGCGTTCTCCTACGCCCGCGACGACGCGCTCCCCGGATCCGGATGGGTCCGGCGCGTGCATCCGCGCTTCCGGACGCCGGTCAACGCCCTCATCGCCGGCGCGGTGGTCTCGACGCTGTTCGTGCTCCTCGTCTTCGCCGCACCCGCCCACGACAAGCACTTCCTCTTCATCACCTATCCCGGCGGCGTCAACGCCCTGGTGGCACTGGTCTCCTTCGGGGTCAGCGGCATCTACCTCTCGTTCCTGTTGACGGTGATCGGGGCGGCGGTCGCGCGAGCCCGCGGGTGGCTGCCCGAGGGCCAGTTCACGCTCGGGCGCTGGGGCACGGTCGTGACCTGGCTGGCCCTGCTCTACCTCGGCCTGATGCTGGTCAACGTCGTCCTGCCCACCGGGCTGTCCTCGCCTCGCGCCTACTTCAACCTCGACTGGATCACGCTGGTCGTCATGTTCGTGATCACGCTGGTCGGGGTCGTCCTCTTCGCCATCGCCCGTCCCGACCGCGGGCTGCGCCGCCATCTGCACGACGAGCTGGAGGCCAGCGCCGCCGAGCGGCACGAGCGGCCGGCGTAGCCCGGGGTGGCGCCCGCTCTGGGCAAGTCGGGTCTCTCGCAAAGTGTCACGGTGACATGTCGCGCCGTCGGTGACAGCTCCGAGGTATCACCGACGACGCGGACTGTCACCGTGACACTTTGGCCCCGACGCGCGGACAAAGTGTCACGGTGACATGTCGCGCCGTCGGTGACAGCTCCGAGGTGTCACCGACGACGCGGACTGTCACCGTGACACTTTGGTCCCGACGCGCGGACGTCGGCGTGGCCGGGGTGGCGGGGGTGGCGGGGCCGATCGTCCGCCTCAGGCCAGGCCGCGCAGCTCGCGCGCGGCGAGCCACTGCTGGAACCGGCCACGCCGGCTGTCGAGGAAGGCCAGGTAGCTGGCGTCGAAGGCGGCGATCTCGGCGGCGAGCGCGGACATCTGGACGTCCGCCACCCGCTCCGGCACGCACTGGTGAGCCTCCGGTCGGCTCCGGTCCACGGCCTCGCCACAGTATTCACACGGGATGTACCGCCACCGGAACACCGTCATCACTTCCCGTCGTCGCACTTACCAGGGAAGTACCCGCGGCGATGTGCCACGAACCTCCCGCACCGGCGCCTGTGGCGAACCGTTGGACCCCTACACTCCACGCCGTGGATCTGAGTCTTCGACGCGTCGCCGTCTTCTGCGGTTCCAGCGCCGGCACCGACCCGAGACTCGGGAGCCGGTCCTACGAGATCGGGCGCGAGCTCGCGGAGCGCGGCATCGGTCTCGTGTACGGCGCCGGCGGGTTCGGCCTGATGGGCGAGCTCGCCCAGGGTGCGCTCGATGCCGGTGGCGAGGTGATCGGCGTCATTCCCCGCTCGATGGTCGAGCGCGAGTGGGGCCGCGCCGACCTCACCGAGCTGCACGTCGTCGAGACCATGCACGAGCGCAAGGCATTGATGGCGCAGTACGCCGACGCGTTCCTCTGTCTGCCCGGCGGCCTGGGCACCCTGGAGGAGATCTTCGAGGTGTGGAGCTGGCGGCAGATCGGGTTCAACGACGACCCCGTCGCCTTCCTGAACCTCGACGGATTCTGGACTCCCCTGCTCGGGGCGCTCGACGGGCTGGTCGAGGCGGGGTTCATACGTCGCGAAGTCCTCGACGACCTCGTCGTCGCCGAGACCCTGGACGCGGCACTGGCGGGACTTGCGAGCCGTGTCGGCGCCGCCTTCGACGACAAGCTGCGCCCGGCCGAGCGTTAGGGCCGAGCGTTAGGCCTCGCCCGGCGTCAAGCCTCGCCGGTGACGGGCTCCATCTCTCCGAACCGGGACAGCAGCAGCGACGCTCCGACCGCGAGGACGAACCCCACCACGGCGACGGTCCCCCACCCCTGACGCGCGTGGTCGCCCAGGAGCACCAGGCCGGCGATCGCGGGCAGCACCGTCTCGCCCACCACCAACGGCGCCGTGGCCTGGACGACGGTGCCGCGCTGGAGCGCAGTGGCGTAGCCGACCAGCGCCAGCGGCGAGGCGATCAGGACCCCGTAGAACGCCGGCCCGGTGATGAGCACGCGTAGGTCGTGCGACCAGTGGCCCCACGTCACCGAGCCCTCCAGGAGCCGCGCCGCCACCGCCACCACGCCGAAGCCCAGGCCGGCCAGCCCGCCGAGCACCCAGGCGCTCTCCGGACCGCTCACCCGGACCAGCGGGATCGAGACGAGGACCAGTACGACGGCGGCGGCCAGCACGAACCACTGCCCGCCCATGCCGACCACGTGCGCCGTCTGCGGGGCCGCCGACAGGCCGACCAGCGTCAGCCCGAGCACGACGGCGACCAGCGCCCCGATCTCGAGACGGTGCATCCGCAGCCCCAGGAGGAAGACCGCCGTCACCGCGGTGACGGCCAGGAAGCTCGCACTGACCGACTGGACGACGTACAGCGGCAGCGATCGCAGGGCGACCAGCGAGAGCACGAAGCCCACGCCGTCCAGGGCCAGGCCCGTCGGGTAGCGCCAGCCCCTGAGCAGGTCGAGCAGCAGACGCGGGTCGAGGCGCATCGTCGGCTTGGCGTCCGCGGCCGCCGCGGCCTGCAGCACCGAGCCGATCCCCCAGCACAGCGACGTACCGACGGCGCAGAGAAGTCCCACAGGCATGGTTCACCGTACGGCGCCCGCCGCGCGCCCGTCGCACCGACTCAGCGACGCGGCCGAATGGGGAGGGAAGGAATTCGAAAGCCATCAGAGAACGCTCAGGTCAGAGACATAGATTGACGAGCGGCCAGGCGGCCAGGAGGGCGGCGCGCATGTCACTCACCGGACCGGTCTTCCTCGACGGACTCATCGTGCTGACCATCGCGGCGTTCACCGCGGTGATCTGGATCTGGCCACGGCTGACCGCCCCCAGTCCCTGGCGCATCGCCGGCCGGGTCGGAGCCGTCGGGCTGGTCAACCTGCTCATGCTGCTGACCGCGGCCTCGCAGCTCAACGCCACCTATCTGTTCTTCTCCGGCTGGTCCGACCTCTCCAGCGCCCTCACCGGGCACCTGCCGCAGACCTCGCTCCACCGCGGCGGGAACCAGGCGGCCGCACCGAACATCACCGTCTCCGGCGCCGCGCCGGTAGCGGCCCGGGTGCCGCCCCTGACCGCCCCGGTCAGCTCCACCGGACTGGTCAGCTACACGGTGCACGGCACCTTCAGCGGCCTGACCGGCGACATCCTCGTCCAGCTGCCGCCCGGCTACACCTCACCGTCGGCGGCGAACACGCGCTACCCGGTGCTCGAGGCCTTTCACGGCTATCCCAGCATTCCGCGGGTGTGGCTCTCGGTCTACCACGTCCAGCAGACCGTGGATCAGCTGGTGGACGCGCACCAGCTGCGGGCGCCGCTGATCGTGATACCCCGGATCGAGTTCCCCGCCGGCGTCGACACCGAGGGCGTCAACGGACCGTCCGGGATGCCCCAGGTCGAGACCTGGCTCACCCGGGACGTGCCGTACTGGCTCGGCAGGCACTTCCGGGTGATCGCCAACCGCAACGCGTGGGCGACGATCGGCTACTCCGCCGGTGGGTACGACGCCGCGATGGCGCCGATCCTCCATCCCGCCCAGTACGGCGCCGGGATCGTGCTCGGCGGCTACTTCGCCCCGGAGTTCGGGCCGTTCTACACCCCGTTCGGTACGACCAGCCCGCAGGGCCTTCGCTACAACCTCGTCCGGTCGGCTGCGCGCCACCCGCCGCCGGTCTCGCTCTGGCTGGAGACCTCCCGCGCGGATCCGGTCAGCTTCCCCTCGACCGCGCAGTTCCTGCAGGTCACCCGCAGGCCCACCGCCGTGCAGGCGGTCATCCTGAAGAACGCCGGTCACCGGGCGTCGGTGTGGATCGCGATGATGCCGCGGGCGCTGCGCTGGCTGGGACGCAACGCCCGCGGGTTCCGGCCGCCGGTGGTGCTCGCTCGACCGGCGCCGTGATCACACCGCGCTAGCAGATCAGCCGAGCACCCGCCCAGTCGGCGTTGTCGTGCCCGTTGCCGTCGCCGGCGTCGCCGACCTGGAGGGTCAGCTGCTGGGCACCGGTGACGTCCGCACTCAGGTGCTGGACGGCACTCGTGCCGGTCATCACCCCGGTCGAGGCCACGGGGACGCCATCGGCGAGGACGGTGAAGGTCACGCTCCCCTTGCCGCCGGCCGAGTCGTCGACACCCACGTCGGAGCTGAACGAGGAGCAACTGCCGCCGAGGTCGACGGTGACGCTGCTGACGGCGTTGGTGCCCAGCCCCTTCGCGTACGACGCGCCGCGGATCGTGATCGGCGTACCGTCGCCGGCGCCGCTCCCACCGACGTTGGTGTCGCGTTCGACGGGACCGTAGCCGTTGGTCGCCGAGACGAACGGCAGGTCGCTGACGTACTCCAGCCCCTTCTGGCGCAGCGTGACGTCGTACGTCGACCCGGTCTGTCCCGAGGCTCCGTCCTGTCGGAAGTCGACCACGGCACCCAGGGCATAGCTGCCCGCGGCGGCGTCGGGGCCCACGGTGACCCGCCAGCTGATCGGCGCCGACGCCCCGGCCGCCAGGGCCGTTGGCGCCGTCTGCACCGCGGTGGCCGTCCATCCGGCCGGCACCTGCAGCTGCGCGTCGATGCCGCTCGCTCCCGCGGTTCCGTCGTCGCGGACGGCGCCGCTGACGGTGAAGGTGTCGCCGGCCTCGGGCTGCGCGGACGCGTCTGCGCTGGTCAGCGGCGTCACCGTCACCCGCGACGGCGAGGTGGCCGGGCCGTAGACCTTCGGGTCCCAGCCCGGTGCGGCGTTCTGGTGCACCGGTACGCCGCCACGGACGGTGCCGAGGTCGGTGAAGGCCACCTTCTCGGGTCCGTTGCCCGCACCCCCGTCGCTGGTCACGGCCAGGGCGATCGTGTTCTGGCCGTGCGGGTCCAGGATGCCGTTCGGCACCACGAAGGTGTGCTGCGGGCCGACGTCGGCGATGTACTGCCCGACGTTCCAGCCGTTGACGAAGATCAGCGCACGGTAGTTCGCGCTCGAGCGGGGCGTGCTCGGGTCACCGATGGTGAGGCCGAGGGAGGCGTCGTCCTCCTTCGGTACGTCGAGCCGCGCGGTCGTCCGGTACCAGGTCGTGCCCGGTGAGGCGTCGGCCTGCGGCAATGTGGTCGTGGCCCAGGAGTCGTCCGGATAGCCCGGCAGGTCCCAGCCGTGACGCTCGCCGTAGAGGCCGCCGGCGTTCATGATGCCGCGAGCGGTGTCGACGATGTCCTCGCCGCCGAGGTTGCCCTGGATCCGCCAGGTCGTGCTCGGCGTGACGGCAGTGCCGTCGGCGGCGCTCATGGCGGCTGAGATCAGGCCGCGCCCCTCCTTCTGGGCGTCGTTGACGCCGCCGTCCTCGTTGTGGCCGTCGTTGCGGACCATCACCGAGAGCACGTGCTGTCCGTCGGTCTGCAGGCCGGCGGGCACCGCGAAGGTGGCCGTGCCGGTGGTCGGCGGGCTGGAGACCCCGGAGCCGAGCACGTTCTGGCCCAGGTAGACCCCGTCCAGCCAGGCCTGGAGCAGGCCGGCTCCCCCGCCGCCGTACCGCAGCGTGATGGTGGACGCCGAGCCCGCGCCGCTGTAGTGGCCGCGGTACCAGATGTCGCCCTGGTGGAAGCCGTAGTCGTCGGCGGTCAGCACCGGCTGGCCCGCGGGCGGCTTCGTGGTGGAGTTGGTGGTCGTCTTGTCCGCGACCTGCCAGCCCGAGTCGTCGAAGCCGGGCGCGGACTCCTCGGAGTCGGGCGCCGTGCGCCAGGTGGCCGTGCTCAGGTCAGGCAGCTGCACCGGCACGGCCCCGGGGAGCTGTGCGGTCGCGAGCAGGCTGCCGTCGCGCTCGGTGTCGGTCTTGACGGGCGTCCCGTCCCAGGTGACCGCCTGGGTGCGGGTCGGCGACCAGACCTGCAGGTCGGATGCGCCCAAGGTGTCGCCTGTCAGGGCGAGCGAGGCACCGTGGACGGTCGCCGTCCGGGCCAGCTCCGGGCCGCGCACCAGCACCGGTCCCGCGCTCGAGTCGAGCTGCCAGAAGGTGCCCGCGGTGTCGGTGTCGGCGAGCAGCAGCGTCAGCGGCTCGCGGCCGCCGCCGGAGATCCGAACCTCCGCGACCCCGTCGTGGGTGTAGTCGAGCCGGAGGTCGCCGGTCGCGGCGTCGTACGTGCTGGAGACGGTGCCGGTGCCGGGCTGCTGGAGCACCTGGACGTGCGGGGCCGAGCCGTAGCGCAGGACGGTCTCGCCGTCCTCGCCCTTGGGGGCGTAGAGGAGCGCCAGCTGCCCCTGGTCGGTCTGCAGGTGGGTCATCAGCTGCGAGGTCGAGTAGACCAGGTGCGGGCTCGCGGAGCCTGCGGAGGCGTCGAGGTCGTAGTCGGCGAGCAGGATCTTGCTGTCCTGGCCGTTGAGCCTCAGCGTGCCCTGCTGCGGCACCGTGTAGGTGCCGTCGGCGGTGGTCAGCGGGAAGGTGAAGGTGTCGTTAGTGGTCGCTGTCGACGGGTTGTGCACCGCGACGTCGATGTGGGTGCCGGTGTCGGGGTTGACGTCGTCGTAGATCTTCACGGCGCTGCTGCTGGGCGTGATCATCTGGTTCGGGTCGATCTTGGTCAGCGGCGCGACCGACTGGACGAAGAGGCCGAGCTCCTTCATCGTCGTCGCCTTAGGCCTGATCTGCCGGGCCTCGTCGATCCCGGCGCCGTAGTCATAGGAGGTGTAGACCACCGGCGCGGGCAGCCAGCCCCACGACGTACCGCCGAAGCCCATGTAGACGTTCTGCACGCTGAGCCGGTTGGCGATGTTGGTGCCGTAGAAGACCCGCTCGTAGCCGGGACCCTCGCGCTCCGCCGTACACGGATAGGTGCCGTTGCTGCCCCAGTAGTCGAACCAGCCGCCGCCGAACTCCGCGGCGAACCCCGGCGTGCTCGGCGACGCGGTCGAGCCGCCGGTCGCGCCGCCCGGGCCCCACACGCCCCAGTCGGGAGCGGCCGACGGGCCGCCCACCGTGTCGTCGGTGTGGCACGTCCCGCCGGGGTAACCGTCGAAGGCGTAGAGGTTGGTCGGCCCGGGGACCGTGCCCGGCACGCCGGAGTCGGCGGGCACCCAGATCCCGTTGCGGCCCTTGTCGTTGTGGAAGATCGGCACCGTGATGCCGTCGCTGCGCACCTTGTCGTAGAGGTGCTGCATGTAGTTCTTCTGCGCCGTGCCCGTGGAGGCGAGCTCGTTCTCGATCTGGTAGACGATCACGGGCCCGGTGCCGTTGGTGTACTGGTGGCGAGCCAGGATCGCGTCGATGTGACTCAGCCACTCGTCGGCGGCGGCCAGGTAGTCGGGTGCGTCGCTGCGGGCCTTGCCCGCCTGCGTGGTGAGCCAGCCGGGGTAGCCGCCGGCGTTGGTCTCGGCGTTGATGTACGGCCCCGGCCGGGCGATGACGTAGAGCCCGACCTGCTGGGCGATGTCGAGCAGCTTGTCGACGTTCCGTACGCCGGAGAAGTCGTAGACGCCCTGTTTCGGCGAGTGGTAGGCCCAGTCGAAGTAGAGCGAGACGGCGTTGTAGCCCTCGGCCTTCATCTTCTGGAGTACGTCGCGCCACTCACCGGGGCTCGGCAGCCGGAAGTAGTGGAACTCGCCGGACCAGATGTAGGTCCGCTTCCCGTCGAGCATCAGCGAGTACTTGTCGAACGTGACGGTGTGGGTCGTCCCGGCGGCGGAGGCCGGGCTGGCGGTGGCCTGGGCGGTGGCCGGGGCGGCGGGCGCCTGAGCGGTCGCCATCGCCGGTAGCGCGATCGCACCGCCGGCCGCAAGAGCAGCGAGCGCCGCGATCCCGGGCCGCAGGCTGTGCCGTAGGCCGCGGAGCAGGCGGGAGGTGGGCCTGGGCGGCGACGAAGGACGACCCGAGAACGACATCGTTGGCTCCTGACAGGCGTGGCCGGAGCAGCTGCACACCGGCCTCGGTGTTCGATTTCGTCCGACCCTGCCGTTTTATGAGCGTTAATGTCAAGGAATTGTTGTGACTTGCGCGTTCGCGGCGCCCGGCTCGGCCTCCGTCTCCGGCCCGGCGATCACCAGGCGCCCGACCCGCTCGGCGAGCGCGTGCTGGGCGGCCTCCGGCATGCCGCCGTCGGTGACCAGCACGTCGATCTGGTCCAGGTCGGCGAACGAGCTGAGACCGCTCGTGCCCCACTTGGTGTGGTCGGCCGTCACGATCACACTGCGGGCGTTGCGCACCAGTTCGCGGTTCGTCTGCGCCTCGGCCAGGTTCGGGGTGGAGAGGCCGCTGGCCTCGTCCATCCCGTGGCAGCCGAGGAAGAGCACGTCGAAGCGGAGCGACCGGATCACCATGTCCGCCACGGGGCCCACCAGCGCGTCCGACGGCGTCGGTACGCCGCCGGTGAGGATGAGCGTGCGGTTGCCCGGCGCCTCGTGCAGCTCGCTGGCGACGCGCAGCGAGTTGGTCACGATCGTCAGCCCGGGGACGTCGACCAGCCGCTTGGAGAGCGCCCACGTCGTCGTCCCTGCGGAGAGCGCGATGGCCGAGCCGGGGCGCACCAGCGCCGCGGCCTCCCGGGCGATCTGCTCCTTCTCGTCGTACTCGCGCATCGCCTTGGTCTCGAACCCCGGCTCCTCCGAGCTGGGCATCCCGACGGCGGTCGCGCCGCCGTGGACCTTGTCGACCAGCCCTCGGCGGGCCAACACGTCGAGGTCGCGTCGTACGGTCATGTCCGAGACGCCCAGCAACTGGGTCAGGTCGCTGACCCGGACGCCGCCGTGTGTGCGGACGTGCTCCAGGATCGTCGCCTGGCGTTGACGAGCAAGCATCGTTCCTCCTGAACAACTCCCAGGGTCCGGACACTCCGCCGGCGTGGTTCAGACGAGTTTCGGGCGCCGTGACCGCATAGTCAACAACATCTGCGCGGACACGTCGGAATTTGCTCGCTTCGATCGTTTCTGTCGGCGCGGTCCTTGACATGTGAGGGCCATCACGTTTGGATCTGCTAGGTCCTGATGGATCTGATGTTCGCAGTCGAGGGGCCGAGCCTGCTCGGGCGCGGCACCCCGCCTCCTTGACCTATGGAGACTCACATGGCACAGCAGTTCGGATCTCTTTCGACCGCACGCCCGGAGCGTCGGACCTTCCTGAAGGGTCTGGCCGGGCTGGCGGCTCTGGCTGTCACCCCGGAGCTGCTGGCGGCCTGCGGGAGCAGCGGCTCCACCACGACGACGGGGAGCTCGGGCACGGGCGCGATCACCTTCGGCTCCAACTACTCCGACCCCTCGACGAAGTCCGCGTTCGCCGCCCTGGTCAAGAACGCGACCTCCGACACGAACGTGGACGTCAGCATCAACACGGTCGACCACAACACGTTCCAGGACAACATCACCGCTTACCTGCAGGGCACGCCGGACAGCCTGGCGACGTGGTTCGCCGGCTACCGGATGCAGTACTTTGCGGCGCAGGGTCAGCTGGCCCAGCTCGACGACGTGTGGGACAAGATCGGCGCGAACTTCAACGACGCCACCAAGGCGCTGTCGAAGGGACTCGACGGCCACTACTACTTCGTGCCGATCTACAACTACCCGTGGGTGATGTTCTACAACAAGAGCACCTTCAATAAGAACGGCTACAGCGAGCCGAAGACCTGGGACGAGTTCGTCGCCCTGGCCAAGAAGATGAAGAGCGACGGCCTCATCCCGATCGCCTTCGCCGACAAGGACCTGTGGCCCGGACTGGGCACCTTCGACATCCTCAACCTGCGCCTCAACGGCTACGACTTCCACATGCAGCTGATGCAGGGCAAGGCCGACTACACCGACCCCAAGGTGACCGACGTCTTCGACAAGTGGGCCGAGATCCTGCCTTACTGCCAGACCGGCGCCAACGGGCGGATCTGGCAGGACGCGGCCAAGGCGCTGGAGGGCAAGCAGGCCGGCATGATGTTCCAGGGCACCAACCAGGTCGCCGCGAACTACCAGCCGTCGAACCTGCCGGACCTCGACTTCTTCGTCTACCCGGAGATCAACCCGACCTACGGCCAGGACTACATGGACGCCCCCGCCGACGGCTTCATCATGCCGGCCAAGGGCAAGAACGGTGACTCGGCGAAGAAGGTGCTGGAGTACATCGGCACCGGCCCCGCGGAGCAGAGCTTCCTGAAGAACGACAAGTGGGACGTCGGCCTGGCCACCAACATCAGCCAGAACAACTACGACGCCATCCAGAAGAAGTCCACCCAGGTCATCGCCGCGTGCAAGAACGTCTCCCAGTTCGGCGACCGCGACAGCGACCCGGCGATGGCCGCAGCGCTGGAGGCTCTGATCCAGAAGTTCATCGAGGACCCGAGCGCGTCGAGCATCAAGTCGATCCAGAGCAGCGCGGCCAAGCAGGCAGCGAGCATCTTCGGCTGATGACCGCTGCCGTCAGCCCTCCCCAGTCCGAAGCAGAGTCCGTGCCCGCGGGCGGGGAGCCCGGACGCCGAGCGCGCCGGTCGCGGCGAGTGCGTACGCTCACTCGCCGCGACAAGGTCGTCCTGACCCTGATGCTCGGCCTCCCGCTCCTCCTCGACCTCGCCTTCATCTGGGCGCCGGCACTGATCTCGGTGCTGCTGTCCTTCACCCGGTGGAACGGAATCGGCACGCTGCGCCCGTTCACGCCCTGCCCGCCACCGCCGACGCCGTCGGTGCTGCGCAACGGCTGCTTCACCGGCCTGGACAACTACCACGAGGCCGTTTCGATCTATCCGCAGTTCTGGCCGGCGGTGGAGCACAACGTCATCTGGCTGCTCGTGTTCATCCTCTTCGCCACCCCGCTGGGGATGCTCTTCGCGGTGATCATCGACCGCGGCATCCGCGGGAGCCGGATCTACCAGAGCGTGCTGTTCCTGCCGGTGATGCTCTCGCTGGCCCTGATCGGCATCGTGTGGGAGTTCATGTACTCCCAGAACTACGGGCTGATCAACAGCGTCCTGGGCACGACGCACAGCTCCGGCGCGATCGACTGGCTCGGCAATCCGCGGATCAACCTCTGGGCCGTGCTCGTCGCCGCGACGTGGCGCCAGGCCGGCTACGTGATGGTGCTCTACCTCGCGGGCCTGAAGGCGGTCGACCCCGCCTTGCGCGAGGCCGCGGTCATCGACGGCGCCAGTGACTGGCAGATGTTCTGGCGGATCGTCTTCCCGGTGCTCAAGCCGATCAACGTGATCATCCTGGTGGTCACTGTGATCGAGTCCCTGCGCGCCTTCGACCTCGTCTACATCATCAACAAGGGCAGCAACGGCCTCGAGCTGCTCTCCGTGCTGGTCACCAACAACATCGTCGGCGAGATCTCGCGGATCGGGTTCGGCTCGGCCCTGGGCGTCGTACTGCTCGTCATCTCGCTGGGCCCGATCTGCTTCTTCCTCTACCAGAACTTCCGCAGCGAGGAGGCCTCATGAGCGCCGCAGCCACCTTGGACCGGGCCTCCGAGCCGCGGTGCGGGACCCGCGGACGCCGCCGGATCCGCGTGGGCGGCGTCGCGGCGCAGGTCTTCATGATCGCGGCCTGCGTGCTGTGGATCCTGCCGCTGGCCTTCGCCCTGTACGTCGCCCTGCGGCCCTACTCGGAGACCTCGATCCGGGGCTACGTCTCGTGGCCCCACCACCTCAGCCTCGCCAACTTCCGCGACGCGTGGACGCAGTCGGACATGGGCCGGTTCTTCCTCAACTCGGTGCTCATCACCGTGCCGGCCGTGATCATCACGCTCCTGCTCGCCTCGTTCGTCGCGTTCGTGCTCGCGCGGTTCTCCTTCAAGTTCAACCTGCCGCTGCTGATCCTGTTCACGGCCGGCAACCTGCTCCCGCAGCAGGTGATCATCACCCCGCTGTACCGGATGTACCTGCAGATCCCGCTGCCGAGCTTCCTGAGCTCCAGCGGCCTGATGTACAACTCGCTGACCGGCCTGGTGGTCATCAACGTCTCCTTCCAGCTCGGCTTCTGCGTCTTCGTGCTCAGCAACTTCATGAAGACGCTGCCGGATGAGATCTACGAGGCGGCGCTCGTCGACGGGACGCCGGTCTGGTCCCAGTACTGGCGCCTGACGCTGCCCCTGTGCCGCCCCGCGCTGGCCGCGTTGGCGACCCTGCTGACCACGTGGGTCTACAACGACTTCTTCTGGGCCATCACCCTGATCCAGACGGGGGACAAGCGCCCGATCACGGCGGCGCTGGCCAACCTGCAGGGTCAGTTCGTGGCCAACCAGAACCTGATCGCGGCGGCGGCGCTGATCGCCGCCATCCCGACGCTGGTGGTCTACCTCGTGCTGCAGCGCCAGTTCATCGCCGGGCTCTCGCTCGGGGCGACGAAGGGCTGAGTGCGTTCCTGCTTGGTTTGTTGAATCGATACATCACTCGGAGGCGCAGATGCGCGTTGTACGGAAACAACAGATTCGCAGGTCGACGGTGAGAACGGCCGTCGTCTCGGCCACCGCCGTCGTCTCCATGGCGCTCGCCCTCGGCGCGCCCGGCTGGGCCGCCGGCGCGGCCCAGCCGGCGCTCGCGAAGGCCCGCGTCCAGGTGGCGTCCACCCAGGCGGCGTCCAGCGCGGCCGCGGAGTCGTCCACGACGTCGGTCGCATCCGCGGCGGCGCCCCACACCCACACCGTCAGCTACGACGGCTACTCGTTCAAGGTCGACGGCAAGCGCGTCTACCTGTGGTCCGGGGAGTTCCACTACTTCCGGCTGCCGAGCCCGTCGCTGTGGCTCGACATCTTCCAGAAGATGAAGGCGGCCGGGTTCAACGCCACCTCCCTCTACTTCGACTGGGGCTACCACTCCCCCAAGGACGGCGTCTACGACTTCACCGGCGTCCGCAACCTCGACAAGCTGCTCGACATGGCGCAGGAGGCCGGTCTCTACGTGGTCGCCCGCCCGGCGCCGTACATCAACGCGGAGGTCGACGGCGGCGGCCTCGCGCCGTGGACCGAGGCGCTGAAGGGCAACAACCGCAGCGCCGATGCCGACTACCTCTCCCACGCCGACCAGTGGCAGACCCGGATCGACCGGATCCTCGCCCGCCACCAGCTCACCAACGGCACGGGCACCGTGATCGCCTACCAGGTGGAGAACGAGTACTACAACGGCTCGGCCGCCGGGCGTCAGTACATGCAGCACATGGAGGACAAGGCCCGCGCCGACGGCATCACCGTGCCCCTGACCGGCAACAACAACGGGACCTTCAACTCCGGGGCGGCCGCGCTCGACGTGGACGGCCCCGACTCCTACCCACAGGGCTTCAACTGCTCCAACCCCACCCACTGGAGCGGCGTACCCGACCTCAGCTACGACCACCCGGCAGGCAAGCCGCTGTACTCCCCCGAGTTCCAGGGCGGCGCGTTCGACCCGTGGGGCGGCCCCGGCTACGACAAGTGCGCGCAGCTGATCAACGACCAGTTCGCCGACGTCTTCTACAAGCAGAACATCGCTGTGGGCGCCACCGCGCAGAGCTTCTACATGACCTACGGCGGCACCAACTGGGGCTGGGTCGGCATGCCGGAGAACTACACCTCCTACGACTACGGCGCGGCGATCCGGGAGACCCGCCAGCTCGACCCGAAGTACTACGAGGACAAGCTGATCGGCTACTTCACCCAGTCGGTCGCACCGCTGACCGCCACCGACGCCATCCCCGTGACCCCTCCGGATGACAAGGCGGTCATCGACACCGCGCGGGAGAACACCTCGACCGGCACCCAGTTCCACGTGCTGCGCCATGCCGACTCCACCTCGACGGCCGTCGACAAGACGCACATCTCGATCGACTTCAACGCCCGCCCGGCCAACTACACCTACGACGACACCGACCCCGCCCTGCAGTACGCCGGGACCTGGTCGCACGTGGCCAACCAGAGCTACACCGGCGGCGACTTCGACAACACCGAGTCCTTCTCCAGCGTCGCCGGCGACTCGATGACGGTCCCGTTCACCGGCACCGCCGTGCGCTGGATCGGCTCGCGGACCAACAACCACGGCCAGGCCGACGTCTACCTCGACGGCGTCAAGCAGACGACCGTCGACGACTCCGGCTCGCAGAGCCAGGCCGTGATCTACCAGGCGACCGGGCTCACCGACGGCCCGCACACGCTCAAGATCGTCGTCGACGGCACCCACACCTCGGGGTCGACCGACAACTTCGTCTCGATCGACGCCATCGACGTACCGACGGCGGCGCAGACCAGCGCACGGGTCTACCCGACCGTGCCCCAGCAGTCCGGCACCGCGATCACGCTGAACGGGCGCGACTCGCACATCATCGTCGCCAACTACAAGCTCGGTGCCTCGCAGCTGCAGTACTCCACCTCCGAGATCATGACCTCGGCCACGATCGGCGGCCGTGACGTCGCGGTGCTCTACGGCGACCAGGGCAGTGACGGCGAGACGGTGCTGAACTACGCCTCGCAGCCGCAGGTCGACGTCCTGTCGGGCAACGTGACGAGCACGTACGACGCCGCGACCGGCGACCTGCGCCTGAACTACCAGCACGACGGTCTGGCCCGCGTCGAGATCAGCGGCGGCGGCGTACGGCCGTTGCTGCTCCTGCTGGCCGACAAGCCGACCGCGGAGACCTTCTGGCGCCAGGAGACCGCGGCGGGCCCGGTGCTCGTGCGGGGAAGCCACCTGCTCCGCACGGCCAAGCAGCACGGCGACGCCCTGGCGCTGACCGGCGACAACGGCACCGACCCGAGCGTCGAGATCTTCAGCTCGGCCCACGAGGTGACGTGGAACGGCAAGCCGATGGACGTCACGCCGACGTCCAGCGGCAGCCTCGAGGGCACCATCGACACCGCCGCACCGATCACGCTCCCGGCGCTGACCAACTGGCGCTATCAGGCAGGTTCACCGGAGGCCTCCAAGGGCTTCGACGACTCCTCGTGGGTGGTGGCCGACAAGATGACCACCAACTCCTCGACCGGGCTCTCCTCCCCGCCGGTGCTCTACGCCGACGACTACGGGTTCCACACCGGGAACGTGTGGTACCGCGGCCACTTCCGCGCCACGGGCCAGGAGACCGGAGTGCACCTGACCTCGCCCTCGGGCGGAGGCGCGCAGGCGTTCTCGGCCTGGCTCAACGGGGTCTTCCTCGGCAGCTCCACCACCGGTGCGGGTGACTTCACCTTCCCGGCCGGCGCGCTGCAGGACGGCGACAACGTGATCTCGGTGCTCACCGTCAACATGGGCCACGAAGAGGACTACAACTCCACCAACGGCAGCAAGGCGGCCCGGGGCCTGACGGCTGCCGCACTGATCGGAGCGCCGCTGACGACGATCACCTGGCGGCTCCAGGGCGACACCGGCGGGGAGAACATCCCCGACCCGGTCCGCGGCACCTACTCCACCGGCGGCCTGTACGGCGAGCGTGCCGGCTGGCACCTGCCCGGGTTCGACGACAGCTCGTGGCAGCCGGTCACGTTGCCGACGGCCAACAAGACCCCGGGCGTCGGCTGGTACCGCACCGACGTGAACCTGGACCTGCCGAAGGGCCAGGACACCTCGCTCGGCCTCACGTTCACCGACGATCCGTCGCGCAAGTACCGCGCGATGCTCTTCGTGAACGGCTGGATGATGGGCAACTACGTCAACTACCTCGGCCCCCAGACCAGCTTCCCGATCCCGAACGGCGTCCTGAACCCGCACGGCCACAACACGATCGCGATCGCGGTCTGGAACCTCGACGGCAGCACGGGCGGCCTGGGCAAGGTGGCGCTGACCAACTACGGCAGCTACGCCTCCTCGCTCAAGGTCGCGATGAACGACAGTCCCGGCTACAACGCGCAGAAGTACGCCATGCCGGTGCGGCCGGGCACCGACGTCTCGCTCGACGTACCCGACACCGTCTCGGCCGGGCAGACGTTCACCGCGACCACCACCGCCACGGTGCCGGCCGACCAGCCGGCCGACCAGCAGCTGACGGCCCGGCTCGACGTACCGGACGGGTGGACGGCGACCGCGACCTCGCCAGCGAGCGTCACCCGCGTCGCACCCGGCTCGGCGGCCCGGTTCACCTGGAGCGTGACCGCCCCGGATCCGGTCGACCCCGCCTCGGCGCTGAAGACGACGGTTGCCTACGTCCAGCACGGCCCGGCCTCGGCCGGCGACGAGCGGATCGTCCGCGCCGTACCGCCGCCGCCGCCCGCGGGCACCGACGCGGTCAGCGACCTGCCGTTCCTCTCGGCCACCAACGGCTGGGGCCCGGTGGAGCGCGACAGCAGCGTCGGCGGCTCAGCCGCGGGTGACGGTAGGCCGATCTCGATCGACGGCGTCGGCTACGCCAAGGGCCTGGGCACCAACTCGCCCAGCGACGTCGAGATCTACCTCGGCGGGAAGTGCACGACGCTGACCACCGACGTCGGCATCGACGACGAGGACACCGCGGGCACCGTCACCTTCTCGGTGATCGCGGACGGCAAGACCCTGGCCAGCACGGGGACGATCCGGGGCAAGCAGCCGGCCGCCCACCTGACCGCGGACGTGACCGGCGCCAAGGTCCTCGACCTGGTCGTCGGTGAGGCGGGCGACGGCAACGGCAACGACCACGGCGACTGGGCGGCTCCGACGCTGACCTGCGACTAGGAGGTTCGCTGCCACGAGACGCGGCGCTACCCGGGGCTTGCAGGGCCCCGGGTGGCGCTGTTTGTTTCTGCGCCTTGTCTCAGCGTCGGATTCCCGCCTGAGTGTCGCTTCTGGTTGCTTCATGTCGGATTGCTGCGTGCTATTGCGTTCGAATGCGTTTGTCTTTAACGTGACGAAGGCCACACTCGCTCGGGAGAGAGGACCCGCATGTCGAGACTCAGAACCGCTCTCGCCGCTGTCGTCAGCAGCGGAGCGCTCATCACATCCGGAATGGTCGGAGTGTCCGTGATATCCGCAGCCCCCGCAGCCGCGCTCAACGACGGCCTGGCGCTCACGCCGCCGATGGGCTTCAACGATTGGAACTCCTTCGGCTGCAACGTCAGCGAGACCCTCATCAAGGGCATCGCCGACTACCTCGTCAGCAGCGGGCTCAAGGCCGACGGCTACGAGTACGTCAACATCGACGACTGCTGGATGACCCACCAGCGCGACCCGGTGACCGGCCGGCTCGTGCCCGACCCGACGAAGTTCCCCGACGGCATCAAGGGCGTCGCCGACTACGTCCACTCCAAGGGACTCAAGCTGGGCATCTACGAGAGCGCCGGAAGCCAGACCTGCGCCGGCTACCCCGGCAGCCTCGGCCACGAGACGGTCGACGCGCAGACGTTCGCCGACTGGGGCGTGGACTACCTCAAGTACGACAACTGCGGCAGCCACGCGCCGTACCCCGACACCACCCAGGGCTACATCGACCGCTACAACGCGATGGGCAACGCCCTGAAGGCCACCGGGCGGCCGATCGTCTACTCGCTGTGCGAGTGGGGCGACAACCAGCCCTCGACGTGGGGCTCCTCGGTCGGGCACCTGTGGCGCACCACGGGCGACATCAGCGACAACTGGTCGAGCCTGCAGAGCATCATCGCCCAGAACGCCCCGCTGGCGAAGTACGCCGGCCCCGGCGGATGGAACGACCCCGACATGCTCGAGGTCGGCAACGGTGGCATGACCGACACCGAGTACAAGACCCACTTCAGCCTGTGGTCGATGATGGCCGCACCGCTGATCATCGGCACCGACCTGCGCAAGGCGACCCCGGAGACGCTCAGCATCCTGGGCAACAAGGACGTCATCGCGATCGACCAGGACACCCTGGGCAAGCAGGCGCAGGTGATCTCGAACCAGAACGGCGCGATGGTCTTCGTCAAGCCGCTCGCGAACGGTGACAGGGCGGTCGCGCTCTACAACTCCTCCGACAGTCCGCAGACGATCAGCACCTCGGCTGCCGACGCCGGTCTGCCGTCCACGAACAGCTACCTGCTCAAGGACCTGTGGTCGAAGGACCAGCGTGAGACCGCAGGCGTGATCGAGGCCTCGGTGCCCGCGCACGGCACCGTGATCTACCGGGTCTCGGCGCTCAGCGGTGGGTTCGACGCCTACGCACCGTCGACCCTGCTGACCGGTTCGGTCACCGGGCAGTCCGACGACATCGCCGAGCCCGGCACGACGGTGCCGGTGCAGACCACGTTCACCGACGACGGCAAGCACATGACGCGCAACGTCTCGGTGAGCGCCACCGCGCCCGACGGGTGGAGCATCAAGCCCACGGACGCGACCAGCACCGTCCACCTCAAGACCGGCGAGTCGCTCACCACCGACTGGTCGGTCACCGTCCCGGCGAACACCCCGGCCGGCACCTACGAGGTCCCGCTGCAGGCGTCGTACGTCTGGGGTGAGGAGCCGGGCACGCCGGGAAGCGTCTCCTCGACGCTGACCCTCGTGGTCCCGCCGGAGCCGCCGAGCGGCGCCACGCCGCTCTCGGACATCCCGTGGGTCTCGGAGACCAACGGCTGGGGACCGCCGGAGCTGGACCACAGCAACGGTGAGACCGGTGCTCACGACGGCGGTCCGATCACGATCAACGGCGTGGTCTACCCCAAGGGGATCGGCGCCCACGCGCCCAGTGAGATCAGGTACTACCTCGGCGGTCGTTGCACCAGCCTGACCACCGACGTGGGCATCGACGACGAGAAGACCGCCAACAGCTCGGTGATCTTCCGCATCATCGCCGACGGCACGGTCAAGGCCGAGAGCCCGCTCATGACCCCGACCGACGACGCGGTGCACCTGAGTGCCGACCTGACCGGGGCACGGTGGCTGACGATCCAGGAGGACGAGGCCAACGGCTCCAACGACAGCGACCACGGAGACTGGGCCGGGCCCATCCTGACCTGCTCCTGAGCCGCCGTCTCACCTGGGCTCGGGTGGTCACTGTCTGGTGATCACCCGAGCCCAGCTCCGCTTCACCCGGCCGGGTACGCCGAGCAGCAACAGCTGCCGCGTCCGTTCCTCGCGTTCGAGGTCGAGTGGTGTGGGCGGGCGACCGAAGAACGACCGGAAGCGCTGATCGCGCGACGCGGGCGGGGTGCTGGCCGGAGGGGTGCTGGCTGGAGCGGTACTGGCCGGAGGGGTCGGCTGTGGGTGCTGCATTCGCGGCCTCTCATCGAGATGGCCGGCCGCCGCGGCTTGACGGCTGCGACGACCGTAGACCGGCCACGGCGACACGTATAGACCGTCTCAGAAACGGGCATTGCCGCTTCGCCGCTGTGGCACCTAGGCCGACGGCGGTGAACCCGCGACGGCCCGGGCTCGTGACTGAGGCATGGGAACGAGAAGAGGGCCTGATCCGAAGGCCGCACTGATCCTGGCCGCCGTCGCGCTCACCGCAGCCGCGTGCGGATCCAGTGGCAACGTCTCGACCGCCGGCACGGCGCCGACCTCCGGCACCGCGCCGGCGTCCGGCACCGCGCCGGCGTCCGGCACCGGCGCCGGCACCGGCACCGGCACCGGTGCCATCGTGTCGATGGCCGACTCCGGCGGGACCATGACGCTGGCCACCGCCGACGGCCACACCCTCTACGAGGCCGACGGCGAGTCCGCCGCGCACATCCTCTGCCTCGGTAGCTGCACCAACATCTGGAAGCCGGTGATGGCCTCCCAGCAGCAGGCCCGGCAGGCCAGTACGGCGCTGCACAAGAGCTTCACCGTGGCGAGCCGACCCGGGGGCACGCAGCTGGTCTACGCGGGCCACCCGCTCTATACCTTCACCCCCGAGGGCCCGCATCAACTGACCGGCAACGGTGCCTCGGACCAGTTCGGCGGCGTCAGCTTCCACTGGTCGGCCGCCACCACCGGCGGCCCGCCCAGCGCGCAGCGGTCGATGGCTCCGTCCTCGGGGTCCTCGAGCTCCTCGGGAAGCGGTGGGGGCGGCGGGTACGGCGGCGGTTACTGAGGGCCGCGGTCCAGCTCTACGCCTCGGGCTCCGCGCCTCGGGGGCCTATGCCTCGGGGCCTACACCTCGGGGGGCTAAGCCTGGCGTGCGCGGTACCGGTGCTCCCACTGCGGGTCCGACGACGAGGTCACCGGCACCGCCTGCGCCGGATGCTCGCTGATGAAGTACGACTCCACGACGCCGTCGGTGCTGCGCAGGAGCACGTCGCGCTGCTCGACGCCCCACGGCCTGGCCGCCGTGACGACGCCCCACCCGCCCTGGCCCGTGCGGTCCGCGACGAGTCGCTGCATGTGGGCGACCGCGTCGGCCGGCGTACTGAACTGGGCCTGCACGACCGGCAGGCCCGACTCCGGCTTCCAGTGCACCAGATAGAGATTGTCGCCCGCCATACGTGCCCTCCCGAGAGATCTGCCGGGCGCCGCCACCCGGGGCGACCAGTCTTACATGGCGGACCGCGGCGGCCGTGGTCGAGGGCGGTTTACCACGGTAAGCGGGTGAGCCGGCGCAGGTTTACCACGGTAAGCGGGTGAGCCGGCGCAGGTTTACCACGGTAAGCGGGTGGCCCAGCGCGGGTTCACCACGGTAAGCGGGTGGCCCAGCGCTTCTCATGGCTTATAGGGCATGGGAAGCGCCGGTTCGACCACTGACCATGGTGAACCCGCCCCGCACCAGCGCCGGTTCGACCACTCACCATGGTGAACCCGCCCGGCACCAGCGCCGGTTCGACCACTCACCATGGTGAACCCGCCCCGCACCAGCGCCGGTTCGACCACTCACCATGGTGAACCCGCCGCCAACCACCGAAGCACCGATCCGCGGGCTAATGATGGTGATGATGATGGCCGAAGCCGTGTGTCCAGGTGCTGTCGGCGTCGATCAGCAGTACGGCGCACCCGGCGCCGAGCGCGGCCACGGCGACGAGCGTGACGAGACGCATCGCCAGCCCGGGTACGCCGGACGGCCGCCCGACCGCCTGCCCCACGATCCGCAGGCCGGGCAGGAGACGGCCCAGCACGTGCAGGGTCATGAAGACCAGCCACACCACGAAGCTGGCCTGGTGCAACCAGATCCAGTCGACCTGGAACGGCCCGAAGCTGCCCAGTGACGAGCGGCTCCGGGTCTGCCCGAGCAGGATGAGGAGCACGCCCGTGGTCAACAGCGCGCCGGTCGAGAGCACGACGAGCGGCCCGAGCGTGCGCAGCAGGAGCGGTGGCGGCCCGGCGGCGCGGTAGGGCCGCGACGCGGCGTAGTAGCTCACCATCCGCCACCCGGTCGAGATCACCTTCAGCAGGGTCGGCGGGATCAGCGCAGCGCCCACGGCGATGTGCCAGCTGATCAGGGGACCCAGATCGATCAGCGTCGCGCCCTCGGCCGCGAACAGCACCAGCAGCACGATGCCCGTCCAGGCGGTCAACCGGGCATTGCCGGCGGGACCACCTGTCCGGCCGAGCACCGGGTCGTTGCGCTCCTCGGCACCTACGGCGACCGAGACGCTTCCGGAGAGCCAGGGCGGCAGCGACCCGATCCACCGAGACAGACCGGCCGGCACGCTCATGGAGCCATTGCAGCACCGCCAACCTGAACGAAACCTGAGCCGAGGCGGACGGCAAAAGTAACGAACTAAAGTAACGACATGCCCTCCCCCTTCTCGTTCCTCGGTCGCGCCCTGGCCGGCCGCCGCGCCGACGAACGGCGCAGCATCCTCCACTCCCCCGGACTCCAGCCGGCCGCCGGGCAGTCCGAGAAGGTGACGCTGACGAGCCCCGACTTCGCCGACGGCGCCCCGATGCCGCTGGCGACGACGGCGTACGACGCCAACCAATCGCCCGCGCTGTCGTGGTCCGGTGTGCCTGAGGGTACGGCGCAGCTCGTGCTCGTGATGGAGGACATCGACGTCCCGATCCGCACCCCGATGGTCCACACGGTCGCCGTACTCGACGCGGGCGTCGTCGCGGTCGAGCGCGGCCAGCTCGCCACCACCGCGCAGCGCTTCCTCAAGGGCGTGGTCGGCAAGCCGGGGTATCACGGGCCGCGCCCGATCGTCGGTCACGGGGCACACCGGTACCGCTTCCACCTCTACGCGCTCGACACTGTGCTTCCCGAGTCCGTGTCGACAGTGAAGGAGCTGCCGGCGGCAACCGCCGGCCATGTGCTCGCCCGTGGCAGCGTCACCGGCACCTTCACCCGCGACTGATCCCCGAACCGATCCCTGGGAGTGAGCTACGTGAAAGCGACCCGAGTGAAGAAGACCCTCGTGACCTCCGCTGCCGTCCTCCTGATCGCCTCGGGGGGCGTGATGTCACCCGCCTCGGCGCGCACCAGCACAATCTCCTGGGACGGCTACTCCTGGGTGGCGCGCAGCGTCGCCGGCAACCCGGGTGCGCCGCAGCAGTGGTCGCCGAGCAACGTCTCCATCGACAGCGCCGGACGCCTCCACCTGCAGGTGACGCGTGACAAGAAGGGGCACTACACCCAGGCCGAGCTCGACTCGGTCCGCAACGGCTGGGGGTACGGCACCTACCGGTGGCAGGTCGACACCGACGTCACCGGGCTGCCGCCCGAGGACGTGCTCGGCCTCTTCACCTACGGCCAGGACCCGGCCTACGGGCACCGCGAGATCGACATCGAGGCCTCGGGCTGGGGCACCACGCCGATCACGTGGGACTACACCACCTGGGCGAACGGCCACGACGCCGTCGAGCGCACCCCGTCACCAGGCGGCCCGACCACCCAGCAGATCGACTGGGAGCCGGGTCAGCTCACCTGGACGTCGTGGGACGCCGCGGGCAACGTGATCGCGACCGCCACGGCGACGGGCGCCGACGTCCCGGTGCCGTACGACGAGAGCATCGGCATCAACCTGTGGGTGTGCGGCTGCGAGTCCGGCTGGGACCAGACGCCGCCCTCCGAGGTCGTGATCAGCAACTTCCAGTTCACCCCGGCCGCTTCCTGAGCGGCGCAGGGCGTCGCCGCGAACGCGTCGCGACGACGCCCTGGCTGCCCAGAGACCGGTGCTCAGAGGTTGGTGCTCAGCGGTTGGTGCTCAGACGCCGGCGCGGCGCGAGCAGACCGGCCACGCACCCCAGCCCTGGTGGCGCTGGATCCGGTCGGCGACCCGCATCTGCTGCCACTTGGTGGCGCGGTTGGGCAGGAAGGCGTACTGGCGGCCGCCGAAGCCGCGCCAGGTGGCGGCGCTGATCTGGAGGCCGCCGTAGTAGCCGTTGCCGGTGTTGATGTGCCAGCGACCGCTCGACTCGCACATGGCGATCCGCTGCCAGGTGTTGGCGGTGACGGCGTCGCTCGGCGAGGCGGTGGCGATGACGGGGACGATGGTTGCGGCCGTGAGGGCAGCCGCGGACACGACAGTGCGCATGCGCATGGGAATCTCCTGCACGCCTGCGGAGTTAGCTGTCGGGTTCGGAAGCAGTTGCCCGGCCGCACGTCGGCGGCTTCACCCCAAGGGTCGTATGACCCGCGAAGACCTGGGTCCCCCACTCCTGCCCGAAATCTGGTCGATGGGATCACCTGGCGGGACAGGACTCGGCGACACCAGGGACCGTCCCGGGACCACCCGGGACCTGTTGAGGGTAGGCCGATACCCCCGGGGGCTCCCAAATCGACGTGCCGCGAATCGGCACACGGCTCAGTCGCCGGGCTCAGTCACCGGACTCAGTCACCGGACTCCTCGACGACCTTGCGCTCCTCGTGCTCGACCCCGTCCGCGTCGGTCTCATGAACCACGACCGTACGGCGGTGGACCCGTGCCCGGACGATGAACGCCAGCCCGCCTAGCATCAGGATCACGCCCAGCACGCGGGTGTTCACCCACGACCCGTCCGTGCGCAGGGCGAAGGTGAAGATCGCGCCGATGATCAGCAGGACGATGCCGGTTCTCATGTCCCCCGGTGCCCCGCCGGCCGAGTGCACACGCGTTCGCCGCTCGGTTCCACGGCCAGGTCATCAGGGCCCACGACCCGAGAAGCAGAGCGATCTCCACGACGACGTACCACGGCCACGGTCCCAGCAGGTCCAGCACGGAGTGCGAGACCGGCTTGGCGTTGAGGTACTCGTAGTTGCTGCCGAAGATCCTGTTCAGCACCATCGCGGGCGCCGCCACCGCCAGGGTCACGGCGACGACGAGCCGATACTCCCGCCATCGCGGTCCCACCCCGGCCGCGACCAGATAGAGGGCTGCCCACGGCGGCGCCAGGTGCCGGATCCAGTAGCCGAAGAACTGCGCCTGCGGGAAGAGGTGGTCGAGGTCCGGGGTGATCACGCCCTGCACGCACAGCGTCAGCCCCCAGAAGTAGAGCAGGCCGGACCACGCGCGGGAGCCGGTGAGGAGCGCCACCGCGGCGACGAACCAGCCGAAGTCGCAGATCTGGATCGGGAGCGAGCTGCGCCAGTAGTGGACGGCGTGCACCCAGTCGAGCGCCTCGAACGGACCGCACGAGACCAGGATCAGGACCGCGGCGGTACGGCGCGCCCGCGCCTCGAGGATCGGCCGGCCGCGCAGGCGTCGCCCCGCGACGGCGACCGCGATGCAGCCGGCCGCGAAGATGCCGAGGAGCACGAGATGCTCGGGTCCGAAGACGACGAGCCTGCCATCCGTGAGCGGACGCACACCACCATCTTGCCTCGCCGGTGGCGGGCCCGTGGCCGGCTCGGGCGTCGTACGCTGGCGAGGTGAGTGGGGCCCCCGCCATCGGCCGGCGTACTCTGCTGGCGCTCGGCGTCGCAGCCGCCGCCGGTGCGTGCGGCAGCCGACCGCAGGCCGGCGCACCGTCGCCGCCCTCATCCTCCGCGTCGGCGCCGACCCAGGCACCCCCGTCACGCTCAGCCCCGTCTCGCTCAGCCGCGTCTCGATCTCAGCTGCCGCAGCCCTCGCAATCGACCCAGCCGCCACAGCCCGCGCTGCCGTCCCCGACCCGATGGCACCCCGGCCCCGGCGAGCTCGTGCCGGCAGCCAAGGAGGCCGCCGTCCGCCGGATCGAGCACCTCGGCAACGACGCGAACCACCGCGTCCAGGTCATCTACGCCCAGTACGGCGGCCTGCTGGCCACCACCGCAAGCGTGCTCGTGGTCTGCCGCAGCCTGGCCAGGCATGCCGACCGGATCGAGGAGGGCGGCCACACCTTCGACGTGCGGCTGAGCCTGCTCGGCGGCCGCTGGGTGGTGACGGCCATCCACCCGAGCCGGCCCGGACCACCGGCCGCTCGGCACACGCTGGCGGCGCGACACGTGCTGTCGAGCTCCCGGATCACGCTGCCGCCGGCCGCGCACGCCGACGTCGCCTCCGGCATGGTGCACGACAGCGCGCTCGAGGCGATGCTCGCCGTCTCGCGGCGCTGGCCGATCGAGGTCAGCGTGGTCCGGTCGGGCCATCCGCTCTACGTCTTCGGCACCGACCGGCTCAGCGACCACCCCCAGGGCCGCGCCTTCGACACCTGGCGGATCGCCGGCCGGGCCGTCGTACGCCCGAGCACGTCGCACGGGCTGATCACCGGCTACATGGAGGCCCTGGCCTCAGCAGGCTCGTACAACGTCGGTGGCCCGATCCTCCTCGGCGCGGCGCCGCAGTTCTTCAGCGACCAGACCCACCACGACCACGTCCACGCGGGGTTCACCACCTGATCGCCTCAGACGATGGCCTTGCCGGGATTGAGGATCCCGTACGGGTCCAGCGCGGCCTTCACCGCGCGCTGCATCGCGACGACCGGAGCCGACAGCTCGCGACCCAGCCCCGGTCGCTTGAGCAGGCCGACGCCGTGCTCACCCGTGACCGTCCCGCCCAACTCGAGCGCGTCGCCCAGGATGACCTCGAACGCCTCCTGCGCGCGCTCGCGCTGGGCGTCGTTGCCCGGCTCGGTGATGATCAACGGGTGCAGGTTGCCGTCACCGGCGTGCGCGATGTTGGCGATGTGTACGTCGTGGGCCGCGGCCGTGGCCTGGATGCGGCGGAGCATCTCGGGCACCGCCCCGACAGGGACGCACACGTCCTCGGTGAGGACCGGACCGAGCCGCTCGAGCGCCGGATAGGCGAGCCTGCGCGCCGCGAAGAGCGCGTCGGACTCCTGGGCGTCGGCCGAGACCGCGACGAAGGAGGCGCCGCTCTTCTCGTAGGCCTGCCGCATCCGCTCGGCCTCCTCGGCCCCGTCGGCGCCGGGGGTGTCCGTGCGCCCGAGCAGGACGACGTCGGCCTCGAGGCTGAGACCCATGTGCTTCCAGGCGTCGACGGCCTCCAGGCAGCTGCGGTCGACCAGCTCCAGCGCCGAGGGGACCACGCCGGCCGCGAGCACCGCCGCCACGGCCTCGCCGGCGTCGGTCACGGAGTCGAAGTACCCCGCGACGGTGCGCTCCTCGGGACGACCCGGGCGCAGCCGGACCGTCACCTCGGTGATGATGCCCAGGGTGCCCTCCGAGCCGACCAGGAGTGACTTCAGGTCGTAGCCGCCCACGCCCTTCGCCGTACGCCGGCCGAGCCGGACGACCTCGGCGGTCCCCGTGACGACCTCGATCTCGCGGACGTAGTCGCCGGTCACGCCGTACTTGACGCAGCACAGGCCACCGGCGTTCGTCGCGACGTTGCCGCCGATGCTCGACCAGGGCGCGCTGGCCGGGTCGGGCGGATACCACAGGCCGTGCTCGGCGACACTGGCGCGCAGGTCGTCGTTGACGACGCCGGGCTGCGCCACCGCGAGCTTCTCCTGGGGGTTGATCTCCAGCACCCGGTTCATCCGCTCCAGTGAGAGCACGACGCTGCCGGCGAGCGCGTTGGCGCCGCCGGAGAGCCCCGTGCCCGAGCCGCGGGGCACGATCGCCACCCGGTGCTCGACGCAGAGCTCCACCAGTGTGCGGACATCCGCCGTCGAACCGGCCCGCACCACCGCCAGCGGCAGCGAGTACGGCGCCCACTCGGCCTCGTCGTGCGCGTAGCGCTCCATCGCGGTCGGGTCGGTGAGCACCGCGTCGCCGAGCCGGGCCCGCAACTGGTCGAGGAAGGCGTCCGCGTCGGGTGAGGTCACCTCGGCGACGCTACTCGACGGGGCCGACCGGGCCTCCGGCGGTGCGGGCCATCAGGTCGGCGAGCAACCCGGTCATGCCGCCGATCTCTCGCAGCCGCCGTTGGCGTTGGTCCTCGGGCTCGCGGTCGAGGTCGCCGCGGAGGCGATCCAGCGGCCCCGTGGTCGCCTCCCCCGCCAGGGCGGCTCGCGCCCGGCCGATCGCGTCGGCCGCGAGCTCCCGCAGCGGACGTAGCCGCCCGTCGGTGTCGACCAGTCGCGCGTCGAGGCCGTAGCGGACCGCGCGGAAGTCGTTCTCGTCGAGGACGACGTCGGGAAGGTCGACGGCCGGGGGCTCCTCCGCCGCCGCACGGACGATGCCCTGGATCAGTGCGGCCAGCCCGGCGGCACGTTCGACCGAGGACTGCGCGTCCATCACCCGCACCTCCAGCGTGCCGAAACGGGGCTGGGGGCGCACGTCCCACCACACGTAGGTGTAGCCCGGCACCTCGGCCGCCGCCATCGTCTGGCGGGCGACCGACTCGTACTCGTCGTAGGAGCCGAAGGCCGGCGGCGGCCCGGTCCGGGGGTAGGAGCGCAGGAGCGCCCCGCGCGTGCTGGCCAGCCCGGAGTCCCGGCCGTGCCAGAACGGCGAGCTGGCCGCCAGGCCCCGCAGCAGCGGCAGCGCATTACGCAACGCACGCAGCGCCGCGACCAGGGTGACCGTGTCAGGCACCCCGACGTGTACCTGGAACGCGGCGGTCGCCGTACGCAGAATGCCGGCGAACTGCTCCCGGATCAGGTCGTAGCGCTCCGAGTGGACGGTGTGGAACTCCCCGAAGTCGGCGGTGGGGTGCACCCCGATCGCGATGGCGTCCTGGCCGGCGCGCCCCAGTGCCGCTCGGGAGCGGGCCAGCTCGCCGGCGAGCTCGCCCGCGTCGGCGCAGACCGGGGTGCCGAACTCGATCAGCCCGCGGAAGATCTCCGGCGAGACGGGGCGCCCGGGCTGCATGGCCATCACACGCTCGACGACGCCGTCCGGCTCACTCGGGGAGCCGTCCGCGGCCACCAGGAGCAACTCGTCCTCCGCGCCCAGGGTGAAGTCACCACCTGCGCGGAACGGCGGCAGATCCCGGCCGCCCCCGGCCTGCGAGCTGAACGGCATGGCACGCTCCTTGACCCTCGGGAGGGGCGACGCCCGCGAGTGAGCGCTCCGGCCCAGTATCGCGCCACATGCGAGGATGCGGCACGTGAGCCTCCCGACGATCGCCGACCTGCCCAGCCTCCGTGCCGCCGACCATCCGGAGCTCGTGGCGACCCCGACCGCGGCGCTGCTGGCTCGCTGGCCGCAGAGCGCGTCCGTCGCGGTCGTCGAGATCGATCCCGATCTGGCCGACACCGCGGCGCTGACCGAGGCCTACGACCTCCCGCTCGCCGCCAGCGGCAACTGCGTCCTCGTCGGCGGTCAGCGCGCCGGCGAGGAGCGGATCGCGGCCTGTGTCGTGCCCGCGGACGTGCGCGCCGACGTCAACAACCTGGTCCGCCGGCTGCTCGACGTCCGCAAGGCGTCGTTCCTGGCGACGGAGCGGGCGGTGGCCGACTCCGGCATGGAGTACGGCGGCATCACGCCGGTCGGCCTGCCGGCGGCGTGGCGGGTGCTGGTGGACAGCCGCCTGCTGGACCAGCCCGTGGTGGTGCTCGGCTCCGGCGTACGGCGCTCCAAGCTGCTCGTGCCCGGTGCCGCGCTGGCGTCGCTGCCGGGCGTGGAGATCGTGGAGGGCCTCGGCCGCTGACGCCACGGCGTTTCCCGCTGACGCCCCAGTGTCGCCCGCCGCACGCGGCAGTGTCGCCCGCCTCTGGTAGGCATCTTCTATGAGCACCCACATCGCTGCCGAGCCGGGCCAGATCGCCGAGGACGTCCTGATGCCGGGTGATCCCCTGCGTGCCCAGTGGATCGCCGAGACCTTCCTGGACGACGCCGAGTGCTACACCCGCACCCGGGGCATGCTCGGCTTCACCGGCACGTTCGAGGGCCGCCGGGTCAGCGTGCAGGGGTCGGGCATGGGCATGCCGTCGATCGCGATCTACGCCACCGAGCTCATCCGCGAGTACGGCGCCCAGCGGATCATCCGCGTCGGCTCGTGCGGCGCGATGCGCGAGGAGGTGGCGGTGCGCGACGTCGTGATCGGGATGAGCGCCTGCACCGACTCCGCGATGAACCGGGTCCGCTTCGAGGGGCTCGACTACGCGCCCACGGCCGACTACGGGCTGCTCCGCGCCGCCGCCGATGCGGCGCGGGGTCGCGGCGTCCGCACCCACGTCGGGCCGATCTTCAGCGCCGACTCGTTCTACCCGGCGCGCCCCGAGCTCGGCCAGCGGCTGGCCGCCCACGGCGTGCTCGCGGTGGAGATGGAGGCCGCGGCGCTCTACACGATCGCGGCCGCCGAGGGGCGCCGGGCGCTGGCGATCTGCACCGTCTCGGACCACCTGATCACCGGCGAGGA
>Ga0131853_10000425_pt1 | contig 77393 bp, 78 predicted proteins | sample TergutLab28metaG_FD_92764 | JGI IMG/M metagenome (GOLD analysis project Ga0131853, IMG submission 92764) | Labiotermes labralis P1 segment gut microbial communities from Petit-Saut dam, French Guiana - Lab288 P1 (version 2) (version 2) | ecosystem: Host-associated > Arthropoda: Insects >...
CAAATGTGGTAAGAACACTCCTACTGGTTGCGGGAGCCGGATTTGAACCGACGACCTTCGGGTTATGAGCCCGACGAGCTACCGGACTGCTCCATCCCGCGCTGTCTGTGCTTCAAATGAAGCCCTATTATAATACCACTCTTGATTATCAAAGTCAAGAGAAAATTCGGGGCGGAATAGACTAGGCCAAAAATGCCTCGGGTTCTACCATTCGGTATCCGACACCCACCTCTGTTAGGATATACTGGGGATCAGCGGGGTTATCCTCTAATTTTCGGCGGATGTTTGCCATGTTGACACGCAAAATTTGTCCGTCTCCCACATAATCCTCCCCCCAGATTCGCCGGAGGATGCAGTCGTGAGTGAGTACCTTACCTGCGTTTTGAGAGAGGAAGACGATGATCTTATATTCGATCGGCGTAAGACGCAAGAGCGACCCATCTTTGGTGGCTTTTCGCCGGGCATAATCAATTTGGAATCTGCCGATGGAAAAAACTTCCTCATCGGCCTTTTCTTTTGTGTTACTCACTTTCTCATAGAAGCGCATAAGCGCCCGGATGCGGGCGAGGAGTTCGGAATTGCCGAAGGGTTTTGCGATGTAATCATTGGCGCCGGCATCTAAGGCTTCGACTTTGTCCCCCTCCTCAATCCGTGCACTTACGATGATAATGGGTACCTCTGACCATTCGCGGATGCTCTTTAGTACCTTGATCCCGTCAATATCCGGCAAGCCGAGGTCAAGTAGAATTACGTCAAACTCTGTGTCAGCGGTGATGGAGATGGCACGGCGGCCGCTAGTTACAAGCTCTACTGTATAACCACCGGAGACGAGGCTGGCCTTTAGGAAATCTGCAATGCTTTTGTCGTCCTCTACAATGAGGATGGTGCCTTTATGTGCCGTCATGATTATGCCTCCTTGATGGGTAGGGTGAAGCTGAAATGTGCGCCCCCGTCGGGTTTATTTTTCCCGGTGATGGTACCCCCGTGGGCGTGGATGATGGTTTTACAGATGGAGAGCCCAATGCCCATCCCTTGCACGGAATCCACCGCGTGGATGTCCCGTGTGCCGCGGAGTTCAAATAAGCTGTCCAGCATTTCCTCTGGGATGCCCCGCCCGGTGTCACTGACAGAGAATTCGGCGAAGTCATTGTGGGCAGTTACATCGACTAGGATGAGGGATTCCATATCTCCATTTTTGATGGAATTTTCGATCAGGTTGATGAGCACCTGTGAGACCAAAGTTGCCTCCATAGGGACAAGGATGAGGCTTTTGGGGCTTCGCAGGTGGATGTGGCACTTGGGGAAACGTCTGCGCACGATGGCAACACTTCCCGCTACCACTTCCTCTGCGGCTTCCAATGTTTTCTTGAGGGAGATGGTTTCTCCTGATAGTTTCGTAATCGTCAGCAGATTCTCCGCCGTATGGATCAGCCACTGGGCGGTTTCGCGGATATCACCGAGGAGCATGGTGCTTGTCTCTTTGTCCAGGGTTTCCTCTTGTTCCAGCATGGTAGTACTCGCCCCTAGAATACCCGTTAGGGGTGTGCGCAGATCGTGGGAGATGGCTCTGAGGAGGCTGGCTCGGGTTTTTTCCCGCTCAGCGTCTAAGAGGATTTGGTTTTGTTCGCTGATGAGAGAGAGAGTCTCCATCACTAAGGCGGCTTGGGTGGCGACTGCGCGGATGAATAAAACCCACTCCTCAGGAAATTGATCTTTGCCGCAGTAGACACCGATGAGCCCGAAGAGGTTCCCCTTGGAGAGGATAGGCTCATAATGGGCGCATCCGGTGGTGAGATAGGCGGAGATTTCGGTGCCGGGATGGGTATAAAACTGATGGGCGCGCATCCGTTCGGACTTGGAGAGAAGCTGTTTACGCTCACCGGGATCCACCGGATAAAAGGTGAAGGCTGTAGCGTCCATATCCAAGGGATCCTTGGTATAAAACACCACGGCGCGCCCAGTGTGTTCTCCGAGGAAGTGGTTTGTGGTTTTGATAATCGCCTCCACATCCCGAGCGGCTAGGAGTTTTTGGCTGATCTCATAGAGGAGTGCGGTATCTTCCGCGCGTTCGATTGCGGTTTCAGCCTGTTTTTTACTCCGGGCTGTCATGGTACTGGCAATCAGGGTGACGATGACCATGACGAAGAGGGTAAGGGGAAGCTCTGCCAGACCAAAGCCCATGCGGGGATAGATGTTTAGATAATCAAAGACCAAAGAGAGGGAGATGGCGGCTAAAATCCCCCAGCCATAGCCATCGGTGAGTCTGGAAATCAGCAGAACGGACAGGATATATACCATCGCAATAATCTGCCGATCCAGGTACCAAATGCGGAGGAGCTCTGAGAGGAGCACTGTAATCAGGGAGATGAATACCACGGTAAGCAGATTGCGGTAGATTGATTTGAATGTTTGCTTATGCTCCATCGGGCTATCCTCCTTTTACATATATTCTACCGACAGTATACCATAGATTCAGCGAACTTTATGAAATCTTTATACGAAAGGCTGAAATCTGTATAGGATATTAATTCAATTTCCGATACTAAAATGGTATAATAATCGCAAGCGATTATTATACAGATTAAAATTTCTATACCATAACGGCGTAAACGCCTATGGTATAATAAGCGAGTGTAAATGGAGGATCTCAGATGGATAGAGACTGGGTAAAAGCCTTAGCGTTTCTCTCGCAGATTGGTATCACAATCGCCGCGTGCATTGTAGTCGGCGTATTTTTGGGGATTTTTCTGGATCGCATCTTTGGGATATCACCCATCTTGACGATTATCTGCTCTCTTTTGGGGCTGATAGCGGCCTTTAAGTCGATTTTTGATCTGGCAAAAAAATAAGGAGGGGTTCTGCGTGAAAAATCTATCGGAAGTATCGCAGAAAATGATTCTTGCGATTCTTGCAATCGCTGGGATCATCTGCCTTGGTGGTTTGATATTCTATCGTTCGATTGAGGCCTTTTATTTTGCAAATGGTGTCATTTTAGCCTCGGCGCTGAATGTGGCGAAGGTGTTTATGCTGGAGAATATGGTGAAAAAGCTGGGTGTTTCTGAGGATTCTTTTAAGATGTCTTCCGTATACCTGCAATATATCCTACGCTTTGTACTGACTGCGGTGGTTCTGCTCATTGGGGTGTTTGCACCCTTTATCAGTCTTTTTGGGATAGTGGGGGGTGTCCTCACCTTGCCCCTTTCCGGCTTTGCGATGAAATTCTTTCCGGATGCCCAATAGCTTTTCTAGAATGTTCAGATAGGAGGTGCGCCTGTGGTTAATTTTGATATTCAAAATCTGTTCTCCTTCCACTTCTTCGGCTTCGAAGTTTGGGTTACCCAGACGATAGTCAATACCTGGATTGTCATGCTGGTTATTCTTGCGGGTGCACTCTTTTTGCGCTTTAAACTTCGGCGTGTGACAGAGGTGCCCCAGGGTATGCAAAATGTGGCGGAGGCTTTGGTGGAAGCCAGTGATGGCTTGGTGCTTTCCATGGGGGGGCCAAAAGCCAAATTTGCCGGAGCCTGGATCTTTATGGCCTTTGCTTTTATCTTGGTTTCCAACCTCTCCGGTATGATAGGCCTTCGTCCGCCGACGGCGGATTGGGCGACTACCCTTGCTATGGCGCTGGCTACCTTTGCTTTGATCCAAATAGCAGGCATTACAAATCGAGGGCGGGAATATTTGAAGAATTTCCTCAAGCCTTTTCCGCTTTTCTTGCCCATTAACCTGATTGGAGAACTAGCCCGCCCTGTGTCTCTCAGTTTGCGTCTGTTTGGCAATGTGGTGGCGGGGCTTATTATTATGTCTCTATTATATGGTCTGGCACCCCTCTTTTTCCAGTTGGGGCTTCCGGTCTTTTTACACGCTTATTTTGATCTCTTTATGGGGCTTTTACAAACTTACGTCTTTTGCGCGCTGAGTCTTGCCTTTATCGGCAGTGCCAGCGCGGGAGAATAATACAAGCAAATCTTACATTGGAGGAATAGTAGTATGGATTCATTAGCAATGGTTATTGTGGTAGCGCAGATTGCGGCGGTTGCGGCACTATTTGTTGGGGTTCTTACCTGTTTGGCGCAGGCGAAGATTGCGGCGACAGCTCTTGAGTCAATCGCAAGACAGCCCGAGGCGGCGGGACAGGTTCGGAGTTCTATGATCATTGGTCTTGCCATGGCGGAGACTGCTGGTATCTATGGTCTTTTGATCTCTTTCCTGCTCATCTTTGTCAACCCTCTCGTTCAGATCTACTTGAACTACGCGGTTCGCTAGGACGAACCTGTTTGAGTAGCATGATTTTTCCAAGAGAGGAGGGGTTTTCGTGGGACTCATGCAAGTGTTATCCGCTGTCCCGGAGGGGCGCGTATTTGGTTTAGATGCCCAGATGGTGGCGTCTACTGTGATGCAGATTCTCAATGCGCTGATTCTCTTTACACTACTGTTTGTCATTCTCTATAAGCCCGTACGTGAGATGTTACAGAAGCGGGCGGAGAAGATTCAGTCGCAGATGGAGCGGGCGGAGCGAGACATGAATGAGGCGGATTTGCTCCGGACGCAGTATAAGGAGAATCTCTCTAACATTGAGGGGGAGCGGGTCGAGATTTTAGACGCGGCTCATCGGAGCGCCACCCAGAAGAGCAAGGGTATTGTAGACGAGGCCAGAAGTGAGGCGGAAGCCGCGAGACGGCAGGCTCATCAAGACATTTTGCACCAGCAGGCGCAAGCCCACGCGGCCTTGAAACTCCATGTCATTGAACTCTCGTCCGCCATGGCTTCTAAGATTGTATCCCATGTGATTGACCAAGAGGCGCAGGATAAGCTCTTTGAGGAAGCCCTGAGAGAGCTGGAGGAAGTTCCATGGCCGAGATAAACAGGCTCTATGGGAAAGCCCTCTATGATCTGGCGGAGCAATATGGAAATTTGGATGCCTGTCTGGATCAGGCGGTTTTGGTGCGGGATACGCTGAAACTGACGGAGAGTCAGCAGATTCTTGCGAATCCCTTGATTTCCAAAGAATCGAAATTTGCGTTCCTGAAAGAGGCTTTTTTAGACACCTTGGCGGAGCCTTTTTCGTCCTTTTTGGAGCTTTTAATCAGCAAAAACCGGGAGGCACTTTTGGTGCCTTCCCTCACGGAATTTCTCCGCATGGGAGATCGGTGGCGGGGTGTTGTGGAGGCACATGTGGTCTCGGCAGTTATGCTTCGCCCGGAACAGGTTTCCGCTCTGCATGATGTGCTCCAGCGGAAACTGGAAAAGACAGTGGATATGACAGTTACCGTTGATCCGGCCTTGATCGGTGGGTTTTACCTGAACGTGGACGGACACACGGTGGACAGCAGTGTAAGGCGGCGGCTACAAGATATGAAACGCAGTATTGAGAGAGGGGAGGGGTTCGATGGTCCTCAAACCTGATGAAATTAGCTCCGTGATCAAACAGCAGATCGAGGCCTATGCTTCCAAGCTGGATATCGCGGAATCCGGCAGTGTGATCCAAGTGGGTGACGGGATTGCCCGCGTATTTGGACTACAGAATGCCATGAATGGGGAGCTTTTGGAGTTTCCCGGCGGGATATTCGGGATTGCGCTGAACTTGGATCAGGACAGTATTGGAGCTGTTATCATGGGCTCCGATGCGAAGATTAAAGAGAAAGATCCGGTGCGTCTCACAGGACAGGTGGCGGAGGTGCCGGTTGGGGACGCGCTTTTGGGGCGGGTTGTGAACGCACTTGGGCAACCCATTGATCAGAAGGGGCCGATTCCATCTACTGTGACGCGGCGGATTGAGCGGATTGCCCCCGGTGTTATCACCCGGCGAGAGGTCAACGTGCCGCTCCAGACAGGGATTAAGGCCATTGACGCCATGGTACCCATTGGGCGGGGACAGAGACAGCTCATCATCGGCGACCGTCAGACTGGGAAGACGACGATTGGGATTGATACCATCCTGAACCAAAAGGGGAAGGATGTACTCTGTATTTATGTTGCCATCGGGCAGAAGGCTTCCACCGTAGCACGGATTGCCAAGACTTTGGAAGACGCGGGGGCGATGGAGTATACGACGATTGTTGCGTCTACCGCCAGTGAGCCGGCGCCTATGCAGTATATCGCACCCTATGCGGGCTGTGCCATTGGGGAAGAGTGGATGGAGCAGGGCCGTGATGTGCTTATTATCTATGATGACCTGTCGAAACACGCGGTTGCGTATCGTGCGCTGAGCCTGCTCTTACGCCGTCCGCCGGGACGGGAAGCCTATCCGGGGGATGTGTTCTATCTCCACTCCAAGTTATTGGAGCGGGCGGCCTGTTTGAATGAGGAGTATGGCGGCGGGTCACTGACGGCACTTCCCATTATCGAGACCCAGGAGGGGGATATTTCGGCTTATATTTCGACGAATGTGATTTCCATCACAGACGGGCAGATTTATTTGGAGTCGGAGCTCTTTAATGATGGCATTCGTCCGGCGATTAACCCCGGATTCTCCGTCTCTCGTGTGGGAGGGGCGGCACAGATTAAGGCGATGAAGAAAATTGCGGGGCCTTTGCGGATTGAGCTTGCCCAGTATCGGGAGCTTGCGGCTTTCTCCCAGTTTGGGTCTGATTTGAGTGATGATACCTTGGCACGCCTCAGACATGGGGAGCGGATTGTAGAGGTGCTGAAACAACCTCAGCATAAGCCCATGCCCGTTGAGTTACAGGTGCTGATTTTGTATGTACTGACGAACAAGTATCTGGCGGATGTGCCCATAGAGATCATCCGTGAGTTTGAACACCAGTTCCTTGACTTTGTGGAAGGGACTTATCCGGAAATCACAGAGGCGATCCGTGAGACTGGGGCGGTTTCTGATGAGACGGAAGAGGTGGTCAAGATCGCAATCGCAAGGTTTAAAGAAACGTACCAACACGACTAAGGAGGCTCTCTATGCCATCCAGAAAAGCCATTAAACGTCGTGTTGCCAGTGTGACGACGACGAGACAGATTGTAAAAGCCATGGACATGGTTGCGGGTACCAAGCTTCAGAAGGTGAAGAAGCGGCTCTATGCCGCACGCCCTCAGGCGATTGAGTCGCGGCGGATGTTAGATCAACTCAAACGCTGTGAAGAGGCTTCAGATCATGTGTTTTTCCAAGAGCGGGAGGGGAAACGTGTGGCCTATGCCGTGGTTTCCAGCGACCGTGGGCTTTGCGGCGGCTATAATACGAATATTGGAAACGCAGTCCTGCGGCATATGGAGGAACGTGGGTGTGAAGAGCAGATTTTTTCCATTGGGCTCCGCGGCAGAGAGTTTTTTGCCCGGCGGGGAAAGCACATTGCACGCTGGTATCAGGATGTCTCAGATACTGTCTTCTATGAAGATGCCCGGATGATTGCGGATACGCTGATTGCACTCTTTCTTGCAGATGAGGTGGATGAGGTGTATGTGGCGTATACTCATTTTGAGACTGTTCTCACCCATGAGCCGCAAGTTGTGCGGATATTGCCGCTGGGAAACCGGGATGTGGTGCCGGGGGACTATGACTTTGACATGAAGTATGAGCCTGACCTCAAGACCGTGCTTGATTATGCGGTACCCGCTTGTTTGGGTGGGTTTCTCTATAGTGCTATGCTGGAGTCGGCGGCTTGTGAGCAGGCTTCCCGTATGGTGAGTATGGAGGCGGCGACGAAGAACGCGACGGAGATTATTGATGAGCTGTCCCGGATGTACAATCGGAAGCGGCAGGCGTATATTACCCAGGAGATTACGGAGATTATTGGCGGCGCGGAAGTTTCGGGGAAGTAAATGATACCCTTGTAGGGGGCGCACACCTGGGCGCCCCGTCCTATGCGAGTGCGATGCAAACAGAGCGGGACGCCCGGGTGTGTGTCCCCTACAAAGGGCAATCCTCAGTCCGCTTCGCGGACAGCTCCTTTGGAAAAGGAGCCTAAAAGGTCAAAAGACATTGGATAGGAGCTGATTTGCTTGGCAAATGTTGGGAAAGTTTTACAGATCATAGGTGCGGTTTTGGATATCCGTTTTGCGGAGGAATTGCCGGCTTTGTATAACGCGATTACCATCGAACATGGAGAGGACAAGATTGTCCTGGAAGTCACCCAGCATTTGGGTGACAATGTGGTGCGTTGTATCGCGATGAATGCCACAGATGGTCTTCGCCGCGGAATGGATGCGGTGGATACCGGGGCTCCCATTTCGGTTCCTGTTGGAGAGGCGACTCTGGGACGGATGCTGAATGTGATGGGTAAGGCCATCGACAAGGCGCCGGAGCCAGAGGCGACAGAACATTGGCCCATCCATAGGGATCCGCCGGGCTTTTCGGATCAGATCGCCACAGCGGAGATACTGGAGACGGGGATTAAGTCTATTGACCTCCTCTGTCCCTACTCCAAGGGGGGGAAGATCGGACTCTTTGGCGGGGCTGGTGTTGGGAAGACGGTTCTGATTATGGAGCTAATCCGGAATATCGCCACGGAGCATGGCGGGTATTCTGTCTTTACCGGGGTTGGGGAGCGTACCCGTGAGGGGAATGACCTCTATCAGGATATGAAAAACTCCGGGGTGCTGAATAAGACTTCTCTGGTCTTTGGGCAGATGAATGAGCCGCCTGGGGCGCGGATGCGGGTTGGGCTTACAGGGCTTACCATTGCGGAGTATTTCCGTGATGTGGCGCGGCAGGATGTATTGCTCTTTATTGACAACATTTTCCGTTTTGTACAAGCGGGGAGTGAGGTCTCAGCGCTCCTTGGACGTGTGCCCAGTGCGGTTGGGTATCAGCCTACGCTATCGACGGAGATTGGGGCGTTGCAGGAGCGGATTACTTCGACGAAGTCTGGGTCTATTACCTCGGTACAGGCAATCTATGTGCCGGCGGATGACTTTACCGATCCTTCTGCGGCGACTACTTTTGCCCATCTGGACGCGACAACGGTGCTCTCTCGTGCTATTGTGGAGCAAGGGATTTATCCGGCGGTTTCTCCTCTGGAATCTTCTTCTAGAATTTTGGAGAAGAGCATTGTGGGACATGATCACTACCACGTGGCGCGGCAGGTACAGAGTATTTTGCAACGGTATAAGGACTTGCAGGATATTATCGCGATCCTAGGTGTGGATGAGCTGTCAGAGAGTGATAAGCTCATCGTCAATCGGGCGCGGAAGGTGCAACGTTTCTTGTCTCAGCCTTTCTTTGTGGCGGAGAAGTTTACGTCTATCCCGGGTAAGTATGTGCTGGTGGAGGAGACTGTCAGGGGCTTTGGTGAGATTATTGACGGCAGACATGATGAGATTCCAGAAGGATTGTTCCTAAATGCCGGGACGATTGGTGATGTCTTAGAGCGGTATGAGGCAAGCAAAAACTAGGATGGGAGGCACCTGGGATGGCGAAGATTCAGTCAGACAAACAGTTCCGTCTGCGGGTGATTACCCCCACAGAGACGAAAATTGACCAGCCTGTGAACATGGTCATCATGCGCTGTCTAGACGGGGACATGGGGATATTACAGGGGCATCAGCCTTATCTCTGTGTACTGGATATCGGGGTACTTCGGATCCAGACCCGGCGCAAGCGAGAGCGGAAGCTGGCGATCTTCGGCGGGATTGCAGAGGTTTATCCGGATGAGCTTGTCATTGTGACGGATGAGGCGCACTGGCCGAAGGATATTGATAAAGACCGGGCGGAGGAAGCCAGAGAACATCTGGAGCGGGTGATTCAGGAGAAGACGGATGACAGAGAGCTTGCCCTGGATCAGATTTTGCTCCGTCGTGCTTTGGTTAAGATCGAGGTCGGTTCGCTTCCGCTGGATAGTGAGGAAGATGAGTAGGGTCAAGAAAGAAGGGTATCTATATGAGTGAACCATGCAAAAGTAAGTATGAGGCCTGTCCGCTTCTCCGTAAATACGAGGCATGTCCCCATTTATCGGATGCGGCGGATGATTTGCGCTGTGATTTTGAGATTCTGACAGATGAAGTTGCGAGTATGGTTGGGCTTTTGCGATCTATGGTCTCTTGTGAGGAGATACGCGCTGACCTGCGCTTTGTGTGTGAGACCATCTATCACATTACGCCGTCTTTGCGTACCCATACGTCTGTGACAGAGGCAGAGCTTTTGCGTTTGGAGCAGATGGTACAAGATCTGCAAGAGAAAATGCCGCCAGAGACGCCGTCTGTTGTGTTGCCTGTCGGTTGTCAGGCGGGGACAATGGCGCATGTACTACGGGCAAAGTGTAAGGTCTGTGTGCGGCTACTCTATCGGTATCAGGTAGAGGGACATAGTGTGGATCCGCTTTTGTTTGATTTTATGAATCTGTTTTCCGGCTATTTCTTCTTCCTGGCGCTCTATCTGAATGCCCAGAGCGGGACACCGGAAGTTCCCTTTGCAAGCCGAAACTATGGAATAGAGTAGGGCGCGGTACTTGACAAGGGGGAAGGCTTCATTGTATAATGACAAAGTTCTTAATCTCGCAGGAAACATATGCGACAAATGGCCCAGTAGTTCAGTTGGTTAGAACGCCAGCCTGTCACGCTGGAGGTCGACGGTTCGAGCCCGTTCTGGGTCGCCAAAAATCGGAGCCTTAAACGGCTCCGATCCATACGCTGCTATAGCTCAGTCGGTAGAGCGCGTCCTTGGTAAGGACGAGGTCCCCGGTTCAAATCCGGGTAGTAGCTCCAGTAGGAATGCCCTTACAGGATTTGAGCCTGTAGGGGCGTTTTTGTGTTTTATGAAATTCCTGCATTATGGTGTAACGGTTGTTACCTCTTTTTGATATTTGTCTCGACAGTCACGAAGAGCGTCTTTGATAGCTTCTAGCTTGAAATTTAATAGGTCATTAAAAGTAAATGCGTCAAGCAACCCTACACGTATATTATTGAAATCCTGCTCCTGTATAAGAAAGTAATCATTCATTTTGGATATGATCACAGGGTTATCGAATAATAAATTAATCAAATCTACATCGGTAAACATATTTTGAAAACATCCCAGTTGTTTGAAGATATTGAACGCCCCTTGACTAGCAACAATGGCCGACATCTTATTTATTGCTGTCTCTGAAAGCCCGGTTGTTTCTTGAATATCGGTTGCTATCCTTGTTTTACAGTCATACTCACATAATAGATAGCTCAGTTCGCAGTCAAACAGTTTGCACATGTGAAGCATGTCGGCAAGCGATGGGATACGTCCCTTTTCCCACGCAATAACCGTATTTCTGTTGACATAGAGGGTATTTGCAAGGACTTCCTGTGACCACTTGAGGGCTTTTCTCTCTGCTTTTATGCGATTGGCGATTCTTTCTCCATCGTATTGCATAGCAAATGTAGCACCTTTCTTTATTTTATAAATTGAATGCCACTATATTGTTGTTTACACTTATCATAACACAAGCTATACTAAGAATCAACAGGCCTGTAATAATATAAAATAGAGAGGATGAACATAGATGAAAGCACGCCGCAAAACTGTACGTGTCCGCACATATTGGCGTAGACCACCAAGACGGAAATAGAAAAAGCAATGGTCGTCAGAGCACATTGTTGCTCTGGCGACCGTGCCTTGATGTAAATGAAGTCTATCGGTTGCACTGAAACCATTGAGAATGTTAAGATTTTTGAGAAATCCTATAAGATTACTCCGACCAGCAAAATAGTAGCTTTCCAGATTTTGGAAGGCTACTATTTTCTTTTGTTGTAGAGTGTGTATATGAGCTGAGAGGTCTTTATTCATATTGTGAATTTTGTTAAAGTTCATAGATTGTTTCATCTTTGTTCATGGTATGATATATATTTTTGCTAAATGTTTCCATATACTTGTAGCATAAAAACGTAAGGTGAAGATTCACCGATTCCCTTGGTGGGTACATAGGAGGGGGCGGAATGCTATGAAAATGAGGACAAAACGTACGCTGAGTTGGATATTGATGGTCTGCATGATTCTGATGCTGATCCCTTACAGTACGGCATCGGCGATTACGCTGTCGTCAAACTCTGTGCAGATGGTTTCAGCGAATGGTAGCCACACGCTGATGATTCGGAGTGACGGTACCCTGTGGGCATGGGGTGCGGGTCAATATGGGCGGCTGGGTGATGGGAATACGTCTAATCACAATCGGGCTGTACCGACTCAGATTCCGCTACCTGCTGGTGCAACTCTGCCTTGGATTTATGTTGCGGCGGGTGGTTTGCACTCTGCCGCCATTGACTCAGCTGGTGTCCTTTGGACTTGGGGCGCCGCCGGGCAGGGTCAGCTTGGTAATGGCACGACCACCGACAGTGGGACACCTGCCCGGGTTAGTGATCCGAATCCGGCAAGTCCTTGGGTCAGTGTGTCCGCAGGTGCGCGCCACACCGTGGCTCTTAAGGCGGACGGTACCCTTTGGGCTTGGGGCGAAAACGCCCAGGGCGCAATTGGGCAGGGCAACGTCAATAGTCCCGGTCAATATAACACCCCGCAAGAGGTGCCGGCGGCAGGCGGAAATACCTGGTTGGCTGTTTCGGCAGGTGGTTATTGGGACGGCAGTAGCTCCTATGGCGGACACACCATTGGTATTCAGTCTGACGGAAGTCTCTGGGCTTGGGGTTGGAATCAGTCCGGTCAGGTTGGTAATGGTACCATCACCTCGGGGAGCCCCTATGGGATAGGCGCACCTACAAATATTACGCCGGGAGGCATAAGTTTTGCAGGCGGAAGCGTGTCAGCGGGTTGTTGGAGCTCCTTTGCCATTGATTCTAACGGCACCCTCTGGGGTTGGGGCGGCAATGGTGAATATGAGCTTGGTCTGGGTGCGACCGGTGACCAAGATGTGCCGCAACAAATTGACACGAATCCAGTCTGGCAAAGTGTGTCGGGTGGGCGGTATCAGACGCTGGCGATCCGAACTGACGGTACTCTTTGGGGCTGGGGTCAGAATGATGAAGGGTGGTTAGGGAACGGTACGACCACTACGAACCAAACCCCGCTCCAAATCGGCACAGATACAAACTGGATCAACGTCTCTGCCGCTTGGTATCACACGGCGGCTATGAAGAATGACGGTAGCCTCTGGACTGCCGGTAGTAATGGCGCGCTCCAGTTGGGTAATGGTGATACCAATACGAGTGATGCTGTCTACACCTTGTCACTCATTGTGCCCTCTATCGCAATCATGACCGATCCGGGAAATGCCTCGATTACATCAGGGCAGAGCACCAGCTTATCTGTAACAGCCATTGGGTCGCTGACTTCTGGCAGTTTAAGCTATCAATGGTACAGCACTCCGGACGGCACTGTAGCCAGCGGTATCCCCATCACCGACGGAACGGGAACGGGGGCTTCGTTCACTACCCCGATCTTGACAGACACAACGGGCTTGGGGACTGTGTATTACTATTATGTGATCGTCAGCGACCCAAATGCCGGGGGCGCAAATCCTGTTACCTCAGCCGTAGCCGCAGTGACGGTGCGGCAGGTGGAAACTACCGCCTCTCCTATTGATTTATCTATCCTGACTGCCGGAGAATGGGGAGTAGGCTGGAGCTTTGACGGCACCGTCTTGACCATAGACGCGGGTGCTACCGTCTCACTCACAGGCACAGCATCCGCTGGAACCCGGATCGTGGTGGAGGGGACTACTCCGGCGAATGTCACCTTTGACAATGTGACGATTCCAGACCCCGGAAGCGGCGAGTCTCCGCTGACACTGGATTCCGGTGCAGTGCTCAATTTGACTGTGACAGGGACTAACTCTCTCACCTCCTATTCCAGTGCACCAGCCATTGCTGTGCCATCTGACGCGACGCTCAACATTATGGGTGAGGGCATCTTGAACGCCAACAACTACGGTGCGAGCGGCGGTGTGGGCATCGGCGGTAGTACGCCGTCAGGTGTGCTTACCCTGTCCGGTAGTCCGATTGTCTATACCTCCAGCGTAGACATGACATTGCCTTTACAGTCGTCGTCAAGCGGCATCTTGTTTAACGGTGCCGCGGGCACGGTCTACGGCAGTCCTACGACTACAACAAATTGGACAATTCCAAGCGGTTCGACGCTGGACATTCCCGTCGGTGCGGCTTTGGATGTGGGGGCGGGTACCACCCTGACGAACTCTGGGGATATTGAAAATGATGGCACACTTACTGTCCTCGGCGGACTGGATAATTACGGCACCCTAAACAACGGATCTGACAGTTCCACCGCTACTGTGACAATTGCAAGCGGGGGTGTACTTACGAACGCCAACACACTGACCAATGATGGGGTGATCGACAACAGCGGTGCCCTCAATAACACTGGTGCGATTACCAATAATACAGGCGCTTCGCTGACCAACAGTGGTACGATAGAAAATACGAGTTCCATTGTTACAAACGGTACATTTGAGAATACCACAACCGGTATTCTCACCGGAGTGGTGCGATTACCGGATCTACCGCACCCATCTTTGATATTACGCTGGATCAGACCGGAACCTACACATTTACGGGAGAGGCGGAGTACTACACCGCGATTACACCTCTTACTGTCACTGTTACCAACGAGGGTAACCAAGTGACCAGTGAATTGTCGGTGACACTCTCCGGGGGTGCAAGCTCCAACTTTACTGTGAGCACAGAGACGATCTCCAGCATTCCGGTGGATGATGGGACGAGTACCGGAAACAATACAGCTACCTTTACCATCGCGCCAAATACTGGTCTTCCGGCAGGGATCTATACGGAGACAGTCACTGTGGCGGGGAACAATGGTCTTAATGCTTCTTTCAACGTGAGTTTCACTGTAGCAACGGCGGGTTACAGTATTTCGCTCAGTCAGACCGGGACGTACACATTTGCCGGGCTTGTGGAGAATTACGCAATTGCTCCAACCCTCACAGTTACAGTTGCAAACACAGGAAATGAGGACACTGAGGCATTGACGGTTGCGCTAAGCGGGACAAATTCCACGGCCTTTGCTGTGACTCCCAGCTCGTTTGCGGACATTGCGGTGGGGGCGAATGACACCTTCACCATTGCGCCAGATACTGGCCTTACGGCGGGTACCTACATAGCTACGGTCACAGTATCAGGCGGCAACGGGATTACAGCCTCCTTTGATGTAAGCTTTACTGTGACAGCGGCAAGTTATGGGATTGCACTATCTCCCAGTACCGCCCAAGATTTCGGGACGCTGACCGTTGGTTACGCGACAGCACCTACGGCGAGAACGATTGTCGTTAGCAACACGGGTAACCAGCCCACAGGTGGTCTGACAGTGGCGCTCAGCGGTACGGATTCCGGTAGTTTTACATTGAGTACATCGTCTATTGATAGCATCGATGTGAGTGGTAGTGACAGTTTTACTGTTGTGCCGAACCTTGGTCTTGCTGTGGGCGCTTACAGTGCCACTGTCACAGTGTCCGGAGGGAGCGGTATTACCGCAGTTTCCTTTGACGTGAGTTTTACAGTTGAGGCGGTAGCTACTTATGGGATTTCGCTCAGTCAGACGGGAACTTACACATTCACTGGAGCTATTGAGAATTACACAACTGCACCGTCTCTCACAGTTACAGTTGCAAACACAGGAAATGAGGACACTGAAGCATTGACGGTTGCGCTTAGTGGGGCGAATTCCACGGCCTTTTCTGTGACCCCCAGCTCGTTTGCGGACATTGCGGTGGGGGCGGATGATAGCTTCACCATTGCGCCAGATGTTGGCCTTACGGCGGGTACCTATACGGCTACTGTTACGGTGTCAGGTGGCAATGGGATTACAGCCTCCTTTGATGTAAGCTTTACTGTGACAGCGGCGAGTTATGGGATTGCACTTTCTCCCAATACTACTCAAGATTTCGGGACGCTGACCGTTGGTTACGCGACAGCGCCGGCGGCGAGTACGATTACCGTCAGTAACACAGGCAATCAGCCCACGGGTAGCCTGACAGTGGCGCTTAGCGGTACGGACTCCGGTAGCTTTTCACTGAGCACATCGTCTATTGCTAGCATCGATGTGAGTGGTAGTGACAGTTTTACTGTTGCGCCGAACCTAGGTCTTGCTGTGGGTGTGTATGAGGCCACCGTTACGGTATCTGGTGGTAGCGGTATTACCGCAGTTTCCTTTGGTGTGAGCTTTACAGTTGCGGCGGTAGCTACTTATGGGATTTCGCTCTCTCCCAATACCGCCCAAGATTTCGGGACGCTGACCGTTGGTTACGCGGCGGCACCTACGGCGAGTACGATTGTCGTCAGTAACACCGGCAATCAGCCTACGGGTAGCCTGACAGTGGCACTCAGTGGTACGGATTCCGGTAGTTTTACATTGAGTACATCGTCTATTGGTAGCATTGATGTGAGTGGTAGTGACAGTTTTACTGTTGTGCCGAACCTTGGTCTTGCTGTGGGCGCTTACAGTGCCACTGTCACAGTGTCTGGTGGCAGTAATATCACCGCAGTTTCCTTTGACGTGAGTTTCTCTGTAGTGGCGGTAGTCCCCACACCGCCACCTACGCCTACACCACCACCCACTCCTATTCCTACGCCGCCTCTCACACCGCCACCACCGCCCACGCCTACACCGCCACCACCCACACCGCCGCCTGTTCCAAGCCTTCCTTTCCTTGATATTGCCGGGCACTGGGCGGAGGTAGATGGGAGTATCGCCTTTGTTTATGAACGAGGCCTGATGCAGGGTACGTCGGCTACCACATTTGCGCCGAATGCCACCGTGACTCGTGCTATGTTTGTTACCATCCTTTACCGTATGGCGGGTGAGCCGGGGATTGAATTTAATCAGGGATTCACCGATGTAACAGATGGACAATGGTACAGCGATGCCGTGGCGTGGGCGATACAGAATGGGATTGTCCAGGGTGTTGGAAACGGTAACTTTGCACCAGAGACTGCCATCTCTCGTGAACAGATTGCCGTGTTCTTGTACCGGTATGCCGCACTTGAGGGATATAGTGACTTTGCTCAGAATCTGGCTTTAGAAGATGTTTTCACTGACTATTACTTGGTCAGTGACTGGGCAAAAGAGGCCATGGCATGGGCTGTGGCGAATAGGTTCATCGTCGGCTTTGCCGGAAAATGTATGCCAGGTAATACAGCCACTCGCGCCGAGTGCGCCGCCCTGCTGAGCCGATTCATCAGCCACTATGCAGGTTAGACATTCTAATACGGTCTATCTATTTTGCGTAGCAACAAAAGGATAGGCAGCTCGCTTTAGCAGATCTTTGCTTTGGGATGTTTTGGATATGAGGAGGTGGCATCATGATCATTGCGCAGATTAGAAAACCGATTTCAATTTTGCTCGCGATTACAGTACTTCTATCCACCATACCGTTTGCGTTCGCCTTTGCTACAGACATACCGGACGTGGACGACACAGCCCCTGTAACAGTTGCAGATACCGTGGAAGCAGACGAAACCCAAGGACAGGGTGAAATGCCTGCTGTGACAGAAGAAGCAGATAAGGAGCCTGGCGGTGTGCCGGAGCCAGGTGACATACCCGCCGCACCACCAGAAGAGGAAGCGGATCCAGAGGCTCCACCGGCAGAGACGGAAAACCCGGCGGATCTGGGCGATGACATCGCCGCTGAACCGGGAGAAGCGGACAATGCAAGCTACAGCTGGGATTTGCGGAATTTTGTTCGGCGTGTTGCCGTGTTTGATCTCTTCCAAAGTACGCCAGCACTGATTAACCCCAGCGCCCGTCCGCTTATTCCAGACGTGCCATATCAATTCGCAATTGAGTTTACAGAAACGGCACAGAAACAACTTGTCTATAATGATAGGGGATTGCTGGAATACCAACTTCCCCGCGGGCTTGTGACGGAGGCGGTGCAGATGGTGCCGATTCGCGACTCGAACCGTACAATCATCGGTCGGTATTCCGTGGATGCCACAGGCCTTGTTACCCTGGGATTTGAGGATGTCGCCTATCTCGATCCCATTGACCGAAGTTTTACCCTTGAGATTACCGCTACACTTATGGAAGGTGTAAGGGGCTTGAATTTTGGCAATGGGGTAGTGATCGACATTCTGCCTGTGCTCATGACAATGGCTTCTGAGGGGATTATGCTCTTGTCCGTCAGCAATGACCTGACGAACTTCCTCACCGGTGCCACCATGTGGGACATGAGTACCACGCCGGAGACCCAGGTTATGCCGGGGGACACCGCCTATATTGGCAAGTCCTATGAATTCAGGATTACCTTTGCGGAATCCACATCGTGGCAGATGGATAGCTCTGCCCCTATGACCTATCAGCTCCCGAGCGGACTCTCGATTCCGGTCGCGATTCTATCCACTCCGATTTACAACGCAAATGAGGTCGTAGTAGGCTATTATACAATTGACACCAGCGGCCTTGTCTCTATGACCTTTTTGGAGGTAGATCAAGACGGAGTGGCGACGCCGGGGGTCAGTTATGTGGACAATTACACCAATGTGACCATCATTCTAGACATTTCCGCAGTGCTCATGGCAGGTAGCGGCGACTTGGGCTTTATCGCGGTTCAGCCCGTTGACCCACCCATGGGGTTCACCGTTGACAAGGCTTCCAGCTATGACCCGACAACGGAAGTAATCCACTACATGATTACGATCACGGCACTCAACGGACCAGTTGATAACATCACCTTGAGTGACGCACCGGTTATTGCCGGTAGCAACACCTTCAACAACACTCCAAACGCATTCACAAATCCCATGTATGAGGCCGATATCGGCGGCGCGCTTGGCAGTGAGATGCCTATGGGTGTCACTTGGACGAATGCGCCCTACAATCTGTTTTCTTATACCTTTGCTGAAACCCTCAACACGGGGGACTCGATTGTTATCCGGTATTCCCTCAACCTGAAACAGTTTATCGCAAACAACCCAGGGCTTGTCCCGAGTTCCTTACAGTACCAGTTTACGGTGCAAAATCTTGTTGCGGTACACGGCACAGGGTCAAATGGACAGTCAGATACGGAACAGGATACGACCACAGATTATGTGGAAAAAACATTCCCCATCACAAAGAGCGGGGTACTTCTTTCACCGGATGGAAGCAACGCCTATTATAGACTGGAGTGGACGATTACCATCGGTGATGGTCTCACAACCCAGTTGAATGGCGGTACGATTACCGATGTCCTCGGTTCTGGTCTGGTGCTTCCGTCAAGTTTGGCTGATATTGCTGTCACCTATTTCGACAATGCCTCCAACACTTTGGTTTTGAACGGTGCGACAGCGGGAATTGTGCCAAATGGGACGGATACCGGATTTACACTCACAGTGCCCGGAACATCGGCTACGACCTTGGGCGGAATCTACCAAATCCAAATTGTGTTTGATACCCAGATTCCTAGCCCGCCTGTTGCGGGTCAACCGCCCATTACCTACACCAATCGTGCAGATTTCGGGGATGGGAATGGCAATGATTACAGCGTCACCGGAAGTGTGCCGCTGATCCCGCCTGGTTATGGGAATATCCTGCAAAAGACGAGTTCAGGCATATGCGGTACCCCGGACACAGGGTACTATGTGAACTATACCATTGTAGTCAATGTGCCTGCAGGGCTACTGGGTGAACCGCTTTGGCTCATCGATGACTTGGGTTTTTTCCCCGGCGGCGCACCTGTCATCAATGACTATTCCGTAAACATCAGTAATTTCTCGATCTCAGCGGCGCCCACGAACCCGGCGGGCCCGCCCCTTATCCCGGCTTTCCAATCTATAGGCCCGGTACCTGCGTCAGCCGGGAACACCAACACATGGGCGATCTTCTTCGGTACGACAGAGCTACCCCCGCAATTGGGGGGGAGCGGGCTGATCGGCTGGCCGTATAACGAAGCTGTGACCATACTCATCGAATATCAGGTAGCAATACCGAATGCTACAATCACAGCGCTACAGGGTACTTATGGTACTTCCCTGCAAAACGCGGCCTATCTGGTCAATAGCCCCGGCTCTTTCGTGTGGGGTGTCAACGATGTGGGCGGACAGAACACCACCGACTACTGGCCTATTTTCAAAACAGGTCAGGCATCGGCTGATCCAAGCCTGTATAACTACACCGTGACCATCAGGGGCGGCTACTCTCTGGGTAGACCCGCGCCTCTGCTACCAGCAGGCAATACGCCGATCTTTACAGACACCTTTGATAGCAGGATGGCGTATATGCCAGGCTCCTTCTCTGTGGTAGTGGGCGGCACCACCATCCCAGTGCCAGACACCAATGTGGACGTGGTTGGCAACACGCTTACTGTGGATTTTTCAACCTTCGGGCCGACAAACTGGTTTGCTGTAAGCAGTGATTTCACAGTCCACTATGAACTGTATTTAGAGCCGGCCTACATACCGCCAACCGGTAGCGTGCTGACCCCGTCTGCGTTAACAAACATGGTATCCATTGCGGTGAATCCGGGGCGGTGTACCTTTGAAAACAGTGCGACTGTCACCTATGGTCCGCCTCCCATCAATAAAACCATGACGCCATCCCAGCCGGGGTCTGACCTGATCCATGTGGCAATCGTCATCAATCCTGACGGCAGTACTCAGTTTGCGCCGGCAGGTGGTACAGCACCGTCTCTTGTAGTTGCACAAGACGTGCTGACCAATTTGATGCTCTATACCGATACGATTCAGTTCTACACCCAGACTCCCATCACCGTGGGGACAGATATCGTGTGGGATGGGAATTGGATCTTGCAGACGCCGATCAATTTTAATACCTACAACCTGCCTTGGAGCGTGAATGTGCAGAGTGATACGGTGGTTGATTTTGTGATTCCCAATGGAACACCGGTTAAGATTACCTACAATGCACTCGTCACACTTCCCCAAGGGACAGCAGGTACGATTAGTAACAGCATCAGCATCTACGACCTTTCCGACGGCGCACAAAACGGCAACTACGTCGTGGGGGACACGGTAGTTGGTGCGGATGCCAGCAAACTCACTCTCCGGGTGTTCAAGAAAGACAATCTGGGTCAAAATCTTCCGGGCGCCGCGTTTAGTCTGTATGTGACGGAGCTTCCGGGCTATACCGGTCCTGATGGTCTGACAGAAACGATAACCGTTGGCGGACAAACCTTCTATAAGTTAGGAGATGCGGTCACCGATGCCAGCGGTATGGCAGTCTTTGATGATGACTGGATTAACACCACATATGATTTCGTGTTTATGCTGGTAGAGACCGCACCTCCGGCGGGGTACATCGCACTGAATGACCAGATTTTCTTCACCGTGAACCCCGGGATTGATCCCACCTGGATCAGTGCGGCGGAAACGACACTTGGGGCAAGCATAACCAACGTTTCCGACTTTATCTCCGTTGTAAATCTTCCCGCAGACTATGTGAGGGGTAACTTACGCGTGCAGAAGCAATTCGTCGGACTCACCAGCGCCATGGTACAGTACTACTTGCCGAATTTCCAAATTCTGATTACAGACCCGTTAGGGAATCAGACAAGCTATGGTCTTGCAGATGTGATAAGGCCCCAGGGCATTGTTTTAACGAACATCCAATCTGGGACATACTTCATCACTGAGGCAAACTACAATGTACCAAACTATATCTGTGCGGTATCTCCTCAGCTACCAATCCGGCTGGATGTGTTGTCTACCGATGTGGATACAGGGGTAAGCATTGCCATTACGAACACCTACGCCCCAATCTATCCGCCGCCAAGGCCGCCCATTCCTCCGGTGTATCCGCCTCCAATATACCCGCCTCCGGTACCTCCAGTGCCACCTATCCCTCCGGTGCCCCCTGAACCACCGATACCACCAATACCGCCTGTGCCTCCAGAGCCACCGATACCACCGGAACCGCCTGCACCTCCGGTTCCACCTGAGCCACCGGCACCTCCACAGCCGCCAGAACCTCCGGCACCGCCAAGGCCACCCACACCGGCTGAACCACTTGGGCCTCGCCCGCCGAGCCCGCAGACTGGAGATGGTCGAGACATATGGTTGTGGATGAACTATCTGATTTTGGGTCTTGCCCTCTCTGGTAGTGCCCTATGGTTTTGGTACCGAGAGAGACGGCAGAAAATTGGAAAGAAGTGACAAGTGAAGAGGCACAAAGGGGAGAACCCTAGCATTTGATGATGTTTGCCAAGGGATAACATGATATTTCCCCCAAAAACTCAAAGCCCTAGTATGATGTTGTATCATACTAGGGCTTTGGTTTTTCCTGATATAGAAAATCTCAGCAGTTGAGAAGTAGGGCACGCCTCTCAGAGTTAGAAATACTCATTTAGTGTGCTTCATAAATTGAACTGTGTAACCATCAGGATCTTTTGCTAAAGAGAAACTGGCAGACGGATTTGGAGAAATAATTTTACCATCTGTTTCATAACCCTTTTCACGCAGTAACGCAATGGTGTCTTCTAAGGATTCTGTTAAAAATCCTACAGAAATGCCATTTCCTTTGCTTTCTCCATCCCTGTAAATGCCCATGCTTCCGCAAATAAGCTCTATCTCTGCTACATCACCCAAAAGCGCGATTTCAATGTCAGTCCCTACAGATAAGCGCTTATTTAGATTTAACTTTACGATGTCCTGATAAAATCGTAAAGATGTGTCTAAGTCATTTACTGCCAGTGTCACATGACAAAATTGCATGAAGCATTTCTCCTTTAGATATTACTAAAAATATGAATTTTCAACATTCCACACCGCAAAAACCAGCAGGATACAAAAGGATTATACCACGCCAAAAGTCGAACGTCCATATAGATGAAGGTTATCACCAACCTCTCCGCAAAAGATCATGGATTCATAGCTTCGAAGTTGATAGAGAAATATTATGAAAAAAATTCTGCAATGGTGCAACCAACATGCATGGAATCCTGTTCTAAGTTATAGAAGGGAGATAGCTATGGATGATCGCAAAATTCTCAATCTGTTCTTCGAGCGCCAGGAATTGGCCATTGCCGAAGCCAAGCAAAAGTATGGGCATCGACTCTATATGACGGCAATGAATATCCTACATAGCAATGAAGATGCGGAGGAATGCGTCAACGACACCTTATTGAAGGCGTGGGAAGCGATTCCGCCTAGCCGTCCCGCGAGTTTAGGCGCGTATTTGGCAAAAATCGCACGAAACCTTTCCATCAACAAATGGGAGGCGGGCAATGCGGCGAAACGTGGCGGTGGTGAGATGACTTTGCTCCTGAGTGAACTGGGAGAATGCCTCCCTTCCTCTGGAGGACTGGAGGAAGTGTGTGAAGCGTCCTTCGTCAAAGAGGCCATCAATGCGTTTTTAAGCACAGTGGATCAAACTGTGCGGGTCACCTTTATTGTTCGATATTTTCATGGGGAAAGTATCCGTCACATTAGCCAGCGGCTTCAGGTGAGTGAAGGTAAAGTCAAGTCCATACTGTTTCGGGCGCGGAAGAAGCTGGGTATATATTTGGAGAAAGAAGGAGTTGTACTATGAGCATAGATAAAAGCGACAGAGAGAAGCGGCTCTTTGACTCCATTGGAGAAGTGGATGATTGTTTTCTGGATGAGGCGGAAACGGCAGATATAGCCTCTCAACTGGCGGCGCGCAGACGCAGGGCACAATACGGTGCGGTGGGCGCGGCGGCTTCCTTAGGGATTGCAGTGGCGGTTTGGTTTCTTCGTCCAAAGCGGACAGTTGATGCGATTGAAAGCGTATTACAGGAAATTGCTTCATAGAGCAAGAAAAGGAGAGTGAAATTATGTTTCAAATCATTTCAGACGGCGGTTGCGATTTTAGTACAGAAGAAGCTTGGCAACACAAGGTGGACATTGTTCCCTTTTATATCAGCTTTGATCAGGAGAATTACCTGAAAGAAGGGGTAGACATCACGAAAGAGGCGTATTTCAAACGCCTTGCCTCGGAGAAAGGTCTCTTCCCCAAGACGTCTCAGCCCAGCCCGCAGGATTATATAGATGTATATACGCCCCATCTGGAAGCGGGGGATGATATTCTTGTACTCACCATATCTTCGAAGCTGAGTGGCTCTCACTCCAGTGCTACACTTGCGGCTGATATGCTGAAAGAGGCGTATCCGGACAGGGAAATCAAACTGATTGATTCCTTAAGTGCCAGTGTAGGCCAGGGTTTGATCTTAAGGGAAATCATTCAAATGCGGGATGCCGGATATACAGTGCAAAAAGCCGCGGAGCTTGCAGAGAAAATTCGGGATACGACGAGTCTGTACTGCACACTGGATACCTTGGAATATTTAAAAAGAGGCGGGCGCGTTGGTCCAGCAACGGCATTTGTAGGTGGTATTTTAGGCCTGAGTCCCATCTTGCAACTGGTAGAAGGGGAAGTTTCTCAACTTGACAATGTGCGCGGCAGGAAAAAGGCGCTCCAACTTTTGGAGGAAGCTCTGGTAGAGACTTTAAAGGACACGGCGGAAGATGTAAGCCTAGGGATCGGTCACATTCTGAGCGAAGGGGATGCACTTGCCTTCCAGACCCGCACAGAGGCGGCTCTGGGGATACAGATAACGAACCCCATAACAGAGGCTGGCGCAACCATAGGTACACATGCGGGACCTGGAGGCTTGGTATTCGCATATTGCATGAAATATGATGCTGTCTAAGATAGGAGAGAGATTATGAACCATTGGTATATCCTAGCCCAGGTTTTGGGCGCCATTACAATTTGCTTTGAATTTTCCTCATATCAAATCAAGGAGAAGGCGAAATACTTTCTCGTTACCGGAATCGGGAGCTTTTTCTGGATGACTATGTTTGTTGCCATGGGGCTTGCAACGGGGATGAGTACACAACTTTCCTTGATTATTGCCGGTACGTATAGCACTATCCGCAATCTGGTATTTTTCAAGATTTTCTCGAAAAACACACCTGAGAGCAAGGAAGCAGGACTTATTTTCTTGCTTGTGATGATCGGCGTAGCGATTGTTGCCGCGGCGATTGCATTTCCCAATGTGCCGGTGCAAGTCAGGTGGTTACACATACTTGGCTTAGTTGCGGCTTTGGGTTTTGTAGTGGGTCAGTATTTGCCTGGTGTCCACTACGTCCGTATCGCTGTTGTGTTTTATGCTCTTGTTGTATTGCTTACCCAAACGCCTTTAAATATTCTATATGGTGATTTCCGGTGGAATATCATGGGCATCTTGATTGAAATGGCTAAAATTATTTCTGTAATTGTGTTTTATGTGCGCTATGCATCTGAACCAAAAAAGGCGCAACTGCAACTTGTCAGGCCGCGATGACGATGAAATTTTTATAAAATGTGGTAGCCTCCTGCTGAAAACAGTAGGAGGTTACCACATTTTTTGGAATTTAAGCAAAAAATAAGAAGGCATAGTTCTTGTGATAAGAAGCACATTAAGTAAGACGAAGTCGAAACAGCATGGCTATCGTAATTGATGACTATATTTCAAGGATAGTAGGGTTTCTCAAATGTCTTTCAGTGTCATTGAAACAGAAAAGTTATATGAGCGGTACCGGAAACAGGTGCCTACAATAGATGAAAAGGAAGTCAAAAGACTAGGCCGTCCTTTTACGCCCCTTGGGAAAATTACTTCAGTTTTCTTTTTCGCATTGTGCATATTCGTAATCTGGCGATTTACGGAAAGACAATGGTACTTACTGGGCGGGATGATGCTTCTATATCTGGTGATGAAAGAAGTTTTCGCATTGTTCTATGTGCCATGCAAGAGAACCCTTACAAAAGCGCATAAGGTGACAGTTTTGATCACCTGCTATAATGAAAATCCTACGTCTGTTGTATCTATATTGGAAAACGTCTTAGCCTTAGATTATCCCGTATATGAGTTCCTATTTTTGGATGATGGCAGTGCGGATCCGTTGGCATTTGAGATTGCGAAATCTTTTGCGGAAGCCCATCAAGATGACCTGAATGCGATCCAATTTCAAATCATACGTTTTGCAGAAAACCGCGGAAAGCGGGAAGTGTTGATTGAGGGATTTCAGAAAGCAAGAGGGGACTATGTGTTCTTGCTGGATTCTGACAGTGAGATTTTGCCCGATGCTTTGACAGAACTGTTGCGTCCCTTTGAGGATGGAAAGACAACTTCTTGTGTGGGAAATATTGGGATTCTCAATAAGAATGAAAACTTTCTGACCAGACTGCAATCTATCTCCTACTTCGGCGCCTTTCAACTGGGAAGAGCGGCACAATCTGTGACAGGGGATGTGGCAATTTGTAGCGGGGCGTTTAGTCTGCATAAGCGGGATTTCATTTTGGAACACCTGGATGCATTCAGACAGAGTGTGTTATTCGGCATAGAGGTTTCAGCGGGAGATGACCGAGCGCTTACTGCTTTTTCTAAGATGTCTGGCGGGAAGACGCGGTATCAAAGCACGGCATACTGTGAGACAGAGGCACCGGATACTTGGCGGAAGTTTCAGTTACAGCGGAGACGGTGGCAACGGTCCGCTTATATTACCAGTTTGCAGGCCATCAAGGATATATTCCCTAACAGTTTACTATTCTTGTTTTGGGTGTTTGGAGAGGCTTATTTTTGGTTGATTGCGAAAGTTCTCTTCATCGTGCTCATTGTGACAAGAGGCTTTCACTGGGATATGATGGATATTTTACTCTATTTTGTCATCATCATGTACAAGCAAAATGGATTTTACCTCTTATATCAGCCCATCCGCTTTTTGTTTGCCCCAGTTTACTTCTTTGCTTATGGGATATCTCTGACATTGACACGCATCGGGGCGGCGATTACGATCAAAAACGATGATTGGGGGACAAGGGGCGGCGGAAGAAAGTAGTTTGTCAAGAAAATAATGATTGTTTTGAACAGGACATACAGTTGTCTTGTTTGTCATGATACAATGGTTAAAAATTAAGATAAAGGATGGATTAGACATGAGCCAAAAAGCAATTACCAGAGCAGAAGAACTGATTAAAAACAAGACGGCGGAGGTAAATAGGGGTGTAGGTGTTACTTTGTCGCTGTTAGACCACGAAGGATACCCCACCACGTCTACGCTTTCTATTGCGAAAGCCGATGGTATCCGCCAAATTACATTTGCAGGCACCCTTGATTCCAATAAAGCAAAACGGGCGAAAGAGAATAGCCGTGCGTCTGTATGTATATTCGATGACGACTATGAAGGCGGCGCATACTACAACATTACCCTTGTAGGAGATATTGAAGTAGTAACTGACATTGAAATGAAAAAAGAAACATGGTATCAAGGGCTGGAAGAATATTTTCCAAATGGTGGGTTGGATGACCCTAATTATTGCGTCTTAAAATTTACCACCAAACGCTATACCTTATGGGTTGATGTTGCAGAAGAGGAGACAAGAGGCAGTTTTTAAGTTTGAAGTAGCTTGTTGCATGACAAAAGAGTGATGACGTTCCAGCATATAGCCGGAACGTCATCGCTTTTGCTTGTTTTCGGTATCTGCTACTGTCGTGGCGTGAGTGTCTGACCGCTTCCTATGATTTGGGAGATGCCATCCCGATAGCCCACCACATGTACATTTTCCTCTGTCACTGGGAGGGGGGATGGGTTTAGGTAGGTGTTTACAACTTCCAACCAGGTTTCCAAGTCTACAAGCACATAGGAGCCGCCGTGTCTCCAGTAATCATAGTTGCCGGGCATGGTGATGAAGTTAATATCTTCACTGTCCATATCCATCAGTTGCAGGGCAAAATAAATCAAAGAGCCAAGGGGCAAATCAGTCTCCACGTGTTCAATAAAGATGTCCGCAAGCTCGCGTATTCTGGTTACATTGCGGATTTGTAAGAGATCAGCGGCGATGGTACGTAGCAGGTTCTGCTGTGTTTGGATCCGATCAATGTCGCCCCGCAAATATCCGCCGCCGATTCCGGGGTTGTTTTGGCGGAAACGGAACACTTTTAGAGCGTCTAGGCCATCTAAGTATTGGTATCCGGGCTCGAATCGGATATGCAACTGAAAGCTTCGGTATGGGTCGTCATAGATCATGCGCACGGGGACATCAAAGTAAACACCGCCAAGGATATCCACTAAGGCTATAAATGCTTCTAAGTTCACAACGATATAATTATCGGGCATAAAGCCTGCCAGTCTTTCTACTTCTTCCATCAAACCCTCAATGCCCCGGGTGGGGAGGAGGGAGTTGATTTTTGGGACAGACCAGGGTACGTCTACCATTGTGTCCCGAGGGATGTTTACAAGGGATAGGCCGCCATTCAGGGTATCAATGGCGGCGAGGATTAAGGTGTCTGAGTTTCCGCTACCGGAATTTTCTTCGCCGGCAATGAGTATGGTGTAGATTCCCGATGGTCTATCTCCGCCGATAAATTCGTATTCCGGTTCGGGTTCTGGCTCAGCGTCTGGTACGGACATCATTCCAAGTTCCGGTTGCGGCGTTGCCCGGGGAGGGACAAAAGCGGCTACCTCTGGGGGGCGGACATAGATGCTCATCAGAACATAGATCCCGCCGCCGATCATGGTGAAGCAGATGAGCAAGACAAGAAGTACAATGCGTCCGCGTCTGCGTTTCTTTTCTGGGAGATGAGCCGCATTTCGCTTTGTTCCAAATAGTTTCATATATGAAAATTCTCCACGTGAAGAGCTGACAAATCGTATGGCATAACAGGACATCATGTTATCACATCTTGTGTCGAATTTCCAGTCTTATTATTTCAAGGTTTCAAAGTTTGATGAAATCATGTAAACATGATAAAATAAGAAACTGTTAAAAGTAAGCGAAGGAGTGATTTGTTATGCGCTTGACACAAGACCCCGGCTCCAATGAGGAAATGAGGGACGAACTTGCCCAGGCATGGTGGGCGGCGCGGTATTATTATGCCGACAAAAAGAAGACACAAACGATGGATCGGTTTATCTGGTTTTTGCTCAATCTGTCGAGCTTGACATGGGGAGCAATCAAAGGGAAAAGGCTTGTAAAGGCCTATCAAGAGGCATTTTTGACTCCGGAGATGGAGCGGGCGATGGCCTTAGAAGATCGACTGGAAATAGAGCTGTATGATGCCTGTGCCACCTATGTTGAGACAATCAATCCAAGCCCTACGGTTTTTGGGATTTCAACGGGAAAGACCTTAGCAGGAGATGAATTGATGATGCGGGTTGCGGACATTGTAGGGGGAAAGCTTATACCCGGCATTTATTCGGAGTGCGGACAGCTAGACTATGCGGATGTCCTTGTTCGGAGTCTTTGGAAGGGTGCGGAGGCAGTCTATCCCCATATTGTCCCGGTGCTTGAGGCGAAAGTGGGGGAATATAAGGACGAAAGTATGCGCGAGTTTGTGCTACATGCGGTTCAAAAGTAAGAGAGAAAAACATGACAGGGTGTTGTCGTGTTTTCTGTGGTAAGATGCATGCAAAAGATTGTCGGAGGACATTTGTTATGCAGGTGAAATTTACTGAAGTACAAAATGCAAGTGAGCGGAACAAGGTGAAAGAGCTCTATAACAAGTCCGTGCCTGCACATGAAAGAGCATACTTTTATCCTCTTTGGTGGAAAAGAAAGCGACCCAATGTATCATTTGTTAATATCTACGATGGAGATAAATGGGTTGGGTTTGTCTTTTTTTCACTCTGCGAAGATTTGGTTTATATCTGGTTTTTCGCGACTTACGACACGGCACATTCGAAAGAGTACGACAGCGCCATGCTTTCCGAAATAAAAAGATTGTACCCCGAGCATCGCATTGTTTTGTCAATAGAAGCCGAAAACGAAAACGCCGATAATGCGGAGCAGAGCAGGAAAGAAAAGCAGTTTTATGAAGACAATGGATTCAGAGAAACAGGATATTTCGTAAAACGAAAAACGGATTCATTCGAAATCATGTTAGCCGGAAAAGCGTTTCATATTGAGGAGCTTTATCGTGTAAACAAAGAGGTTTATCCGCTCATTGGGCGGTTTATCGTTTCGGATTTGAGAAAACAGATTCGGAAGAAATAACATTCTTGTTGCCCCTTGGCAAACGCATCCCAATATGTGCGTTTCTTTTTTGATGCTATGGCTCCCATTTTGCCAATAAAATGGCGATCTGCGCATGTCTTTTCGTATATGTTTTTTATTGCTATTTCCTATTGAATGCAGTATACTAGCTCAGGATGAAATGCAAAAGCACCGCTTGCACCAAAACGCACTGTGTACGACTTATGCCTTTTGGAAATTTTTGGAGCAGACAAATAGACGCTACCTCATTCTGGATAGGACGAGGTTCCCGGATTGAATCCGGGTAGTAGCTCCATAGGAGTCCCTGAGGCCATAAGGCTTTAGGGTTTTTCTTTTTGTCCGAACAGTATAGGAGGGGAATAATATGGACTACTATGACATTGTACTGGGGATCAATGTGACGGGGATTCACATCAACATTTGGGGTGTGATACTGGCGTTGGCCTTGTCTATTTTCTTGATTATTAAGAAAATGAACCCGGCGCTTGCTATGTTTACAGGGGTATTCGCAGGCGCCCTTGTGGGTGGTGCGAATCTGCCGCAGATGATAGACATTGTGATCTTAGGCGGACGTCAGGTTGTGGGGATCAACATTCGGATTATTGCCGGCGGATTCTTGGCTGGGGCTCTGGTTGAGACTGGTGCGGCGGAGACAATTGCCAGAAGCATTGTAAAAGGACTTGGTGAAAAAAGAGCAATCTTGGCGATTGCCTTGTCTGCCATGATCGTTACAGCTTCTGGTGTTTTTATTACAGTAGCCTTGGTGATTATTGCACCCATTGCGCTGTCGGTTGCGTATAAGGCGAACATCAGCAAATTTGCCGCGATTCTGGCTATCAGCGGCGGGGGTAAGGCGGGGAATGTGATGTCTCCGAATCCGAATACCATCGCGGCGGCGGGGTCTTTTGATGTGCCGCTGAGTGAGGTTATGATCAATGGGTTTATACCAGGGCTTGTGGCTCTGGTGGTTACGGTTTTGCTCTGTAAAATGGTACAGAAAAAGCACTTTAAAGTGGAAGGGGCAGATGTGGATGCCCCGGCGAGTGATATGCGCTTGCCCTCCTTCGGTAAGGCTATCGTTGCGCCGGCGGTTGCGATTGGACTGCTTATGCTAAATCCCATTGGGGATATCCTGGGGATTAGCTTTATTAACTCTGTGAATCTGCCCATGGATCCATTCTACGTATTGCCCATAGGCGCTGTTGTGGGGCTACTTGTGATGGGACGTGGGAAAAGCATTGCGGATTTTGCCGCAAAGGGGGCTCTTCGGATGGCGCCTATTGTGCTCATGTTATTTGGCGCGGGTGCCATCGGCGGGCTGATTACCGTTTCTGTTTTCCCGGATATGATCGAAAATGCCCTTTATAACATGGGGATTCCCACCGGGTTCTTGGCGCCTTTGTCCAGTACGATCTTCTCTAGCGCCACAGGCTCCAATGCGGCGGGTGTGATTATCGGCGGGGAGTCTTTTGCGCCTACGATTCTTGCGGCTGGGGTTCCGGCACTGGCCGGGGCGGTTATGCTCCACGCGGGGGGCGGGTTCTTAGATATTGTACCCCATGGGAACATCTTTCTTGCGACGCAACAGGGGATGAAGTGTACCATGTCTGAGCGGATTAAGGTAATGCCTTTTGAAGCGGCAGTTGGAGGGGCTATGACTTTGACTGCGGTTGTGATGTACTTGCTTGGGTTCTGGGGATAAAGATATGACGCTCCGGCTTTTCGCCGGGGCGTTTTTCTGTCTTTCTGCACGGTGTTCTTACCACTTACCGCCGATTCAAGCACCAGTCATCCCTTGGCCTCTTGTATGTACAGAACAAGGCTTGCTATAATAGTACTTATTTTGATGAAAACGAGGTTTTGGTATGGGACGATATTTCAAAGAACATAAGGTGCTGATGGTAGCCACGATTGCTTGGTGTATCATCATAGGTCTGATTCAGGCGGGGATTGCGGTAATACTACAGCGTGTGCTAGACCTTGCCCTTAGCGGCCAAACGGATCAGTTCGTGCGTGCGCTGGTATTTTCGGTGGCATATTTTACAGTGATGGGGCTTAGCATCTATCTTGCAACTCTGTTTGGAAACAAATTGACGCTTCGTGTGCTTAAAAGTATGCGCCGTGCGGTGTTTGCAGGCGTCATGCGGCAGAATATGGAAGAGTTTTACTCGGTCAATACGGCAGATTATCTTTCGGCGCTGAACAATGACATGAAGATTATTCAGGAGAATTATCTCAATCATATCTTTGATGTGCTCTATCACGCGGTGTTATTTATTGCCACTCTGGGTGTGATGCTCTATCTGGATGTGTTTGTGACACTTGTGATTGTGGGCATGTCGATTCTGATGATGGTTGGTCCCAGTTTAATCGGGGCGGCACTGCAAAAGCGACAGCTGGTGCAGTCAGAAAAAATGTCTGGATTTATGGCGCGGATCAAAGACTTTTTCTCCGGTTTTGAAATTATCCGCACCTACCGTATGGGACCCTTTACAAAAAAAGAGTTTGAACAACAAAACGATGCCCTGTTTACAGCGCAATATCGGGTTGGTAAGCTAGAGGCGGCTGTTGCGGGGCTGACATCGACACTTGCGATTTTGACCTCAGTTACGGCGATTTTCCTCTCTGCTTACTTTATCATTATCGGACGGATTACTGCCGGTGTGCTCCTGGGTCTGGTGCAGGCCAGCGGTCAGTTGGTGTCGCCTGTAGGGGCATTGCTTGGCACTTTGCCGTTGATTCAAGGTACGAAACCGATTATCGAGCGTGTCAACCGCTTTGCTGATCACGTGCCGAGGGGGTTTGTGGGGACAAAGGCGCCCACATTTGAAAGCGGCATTTCTGTGTCGGATTTGAGCTTTGGATACACAGAGGAAGATATGACCTTGCAAGGGATCTCTGTTTCCTTTGCGCGGGGTAAAAAATATGCCATCATCGGCGGGAGCGGGTGTGGGAAGTCAACACTGGTTAAGCTTTTAACCGGGTATTACTCCAAGTATGAAGGCGAGATTGCCTATGATGGTACGGACTTGCACCAGTTGGACATGGAGAAGCTAGGGGAGCTATCGGCAACCATTCATCAGAACATTTATCTCTTTGACGAGACGATTCGGGACAATATTTGTTTGCATCGGGACTATGCAGAGGCAGAACTTGCACAGGCTTTGGCGATCAGCGGGGTTGATTTGTTTTTGGGGTCTGATGGAAAGGATCTTTCTGATCCTGTGGGTGAAAACGGTGCGAACTTGTCCGGCGGACAACGGCAACGGATTGCAGTTGCGCGGGCATTGATTTTGCAAAAGCCTTTGCTGATTTTAGATGAGGGAACCTCCTCACTGGATATGCAGACGGCCTATGATATTGAGAGCCGTTTGCTGAAAGAAGCGGAACTGACCTTGATTACCATTACCCATGCCCTTAATCCGGAGCTACTCAGCGGGTATGATCAGATTGTGTTTATGGAAAGCGGTACCATTTCGGAGATGGGAACTTATTCGGAGTTGATGGAGAAAAATGGAAAGTTTGCGGCATATAGCAGTGTAGCAGGGCGGGATGTGCCGGGTGCGGAATAGGGGAAGCTTCAGGGAAAGGAAATCCCATTTGCAGAACAGGCAAATCTGTGATACTATTTGTCAAATGAAATGGGAGGTCATGCTGTCATGCATTCTTGGTTTGGAATCTCCATCAGTAACGATCTCGCATACGACATCTTTGCAATCGCTATGACACTCTTGGCGCTGATCATCTCTCTGTGGGTGGTCAGCCGCCTGTTTAAGCGCATCGAAAAGCGGATGGTGGAACAGGATCGGGATGTATATGTACTGCGCTATATCCGTATTGCGGTGAAGGCGATTATTTACGTGATCTGTATTACAGCAATTCTCCGCCATGTGCCGGGGATGAGCTCGCTTTTGACGAGTTTGCTTGCGGGGAGCGGTATCCTTGCGGTGGTGATTGGTCTTGCGTCTCAGCAGGCCTTGGGGAATATCATCAGCGGGATGATTCTCCTTGTGTTTCGTCCGTTTCAAGTGGGGGATACCATCCGTTATCCGGCGGAAAATGCCACGGGAGTCGTGGAACAAATCGGGGTACGGCACACGGTGGTGCGGACGGGGGAGGATCGAGTGCTCCTGATTCCCAATAGCCTCATGAATTCCAACGTGGTGGAGAATATCACGAAAGAAGCGCAGGACGACTAGACAAAAAGAGTGCGGACTACCGTGACCGGTAGCCCGCCAGAAATAGGGTTGTGGGATAAAGATATGAGCTTGGATAAGCTGTGCCTTTATGATACCGTGATTTTTGAGACTTGTAAAGAGCGAAAAGGCACTAGTTTTGTCTTATTTTGCGGATGTAGATGATGGTAGGGGTGCGCTTGACTTTGGTGCGCTGTAGGGTTGGGGAATTTATATTTGTATGGGCTTGTAGGGGCGATCGTCCCGATCGCCCGTGTGTGTCATTTGAGGTAAGGGCGCGGGCGACCGAGACGGTCGCCCCTACAGAGGACATCTGTCACCTATATACAATAAGCATTTTCTATAATGCACTCACAAGAAAAGGAGAATACTGTGCAACTAAAATTATGTGTCCCCTGTCTGTTTGGGATTGAGGGGATTTTGGCCGATGAGCTTCGGCGGATGGATATGCAAGATGTGAGCCCTGAGACGGGACGGGTCTATTTTTCGGGGGATTTTTCCGCCATTGCCCGTGCCAATATCGGACTGCGGACTGGGGAGCGGGTGCTGATAACCCTTGGTAGTTTTCCGGCGCGAACCTTTGAGGATTTGTATCAGGGGATGCGGGGGCTTGATCTGAAAGGCTTTATCCCGAAAGATGGCGCTTTTCCGATTAAGGGACATGCTTTGGGGCCGACCCTTCGATCAGTGCCGGATGTACAGCGGGTGCTGAAGAAAGCGGCGGCGGAGGTTTTGGGACAGGCTTATGATCTGGATCGCTTGCCGGAGACGGGAGCGGTGTATCAGATTCAGTTTGCCATTCGAGATGATGTGGCGACGATCTACCTCGATACTACAGGGCATGGGCTCTATAAGCGGGGCTATCGTCCAGTGGCTGGGACGGCGCCGCTCAGAGAGACTTTGGCGGCGGCTATGGTGATCCTCTCCCGCTATCGGGGACGGGATATTTTGGCGGATCCCTTTTGCGGCTCCGGTACAATTCCAATTGAGGCGGCGCTGATTGCACGGAACCGGGCGCCGGGACTGAATCGAAAGTTTGCGGCGGAGGCTTGGACAACTGTGCCTGAGTCTATTTGGGAAGATGCACGGAATGCCGCTCGGGAGCGGGAATTTCATGGGGACTATACCATTCTTGCCAGTGATGTTGACCCGGCCTGCATCGAGATCGCCCGGGAGAATGTGAGACGTGCGGGTGTGGAGGCGGATATCCGCTTTGCAGTTGCGGATGCGCGGGATTTCCAGGCTGAGGGCAAGGGTGTGATTGTGTCAAACCCACCCTATGGGGAACGGATCATGGAGCGGAGTGAGGCGGAGCTGATTTATCGGGAATTTGGACAGGCTACGTGGGGGCTTTCTGGCTGGCAACTGTATATTTTATCTGCTCATCCGGATTTTGAACTCAGTTTCGGGCGGAAGGCGGATAAGAAGCGGAAGCTATATAATGGCATGATTCGGTGTAATTTGTTTATGTATCGGTAGGGAGTATGAGGGAGAGGACAAAATGCAGACGAGCTTTGGAAGACAACTATTACAAGTGAAGCCGCCGGCGCGGCAGGTAATTCGTAAACGGATGGAATTTTTCCTCTGTGCGCTGGTTTGGATTGGAGTTGGCGTTTTTCTTATTATCAATCCCTTTGTTGAGGAACGAGGTATTGGCTCTCTGATTGGGGCAGGTGCAATGGTCTTGCTTGCGGCGCTCTGCCTTTGGGCGGCGTTTCGGCGCGACTACAAGACAAAGCTTACCCTGTATGAAATGGGTTTTACAATATCAATACCCGGTAGCGAAGCCGAAGGCTTTGATTTTCGAGATATAGCGGGTACGCGGTGTGTGAGAAAGCGTTTATTTATTGGAACTATGCATTCTACTCCTGACACAACCCTAGTACATAACAACAGGACAATAGACCAGCTAAATCGATCTGTTGTCTACATAGAAACGGACACATTCCAAAGACGGCAGAAGCCGGAGGGCAATTTGCTTGCCCGTGCCAACAAGGCTTGGAGCCAGTTTATTAGTGTTGAGGTCGAGATGAAAACAGAGGACGAAGTCCCAATTTTTGAACTGCAGGACACGCTTGCCGCCGAGCATATCGAACGGTTTTTTACAGCCTTAGACGGCACGTTTTCAGACTATCTGCTCCGAGATATCCGCCGTGGAAGCTTAGATAAAATCAGCATGTCCTTTGGAGAAGAGTTAGAATTAGATCGTGGTCAGTTTACCGTCAGTCTGGTCATGCGAGAGCGCAAGCGCGGGCGAAAGAAACAACAAGAGAAAAAAGAACAGACAAGCACGATACCGCTGGAAAAAGTGTGGAGCATCCGCGCCCCGCGCCCGGAGGATATTACGGAGACGAGTATGCTAAAACTTATGGGTGTTCCCGATGAGAGCGGACAAGCAAAAGAACTCGCCGTAATTTTTCTGAATTTGGCACTGAACATAGATGTGCTTTATGCCATTGTGAAGATGAACAGAGAAAATGTAGCCTAAGGAGATCATATGAAACATTTATTCATCTTAAACCCGGTCGCCGGGGGCGGGAAGCGGACGGAGCAAGTCCGTGCAGAGATTTTGGAAACCATGGGGGCGCAGAGTGATCCGTGGGAGATCTATGTGACTCAAGGGATACAGGATGCAATCCGGAAGGTGACGGAGGCCGCCCTGGAGGGGGAGCCTCTTCGTGTCTATGCTTGCGGTGGAGATGGAACCCTCAATGAATGCGTCAATGGAGCGGTACATAAGCCTCATGTGGCTGTGACCCACTTTCCGGCGGGGACGGGGAATGATTTTATTAAGTCTTTTTCAAAGGGGAAAGAGGATTTTTTCAAGTTAAAAAGCCTCCTAGATTCCCAGGAGATGTCCCTGGATGTGATGGACGTGGAGGGGCGGTATGGGATCAATATCTGCTCTGTGGGATTGGATGCGCGGATTGCGGCGGATGTGCATCGGTATAGCGGACTTCCGGGTGTGCATGGAAAGACGGCTTACTTTTTGAGCTTGTTTGCGAACGTGGCAAAAGGCATCGCCCGGCCTTTTGAGATTGAACTCGGTGGAGAGCGGCGCAGTCAGAAATTTACACTGATTTGTCTTTGTAACGGGCGTAGCTATGGCGGGGCGTTTACTCCGGTGCCGGATGCCATGCCCAATGACGGGCTACTGGATATTCTGTTGGTGAACAAAACCAATCGGGCTGGGGTCTTGAGCTTGGTGCAGAAGTATGCCGCGGGGAAATATAAAGAGATTCCAAAGCTGATTACACATGTGCAGGATAGGGAGATGACAATCCGGGCAGAGCGTCCTTTTATGGTGAATGTGGATGGGGAGATTTTGCGGAAACAAGAAGTGACTTTCCGGCTTCTTCCAGGTGCACTTCGCTTTTTTGCGCCGAGAGGGGCGGAATTTTAAGGATTGGTGCGAAAATATCGAACTGTTTCCATAAAACCCCTTGCATTCGCTTGGGGTTTTATGGTAAAGTAATGAGGTTGGCACTCGGCAGATGGAAGTGCTAATTATCAAAAAATCACGTGGAGGAAAAACAATATGACACTACAACCTTTAGCTGACAGAGTTATCATCAAACAAGTGGAAGCGGAGGAGACCACGAAAGGTGGGATCATTCTCACAAGTGCGGCACAGGAAAAACCACAGGTTTACGAAGTGATCGCAGTGGGACCCGGCGGACTTGTTGACGGGAATCAAGTTGATATGATTCTAAATGTGGGCGACAAAGTCATCACGGGCAAGTATTCCGGGACAGAAGTGAAAGTAGACAATACAGAGTATACCATCGTTCGCCAGAACGATATTCTCGCAATTGTAAAGTAAATTCGATTCATTATTGACTGATTCAAGGAGGACATTTCATTATGGCAAAACAAATTATTTACGGTGAAGAGGCGCGCCGCGCACTGGAAAAAGGGATCAACCAACTGGCGGATACTGTGAAGATCACACTGGGTCCTAAGGGCAGAAACGTTGTGCTGGATAAGAAATTCGGCGCACCGCTGATTACCAACGATGGTGTTACCATTGCGAAAGAAATCGACCTAGAAAACCCATTTGAGAACATGGGCGCACAGCTTGTGAAAGAAGTATCTACGAAGACAAACGACGTGGCAGGTGACGGTACGACTTCTGCGACGGTTCTCGCCCAGGCTATGATCCGTGAGGGTCTTAAAAACGTGGCGGCGGGTGCGAATCCAATGGTGATGCGCCGTGGGATTGCCCAGGCGGTTGAAGTTGCGGTTGCGGAGATCAAAAAGAACTCCAAGCCTGTATCCGGCACGAAAGACATTGCCCTTGTCGGTACCATCTCTTCCGGGGATGAGCTCATTGGTAATCTGATTGCTGAGGCCATGGACAAAGTCGGTCAAAGCGGTGTAATTACTGTTGAAGAGTCTAAAACTGCGGAGACCTACAACGAAGTGGTTGAGGGGATGCAGTTTGACCGTGGTTATGTGACGCCTTATATGGTGACAGATAACGAGAAGATGGAGGCTGTATTGGATGAGCCTTATATCTTGCTGACAGATAAGAAAATTTCAAACATCCAAGACATTCTGCCTTTGCTTGAGGGTGTGGTACAAAGCGGGAAAAAAATGCTCATCATCGCGGAAGATGTTGAGGGTGAAGCTCTTGCGACGATTATCCTGAACAAACTCCGCGGCACATTCACCTGTGTCTGCGTGAAAGCGCCTGGGTTCGGTGACAGACGGAAAGAGATGCTACAAGACATCGCTGTCCTCACCGGCGGACAAGTGATTGCAAGCGACCTTGGCATGGAGCTGAAAGAAGCCACTGTTGATATGCTTGGGACTGCCCGTCAGGTGAAGATCTCCAAAGAGAACAGCATCATCGTTGGCGGTGCGGGTTCTGCGGCTGATCTGAAAGCCCGCGTGGGACAGATTCAAAACGAGATGGAAGCATCGACTTCTGAGTATGACAAAGAGAAATTGCAAGAGCGTCTTGCAAAGCTATCCGGCGGGGTTGCGGTCATCAAAGTTGGTGCGGCGACTGAGATCGAGATGAAAGAGAAGAAGCTTCGTATTGAGGATGCGCTCAATGCAACACGTGCGGCTGTGGAAGAGGGTATTGTTGCCGGCGGCGGTGTGAGCTTTGTGGCGGCCTCTGCGGCAGTTGAAAAGCTTCTTGGCAAAGCAGAGAGCGATGAGAAGACAGGGATTGCCATTGTCTCAAAAGCGCTTCTTGCTCCGATTCAGCAGATTGCAGAGAACGCAGGTCTTGAGGGCGCTGTGATTCTGGATAAAGTGCAGAGCAAGGGTACTGCGAACTACGGCTTTGACGCGGCGAAAGAGGAGTATGTGGACATGGTGAAAGCCGGTGTCATTGATCCTGCTAAAGTTTGCCGGAGTGCCCTAGAGAACGCGGCAAGCGTTGCGGCGATTGTGCTTACGACTGAGAGCCTTGTAACAGAGATTCCAGAACCTGCGGCTCCTGCGGCACCCGGAATGCCTGATATGGGCGGGATGGGAATGTATTAAGCCTTGATGATGAAAGCACCAGCCTCGTTTGGGGGCTGGTGCTTTTTTGACCACCCCGCCCTTCGAGCACCCCTCCTTGGAGGGGTGCCGCCCGCAGGCGGTGGGGTGGTCTTGTGCAGATTTGGGAATAGGACGATGTGGGCGTCGCCGATCCATCGTAGGGGCGGCGTTAGGCCGCCCGTATGCTATGCAATAGGGGCGATGATGTGCGGGCGGGCTGACCCCGCCCCTACAGTGGCTGGTTTTCTGATTTCAAATGTGATAAAATGACTGGTATCAGAAAATTCATAAATAGTGAGAGCATTCATGAGAAAACATTTTATAGATAACATCCGTTGGCTGTGCATTTTGATGCTGTTTCCTTTTCATATATTTCGGATCTACACCTCCTTCATGGAAGGCTTTTATGTGGAAGGTGCGAATGTGGTCGGGACAACAGCCTTTATTGTTGCGACAGCGCCTTGGTTTATGCCGCTTTTGTTTGTGCTGGCGGGGATTAGTTCCGCTTATGCCCTCAATCGGAAAACCAGTGGAGCATATGTGAAAGAGCGTGTGAATAAGCTACTCATTCCGCTGATTGCGGGACTACTTTTGGTGGTTCCGGCGCAGACTTATTTTGCGGAACGGTTTCACAATGGGTATACGGGCGGATATTTTGCCCAGTACATCTTGTTCTTTACGGGCCCCACTGATTTGACAGGGTATAGAGGCGGGTTTACACCGGCGCATTTGTGGTTTATCTTCTATTTGTTTGTAATTTCGCTGATTGCGCTCCCGATTATGGTGTGGTATCAGAAATCTAAGCGGAAGCTCAGTCCTGAAAAAATATCTTTGTGGATTCTGCCTTTGTTTTGTGTGATTCCCCTTTTGATGAGCCCTATTCTTGACCTTGGGGAGAGTCTTGGGAGGTATTTTGCGTATTTTATGCTGGGATATTTCCTTTTGGCAAAGGATGGACTCATAGAAAAACTCGATCGGCGGCGGATTCCTTTGCTTTTGACCTCTCTGACTTTGATGGCTTTCTATGTGGGGATGTGGCTCTTGTCCTTGCATGATACTGTCGCGGTGCCTATGCTGTTCTTTGATGTGTTTGCTGGGATCTATGGGTGGATTGCGATTCTTACAATTTTGGGGCTTGGGCATCGGTATTTGAATTTTAGAAATAGGGGTACAGACTACTTGTCGGCCTCTTCTTTTCCCGTTTATGTGTTTCATCAGACGTGGATTATTGTGGTTGGGTATTACATTCTTCAGATCATTGACAATGTACCGCTTCAGATGGGTTTGATTCTGATGAGCAGTGTTTTGCTTACATATGGAACCTATGAACTATGCAGACGGATACCGGGGGTTCGGTTTTTGTTTGGGATAAAAGCGCGTTAATAAATGAAGAAGAATAGGGTGGTTGAAAATGAGTGAAACAAATAAGTTAGAGCGAAACGTTAGTGACAGAAAGCCGAAAGTGGGGTTTATCTGTGTCCACAACTCCTGTCGCAGTCAAATAGCCGAGGCGTTGGGCAAACATCTTGCTGGTGATGTGTTTGAGAGCTACAGTGCAGGGACACACATCAAAGACCAAATCAATCAAGAGGCTGTTCGGATTATGAAAGAGCGGTATGGGATTGACATGGAGCAAACACAAAGCTCTAAATTGCTTGCGGACATACCAGAACTTGATATTGTAATCACGATGGGGTGCAATGTGGATTGTCCGTTTTTGCCATGCCAGCACCGGGAAGACTGGGGACTGGACGACCCAAGCGGGAAAAGTGATGCGGTGTTTATCCAGACAATTCAGGAGATAGAGCATAAAATGATGATACTGAAAAACAACATAGAAAGAGGTGCGCTATGAAGCCAGTTGTAGATTTAAAACGCTGTTTTGCGAGTCAGAGTGTTTGTACGGCAATCAAATGTTGCCCAACAGAGGCTGTGTCTTATATCGAAGTTGATGAGCCGATTTTAGATAAGACTTTATCATGCAACTGTATGCCACCAGCAGAAAGTGAGGCGGGCGGTTGTGGTTGTGGCGAGGGAGAGTGCGGCGATGATCTATATAGTTGCGGCGGTACGCCTTATGGCAGGATCATGATCGACTATGATAAGTGTACTGTATGCGGTCTTTGCGCAATAGAATGTTGCGGAAGTGCCATTGATATGGTAGAAGATAAATAACAAGTCGATCAAAACAATTGACATGTCCCCTATGCATCGTGTATAATGAAGCCTCGTGAGATTCTTTCACATGAAATGACAATTACCTGTGCAGGATTCAGGTTTTGCATGTTAAAATGGGAGGTGCTAGGATGTTTCGCACATATCAACCGAAAAAGCGTCACCGTTCGAAAGTACATGGCTTTCGTGCGCGGATGAAAGACCGCAGTGGCCGTCGTGTGCTTGCTCGCCGTCGTGCAAAAGGCCGGGCAAGGCTGACCCACTAAAATAGGGAACACTTTTCTTTAGGGCGGGGACACATACCGCCCTAAAGGTGTTATTTCCGAAAGTTACTTGAGGTGTTCTGTAAGGTGCAAACTACCAGCTCGATCAAACGCAATCATGAATTTCGCCGCCTCTATGCCTCAGGCAAAAGCGCTGGGACCTCTCACATTGTGCTTTATTGTAAACGCAATCGGCGGGGGCAAAGCCAGTTGGGGATTACAGTTTCTACCAAAGTTGGAAACGCCGTAGTCCGAAACCGGGTGCGCCGGCGTCTGCGGGAGATCTACCGCCTGCATGAGGGTGAGATTTGCCGTGGGTTTGACTTGGTCATTGTAGCGCGGGTGAAGAGCCCGGGGGCTTCTTATGTGCAGTTAGAGCGTGATTTTTTGCGTCTTTTGGACAAGCTGGGGTTACTTGTATGAAACGCGTGTTAATGGCTATGGTGCGGTTTTATCGCACCCGCATCTCACCCCATACGACACCTACTTGCCGGTTTATGCCGAGCTGTTCGGCATATGCACTAGAGGCACTTGAAGTCCATGGTGCAGGGCGAGGGCTTTGGCTCTCGATTCGGCGGATATCCAAATGCCACCCATTTCGGCGGCAGGAGAGTATAGAATATGATCCAGTACCCCCGGGTCGGGGTAGAGATCTTTAGGTTAGGAGCCTGTAGTTATGAATTTTGTTCCAGAGTTTATTACAATGCCTTTTGCGCTCTTGCTTCGTTTTCTTTCTCAGCTGTTTGACAACTATGGTTTTGCCTTGATCGGATTTGCGCTTATTGTTACGCTGATTCGTGTACCCTTTGATATCAAAGGGAAACGGGGCACCATGGGGACGATGGTACTCCAGCCGAAGATTAAGGCGATTCAAGAGAAATTTGCGGGCAATCAACAAAAGATCATGCAAGAACAGCAGAAGCTTTATAAAGAGGCAGGCGTAAAACCTATGGGCGGCTGTCTGTGGACGATGTTCCCTATGCTGATTGTCATTATCTTGATTAGTATTGTCCGTCAACCACTTTCCCACATGATGGGGCTTGATTACTATCAGATTGAGGCTTTGCGTGAAGTTGCGGAACGGCTTGGGCTCTACGTCGGAACAGGCGTACACGCAGAGGTTGAGCTTGCGGGGTATATCAGGCCTTACTTTGCAGAGTTTCATGCGGCGGTTCCGGAGATTTTTAATATCAACATGCGTTTCCTCGGTATGGATATTGGACAGACACCGCAGTGGAATTTCTTTATGCAAGACCACTTCACCTTTGCGGACTTTGGTTTGTTTATGTTGCCGGTCTTGTCCACAGCGTCTATCTACTTAACGCAAAAGATCATGACTTCGACAAATTACATGCAACAGCAAGCCCAGCAGATGCAAATGATGAAAACCCTCATGCTGGTTATGCCCTTGATGAGTTTATGGATCGGTTTCACATTCCCGGCGGCGATGAGCCTTTACTGGATGCTCAGCGGTTTGATGTTTGCGCTTTGCAGTATCTTCATTAACCGCCACTTCTCTGGTATTTTCAAGGCCATGCAAGCTGACATGGAAGCGAAAGACGCGGCGCGGGAAGCGGAGCTTGAAGAGAAGCGGAAGAAGACAGAAGCGCTCCGTGCGCTGAATGCGACAAAGGAAAACAAAGGGACTTCGAAAAAGAAAAAGCAACTTGCAGAGCGGGAAAAAGAGCGGCAACGTCAAGCAGAACAGCGGGCATTGGGTCGTGAAGAGGATGATGAGGACGATAATCCATCCCGCGTAGGACACCGCAAAAATGCGCGTGGGCGTGCCTACGATCCGGAGCGCTTTGAAGGAGAATCGGATGAAGACTTCCAGACCATTGATGAGGAGCTGGAATATCTAGAAGCGGAAGCCGAGCTTTTGGCGGCGGAGGCCTTGGAAGACGAGATGCAAGTCGAAGAGGATGCAGACTTTGATGCGCATGATGATGACTTCGAAGAGGACGACTACGAGGACGAGGAAGAATAACACAGACCCCACGGGACTTTATGTCTCGTGGGGATCACTTGATTTTATGAAAAATTCAGCCTACCGCTGGCTGTCATTAAATAAGCGGTGACTGCCTTTGAGACCCTAGGGGCTCTGGAATGGGCAGTTAGACGAGGAGTAGACCCCATGCGCGAGACATCTATTGTAGTATCAGGCAAAACAGAGGACGAAGCGATCCAAAATGCTCTGCGGCAGATTGGACTCGACCGGGATGAGGTTTCGGTTGAGATCCTAGAGCGGGCGAAATCCGGCTTTCTTGGCATCGGCGGAACACAGGCCAGTGTAAAAGTGACCTATATGACAGATGAGCCGGAGCCTGTGGTAGAGACCATTGTGGAAGAAGTTGTTGTAGAAACAGTGAAAGAAGCGCCGGTTGCCAAGCCGGAGCCTGTGAAACCAGCTGTTCCGGTGGCGACTGGCAGTCAAGCGGAGCGGGCGATTCAGTTCCTTGCAGGCTTATTTGAGAAAATGGGCATTGCGGCTGAAGCGAAACTGATTCGTGAGGAAGCGGGAACCCTGCACATCGAACTAGTGGGTGCGAATATGGGGACTGTTATCGGTCGCCGAGGTGAGACACTGGACGCGATTCAGCACTTGACGAACTATTCCATCAACCGGGGTCTTGAGACTCGTGTCCGTGTATTTCTAGACGCGGAGAGTTATCGGGAGAAGAGGGAAGAAGCCTTGATCCGTCTTGCGAATAAGGTGGCGGAGAAGGTTGTACGGTATCGGAAGAACATGGGGCTTGAACCCATGAACGCCTATGAGCGGCATGTGATTCATACGGCCTTGCAGGATGTGCCAAATGTGACGACTTATTCCTCCGGGAGCGATCCGAATCGGCGTGTGTTTGTGGCCTATGAGCGGACAGAATCAGCACCATCTTCCGCGCCGACTTATCGGGAGTGGTCTTAGGAGGTATACCGATGTACTTTGAGACGGTAGGGGCGGCAAATACGCAAGAGACCATAGACCTGGCTCTACAGGCGGCGGCAGAGCGTGGGATCCGTCACATTGTCATCGCCTCCAAAGGCGGAGACAGTGCACGGCTTTTGATGGGCGCTGATTGCAATGTGGTCTGTGTGACCCATGTGAATGGTTTTGAGGAGAATGGGAAGAATTTCATGTCTCCAGAAGTCCGTGCAGAGCTCCAAGAGGCGGGGATCCAGATGCTGACGACCTCCCATGTGCTCAGTGGCGTGGAGCGGGGGATGAGTACGAAATTCAGCGGAATTTACCCGGCAGAGATCATGTCCCACACCCTACGGATGTTCGGACAGGGGACAAAGGTCTGTGTGGAAGCGGCCATCATGGCGCTGGACGCGGGAATGGTACCCTATGGGGAGCGGATTATTGCCATCTCCGGCACGGGTCGTGGTGTGGATACCGCGCTGATCCTGACGCCGGCACATGCGCAACGGGTGTTTGAGACCCGGGTGCATGAGGTGATTTGTAAGCCGGGGTTGTAGGGGATTGATGTAGGTGTAAAGAGGGGTAGCGTTTTTGGAACGCTACCCCTCTTTTGGCTTGTATGGTTTTACTTAATCATAATACTCATCTTCTTCCCACCGTGCGGGATTTTCATCTATGTATTGAGAAATGCGGTGAAACTCTTCTTCGTTACGGATAATATGGTCATGGTAGGAACGTTGCCATAATGAAAAACCAATTTGTTTTGTAATTGAACCCTTAAACTGTTTAATAACCCGCGATATTGTGGGGGCGAACTGTGTTCGCCCGCCACTATCCACAGTGATGGCAAGAATTATATGGATGTGATTTGGCATAACAACATGCTTTACGACATCCACCGTATTATAAGTTTCAGATAAAATTGATATTTCTTTTTCTGCAATGTTTCCATATTCAGAAAGACGCGGGCGAACACAGTTCGCCCCTACATTGGCATTGTCCGCCCAAAACACCTCGTGCCCATCTTTCACACATATTGTGATGAAATAATATCCTGCGCTTGAATAGTCGAATTCCTTTAATCGAATATTTTTTCTGGTTGGGAGCTCGTTCATTTCATTGTACCTACTATAAAATATCTATGCTCTTGTCGATTGTAGGGCATAGGTAATTTTATCACAAAATTGCACATTTTCCCTCCCCCATGCAACCAATCTAAATTTTCGTTGTCTATATAGATAAAGAGTAAAGGTGGCGTTATACATATGATTCGATCAAAACTTTGTGATCTGCTGGGTATCCAGTATCCCATCCTCCAGGGTGGGATGGCTTGGATTGCCGATGGGGCTTTGGCGGCGGCTGTTTCGAATGCGGGGGGGCTTGGGATTATTGCTTCCGGCAGTGCGCCTGGGGATTGGGTGAGAGAGCAGATCCAGCTTGCCAAGGGGCTGACGGCGAAGCCATTTGGAGTGAATATTATGCTGATGAGTCCCCATGCGGCGGATATTGCGCAGGTAGTGGTAGAAGAGCGGGTACCTGTCGTAACAACCGGCGCCGGGAACCCCTCTCCCTTTATGGAGGCATGGAGGACTGCGGGGATTTCTGTGATCCCTGTTGTGCCATCGGTGGCGGTTGCAAAACGGCTTGCGCAGAAGGGTGCGACTGCGATTATCGCGGAAGGGGGCGAGGCCGGGGGACATGTGGGGGATACCACGACCATGGCTTTGGTTCCCCAAGTTGCGGATGTGGTAGATGTCCCGGTTATTGCGGCTGGGGGCATAGCGGATGGACGGGGGATTGCCGCGGCATTTGCTTTGGGCGCTTCCGGGGTACAGGTGGGTACCCGGTTTTTGGTGGCGAAAGAGTGCGGGATTCATCAACACTATAAAGATCTGGTTCTGAAAGCGAAGGATCGGGATACCATTGCGACTGGGAAGCGCCTGGGGCATCCGGTTCGATCCTTGAAGACGCCCTTTTCCCGGCGGTTTGCCTCTTTGGAATATGATAACTCTGTCACAAATGAGGAGCTAGAAGCGTTGGGTACGGGCGCTTTGCAACGTGCCACACTGGGAGACGAGCAGGATGGCTGTTTTGTTGCGGGTCAGATCGCGGGGCTTGTCAGCAGAGAGCAGACAGCCGCTGAGATGATTGCAGAGATGTTTGTTCAGGCAGAGACGGTTTTGCAGGATATTGCGAAGAACTTTATTCGGGAATAGGGGATTACATAGGATGGATAGAAACGAAATCAAAGGTATATTGCCCCACCGGGAGCCAATGCTACTGCTTGATGAGGTTTGTTTGGAGGATGAGGTTTCAGTTGGGCAGTATACAGTGCGCGGGGATGAGTTTTTCTTGCAGGGGCATTTTCCAGGGAATCCTGTTGTCCCAGGGGTGATTCTCTGTGAGATGATGGCACAATCGGCTTGTTTGCTTACAGGCTTGGATCAGGCGGAGGGTGAAAGGTATACGCCCTATTTCACAGGGATGGATAATGTGCGCTTTAAGCATAAAGTGGCGCCGGGGGATACAATTACATTTCGCTGTAGCTTGACAAGGAAGAAAGGACCCTTCTATTTTATTGAAGGCTCTGGCTATGTAGGGGAAACCCTTTGTGTGACAGGGAAATTGTCCTTTGCGGTTGTGAAGGATGGAGAAAATTAGAAAATTTTTCAGAGGCCATGCAACGGATGGGGATTTTTCTTGTCTAGATAGATAAGGGGCAAGCAGATTGCCCGATTTAAGGAGGCTCTTATGTTTCAAGTTATTTCCGATGGACCATGTGATTTTACAAGAGAAGAAGCGGCACAGCACGATGTAGGACTTGTGCCAGCTTATATCACCTTCGATCATGAGACTTACCTGAAAGAAGGGATAGATATCAGCACGGAGGATTATTTCAATCGCCTGATCGAAGACAAAACCCTTCGCCCCAAAACGGCACAGCCAAATCCGCAAGATTACTTAGAAGCATATACGCCATACTTACAAGCAGGGAAAGATATTTTGGTTTTGACTATCTCTACCAAATTGAGCGGCTCGAATTCTTCGGCGACTATGGCGGCTGAGATGGCGAAGGAAGAGTTTCCAAACCGTACCATATGTGTTGTGGACTCGCAAAGCGTGACCATTGGACAGGGGCTTATTTTGAGAGAGATACTCAGAATGCGGGACGCGGGTCTTTCTGTGCAAGAGGCAGTAGAGCTTACCAAGAAAATCAGGGAAACAACACGGGCTTACTTTACACTAGACACGCTAGAGTTCCTAAAACGAGGCGGCAGAGTGGGACCCACAACAGCCTTAGTCGGCGGATTCTTAGGCCTGCGTCCGATTCTACAGGTGCAAGACGGCGTGGTTTCTCAACTTGAAAGTGTGCGGGGGAAAAAACAGGCTCTTGCGCTGATGGAAGAGGCTATTGTAGAGACTTTGGCGGACGTGAAAGATGAGATCAACATCTGTGTGGGGCATATCTTTAATGAGGAAGAAGCCACTGCGTTTAAAGCAAATACCGAGCAGAAGCTGGGCATCAAAATCAACACGCCGGTGACACTTGTGAGCGCCTCTGTTGGTACACACGCGGGTCCTGGGATTGTGGGCTTTGCGTATTGCAGAAAATATGACACTTTAAAAAATGAGAAAGGTGTGGTAGCATAATGAATACATGGTTTATCTTAGCACAGGTCTTTGGCCTGATTACGATTTTCTTTGAATTTGTATCGTATCAGATCAAAGACAAGACGAAATACTTTCTCGTTACCGGTACAGGTAGCTTTTTCTGGATGTTAATGTTTATCTGCATTGGTCTGGCAACTGGGATGAACACGCAGATTTCCCTGATTATTGCTTCAAGCTATAGTACGATTCGCAATTTGGTGTTTTGGCAGACCTTTTCCAGAAATACACCGAAGAGCAAAGAATTTGGGATCAATTTCCTGCTTGTTATGATTGTGATCGCCCTTGTAGCCGGGGTACTTGGGATATTACAGGCACCGCCTCAGGTTAGATGGGTACACGTACTTGGTATGATCGGCGCACTGAGCTTTGTAGTTGGGCAGTATTTGCCGGGTGTGCACTATGTGCGGATTACAGTTGTGTTCTATGCCGCGGCAGTGCTCCTGACACAGACGCCGCTTAATATTCTATACGGTGATTTCCGTTGGAACATTATGGGAATTGCAATTGAGTCAACGAAGATTATTTCAGTTATCGTATTCTATATGCGTTATAAAAACCAACCGCAAAAGGCGAAGTTACAGTTTGCGAGACCATAGGGATCAAGATCCCAGCGTGGAGCCCGGGGGTGGGAAGCTTTGGATGACAAGACAATTCTAAACATGTTCTTCGCACGTGAGGAAGAGGCCTTAGCCCAGACCCGGCAAAAATACGGTCGGCGGCTTTACTTTTCTTCGATGAATATCCTCCATGACAGGGAAGATGCGGAAGAGTGTGTGAATGATACCCTCTTTCAGGCTTGGGAGGCGATTCCGCCTACTCGTCCGACGATGTTTGGCGCCTTTCTTGCTAAGATCACGCGGAACCTATCGCTGAACAAGTGGAAAGCGCAACATGCGGCGCGGCGCGGGGGCGGAGAGGTGGAACTGCTTCTGAGTGAATTGGAAGATTGTGTCCCCACTGGGGCAAGTGATGTTCCGGAAGAGGCCTATGAGTCTAGGCGTGTTACGGAGGCCATCAACGATTGCTTGGGATCTCTGGATCAGGCGGCGCGAGTTGCGTTTGTATTGCGCTATTTTCATGGGGAGAGCATCCGCTCCATTTGCCAACGGTTTGATATGAGTGAGAGTAAGGTGAAATCCCTCTTATTTCGGACGCGAAAGGTACTGAAGAAACATCTGGAGAAAGAAGGTGTGCAGTTATGAGTAAACCCATCCTGATTCGGCTTTTGGAGAGCATTGGTCAAATTGAAGATTTCTTCCTAGAGGAAGCGGCGGTTGCCGATATCGCCCAGACGAAGAGCGCGAAGCGGAAGCGCATCGCCAAATATGGCGCATATGGTGCGGCGGGCGCTCTGGCTGGGGTCGCGGTATCCTTCGGGGTTGCCGCTACGCTTTTGCGGCTGAAGTCCAACCGGGTTGCGAAAAGTGCATGAATCGCTACGGGGGTAGTGTGAATGATATAGAGAAAGGACGGCACATGGTGTGCCGTCCTTTTCTTTGTGTGTAGGGGCGCCCGCCCGCGCGTCTGCGACTGTAGAGTTGCTACATTGTTGATGGTGCGTATGGAATTGGAACCGTGGACGGCCGATGGCCGCCCCTACAACAAAACCTGATGGTACCGCAATGTTCATCGTTGGGCGCGACGCCCTCGGCGCGCCGTGGTATCAATTTCGGTGAACCTGATGTTGGCGTTACAAATTTGGGACACGGCGCGCCGAGGGCGTCGCGCCCTACAATGTACAATAACACTTTTGACATTAGGCTCCTTTTTCAAAGGAGCTGTCCGCGTAGCGGACTGAGGATTGCCCTTTTGCCGAGCCAATCGCTTTGCTCTTGGGGCGTCAGTTGGAAGAGGAAGCTTTTGGAACGGGACGCCCAGTGTGCGTCCCCTACAATGCAAGTTAGATCTCTACCTCACCGCCAGAGCCGGACATAGCCTTGGTCGTGGAATTGTTTGAGTAGGATGAACCCAAGGGGGAAGCTAATCATACCCAGTACCCCGATTAGGCGAAAGCCCAGATACATTGCCATTAGGGTTGCCAGAGGATGGAGACCCAGCTGGTTACCTACGAAACGAGGTTCCATGATGCTATGGGTGATGCTTACCAGGCCATAGGTGAGAGCGAGGCCTATGCCCAGGGAGGCGTCGCCGCCTAGGAAGCTGATGAGTGCCCAGGGGATGAGTACAGTGCCGGTACCTAAGACCGGCAGGGCGTCGATTAGGGCGATGAGGGCGGCTAGGAGTATGCCGTAGGGGATGCCTAAGATGAGGAAAGCGAGGGTGAGGAGGACAAAGGTCACGGCGATGAGCATGAGTTGGGCGCGGAGCCATTTGATGAGGGTTTGTAATAAGTCTTGCCCGAAACCTCGGACTCGCTCATGCCACTTGGCGGGGATTTGCCGCAGGAGGAAAGCGGTTACTTGGGGATAGCTCAGGCTGATGAAGAGAACGCTGATGGCATAGGTGAGGATGAAAAGGAAAAATCTTGGAAAAGCCGTGGCGGCATCTGCGGCGAAACTGAGGAGAGCTGAGGAGAGTGTACCGGGGAGCTCTTCTGCCGCCGCTCTTACGCCGTAGATAGCGGTTTGGATCATGGCTTGTGTCTCAACAGGGGCGGCGATGACAAAGCGATAGAGAGCCAGCTCTAGGCGGGAGAAGAGATGACCCATCCGGCTGACCATATCGGGCAGATTTTGGGCGAGAGAGCTTACGCCGTTTAGGGCTTGGTTTACGGCTAGACTGATGAGGGAAGAGATGATGAGTAACATTGCAACACTGCACACCACCGCTGCGAAGGATCGTTTAACATGGATTTTCCGCATGAGAAACCGTACCCCCGGCTCCATCAGCCTTGCGGTGAGGAGGGCGAGGAGGAAGGGGAGCGCCCAAGGGAGGACGAAGCGGACAGCAAGCCATAGAATGCCGGCGCCGACTGCCCCGTAGAGGATGAAGCTTATGAGTTTTTCTCGTTTTATCATCTGCTGTCACCCTCCTCTTTGTGGTGTGGTTTTTGTAGGGGTGATCGCCTCGATCGCCCGCAGAGTATCGTTTGTGTGATGATAAGGGCGCGGGCGACTGAGGCGGTCGCCCCTACATTTTATTTGCGCAATGGAGTCGATCATGCTATCATTTTATGCAAGTTAGCTATGAAAACAGTCGTCCTGGACAGAAAATTTTTGCTTGGCGTCATTGTAATTATAGTGGATTTGTGTTACTATGAGGGACAAATGACCGCGTGAGGTGGACGTTCGATGACAAACCGTGAGCCGAAATTTTATCTGGTAGAAAAAACCTCCATGCCGGAGGTGCTTTTACGTGTGCTAGAGGCGAAAGAACTTTTGGAAACCAAACAGTGCAAAACCGTGGCGGACGCGACAAGGCAGGCAGGGATTTCCCGCAGTGCCTTTTATAAGTACCGAGACACGGTAAGTCCATTTTATGACGCGACAAGCCGCCGGATGATGACCTTTCACATTCTGCTGAAGAATCGGACAGGCGCTCTCTCAAACGTACTTGGTATTTTTTCCAATTTTGGAGCAAATATACTTACACTCAACCAAAGTATCCCAGTCCGTGGGCGGGCGGTGGTTACGATCACGGCGGAAACCCATGATCTGACGGTAGAGATTGCGCCCTTGCTGGAAGCGGTAGAGGCCTGTCCGGAAGTGATCAATATCGACCTGATAGCGGGTTAGGGGGAAGAGTACAGATGATAAACGTTGCGATTTTAGGCTTTGGTGTAGTGGGATCCGGTGTTGCGGAACTGCTTTCACAAAATGCGGAACGGGTTGCTTTGGCATCAGCGAATGATGTGGAACTCAGATATATTTTAGACATTCGAGACTTCCCAGACAGCCCTTTTTCTGATAAGATAATACGAGACTTTTCCCGGATTGAGTCTGACCCCGATGTCCAAGTTGTGGTTGAGACCATTGGCGGAATCGGTGCGGCTTATGAATTTACAAAACGCGCCCTACACGCAGGGAAAAGTGTTGTGACGAGTAACAAAGAACTCGTAGCAGAGCATGGGTATGAGCTCTTGTCCATTGCGAAAGAGCGGAATGTGAACTATCTGTTTGAGGCCAGCGTAGGCGGCGGGATCCCGATCATCCGGCCTCTGACCCAATGTTTGGCGGCCAATGAAATCAGTGAGATCTATGGCATTCTCAATGGCACGACAAACTATATGCTCAGCCAAATGGCGACAAAGAACCAGTCATTCGAAACAGCCTTGAAAGAGGCGCAAGATCTGGGTTACGCGGAACCTGATCCGCGGGCGGACATAGAGGGAGACGATGCGGCGCGGAAGATTTGTATCCTTGCCTCTCTCGCGTTCGGCGAACAAATTCATCCGGATCAAGTTTCTACAGAGGGGATCACCCATGTGACCCTTGCAGATTTACACTATGCGCGGCGTGCAGGATGGAAGATTAAACTTTTAGGCCGCACACTTCGGCTGGAAGATGGCAAAATCTTGGCATATGTAGCGCCCCATCTGGTGGGAGCGGGTAGCAGTCTTTTGGCGAATGTGGAAGATGTGTTCAATGGCATCGTTGTCCGTGGGAATGCATTGGGAGATGTTATGTTCTACGGTGCAGGCGCTGGGAAGCTCCCGACTGCAAGTGCCGTTGTGGCAGATGTGATCGACTGTGCGAAACACTTGAAGGCACGGAAGTACATGGCCTGGGGACCAGGCGGATCGGACATTGCGGCAGATGTGAGAGAAGTTCCATTCCGCTGGTATGTGAGAAGGCCGGCTGGGTGTGCCTGCGCCTTTGGGGCGATTGAACTGCTTACTTATGAGGGTGCGAATCCCGATGAGATGGCTTTTCTTACAAAACCTATGTCTTACACAGAGATTGCGCCCAAACTGGAGCGTGCGGAGGCCGTTGCCGCGTTCCGGATATTGGAGTAGGGGCGGGGTTAGCCCGCCCGTAGATAGGGTTACATAGCATCATAGTGCGCGGGCGGCCTGACGCCGCCCCTACGGCGTGCAGATAGATGTAGCAAGAGGGATACAAAAACCCGAGGAAATGCGAGGTATTGAAATAGGATGGCATTGATTGTTCAAAAATTTGGCGGCTCCAGTGTTGCAGACGCCGCTTGTATCCGCCGGGTGGCGGGAATTATTGCAGAGACGTATCGAGCCGGCAATGAGCTTGTGGTCGTACTCTCCGCCCAGGGAGATACCACAGATGACCTGATTGAAAAGGCGGCTGAAATCTCAGCTCGTCCGTCTAAACGGGAAATGGATATGCTCCTTGCAACTGGGGAGCAGATCTCAGTCTCCTTGATGGCGATGTGCCTAGAGGGGATGGGGATCCCCGCTGTCAGCTTAGGCGGTTGGCAGGTTGGACTGAAGACGAATTCTGATTACTCCAATGCGCGGATCAAAGGCGTGGGAGAAGAGCGGATTCGGAAGGAACTTGGTCGGGGTAAAGTGGTCTTGGTGGCGGGATTCCAAGGAATTAACCGCTCTGGAGATATCACAACCCTTGGTCGGGGCGGATCGGATACCTCGGCTGTGGCGATTGCTTCTGCCCTCTATGCGGATCGTTGCCAGATTTTCACAGATGTGGATGGGATTTATTCTGCTGATCCGCGAAAAGTTAAGGGTGCGCGGAAGTTGGATGAGATTACATATGATGAGATGCTGGAATTGGCCTATCTTGGCGCCCAGGTGCTCCATCCCCGTTCGGTGGAGATGGCGAAGAAGCACCATATGCCCCTTGAAGTCCTCTCCAGTTTTACAGGGAAGCCCGGAACAATCGTGAAGGAGGTCACAAGTAAGATGGAAGCAATGGCAGTTACAGGTGTCACGAAGGATACGGAAACCGTATTATTCTCTATCGTCGGACTCACCAACCAGCCGGGGAAGGCTTTTCAGCTGTTCCGGCTACTCAGTAACGCAAAGGTGAGTATTGATGTGATTTTGCAATCCCTCGGTGCGGGGGAGACGAAGGATATTAGCTTTACCGTTCCCCGGAAAGACGCGGAGCGTGTGCAGAAAGCCCTACAGGAGTACAGAGATGTACTGGGCTTTGAGCGGGTTGATTTGAATGCAGAGATTGCCAAAGTTTCCGTTGTGGGAGCGGGTATCGTATCCACACCGGGGATTGCGGCGAAGATGTTTGAAGCTTTGACTGACGCAAAGGTGAACATTGACATGATCTCCACAAGCGGGATTTGCATCTCAGTTTTGGTGCCTGCCGCAGACGCGGATCGGGCGATGAATGCGATTCATGATAAGTTTTTCCGGGAAGAATAACCTGGAAGTGTTGTTGTGTGTATGACAAAAGGGATCCTTGCTCTTAGTGCAAGGATCCCTTTTGTTATGTTTATGTAAAGGATATCCGATTTTGCTTATATCCGCTTCCGTTTGAATACCAGCACCGATAGCAGGATGAGTGCCTTCATAGCCACAACGCTGATGATGAACACTGGAATGAAGTCTGCGGGGCTTTGTGCGCCCTCTAGGAGGGTGGCGGTTGCGCTGGATAGAGCCATGGGGTTATAGAGTCTGAAGTTTGGGAGTAGGGAGTTTAGCAGAGCGGAGAGGATCATGGCGCCGATTGTGAGGGCTAAACTGCCGTAGAAACTCCCGAATAGGGTTCCGCCGAAGAGGAGGAGGGCGATGAGGAGCAGTCCGAAGAGCCATGGACCTAGGAAGGCGAAGATTGCTTCTTGTAGGGGCAGTGCAAGCTCCCAGAAATGGGCTGTATATGCGGTTGTGATGCCAAGACAGAGGAGATAGGCCAAAGTCCAGATCAGGGCGGCGGCAGTGAATTTGGAGAAGATGACGACGCTACGAGATAGGCCTTTTGCCAGTAGGTTCACCAGTGTGCCGCGAGAGAATTCATTTGCCATGATGCCGCAGAAGATGATGATTAAAGCCCACACACCCAGCTGGCTGACGTTGCTGAAAAACTGTGTCCAGGAATCCATGGCAGTTGGGTCGGGGAGTTCCAAGGTCAGGCCGCCGCCCAGGTCAATGCTACCCAGAATGGTTGGTAGCATAAGTGCAAGCATAGGGTTCATGATGCCGATGATGGCGAATACCGCGAGGATGATGGCGAAACGATAGGTGCGCAGACTCTCAATCAGTTCTTTCTTTGTGAATACGATAAATGTCCTCATTATTCGATCACCTCCAGGAATAAGCTTTCGATGTTGCCTTGGCTGAAGGTGACGCTTGTTTCGCCTTCACCTGTAATGTGGAACAGGGTGCCGATTTCCGGCAGATCCAGGAACTTCTCTTTATCCGCCGCTGAGGCGAATGCGATGGTTTTGTCACTTGCGCCGTGACGGGCGCGGAGCTCTTGCAGACCGCCGCAGAGGACGATTTTGCCTTTGTGGAGTACTGCCGCACTGTCACAAATCCGCTCCACGTCTGAGAGGATATGGGTGGAGAAGATGACGGTGGTTTTGCCTTTGATCTCGAGGAGAATATCTAAGATCTCTTTGCGCCCAAGGGGATCGAGAGCGGAGGTGGGTTCGTCGCAGATGAGGAGTTTTGGCTCATTGAGGAGCGCCTGTGCTACCCCTAGGCGTTGTTTCATACCTCTTGAGAAGCTACCGATCTTTTTGTTCACCTTGGATAGTCCCACCAGCTCAAGGAGCTCTTTGGAACGGGCTTTGATTCGTCCTGTGTCCATGCCGGTGATTTCGCCGCAGAGGGTTAGATATTCTTTCGGACGCATGTAGTTGTAGTATTCAGGTACGTCGGGTAGGTAGCCGATGAGGCGGTTGCTTTTGGCGGAGCCGAAGACTACCTTTTCACCGCAGACGTAGACTTCGCCGCCGTCTGCCTCTAGGAGACCCAGGATGATTTTCATTGTCGTTGTCTTCCCTGCACCGTTTACGCCGATGAAGCCGAAGACGGAGCCTTCCGGGACAGAGAAGGAGATGTCATCTAAGACTTTATGTGTGCCGAAAGTTTTGCGGAGGTTCTTAATCTGTAAGATATCCATTACTCTTTTTCTCCTCCCTCGCCGCGGCCTAGTGTGAAGTATATAATGGGACCAATGATGGCAAGGAAGCTGAGTAGCACCCAGACAAGCCGATTGCCGAAGCGGTATGAATTGTGTCTTAAGACATGGATGAGAGAAGCCAGCGTGAGGCCAATTTGCAGTGCAATTAGCGGGATGAGAAAAGGCAGGAAGTCTCTGATTACATCAAATGTAGTGTTCATATGTTTTCTCCTTCGTTATGATTTTGGTGGTGTAGTGATGATGCAGATATTGTGTAGTTTGCGTTCCGGGGTTTGGGGATTTTGATACAGAGCCATGATAATTTCGCCGACTTTTGTGAGGGACTCTCGCAGTTCCTCTGTTGTGGCGTAGACGGGGGCTACTGTGAAGCCGGAACCATCATTTTGGATGTCAATCTGTTCACGTTCGGCGTATTGTTTGAACTCTGCCAGGATGCCCATGATGTACTGGGTAAACAGTTGCAGGTATCCCGCGCCGTCGTTTTCCGTGACAATGCGTTCGGCATTTGTTTGCAGATCAGTGGTGACGGCGTAAGACTTCTCAACTGTGCCGCGGATCTGTGTCTCGCCGACGACTTTTAGTGTGCCGTCGTCTACCATGGCCTTCAGGTGCCGATACATGGTGGGTTGTGAGATGTCAGGGAATTTTGCCAGTAGTTCTTTGGTGGTGAGTTGTTCGTGTGTGGCAAGTTCTAGAATGATCTTCGCCCGGGCGGGGTTAGAGAGGTTTGCCAGGAAGTTTGAGACCATTTGTGTCAACTCCTTTGTTATCTGTTGAGAGAATATTATCATATATGAGAATGTTTGTCAAGGGGTTTTTGAGATTATTTGCATTATTTATTATAATGCAAATAATGCATAGTGTCAATAGATGATTATTTGCGGGATGGGATTAACCCGCCCGAAGGTGAATACTGACATAGTGCGGACGGCCAATGGCCGCCCCTACAACAAGAAAACCACCTTTGCGTATGCAAAGGTGGTTTGTTTCTATTCCCAAGTTGCCCAGATATCCGGACAAAAGCCGATTGTGGCTTGTTTGCCGTTTCTTACAATAGGTGTCCGCATGAATGCGGGGTCTTCCAGGAGTTTTTCCTCCCGATCGGCGTCGTAGGCGAGATATGTAAGGAGCTCCACCCCGGGGGCGGAGGTGTCGATTAGATTCTCCAGCCCTACAGCTCGTTTTACACTGTCAAACTCACCTCGGCTCATGCCGTAACGGATGAGGTCGATGTTTTGGAACTTGATGCGCCGTTCTTTGAAATAGCGTTCCGCTTTTTTGGTGTCGAAACACTTCTTTTTCCCGAAAATTTGAATGTTCATACAGGCTAGATCTCCATAATAACCGGCAGAATCATGGGACTGCGGCGGGTTTTCTTGTAGAGGAAGCCGGACATATCATGTTTGATGGTATTGCGGATGGCGGAATAGTCGATTCTGCCGCCTCTGTCACTTTGACTGTGGGCAAGGGCTTCCAGGGCAATGCGGCGGAGATCTTTCATCATATCTTCGGATTCTTTCACATAGATGAAGCCGCGGGTGATGATGTCGGGGCCTGAGACAAGGGAGCCGTCTTCTGAGGAGAGATTCATGATGACAACCACCATGCCGTCTTCCGCTAGGACTTTTCTGTCTCGGAGGACTACACTGCCTACGTCGCCCACACCGGTTCCGTCTACGAGGATTTTACCCGCTGTGACGGTGCCGTTTAGTTTTGCCGTCTTCCCGGTGAGCTCGATTACCTTGCCGATCTCGGAGATGACGGTGTTCTTTTGCGGCATACCCATATCAACAGCGATTTGGGCGTGTTTTTTCAGCATCCGGTGCTCGCCATGGACGGGGATGAAGAACTTTGGTCTGGTGAGGGCAAGGATCATTTTCAGCTCTTCCTGACAGGCGTGACCGGAGACGTGGAGGTCGGAGAGTTTGTCATAGATGACCTCGGCACCTTTGTAGAAGAGCTCGTTGATGACATTGGAAACTGTCCGCTCATTGCCGGGGACGGCAGAGGCGGATATGATGACCCGGTCTTCAGGGCCGATTTCAATGTGTTTGTGTCCGGAGAAGGCCATACGATAGAGGGCGCTCATGCTCTCTCCTTGGCTACCGGTTGTGATGATGACCTGTTTGTGGGGCGGCAGGGTGCGGAGGGTGCCGAGTTCAACTAGAGTGTTCTTTGGAACTTTCAGGTAGCCGAGTTCGGTGGAGACTTTGATGATGTTCTCCATGCTCCGACCGGTGATGCCCACTTTTTTGCCGTATTTTGCGGCGCAGTTGATCACCAGTTGCAAACGATGGACGTTGGAGGCGAAGGTTGTGACGATGATCCGCTTGTTACAGCCGTTAAAGAGGCGGTCAAAGCTCTCGCCCACTTTGCTCTCTGATACGGAATAACCGGGCTTCTCCACGTTTGTGGAGTCGGAGAGGAGGGCTAAGACACCTTCTTTTCCGAGTTGGCCCAGACGTGCCAGATCGGTCATCTCGCCGTGGATGGGGGTGGGGTCAATCTTGAAGTCACCTGTGTGGATCACAGTACCCGCTGGGGACTTGATTGCTAAGGTAACCGCGTCTGCGATGGAGTGGTTCACGTGGATGAACTCCACGTTGAAGACACCCGCTTTTTGGCTTTGCCCCGGCTCTAAGGTTTGGAGCTTGGCATTTTGTAAGAGGCCATGCTCTTGCAGTTTGAGGCTTACGAGCCCCAAGGTGAGTCTTGTGCCATAGATGGGGGCATTCAGGTTTTTCAGCAGATAGGGGACAGCGCCAATGTGATCCTCGTGTCCATGGGTGAGGAAGATGCCCCGGATTCGGCTTTGGTTTTTGACCAGATAGCTGAAGTCTGGGATGACGATGTCTACGCCGTACATGTCGTCGTCAGGGAAACCCAGACCCACGTCTACGACGATCATATCGTTGCCGTATTCGTATACGGTGAGGTTTTTCCCGATCTCGTTTAAACCGCCCAGGGCGATGATTTTGAGTTTGCCGCCGGATTTTTCCGCCTTGGTGATCTGCTCTGTCTTTGCCGGTTTCGCGGCAGTGGTCTTTGTAGTGGCGGCGCGAGATTTGCTCGGTGTAGTGCGTCCGTTGCCATTTGCCGGTTTTCTGTTGCCCGTTCTGGGGCTTTGTGGTGATTTTTCGTTTTCTGACATAATAGTTTACATAACTCCTTTTGATGTGCACACAAATGGTGCTTGAATTTGCCTTATGTAGTCGCTTTGTGACAAGGGAACACGGAGACGGGTACATCTGGATTGTGGCCCTGAATCGCCTGAATCGTAGATGTTACCGTGTCCCTAGGTTGACCCTTGCTTTTTTGTTCGATTGAATATAAAAAGTACTTTCGTACATAACGCCATAATATTAGCTATTTTAGCAGTATAACATAAGATTGTGGGGGTGTCAAATTAGTGTATCCAGATATTGGGGGGATCATACGTGATGCACCCGTCGGGTGCGACGCGCCCTACAATGATTGTTGGTTGCCAATCGCAGGGGCGAGGTTAGCCCGCCCGCAGAAGTCTATCGCATAGTGTAGGGGCGGCCTGACGCCGCCCCTACAAGGGGTAACGGTAGTTCGTTTCGTTAAAGTTGTTCACTAAATCGTTTCTCCGCCATCTCATAGAGTTGACGGAGGCGTTCTGTGTCGCCGTGTAGCTCTAGGAGGATAATGACAAAACATTCCTCCCTTGTAAAGAGGTGGGCGGGGACTTGGAATTGGCTGAAAAACTGCATGAGCAAGGCCTTGAGCATTTCGTCGGTGAGTGCCAAATCCCCCTGCAATTTCCGCATAGCTTGCACGTTGCCGGTAGAGAGCCGTACCAGGGACTTGTCATAGGGGAAGAAATACTTTTCGCTCACATACCGATGAAGGGGGTCTGAGGTGCTCTCTACGCCGGAGAGGTCGTAGTACATGACCTCCGCCAGGAGAGGGAAGGCGCGTTTGAGCTTTTTCTCTTCCATTAAAAATTGGTACATCCGATAGCGCAGATTGCGATAGGCACCAAAGTTTTGCGCTGTGTGATACTTGGCAGATAGAGCTTCAAGGTGACTCCAGATCAAGTCACGGTAAGAAATCTCCGGATTTGTGACTACTAGGCGGTGCATGTCCCAGATGGTGAGGCCATCTACGGGGAAACGTCCGATGTAGGAGATGTACATGGCCTCGTCCAGGGCTCGGATTCCCTCCCAAGTGAGGGCGAAGTGGCGCCTGGGGAAGAGGGCGTAGAGGTCTGTATCAGACAGAGACGTTTGCAGACGTTCGATGAGCGCTTGCTTTTTTCCGCCCACAGGGAGACTACTTTTCCGCAGGGCGTCTTTGAGGGATTGTACTGTTTGTTCGCCCAGTGTTACCTCGATGGATGCCTCTGTGAGAAAGCCGCGATCGACTAAGCTTGCCAGGCTACGGGGCATGTCTAAGAGACCCACATCTACCCGCCAGGTTTTGGGAAATTCGATTTGGTCGGTGTAAAAAGAGGTGGCGTGGTCTAGGAGTAAAACCTCGTGAGGATAGAGGTCGGAGGGTGTTTTTTCCTGTCTGTTGTCTGCCACATAAGGGTCTTTCTCCAGGAATTCGTCTAGGAGCGCCGTCTCTTCTGCGAGCTTTGCGGCTTCCAGTTCCGCAAGTTCTGCGGCTTTGACTTTCTTTTTTCGGAAATCAAGTAGTCCCATGATATACCCCCTTTTATAAATCCTGCCGTCCCTCAAGGGCACGGAGGAGGGTTGCGTCATCTGCGTATTCCAGGTTTCCGCCCACGGATAGGCCGTAGGCGAGGCGGGTTGTCCGTACACCGAATGGCTTTAAAAGCCGGGCGATGTACATGGCGGTGGCTTCCCCCTCGGTGTCGGGATTGGTTGCCATGATGACCTCCCGGATTTCCCCTTCGGTGATGCGTTTGGTGAGCTCTTTGATCTTCACATCATCAGGCCCCACGTGGTTCATGGGAGAGATCACGCCGTGGAGCACGTGGTAGAGGCCGTTATACTCTCTGGCGCGTTCAATGGCGAGGACATCCTTTGGATCTGCCACGACACAGACCACGGTCTGATCCCGTCTAGTGCTTTGACAGAGGTTACAGAGGTCAATATCGGTGAGATTCTGGCATTTGGGACAGACATGGACAGTCTGCTTTGCCTCTCTTATTGCATTTGCGAAGGCGAGGGCTTCGTCCTCGGGGAGTCCCATGACGTAGAAAGCCAGACGCTGGGCGCTCTTGCGTCCGATGCCGGGGAGGCGGGCGAATTGGTCAATGAGGGTTTCAAGTGCGGCGGGGAAAAAGTCCATGGGAGGCTCCTTTTTGGGGTGTTAGGTAATACGGGCTAATGGTTATATTGTGAAGTACTCGTCCTCTTCCCAACGTATGGGATTTTCGTCGATGTATTGCCATATGCGCTGGCATTCTTCTTCATCTCGTATGATATGGTCGTGGAATGATTTTTGCCAGATAGAATAGCCGATTTGCTTCGTAATATACGACTTTAGATTTCGCACAATGTGTTGTAGGGGCGACCGTCCTCGGTCGCTCGTCTTTGCCAAAAGCATAACAATCATATGTATGTGATTTGGCATGATTATATAGTTTGGAATTTGAATATTGTTGTTTTTATGGTAGTAAACAATGGCTGAATCCAGAATCCTGCCTATTTCGGATAGCTGTACATGCGGGCGACCGAGGACGGTCGCCCCTACAATCTCACCCAGCATCTCATGTCCGTCTTTTATACATATCGTCACAAAATACGCCCCAGCACGGGAATAATCATACTCCTTTAGGCGAATACTTTTTCTAATTGGCAATTCTTTCATATGACAATACCTTTTGAACATCACCTAGTATAAATTCGACTCACTATCCTGTATCCTATCGAAGTGCTCGGATCGCTTCAACCCTATCCGGCTTACCAAACACCGCGCTACCGGCGACTAGGACATTGGCACCGGCCTCTATGACGAGATCCTTTGTTTCAGGATCAATGCCGCCATCGACTTCCAGTTCGCAAGCGGGATTTTCCGCCTGGATGAGGGCGCGGGTTTTGCGGATTTTGTCCAGTTGATCGGGCATGAAAGACTGTCCGCCGAAACCGGGTTCTACTGTCATGATGAGGACGATGTCTAAGTCTTCGATGTAAGGGATCAAAGTCTCCATCGGGGTTTTGGGTTTGAGAGATAAGCCGGCTTTCTTGCCCCGGGCTTTTACTTTGTCAATTGCTACACGGATGTCTTGGGGCTCGTCCGCCTCGATGTGGAAGACTAGGATATCCGCGCCTGCGTCTAGGAAGGTGTCTATATAGCGGCTAGGTTTTGTGATCATAAGGTGGACATCAAGCACCATGTCTGTTATACGGCGTGTGGCAGTTAAGACTGGTAATCCGAAGGAGATATTTGGTACGAAAACACCGTCCATCACGTCTAGATGGAGGTAGTCTGCGCCGGCTTTTTCTGCATCTTGGATGTCTTTCCCAAGGGCGGTGAAATCAGCGGCTAAGATGCTGGGGGCGATTTTAATCATAGACTTTACTCCTTCATCAAAAGTCACGCCGGGGCGTGGGCTGACATACTTATGTTTAGTGGCGCGGGGATCCCGAACCCACTTTTATCATAGGGACTGCCGCGAACCGTATTTCGCGGTGGTCCCATTGTGCGTTTCGATATATTGAGTACATTATACTATAGATATTTCGGTCTTGCAAGGGATTGTTTTAGTGTAATCTAGATCGGAAATCAGGTAGGTGCTTTGACGGCTTAGCTGGAATATGATACACTAATAACAGCGCTTCAAAGAAGGATGGTGACTTGCCGTGATGAAAAAGCGGATATGGATCGTAGTACTTGTGTTCCTCATACTGGGCGGGTTTATTGCACCTGCGATTGCGACGGCACTTCCGGATGAGGCTCAGGATCATGTGGTTGATGGGGCGGGTGTACTTTCCTTTGGTGTGCGGAGTGATATCAATAATCTAGGTATCCTGATGTGGGACGAGCTACAGGCTGAGATTTTGGTCGTCTCGGTTTCCTATATCGATGAGGGATTGGACTCAGAAGAGATGGCGCGTATGCTCTTTGACCGCTGGCAAGTCAGTCCCCGGGGGATGTTACTCCTATTCTCCATGGAGGAGGGGCGTTGTGCTTTGCTGATTGGAGAAGAAATTACCTCCAGCTGGTCAGCGAATCGGATTGAGGCGTATTTGACGAACTATTTTTATGATGATTTGGACGCAGGCAGATTTGACGCGGCGGTTATGAACCTGGTTCGTGCCCTTGCTTTGTGGTATGAAGATTACTATCAGGTAGATCTCATCAGCGGCGGAGATATGCCTCCGGCGAATGAGATGCCGGGGTCGGCTGAAAATTCGCTGTCTGCACTGTTTGGGTCGATTTTACCCATCCTTGTGGGGATCCTTATTGTTGTGCTGGTACTGGGTGCCCTTTCAGGCCGCCGCGGCGGTGGCGGGGGTTCTATGATGGGACGGCGCAGGGGCGGATTCTTCCCTTGGTTCTTTATGGGAACCCTCTTTGGACGGCGTAACCGCTGGGGTGCGCAAAGGCCGCCTGGTGGTGTAACTAGACCGCCTACAGGGGGATCCAGCACAGGATCTTTTGGTAGCGGCACATTCCGTGCACCCGGCACCGGATCTCGTGGGACGTCCGGTGGGAGCCGTGGCGGATTTAGCGGCGGTAGCCGAGGTGGTTACGGTGGCGGATCCCGTGGTGGCGGGCGCGGCGGCGGATTTGGCGGTCGGAGATAAGAAAAAAGCTTCAGGTGCATCGGTGTGATGTACTTGAAGCTTTCTGTGTGTGTTAGTTTATTCCATGGCTTCTATAGCGCGTTTTGCGGAGGAGAAGGCGAATTGGAGGTTGTATCCCCCTGTGTCGCCGTCTACATCCAGGACTTCACCGGCGAAGTAAAGGCCGGGAATATCGCGAGATTCCATAGTGCGCAGGTCGATGGCGTCCAGGGATACGCCGCCTGCTGTGACCATTGCGGTGTCAAAAGAGCCTTGTCCGTTGACCCTATAGGTATCAGCGGTGAGGTGTTTTGCGAGAGCTCCCATCTCTATGCCGCTTAAATGAGAGGCTTTGATAGTTGGGTCAAATCCTGCCCTGCGGCAGATGATTTCCAGAAATCTGCGGGGTAGGGGTAGGCTCTGTTCTAGAAGTGTGAGAATCTGCCGTTTTTCGCCGGAAGCATTTTCCAGCAAGGACTTGCGGAATGCGGTGGTGTCTGCATCTGGGAGATAGTTTAGGACTAGCGTCATGCCTGGTGTGACATAGCGGGAGTGGGTTAAGATCACAGGACCTGAGAAGCCATGATGTGTAAAGAGTAAGTCTCCATGTCCACGGATGGGTTTTGCGTCCTCTGTCTCTAGTGTGAGGGCGACATTCTCAATGGACACGCCGGAGAGGGTTTCGTATGGATAGTCATGGACAAAGACAGGCGCTAGGGCTGGGCGGCGTTCTATGAGGGGGATATCTAAGGCTTCCAGACAGTCAAAGAATGTACCGTCTGAGCCGGTTTTGGGATAGGATGCGCCTCCGCTTGTGACTAGGACATTACGAGTACACAGATGCTCTGTAGGGGTTTGGAGAGCAAAGCCGCCACCTTCTAGGGGAGTTAGGGCGGCGACGGGTGTGTTTAAACGCAGTTCCACACCGTTTTGGGTTATGAGGTCAAGGAAAAGGCGGAGGACATCGGCACTTTTTAGAGAGGCCGGGAAAACCTTGCCGTCCTCCCTTGTTAGGAGAGGAAGGCCTCTCTCTTCCAGCCAGGTCATGAGACTCTGGTTGGAGAAGGGGAAGAGTATGGGGCGGAGTTTTGAGCCATTTGTACCGTAGCGGGTGAGGAAGGTCTTGATATCCGCCGCGTTAGTCAGATTACACTGTCCGCTCCCCGCCATGCGGAGCTTTTGACCGGGATGTTCCGTCTTCTCCAGGAGAAGCACCTTCCAATCAGGGGGTACATTTGCGGCGGCGAAGAGGCCGGCGGCTCCGGCGCCTATGATGATGAGATCGTAGATCATATGGATACCTCGTGTTTTTCGGGAATACTAGTTTGAGATGAAAATTTAGGGAGACCTTCATGAAATTTTTGCGCGAACATAAAAAATTGCATATTTGGCTTGGGGTTACAGTTTTGATCCTTGTGCTGTTTCTGCTTTTCCGCGATAATCGGGCTGTGATGACCTTTTGGGTGGATTATATCACCCAGCCGATTTCTTGGGTACTGCAATGGCTGACCAGCCTTGTACCGTTCTCTGTGGCGGAGCCGATCCTTGTCCTGGCCTTTTTGACCCCCATCTGCCTGTTCATCCGTGCCATTGTGCGGATCTGCCGCAGGCGGATGTCGGTGGGGTATGGGATCTATCGGATTCTTGTGGGCGGACTTGCCATGGGACTTACTGTGCTTGCGGCGATGAGTCTCTTCTGGGGTGCCAATTACTATGCCGACGGCTTCTCAGAACGTGCCGGGATATTCCCGGAGGGAGGGACTGTGGATGATCTGGAGCGTGTGACTCGGATTTTCGCCGAGGGGCTCAGTGAAACTGCCCATCTGGTAGAGCGGGATGAACATGGTGTGTTTGCAGTCTCGATTGAGGAGATTTTTGGGTCGAGTGTATATGCCTTTGCTGGTATTGAAGAGGTGTTTCCCTTTCTCACACATCGGGATGTTCGGCCGAAACCCCTGGTAAGCTCGCCGATTTGGGCGATGACCTCTTATACCGGGTTTTACTTCCCCTTTACGGGAGAGGCGAATATCAATACTTTGGCGCCTCGCTCCCAAATCCCGGCGACGGTGCTCCATGAGTTTGCCCATCAGCGGGGGATTGCGTCTGAAAATGAAGCGAACTTTATTGCGATCTTGGCAGGGATTAAGAGTGATGATCCAATTTTTGCCTACTCCTCATGGATGATGGGTTATCTATATCTCTCAAATGCCCTCCACCGGGCGGCGCCGGATCGGCTCCGGGAGATACAGGAGATGCTTCCGGCTTATGTCTTTGCTGATTTCGACGATATCCGCGCCTATCGAGAAAGACGCCATGAGACGGTGGCACGGGTGATGGATAATCTTAATGATACCATGCTCCGGGGGTATGGGGAAGAGAGCGGGATACAGAGTTACGGCGAGGTTGTGGATTTGCTGATTGCGTATTTTTAGAGGAAAGTGCCAGCGGTGACGCTGGCACCGCAATGTTCACCGTAGGGCGTGCCGTGTCCAAAATTTGCAACGTCACCATCAGGTTCACCGAAATTGGGACTCCGGCGCGCCGAGGGCGTCGCGCCCTACGGATAAAACAAAAACCCCCATATATCAGGGGATTTCTTCTTGCATTCCAAGGCCTGTCGTGATACAATACCCACAAGCCGAGAAAAAACTCGCGGTGGCAGTGAACGGATGGCAGTCCTTCACTGTTACAGGTGTCGTGACACCCATACATGACCTCAAAGGCCCCACCGCATGTCCCTAGTATAGCACACTTTCCAGCTATCTAGCAACATGTATGGCGTTTGAGTGATGAAAACCATCATCACAGTATGGGTATTTTTACCTATGCTGTGTTTTTTCGTATCGGTTCGCGGTGGGGTCTTACCTCCAAGAATCTGATAGAAAGGATGGTAATCGTATGGAAAATCCCTATAGAGAAATGTTCATTCACCTGTATAAGACCATGTTAATACTGGAAGATCTGCTTCAAAAACTCTCCACAAAAATAGGTAACTCCCTAGACGACAGCATTAACATTCCCTGGTCTGGGTTTGACGAGCTGGTCAACGATAGGGCGGACATCGAAAAACAATTTGCGGACTTGTTTGATGATTAACCCTGTAGGGGCGATCGCCCCTACGAGGAACCTTCCTCTGGGTAGAGGAGGGTTCTTTACAATTTACCGTATCTGTCCATCTCCATAGATCACAAACTTGGAACAAGTCAGCTCATTTAGCCCCATTGGGCCTCTGGCGTGCATTTTTTGGGTGGATATCCCGATCTCGGCGCCTAGGCCGAACATGCCGCCGTCTGTGAAGCGGGTGGAGGCGTTTACGTAGACTGCGGCGGCGTCTACCTCGTTTAGGAAACGCTGGGCATTTGTGTAGTTTTCGGTGACAATACACTCTGAGTGTCCTGTACCGTAAGTGGCGATATGCTGGAGTGCCTCGTCTAGATCTGCTACGACTTTAACGGCTAGGATATAGTCATAGAACTCTGTGCCAAAGTCCTCTTCTGTGGCGGGGACTACTACATCGTCTAGGATGCGCTGTGTCTCCGCGTCTCCTCGGAGCTCTACCTTGTATTCGTCAAGGCGGGCTTTTGCCAAGGGGAGGAAGGCCTCTGCGATGTCTTTGTGTACCAATAGGGTTTCTGCCGCGTTACAGACAGAGGGGCGGCTACATTTAGCGTTTTGGATGATATCCGCCGCCATCTCCAGATCCGCATATTTGTCCGCATAGACGTGGCAGACACCGGTTCCGGTTTCGATGACTGGCATTTTGGCGTTTTCCACCGCTGTGCGAATGAGGCTTGCGCCACCCCGAGGGATTAAGACGTCAATGTAATCTGTAAGTCCCATGAGTTCGGTTGCGGATTCTCGGCTGGTGTCCTGAACGAGATGCAGGGCATCTTTCGGTAATGCACTCTTTGCCAGCGCCTCTCGCATGATAGACATGAGGGCTTGGTTGGTATGGATAGCCTCTTTCCCGCCGCGGAGTACCACGGCATTGCCTGCCTTCAGACAGAGGACGGCGGCATCTACCGTCACATTGGGGCGGGATTCGTAGATGATGGCAATCACACCAAGAGGGACGCGTTTTTTACCGATTTGCAGACCGTTCGGACGGGTGGACATGCTGAGGAAAGTACCGATGGGGTCATCTAGGGCTATAACCTCTTCGATACCTTGAATCATGCCGGAAATGCGCTCCTCTGTGAGGGTGAGCCGATCTAGCATGGCGCTTGCCATGCCGTTTTCCCGAGCTAGGGTGATGTCACGCTCGTTTGCCGTGATGACCTCAGTGCGGCTGTGATCTAAGGCCGTTGCAATGTCTGCGAGGGCTTCATTTTTTTCCTTGGTGCTGGCTACTGCAAGGATTCTGCTTGCGTCTTTTGCGCGTTTTGCTTGTTCCAAAACTGTCATATTAGACCTCCTGTTTGCCGAAAAAGCGGGTGCCGACTTTTTTCCCCTCTGCGATGTCGTAGAGGTCTTCCGGACGTTCGCCGTTCGTGATGATCATATCAATTCCGGCCTTCATACAGATTTCCGCCGCTTGGAGCTTTGTGATCATTCCGCCTGAGCCCCGCCAGGTACCGGCACCCATGGCGCCCTCACGGATTTCGTCGGTGAGCTTGTGGACTTCCTCTAGCATCAAGGCTGTTGGATCCTCTCTGGGGTCGCGCTCAAAGAGGCCGTCGATGTCGGAGAGGAGGACTAGGACATCCGTCTTACACATGTCTGCAACGATGGCGGAGAGGGTGTCATTATCGCCGAAGATGTTGTCTGTGGATTCGATTTCTTCATGGCTTACGGAGTCGTTTTCGTTGATGACAGGGATGACACCCAAAGTTACCATAGCGTGAAGGGTGTTTAGCAGTGTCTCTTTGATGGAGGGTTCTTCCACGTCGCCACGAGTGAGTAGGATTTGGCCTACGGTGATGGAGTATTCGCTGAAAAACTTATCATAGAGGTGCATGAGCTGGCACTGTCCGACAGCCGCCGCCGCTTGTTTTACGCTGAGTTCCTCCGGGCGGCCGGGGAGCCTGAGCTTCTGTACACCGACGGAGATCGCACCTGAGGAGATGAGAATGATCTCATGTCCCGCGCTCTTCAAGTCTGAGAGGACGCGGACAAGGCGTTCCATCTGGCGGAGGTTTAGGGTTGCATTTGTGTGGGTCAGGGTAGAGGTACCTACTTTTACTGCGATTCTTGCCATGAGTGATACAGACTCCTTTGTAACTTACAAACATAAGTGTGGTTTATCGGGCAATATACTAGGAACAGGGAGGGACTATAATACGTCCCCTGGTCTCCTTTGTTTCCTTCGGTTCTACGAGAGGCAGATGGGTGCAGGTGATCTCACCCGTTTCGTTGATCTCTACCAGGGCGCAGACTGCAAGGGCGCTACCGGGGTTTAGCACGTGCATATTGTCTATCCGTGCATAGTAGGGGATGTGGGTGTGTCCGAAGAGCAAGAGGTCGGCGCCTGCGTCTTGTCCCATGCTTTGGAGGGCGTCATAGGACTCTTTTACATGATAGCGATGCCCATGGGTGAGGAGGATTGTTTTGTCCCTGATTTTGAGCTCCTCTAAGTCCGGCGTTTCGGAGCGGAAATCACAGTTGCCTCTGACTGCACGGAGAGGGATATCCGGGAACTGTGCATGAAGAGCCTCCGTGTCTTCATGATAGTCGCCCAGATGGAAGATGAAGTCTGGGGTTTGTTTTTGCACCATATCTGCCATCAGATCTATTTTGCCGTGGGAATCAGAGAAGACTAGGATTTTTACTGTATCCATTTTGTGACACCTCTTTTGGAAAGTTACCATATACTAGAGAAAATCAGCCTTGGGAGGCAAGAATATGGAACAAAACAAAAACATGAGTGGACTCAAAGAAGCTATAAATGCAATGCGTGAGCATACTCAAGACTTAGGACAACTCACCTCATCATCTGATGGGGCGGCGGTGAAGCGGATGATGGAGCAGGATGCAGGCCGTCTGAAAGAAGCCGTGCAAAGCGGAGATATGGCGGCCTTGAAACAGACCTTTGACAATCTCATGCGCACGGAAGAGGGTGCGCGGTTGATTGGGAAAATTCAGAAACAGATCAAAGAGAAATAGAGAGCCGGGGATCTAGTGTTATGGGTGAGCTTGAGGATAAATTACATGGGATTTTGAACAATCCCCAAGAGATGGAAAAGATCATGGCGATTGCCCGTAACTTTATGGGCGGCGCCGATCAAGTTGCGTCTCCGGAGGTGGGAGCGTCGTCTCCTGTGTCGTCTGAGAGCTTTGATGTAGCAGGGATGCTCTCGGGGCTTGATCCGAAGCTTTTGGGGAAGCTCACTGCCGGATTATCCTCTGGGGTCGGATCCGGAGCCTTATTACAGGCTATAACACCCCATCTCAAGGAGGAGCGGCAGGGACAGCTCAGACGGGCAATCACGATTGCGCAGTTGGTGCGCGCGGCGCGGGTGATGTTTGAGTAGATGACGAGTGCAGGGAGGTGGAGGCAGGTGTATAACCGTTATTTCGGCAATACAGGGCGGTATGTGCGGGTGGAGGATGCGGACGATCTCCGCCCCCTTCCGCCTGAAATTCCCATGCTCCCGGAAGAGCCAATTAAACCCCTTGTATCACCCGTGTCACCTGTATCCCAAGCTGTGGAGCCGCCTGCTTGGCAGACGCTTTTGTCCGGCCTTGGCGGCGGGAAATCAGCAAGTCGACCTGCCGGGGAAAAATCAAAACTCGATTTGGGAGCGATATTTAATGCCCCAGCTCATCTGCGCGGGGCAGTCAAAGGGAGACTGCCGGAGGCAATTGACTTTGGGGATATTCTCCTGGTTTTGGTACTGCTCTACCTCTTCTTAGAGGGAGAGGAGGATGAGATGCTTCTTGTACTTGGTGTGCTGATTGTTCTCTGGATCTTGCCCTTGTTTGGGAAAGAAGAGGAGTCTTAGATTTAACTGTTTAACGCACTTGTCCCATCTGGCAGGGTAAATACGTCTTCCTCCGGAGCTTCCAATGTGAGGCTTAGGGTTTCCATACGGAAAATGGGGACATCGCCATCCATGGTGACCATGGTGATCAGGAGGCCGGAGCTTAGGGAGATGTAATAGCGGTCGGTATAACCCAGAACGCCGGTTTCGAAGACGAGATAAATACAATATTCGTATACGCCGTCTATGTTTTTTAGGACATAGCCGGCTTCGATGATTTGTGCGGGGTCAAGTTCTAAGACAGTCTCATAGCTGGGGATGCCTTGGAACTCGTCCAGAATCTGTTCCAGAGAGGCGCCGAGTCCTGCTGTGACCGGGCGGGTTTGATGGGGGCGGTCTTCGAACCAGATATGAAACGCATCCGCTGTGAGGATCATATGTTCACCGTTGTCCCGGGTGATGCGCAAGGCATTTGGGGTGACCCAAATCTCAATCTCTGCTGAGGCGGAGGCTGTACCCTCTGCCCAGTAATGAGTTTGGACGATGGTGCGGGAATAGGCCTCGGTTCGCGCTAGGGTGGCGATTACATTTTGGACGTTGTCCGGCGTGATTTCAATGAGGCTTGCCGGGTTATCGGGTGCGCCTTGGTCTTCTGTGTCGGCAGGTGGTTCTGCCAGGCGGACTTCCGGGGTTTCCGCGCCGCGAAAGAGAAATAGGAGGGAGAGTACCGCCAGCACACAGAATACTGCGATGATGATAAGGGTTAGGGGTTTTCTGGTCTGCTTCACCTTACATCAGCCTCCGATCTGGGGCGTGAATGGGTCTGGTTGTTTGTCTGAACGTCCGAAGTGCCAAAGGATGGCATTTGCAATACGGCGAGAGGCGTAACCGTCTCCGTAGGGGTTTACGGCGTCTGACATGGCATTGTATGCGGCCTCGTCTGTTAGCAGTGTCTCAGCCAGGGAGAGGATCTCGTCCCGCTCTACACCTGCCAGACACACCGTACCGGCCTCGATTGCTTCAGGGCGTTCGGTTTCCCGGCGTAGAACCAGGACAGGCTTGCCTAAAGAAGGCGCTTCCTCTTGGATGCCGCCGGAGTCTGTTAGGATGAAGTGGCTTCTGCTGAGGAGGGCGTGCATCTCTACGGTGTCTAGAGGATCAATCAGGTGGATGCGCGGGCAATTGCCTAGCATCTCTTGGGCGGTTTGCTTTACGGTGGGGCTTGGGTGGACAGGGTAGACAAGCTCTACATCTGGGTGCCGCTCGACCAGTGTTTTTGCGGCTTCGAAGATGTTTCGCATGGGTTCGCCGTAGTTTTCCCGTCTGTGACAGGTGAGGGTGATAATGCGGCGGTTGTCCCAGTCTAGGGTGTCTAACACGTTTCCAAATTGTCCCGCAAAACTGCCCAGCGTATACCGCATGGCGTCAATTACGGTGTTTCCTGTGATGAATACACCTTCTGTGACACCTTCTCTGCGGAGGTTTTCCGCATTGCGGACAGTGGGCGCGAAGTGCATGTCTGCGATTTGAGTAACCAGTTTCCGGTTGATTTCTTCGGGATAGGGGGAGTATTTGTCTCCGGAGCGGAGTCCGGCCTCTACGTGGCCTACGGGGATTTTCTCATAGAAAGCGGCGAGAGCTGCTGTGAAGGTGGTACTGGTGTCGCCGTGGACTAGGATGCAGTCGGGTTTTGCCTCGTGGAGGATCGCGCCTAGGCCGAAAAGGGCTTTGGCGGTGACGGTGTAGAGGGTTTGTCCCGGTTCCATGATGTTTAGGTCGTATTCTGCGTCTAGGTTAAACCGTGCCATGACAGCGTCCAGCATCTCTCGATGCTGGGCTGTGAGACAGGTGCTTACTTCGAATTCAGGACGGCTTTTCAGCTCAATGAGCAGAGGCGCCATTTTGATCGCTTCCGGCCGGGTACCGAAGATGTTCATGACTTTAATCGGCTTCATGGTCGTCTCCTTCTTTTGGTGGGTCTTCTGTATTACTCTCACCGTTTTTCTCGGCTGGTTTCAACACGCCGCGCAAGGTAATCCATGCACAGGCGGCGATGGCGAGGAAGGCGAGGACTGTGAAGACCACGCGGACCTGTCCGCTGGAGGTCATAATGACGGCGATCATGCCGAGGAATCCGCTGATTAGGTAGATGATAAACACGGCTTGCTTTTGAGAGAAGCCGAGGTCAAGAAGTCTGTGATGTAAGTGCCCTCTGTCCGGTGTCATGGGGCTTTGTCCCTTTGCGACACGGCGGAGGATGGCGAAAGATGTATCCAGAATCGGGAGCGCCAATGCCATGAAGGGGACGGCGAAGGAGATGATGGCATAGAACTTGAATAGACCCAGAATACTCATGGTGGCGAGGAGATAGCCCAGTAAGAGGGCGCCTGTGTCACCCATAAAGATCTTGGCGGGGTTTAGGTTGTAGGGCATAAAGCCCAGGCAAGCTCCCGCAAGGGCGGCTAGAACCAGCGCCACATTGCCGTCTGCTGTGACCAGGAGTGCCACGACTAACATGGTGAGGGAGGAGATGGTAGAGACGCCGACAGCGAGGCCGTCTAGGCCGTCTATGAGGTTTACGGCGTTTGTGATGCCTACAATCCAGATGATGGTCAAGGGGATTGCGAGGAAGCCTAGGTTTAAGTAGTCCGACACCGCGAAGATGTTGGGGTTTGAGACCAGATCAATGGTGACGCCGTGGAAGACAGGGATGAAGGCGGCTACGATCTGTGCCAGAAACTTCTGCCAGGCGCGGAGTTGGATGATGTCGTCTACCACGCCGACGGTGACGATGAGGAGGGCGCCGATTAGGATGCCCTGAATCTCCCGGTCGATTTCTGCGAAGATGACGACACTGATGATGAAGCCGATAAAAATCGCAAGTCCCCCCAGGCGCGGGATGGGGGTTTTATGGACACGGCGATTGTCTTTTGGGATGTCAATGGCGCCGATGCGCTCGGCGAACTTTTTGACGGGTGGTGTTGCAAACAGGCTAATCACCAAGGCAACCGCTAAGGCCAAGACAACCTGAAGAGTTAAAGGGTAGTTAAAACTGACCATGACTTACCTCTGGTATCTATAAAATGTTCTATGGTGTTGATGCGGCTTTGTAGGGGCGAACTGCGTTCGCCCGTGGCCGCAGACATGATGGGATCGGGTAAATAGCTTTGCAGGGGCGGCGTCAGGCCGCCTGTACACGATGCAATGCGGGTATCTGCGGGCGGGCTAACTCCGCCCCTACTTGGCTACGAAGCCGATTTTTTTGTAGACTTTTTGCAGTGTCCGGCTCGTCACGCGATTTGCGTGCTCGGCGCTTTTTCTGTAGACGGACTCTAGATAGGCCTTGTCTTTCATCAAAGCTTCGGCCTTTTCCCGTGTGGGGCGCAGAAGCTCAATAACAGCTTCGCCCACGGTTGCTTTGAAGGTGCCGTAACCTTGGCCTGCAAATTCCGCCTCGATGGCTTCAGGTGTCTTTCCTGTGGCGACGGCGTAGATGTTCATCAAATTTGTCACGCCTGGTTTTTCACCCGGTGCGTAACGGATTTCCGCGTCTGAATCGGTAACAGCGCGTTTGAAGCTCTTTAAGATGACTTCCGGTTTGTCCATGATGTAGATACAGCCGCCGGCGGGGTCGGATTTGCTCATTTTTCGAGTGGGATCGGAAAGGCTCATGATCCGTTTGCCCTCTTTGGGGATGAAGGACTCTGGGAGGGTGAATACGTCGCCGTAGATGCCGTTGAAGCGGTTGGCGATGTCTCGTGCTAGTTCTACGTGTTGTCTTTGGTCGTCTCCCACGGGGACAAGGGATGCTTGATAGAGTAGGATATCCGCTGTCATGAGGGTGGGATACGTGAAGAGCCCTGCGTTGATGTTTTCTGTGTTTTTGGCGGACTTGTCTTTAAACTGGGTCATGCGAGAGAGCTCGCCGAACATGGTGTAGCAGTTTAGTACCCAGCCCAGTTCCGCGTGGGCGGGGACGTGACTTTGGATGAAGAGACAGCAATTCTCTGGATCGAGGCCGCAGGCGATGTATTGGGCGATTTGTTCCAGGCATCGTCTGCGGAGCTCCGCCGGTTCTTGTCTGGCTGTGATGGCGTGGAGGTCAACGATGCAGTAGAAGCAGTCGTATTCTTCAGAAAGTCCTACCCAGTTTTGTAAAGCGCCCATGTAAGAGCCTAAAGTGAGGGCTCCGCTGGGTTGCATACCGCTGAAGATGGTCTTCTTTTTTTCAGGTGTAATCAGTTCTGACATGGTGAGATGTCCTCCTGCTTATTTGTTCGAATTTCGCACCCAACATTCTATCACATTTTTCTACGCTTGGCGATAGCTTTCGAGGAATTCCCTCAATCGCGTGGCAAGGCCTGCTAGAGCTTCCATATCCGGTAAGTACACGATGCGGAAGTGGTTTGGCTTCGGCCAGTGGAAGCCGCCGCCGTGGGTTAGGAGGACGTGCTTTTCACGGAGGAAATCAACCACAAATTGCTCGTCATCTGTGATGTTAAAGCGCTTGGCGTCAATTTTTGGGAAGAGGTAGAAGGCGGCCTTGGGTTTTACCACGCTGAGGCCGGGGATGTCTTTGATGGCGTTATAGATAAACTCCCGCTGTTCGTAGATCCGTCCGCCAGGCTCTGTGAGGAGGCGGGGGGTATCGGGATCCGCTAAGCCGATCCGGAGCACCGACTGGGCGAGGACGTTGGAACAGAGCCGCATGGAAGCCAGCATGGTGAGGCCTTCGATGTAACTCTTCGCACGGGATTTATCCCCGGAGATGCACATCCAACCGGCACGGAAGCCCGCAATCAGATGGCTTTTAGAGAGACCGTTTAGTGTGAGGGTGAGCACATCGGGGGCGATGCTTGCCATGGCGTGGTGGATGTGACCGTCCATCACCAGGCGGTCGTAGATTTCGTCAGAGAAGAGGATGAGATCGTGCTCTCTTGCCAGGTCTGCGATTTGTTCTAAAATCTCTTTCGGATAGAGGGCGCCTGTTGGGTTGTTGGGATTAATCACCACAATGGCCTTGGTGCGGGAGGTGATTTGTTTTCGCATGTCCGCCATATCCGGGTTCCACTCTGATTTTTCGTCACAATGATAGTAGACAGGGGTGCCGCCGGCTAGGGTGACTGCCGCTGTCCAGAGGGGGTAGTCCGGGGCGGGGACTAAGACTTCATCGCCTCGGTCTAGGAGGGCTTGCATACTCATGAGGATGAGCTCACTGACACCGTTGCCGGTGTAGACGTCATTTGGTGTGACACCCGGGATGCCCCGCTCTGTGCAGTAATTTGCCACAGCCTCTCTGGCGCAGGTTATGCCTTTGGAGGCGGAATAGCCTTGGGATTCAGGGATATCTCTGATGAGTTCCGCGATCATCTCGGCGGGTGCGTTAAAGCCGAAGGGGGCGGGGTTGCCGGTGTTGAGTTTTAGGATATCAATGCCATCCGCCGACATTTGATCCGCCAGATCGGTCACCGGTCCGCGGATGTCGTAGCCGATGTAATTGAGCTTACTGGATTTCTTGATAGGTTTCATGGTAAATCGCCCTCCTTGGTTTAATATATCCGACTAGTGTACTACTTTTGCAGGCGTTTGTCAAAAGGGAACCCTCCTCTACACAGAGGAGGGTTCATCGTAGGGGCGGCCATTGGCGGTGCGTGGTTCCAATTTCAGTGCAAATCCGATTGTGTAATGCAAATTTGCTACATGCGGGACGCCCGGGGCACTGCGTAACAATGTACAACACGGGCGAACTGTGTTCGCCCGCCACATAGCAGAAATTTGTACATTAGGGCGCGTCGAGGTGTGCGTCCCCTACAGGGTTAATCATCAAACAGGTCAGCAAATTGTTTTACAATGTCGGCTCTGTCGTTGACCAGCTCGTCAAACCCAGACCAGGGAATGTTAATGCTGTCATCTAGGGAGTTGCCTATTTTTGTGGAGAGTTTTTGAAGCAGATCTTCCAGTATTAGCATAGTCTTATACAGGTGAATGAACATTTCTCTATAGGGATTTTCCATACGATACCATCCTTTCTATCAGTTTTTAGAGGGAAAGACCCCACCGCGAACCGATACGAAAAAACACAGCATAGGTTAAATTACCCATACTGTGAGGACAGTTTCGACTCAACAGGCCATACATGCCTTGCTAGATAGCGCGGGGGTGTGCTATACTAGGACATGCGGTGGGGCCTTTTGGTCATGTATGGG
>Ga0131853_10000426_pt1 | contig 77186 bp, 64 predicted proteins | sample TergutLab28metaG_FD_92764 | JGI IMG/M metagenome (GOLD analysis project Ga0131853, IMG submission 92764) | Labiotermes labralis P1 segment gut microbial communities from Petit-Saut dam, French Guiana - Lab288 P1 (version 2) (version 2) | ecosystem: Host-associated > Arthropoda: Insects >...
CACAATGTGCGCCCCTACTCCCCCAGTCAGGCGTAGCCTGACAGCCCCCTCTGGGCGAGGGGGCCGGAGGGCAAGGGCAATCCGACCTCAGGCTTCGCTCTGCCACCTCCTTTTCCAAAGGAGGCTTGGATGGGATAGAGGTATAATCAGTTCGGTTGGTTCGGGGTGGGTGTGGTAGGATGATAGTGTGGAGAAGAACGCAGGGGGCGTTCTTTTTTTATTTGTGTGTTAGGAGGGCGAGGCATATGGCACTTGTAATCGGTGGAAGTTCTTGGGAGGAGATTCTGGCCCAAGAGCTGGGACGGTTTCTGCAATCGACCCGGCGGCAAGAGATGCTGACAGGGGAGCGGTACTACCAGGGGCGGCACGATATTTTGGAGCGAAAGAAGACCGTTGTGGGGCCGGGAGGCAGGCAGGAGGAGTGTAAACACCTGCTCAACAGCCGGGTAGTGGATAATCAGTACGCCCGGGTGGTGGATCAGAAGGTGAGCTACCTCCTGGGGCGGCCCGTCACGGTGGAGACGGATCGACGGGAGTTTCTGGGGGAGCTGAACGGCATCTTCGGGCCGAAGTTCCATCGGCGGTTCCGGCTGGTGGGGGAGGATGCGCTCAGCTGCGGAATCGGGTGGTTACACCCCTGCTATGATCGGCGGGGGGTGTTGCAGTTTCGGCGGATTGCGCCCTGGGAGATACTCCCGTTTTGGGCGGACGATGCCCGGAGTGAGCTAGAGGGTGCACTACGGGTCTATCAGCGGGAGCGGGGGGATTTGCCGGCGGATACGGTAGTAGAGCTGTTTGCGCCGGAGGGAATTACCCGCTTTGTCTGGGAGGACGGTAACCTCCGGGTAGAGGAGGCATTCCGGCCCTATTTTTCCAGCCGGTGTGATGGGGAAGAATTGGCCGGGGCCTGGCCTGGGGTGCCATTGATCCCGTTTCGGGCCGGGTTCCGAGAGATCCCACTGATTCGCCGGGTGAAGGGATTGCAGGACGGGATCAACACCATGCTGTCGGACTTTCAGGATCGGATGGGGGAAGACACCCATCATACGGTGCTGGTGATTCGGAATTACGACGGGGAAGATTTGGGGGAGTTTCGGCGGAATCTGGCCACCTACGGGGCGGTGAAAGTCCGGGGAGACGGTGGCGATGGCGGCGGGGTGGAGACGCTTAGCGTCCAGGTGGACGCCGCTAACTTTGAGGCGATCCTAACGCTGTTGAAGCGGTCCCTGGTGGAAAACGCCAAGGGGTTTGATATCCGGGAGCTGTCCGTGGCGGGGAGCCCGAATCAGATGGCGATCCAGTCTATGTATCTGGATATGGATCTGGATGCGGGGATCATGGAGGTGGAGTTTGCGGCGGCGTTCCGGGAGCTGATGGGGTTTGTATGCGCCCATCTGGAGCGGACGGGATCACCGGGATTGTCGGCAAGTGAGGTGGATGTGATTTTTAATCGAGATGTGCTAATTAATGAGTCGGAGAGTATTGAGAACTGTATCAAGAGCCGGGATATTCTCTCGAAGGAGACGATTTTGTATCAGCATCCTTGGACCCGAGATGTAGAGCGGGAGCTTCGGCGGTTGGAGGGGGAGAGGTGAGGACTCTCCCAGGTAGTTTCGCTGACAGCCGCCTTGAAACTCCCTCCGGCAGGCTATGCCTGCCACCTCCCTCAATTTGAGGGAGGCTTTGAGATGTTGCACAATTCCGGGGAGCGGGACACTGTGGACGCCCTCCACGCTTTGAATCGCATTTGCACGGGGCGTCGAGGACGCCGCCCCCTACAAACCTGTTCGTTTGCGTTCGGTGGGTTTCGATAAACTGGTATTGTAGCCGGACTGGAAGTTAGGCAGAACGATGAAGGAAGAGGAGGGCATGGCGTTGGCAGGTAAGATAGAGGATCTGTCTGGGATTCGGCAGGAGCTGGAGGCTATTTGGTCGGAGCTGGACAGTATGAAAGCGCCGCCACAGTTTGTGGGGGCGGAGCCGGGGCAATCCGGGAACGAGGTGTTGGAGACGGATGGATTGGAGTTTGAGGTGAAATTAAAACGGGCCAGGGCATCCGGGGATATGCTGGCGGCACTGCGGGTGAAGCAAGAGGCGGCCAAAGCCGGGATCGTGTTGTATTAGGGCGTGGCGATATGTCCATATGCCCGGCTAGAGGTATTTCTTATCTTTTCTCCTGCCGAAGGCGAAAGAACATGCATAGTTCCAAATTTTAAATAATAGACGAAAGGGAGTTTTATTATGGCGAATCAAGTGACAGGGCTGGGAACCAGTTGGGCGCTGCCCAACTATGCGGGGGAGTTATTTTCCGCCGATGCGACCCAGACGCCGTTGCTCAGTATGACCGGTGGACTCACCGGGGGACGGCAGACGGATAATTTTGAGTTTCCCACGGCGGTGTTATACGACTATCCACAGGCGGATCAGCCGGAGATTTCGGAGCGGGAGTCTGTGACGGCGCCGGAGGCCAGTATGGCGGTACAGGAGCAAGAGAGCAATGTGGTGCAGATCCATCAAGAGGTCATTGACCTGAGTTATGTGGCCCTTAGTAATATCCATCGGATGAGCGGGCTGAATACGGCGGGACAGTCGCCCTCTTATGAGGACGAGCGGTTGTTTCAGTTGCAGCATAAGTTGATCAAAGTTGCCCGAGATGTGGAACATAGTTTTATTAATGGCTCCTATCAGAAGGCCAGCAATGCCGGGGAGGCCAATAAGACCCGGGGGCTTTTGGAACTCTGCTGGGATAACAGCACCATTGATGCGGGAGGCGGGGCTCTGACAGCGGGGATTTTAAGGCAACTCTATCGGGAGATGGCGGATGCGGGGGCGTATTTTAACAATATGGTGATGCTTCTGTCTGCGTATCAGAAGCAAGTGCTCACGGAGGTGTATGCCAGTCAGATGGGGTTGCGATTATCTGCTTGCCGGAATGTGGGCGGTGTGAATATTACCGAGGTGGAGACGGATTTCTTCAATATGGGTGTGGTTTGGAATCGGTTTGTGCCGGCGGATACGATCCTGATTGTAGATGTGGCCCATATTGCGCCTGTGTTCCAGGTGGTACCCGGAAAAGGCGTGCTGTTCACGGAGGAACTGGCCAAGACGGGGGCGTCGGAGAAGTTACAGCTCTTTGGTCAGATCGGATTGGCCCATGGGGCGGGCTTTTTACACGGGGCCATTACGGGATTAAAAACGGAGTGATGAAAGAGAAACTGATTGTACGGCTGGGGGAATTGGGGATCACGCCCTCGGCAGAGGATGATCTGGCGCTGGACGCTTTGCTCCTGGGGGCGAAGCGTCGACTTTTGGCTGAGACGGGACAGAAGACGCTACCGCAGGCGCTAGAGGCGACAGTAGTGGATATGGCCGCCGGAGAGTATCTCTTTTTCCGGAGAAACACGGGGCGCTTGGAGGGATTTGATGCGGGACAAGTGGTGCGGCAGATATCTCAAGGGGATACCAGTGTGACCTATGAGACGGCGGGAGAGAGTGGTTCGCCTTTGGATGGTCTGATTGCGCGGCTCTCTACGCCACCGCCGGAGCTGGTGGTCAAGTGGAGGCGGATACAATGGTGAGTGCGGCGCTGGAGCGGCTGTGGACGGATCGGTGTGATGTCTATGTCCGGGAGGGGGCAGTGGATCCGGATACGGGGCGAACCATGTTTTTGGAGCGGCAGATTTATGAGGAGTTACCCTGTCGTGTGAGTTTTCGAGTAAGCTTTGAGACGGTGAGTGCGGTGCGAGATGTTGCGGGGATTGCCAGTATGGCGGGGCAGACGGTGAAATTGTTTTTGGATCCGAATGTTCGGGTGCCTGCCGGAAGTAAGATCGTGGTGCGGCGGTTTGGGCAGGAGACGGCCTATGTGCGCAGCGGAATGCCGGCGATCTATGAGGGACACCAGGAAATTCGAGTAGAGTTGTTCAGAAATTGGACATAGCAAACCAAAGGATGCGGCGGGGGGGCTGGACAACAAATGTGGGGCGTCGAGGACGCCGCCCCCTACAACGTACAACTCCCCCAGTCAGGCTACGCCTGACTGCCCCCTCAAAACGGGGGGTAAGGTATCTTCTTCGTTTGAGAGGAAGGTGGCGCACGGCGTTGGAGGGACGGGCGGCGGTGCCGCTCTCCACGAAATATATGAGGAGGGATTTTTGTGCGGGACTTGTCGGCGTTTTTGCGTTGTAATGCGGCGCAGGTGGAGAATGTGCGATTTGCGGCTTCGGAGCGATTTCAAGGAGTAGATAGTCAACCTTTGGAGTGGGAGCTTCGGTGTGTGTCCTCTACGGAGGATGAGGAGATCCGGCGGAGTGCGGTGCGTCGGGGGGACGGAGGCCGGGGGCAGGCGGTCTCCGAGACGGATGTGTCGGTGTATTTGGGGCGTCTGGCGGCTAAGTGTACGGTGTTTCCTGACCTCCATGACGGGGCGTTGCAGGACAGCTATGGTGTCATGGGGGCGGACAATCTACTCAGGGCCATGCTGACGCCGGGAGAATATGCCGAATATTTGCGTCAGGTGCAGAAAATTTGCGGTTTTGACGTACCCTTTGATCAATTGGTGGAAGAGGCAAAAAACTGATCCGTGAAGGTGATGGAGAGTCCTGCCTAGCGCTCTACTGTCTTCACGAATTCCATCTACTGCCCTCTGATTTCCTGCGATTGGGCAGGCGCGAGAGGGCGTTTATTGCGGCTGCGATCCAAGTGCGTGAGAAGGCGCGAAAGGGATAGACGGCCACTGTCTCCGGGGCGTGAGATTGGCGCTGTACGTTTGGCGGATGTACCGTCTGATTTTTACGGGGAGATCGTACGCTCCCGGAGCGGATTTGAAGAGATCGTCTTGTGTTTTCTCCTGCCGAAGGCGAGGGGAATATAGTGAGACGCTGATTTGAATGAATAACTTTGTACCTTCCCCGCTTTCGGCGGGGAAGGTACAAAAAATAGCTGATTTGAATGTTTGGAGGTGCCGGGTGGCTAGTATTCAGTGCGCCATTGAGCTGTATGACGGGGTTTCGCCGGTGTTGAGGGAGATGGTGGTGTCCTTGGAGGGGGTCTCCGGGCGGTTTACGCAATTTGCAAATGAGATGGGGGCCTTTGCGCCGGACTCAGCGGGGTTGGAAGTCTTTGGGCAGGCGTTTTCTCGGTTGGCCGGAGAGGCCGAAGGGGCGGCAGCTGTTCTATCGGAGATTTTAACTGTAAGCCAGGGGATTTCTGGGGTGTTCTCGGAAGATGTGTTTTTGCCGTTGGTGGGTGGGGCCGGGATAGCAGTTGCTGGAATTGCAGAGATTGAGGCCGCCGCAGAGCGGTCTGCGGCTGGGATGCCTCTCGTGTTCGCGCCGGCGCTCATGCAAGTGACGGGGTTGTTTGAGGAAATGTCGGGACAGGTCCAGGGAACATTTGCCCAGGTGGGGCGTGATGCGGCCGCGGTCGCCGGTCGATTGCCGGGACATTTTGCGGGGCCGTTGGCGCAGATATCCGGGATGTTTTCGGCTATGGCGGCGTCGGCGCGGGCGTCTATGGAATCAATTGCCGGGAGCGCTGCGGCGGCTGTGCGGGCAGTGAATCAGGTGTCTGCCGCGGCGTCTCGGGCGAGTGCGGCGCCGATGGTGGTGAATCAGGCATCCACCGCGGCGTCTCAGGCGAGTGTGCTACCCATGGAGGTCAACGGTGGGGGCGGAGTCGTACCTATGGCGATGATCCAGCCGATGGGCCTGGAACTGCCGGAGCCGGAGGTGTATTGGAGCAGAGAAATCCAACCCATGGGAATGCCGCCTGCGGTGACGGTGACAGTACACAATGAGAACCATATTTCCTCGGAGGCAGATGTGGAGGCGGTGCTTCGGACGTTGGAGATGCGGCTCTCTGACGCTGTGGTCAGCTCTGTGGAAGGGGTGTATGCGTGAGATTGCACAAGGTTTTAGGCGGAGAGTCGAGGCTTGTCCAGGTTCCCGGCAGCAGTGCTGCCGGTGGGGTTCAGGTGTATGTGGATGGGCTCCTTATGCCGATTGCGCCGAGGCAGATTTTGACCCGGTATCGGGGGCGGAATCAGCGGACGGCGCTGTTGGATGGTGGTGAGGCGACCCATCTGCGGACCGGATCTGGGGCAGAGGTGTCGATAGAACTCTGTCTGCCGCGGCGGGTATTACCCTTTGCCCGGTATGGTGCCAGGGGGTTTCAGGCACCAGAGATTTTTTTGGAGCGGTTTTTGGATCTGAGACAGATGCGGCGGCCTTTTCGATTTATTACGGCGCAGATATTGCCGGGGCGGGGGATTTTGGCCGATACGAACCTGCGGGTCTCTCTGGAGGATTTTGAGGTCAAGGAGAGTGCGGAGGAGGGGGGCGACCTGATCGTACAGATGACCATGCGGGAGTATCAGGCCTATGCGGCGACCCGGGTGGCGGTGGAGGATCAGAGCATTGTTTTTGAATGGCCGGTTCGGGAGACGGACAATCGACCACAGCATACCACGCACACGGTAGTGCGGGGAGATACCCTCTGGGGGATCGCCCGGCGGTTTCTGGGGGACGGGCGGCGATATCGGGAGATATTTGATCTCAACCGGGATCAGATATCCAACCCCAATTTGATTTTTCCGGGGCAGGTATTACAATTGCCAGCGGCATAGAGGGAGAGTGATGAGAGATAGAGCGATTAGAGGTTAGTATTCAGACTCGGGAGTTTCTCTATGTGCCGGTGATCGCTGATGAGATTACATTGGAACTGTGCCGGGCGGGTGCGCCGGGGAAACTTACATTTCAGGTGGTGAAAGATAGTATCATCAGTTTTCATGAGGGAGATCGGGTGGTGCTTCGGCTGGGGGAAACTGTGTGCTTTTCCGGGTTTGTCTTTTCCAAGCGGCGGCAGTATGGTGGGGTAATTGCGGTGACGGCTTATGATCAATTGCGGTATTTGAAGAACCGGGATACTTACGTCTATGAGGATATGACCGCTACGGAGCTTTTGCAGCGGGTGGCGGCGGATTGGCGAATCCCCTGTGGGGAGTTGCGGGAGACCGGGTATCGGCTCCCCAGCAGAGTTGAGAACGGACGGCCGATTTTGGATATTTTGCAGACGGCGTTGGATTTGACCACAGAGCAGACGGGGCAGGTGTTTGTACTTTATGACGAGGCGGGGCGGATTCGGCTCTCCCATGTGGGGGAGCTGGCGCTGGATACGTTGGTGCATACGGGGAGCATGGGGAATTTTGACTACACCTCGTCCATTGACCACGGAACGTATTCGGCGGTGCAGCTGTATCGGACAGACAGGGCGCTGGGAGAGACCGTGTTCTATGAGAGCCAGCGAGATGATTTGGTGCGGCATTGGGGGATGTTGCGTTATTTTGGCCGACTGGAAGCGGACTTGGACGGACAGACGGCGGTGGCGAATGTTCTGCAGCGGTACGGGAGAAAGACGAGGCGACTTCAGATTGTGGATGCCGTCGGGGATTTGCGGGTACGGGGCGGAAGTCTTTTGCCTGTGGATTTGTATTTGGGCGATATCGTCGTGGGGGAGCCTTTGATGGTGGAGCGGGTGAACCATCAGTTTTCCGAGGGAGGGCATCTCATGGAGTTGACCCTTGTGGGGGGTGAGTTTGTTGACTGAGTTGTTGCAGACCATTAAACGGGCAGCTGTCGAAGCGGTGGAGGCCGGGGTGCCGTCGGCTCCCTTTGTGGGGACTGTAGTGGAGATCGAACCGCTGCAGGTGCGATTAAATCAGCGGCTGACCCTGTCGGGGAATCGGCTACTGTTTCTCGAAGAGGCGGAAGAAGTGGCTATGGAGGATCGGCTGGCACTCCTACGGTTTGTCGGGGGGCAGCAGTATTTGGTTTTGGGACGGTTGCAGTAGAGAGCGGAAGGAATGATCAGAGTATGATTCCCAATCATAATGGGGCGGAGGCCGTGAGCCTTGGGCGGCTTGCGGAGACAACGTTTTATCTGGATGAGGAGACGGGAGAAATCCGAGGGATGACAGATGGCTATCAGGCGGCGCGGCAGGCAGCCTGGCTGATTTTGCATACGGAACGGTATGCGTTTTTGATTTATAGCTGGGAGTATGGTACCGAATTACAGGGGCTTTTGGGGTCGGCAGACAGCTTTCTCATCTCGGAGATCAAGCGGCGGGTGGCTGAAGCACTGCTGGTGGATGATCGAATTACGGGGGCATCCGGGTTTGTGTTTGAGCGGCGGCGGAATCGGATGGAAGTGAGGTTTACAGTGCATACGATCTACGGAGATGCGGCGCTTTGGGCGGAGATTTAGGAGGACGAGATGTTTGAAGAGAAGACATTTGAGTCCATTTTGGACACTATGCTGGAAGGGGCGGCGAACCAGTTTCCGGAGCTGGATATTCGGGAGGGGTCGTTGATTTATTCGGCGTTAGCGCCTGCGGCGGTGGAATTGACGAAACTCTATCTGGCGCTGCATACGGTGTTGGAAATGAGCTTTGCCGATACGGCCAGCCGGGAGTTTCTTATCCGGCGGAGTGCGGAACGGGGGATTTTTCCGTTGGAGGCCACCCATGCTGTGATTGAGGCGGTGTTTACGCCTGATGATGTGCAGGTGCCGCCGGGGACGCGGTTTCGCGGCGGGGCGGTGGTATATGTGATCAGTGGAGTTAGTGGGGCGGGGTATCCGCTCCTGACTGCGGAGACGGCGGGACGTGTCGGAAATCTGTCCGGGGGAAACTTGGTGCCTGTTCGGACTGTAGATGGGCTGCGGACGGCTGTGGTACGGGCGCTGGTCGTGCCGGGGCAGGATGTGGAGAGTACGCAGAGTCTTCGGCAGCGGTATTTGGAGTCATATCGGACCCAGGCCTTTGGCGGGAATATTGCCGACTACCGAGAGAAGGTGCTAGCAATTCCGGGTGTGGGTGGCGTGCGGGTATTTCCCGCCCATCGGGGGCCGGGGACGGTGGGAATTGGTATCTTGGGGGCGGATTTTGCGCCGCCGTCGGAGATGTTGATTGCCACAGTGCAGGAAGTGTTGGATCCCCTGGAGGAGCCCGGTTCGGGGCGAGGGTTGGCACCCATTGGGCATCAGGTGAAGGTGATGAGAGCCGAAGGATTTCCCATTGTGGTGGCGACGACGTTGACGCTACAGAACGGGGTGAACCCAGACGTGGTATATGCCGCAGTCTATGAAGCGGTAGAGGCGTATTTGCTGACGCTGCGCTCCGGTTGGGGTGATAGGGAGTTGCTCACAGTACGGTTGAGCCAAGTGGATACGCGGCTTTTGGACGTGGTCGGGGTATTAGACGTCTCCGGGACGTCGTTGAATGGACAGACGGGGAATCTATTATTGGATGAAATGCAGGTGCCGATACTTGGCGCGTTGACACTTTTGTAGGGGGTGCGCTATGGATCGACAAATGATGGAGTATTTGCCGCCGGTTTTACAGAGATGCCAGGATTTTGCCTGTTTGATGGGGGCGTATCAAGGGAAATTTTCGGATATTTGGCGTTCACTTTGGGAGATAGAAGACGAGCTTTACTTGAAAACGGCGGGAGAGACAGGGATATTGCGCTGGGAGCAACTTTTGGGAATTGTTTCCGGAGAAGCGCTGTCATTAGAGGATAGGCGGCAGATAATTTTGGCCCGGATTGGCTGGTGGATGCCTTATAATTGGTTTGCATTTTTGAAATTCTTGACGGCGCTGACCGGGGATAGGAATGGGTTTGCGGCGACACTGACTGGATTTCAGTTGGAGATTATTCTAAAGCCCGGATGGCGCGGACTCCGGGCGGCGGTTTGGGAACTTGTGCGTCAGATTGTGCCGGCGAATATTGCGGTACAGTTGGTGCTGGTGTATAGCCGCCATTGGGAACTTTCTGCCATGACCCATCGGGAACTGGGGAGATATACCCATCGACGGATAAGAGATGAGGTGAGGTAATTTGAGTAGGACAAAGCATTTTGGGTTTATGCAGCCGGATCAGGATGATTTTTACGATGTAGATGTATTTAACGAGAACTTTGAAAAGATTGATGCCGCTTTACAACGCTTGCAAGAACTTGCCCAACCGCAGAAAAAAGAGTTTGTGGCCGCATTTTTTGAATCCGGCATATTCAGGCCCGCAGATTATGGGTTACAGGACGCAACCGTTGACATCTTCTACATGGTCGGCGGCGGCGGTGGGGGCGGTGGGCTCAGTCGTGGCGGCGGTGGCGGCGGGTATTGTAGGCTTCTGCGCGATATCCTGCTGGCGGAAGAGAGTTATGCAATTGTCATCGGATCAGGTGGAATGGGTGGAACCTCTGCAGGTGGGGTCGCAACCGCTGGAGGGAGAACAATCGCCTTTGGAGAGACGGCAGAAGGCGGCCTGGGAGCCACCTCGTCTACGGGAGGTCGAGGTGGCTCCGGCGGCGGTGGCTCTCCTGGTGGTGGTGGTGGATTCGCCGGCAGCGGTGGTCAGGCTGGCGGGGCCAGTAATAATACCGCAGGTGCAGCTGGGGGTGGCAATATCACATTTTGTCCCGTGAATCCATATGATGGGATATTTTACGGTTGTGGCGGCGGCGGTGGCAATGCGACTGGTGGCGGCTCTGGCGGGCCTATCCTTGGCTCTGACGGTGTGATTTCTCGAAATGGGGCTCTCGGCGGCGGCGGAGGTGGCGGGACTGTTACGCTTGCCACTGCAGCTGGCGGTTGTGGCGGTCTGGGCGGCGGCGGTGGTGGTGGAAGCAGTCATCAAACTTCCGGTGTTGGAGGGCCGGGTGGAAATGGACTCGTGTATATTTATGCGGTGCGGAGGGCGACTCCGGCGACAGAGCAGCCTTTGATTGAAAGCGCAGGTGGAGCGGGGTCTATGATGGCGGCTGTATCGGCTGTGGTGGATGAACAAATGTTACAGTTAGGGCAAGAGATGCGGCTTGATCTCAAAGATTTGATCACCAAACAGTATGGAATTCAAGTGGGTATACTGCGAGATAGTGCATGTATTGACGTGGCTATATTTTCTGATTTGTCGGTGGCTGAAGCGTTTCTTCAGCGCGGCGTATGGTATGACGCAGATGGCGTTGTGAGGCTGGCAGATGGATTTGGTACGGGAGATACGTTTGACAATGGCGTATGGGGGAAGCAGGCGTTAGAAGCGTTTAATGAGAGCTTAGAGGCCTATGATACGCGTTGATATTTCTGCGTTGAATCGTAGTGTGAAGCGGCTGCGGGGCGCGGCGGACGGGGCGCTCTGTGGGTTTGCTGGGGAGATGGGCCGGCATTTGGCCAAGGAGGCGGCGGAGCGGACACCGGTAGATACGGGGAAGATGCGAGCCGCTTGGATTGTAGCCGAGACGGACAGATTGACGGCAGCTGTGCAAAACCCAGTGCGGTATGCCTCCTTTGTGGAGTTTGGTCGTCGGAATCGGGGCGGCGGGGCCTTTGTGCCAGGGCAGAAGTTTATGACGACCGCCATCGTTAAGACGGAACTTGTTATGCCGCAGCTTGTGGTAGATCGGTTACAGCGGGTGCTGGGGGGTGTGTTTGGTGATTGATCTCATTCGAGACGGAATTTCCCAGGCGCTCCGACGGGAATTTCCGGTGTGTGCGGTCTATGGGGATAATCAGGTTCGCCAAGACCTTGAAAATCCTTGCTTTTTTGTGGGACTGGGAGAGTATACTATGTCGCCTTTACCCTGTGGAATGCAGGAGATACGGCAAGTAGTGGATGTGACCTATTTTCCGGAACAGGAAGGGGATTTTGGCGAGATGTGGTCAGTTGGGCCGCAGGTGGTTACGGTGCTCTCGGTGCTCACCCTCTCCGATGGGAACATGGCGCGTGGTGTGGGGCTTCGGTGTGGGCTTTCGGACGGGTTGCTGCATATACATGGAGTGTACCGGTTGCGCCTGAAACCTGTGGAGTGGTCGGAGAAGATGATGGAACTGAATCACTTGACAGGGATTTGATTTTGATTATGAGAAAGGAATGAGTATAAATGGCGCTTGGTGGCGGAACATTTATTTCCCAGAATAGGGGGTTGCCCGGGACATATATCAACTTTGTGTCTATGGCAGGGGCATCGGCCTCGTTATCGGATCGGGGGTATGCGGCGATGGCATTGCCTCTACCTTGGGGACCCTGTGGGGAGATCCTCACGGTGACGGGGGAGGATTTGATTCGGCGGAGCCGGAGCCTGTTCGGCAGAGAGTATACCCATCCGGATTTATTGCCCTTGCGGGAACTGTTTGCGGGGGCCAGGACGGCCTATCTGTTCCGGCTTGGGGCCGGGGGAGATCGAGCTGGGTGCGCGATGGGAATGGCGCGGTATTCTGGGCGTTTGGGGAATGAGATCGTGTTGGTGGTTGCCCAGGTGGGCGATGGATTTGGTGTGGAGACGTTGGTGGATGGCCAGCGTGTGGATTATCAAGTAGTATTGATGGCAGCGGAGCTGCTGGACAATGACTTTGTTGTATTTGATCCGACAGCAGAACTTGTCCCTACGGCAGGGATGCCCATGACGGGGGGTAACGATGGTGTATCCACGACAGATGAATATAGCCGGTTTTTGAGCCTTTTGGAGAGTTATACGTTTCATACGCTGGGTTGTGTGGCGGCGGATGATGTCATCAAGGGCATGTTTGCCCGGTATACCCGGCGAATGCGAGAAGAGGTGGGGTTGAAGTTCCAGTGTATTCTTCACCGGTATGCCGGGGCAGACCATGAGGGGGTTATCTCCGTGGAGAATGCCTGCGAGGAGGAAGAGAGCGGCCTAGTCTATTGGGTGACGGGTATGTCGGCCGGGTGCGCCATCAACCGCTCGTTGACGAATCGGCGGTATGCGGGGGCGTTTTCGGTGGATGCGGACTACACCCAGAGTGAATTGAAGCGGAAATTGAAGGGTGGGAGCTTTCTTTTCCATCGGGTCGGTGGTGATATCCGGGTGGTGGAGGATGTGAATACCCTGGTGACGATCACGGCGGATAAGTCGGCTGACTTTTCGCTCAACCAGACGATCCGGGTGCTGGATCAGGTGGCGACGGATATCGCGGCGCTGTTTGCAATGCGGTATCTGGGTATTATCCCCAATGATAACGCGGGGCGGCTTAGCCTTTGGAGTGATATTGTCAGCCATCACCGGCAGTTGGAGACGTTGCGGGCCATTGAGGATTTCGCGCCCCAAGATGTGACGGTGGAGGCCGGGGAGAGCAAGCGGAGTGTTGTGGTGCAAGATCGGATTCAGCCGATCTGTGCCATGAGCCAGTTGTATATGACGGTTGTAGTTCAATAAAAGAGGGGGTAGCTATGAGTAATAGCTTTATGAATGCCAGAGACTCGATCAGCGCGGCGCTGGCCGAGTGTTATGTGACCATTGAAGGAAATCGTTATCACTTTATGCAGGCCATTGATCTGGAAGCTGTGGTGGAGAAGACGAAGATACTGGTACCCATCCTGGGGCGGACGGGACGTGGGAATAAGGCCACCGGCTGGAAGGGCCGGGGAAGTGCCACGTTTCACTACAACACCAGCCTGTTTCGGGAGATGCTGTATCGGTTTAAGGAGCGGGGGGAGGATGTCTATTTTGAGATTTTAGTCTCCAACGAGGATCCCACCTCTGCGGCCGGACGGCAGACAGTGATTCTCAAGGGATGTAATATTGACGGCGGGGTGCTGGCGAAGTTCGATGCCGATGCGGAATTTCTCTCGGAGGAGATGGACTTTACCTTCGAGGACTTTGAGATTCCGGAGACCTTCACACCTCTGGGCGGTGTGAACTGATGGCGGTCAGAACCTACAGCTTACGGACCCAGGGGAATCTACAGCTCAGCCCCAATTTTACGGTGCGGGAGTTTCGGTGCCGGTGTAATCGGCACGATGATGTACGGATTTGCGATGATTTGGTGCGGTTTCTCCAGGCGATCCGCACGGCGCTGGGGGTGCCGGTGACGATTAGCAGTGGACACCGCTGTGCGGCGCACAATCGGGCCGTCGGCGGGGCGTCGGGGTCCTTTCATCTACAGGGGCGGGCAGCGGATTTTACCGCCGTTGGACGGACGCCGGAGCAGGTGGCCATTGCCGCAGAGCGTGTGGGGGCGCCGGGAATTATCCGGTATACGGGGAATCGAAATTTTGTCCACATTGATACGAGGCCCAATCGGTATTGGGCGACGGACCACAATGGGCGGGTTACCGTTGTGCGGACCTTTGGCGGTGGTACCAGCGGCGGCGGTGAACCGGTGTCGCGTGAGCGGATCCGGGAGATTCAGCGGCGGATGAATACGCTGTATAACGCGGGGCTTGTCGTAGACGGAATATTCGGGCCGCTGACCCGGCGGGCGTTGATCCGAGGGTTCCAGACGGAGATCAATCGGGAGACCGGGGCGGGGATCGCGGCGGATGGGATCTGGGGGCCGATCACCCAGGCCAATTCCCTACTCCTCCGTCAGGGGGGCCGTGGGAATGCGGTCTTCATACTCCAGGGGATTCTCTATTGCCGCGGATTTACGCAGGTAGGATTTGACGGAATATTTGGGCCGATTACCGCGGCGGAGGTGCGGCGTTTTCAGGGGGCCAATGGCCTCGTCGTCGATGGGATTGCCGGGCCGCTGACCTTTGGGCGCTTGTTTGCTTAATACTAACATGCTTTTAACCGATGATTAGTATAAAATTTGACAGAACCGCTCTTTCACGTGCATGTGAAAGAGCGGTTTTTTTGCGTTTGACTGCAATTCATACAATAGGGGGAAATACAGATGACAACATACGCCTATATCCGTGTCTCGACTACCGAGCAAAACGAGGATCGCCAGCTGGACGCTATGACCGCACTGGACATTCCAGATTTCCGCATCTTCATGGACAAGCTATCCGGCAAAGATTTTAATCGTCCGGCGTATCAGAGGCTTTTACGAAAGCTAAAGCCGGGGGACACGCTCTACATCCAGAGCATCGACAGACTGGGGCGCAACTATGAGGACATCCAGGCCCAGTGGCGGGTGCTGACGAAAGACAAGGGCGTAGATATGGTGGTGCTGGACATGCCTCTCCTGGACACCCGGCAGGGCAAGGATCTGATGGGGACGTTTATTGCCGATCTGGTGCTGCAAATCCTGTCCTTTGTGGCCCAGAACGAGCGGGAGACCATCCACAAGCGGCAGGCGGAAGGGATCGCCGCCGCCAAGTCACGAGGTGTACGGTTCGGACGGCCTATCAAAAAGCCCCCGGCTGATTTCAGCCAAGTGGTGAACCAGTGGGAGCGGGGGGAGTTGCTGATTGATGGGGTTTTGGAACAGACTGGTTTGAAACCGGCTACGTTTTATAGGCGTTTGCGGGAAATGCGGGAGGAGAGGGGGTATCAAAAGGTGTAGGTTTTGATAGTTGCTTTTCTGTTGCAAATATTACCACGCCTGTGCTATAATTACAAGTGTTTTATGAAACTAATCAGCTAAAATGCACAAAATTTCTCGCCTATTTGACAGCGCAGGGGCTTTTATCAAAACCTACACTATTTGAAAGTTTGAAGGGAGATTGGACATGCTAGGGAAGAAGATGAAAAAAGGACTCTGTCTACTGCTGGTTGCAGTCATGCTGGTTACGCTGATGCCGAGTGCGGCGTTTGCCGTGGAGGCGGCGGTTGTGGAGCCATTGGCGTTTCGGACGGAGCCGATGATTTCGGCAACAAATGAGCAAACCACAGCATTAAAGAGCAATGGAACAGTATGGACTTGGGGAGTGGTTGGTGCAGCCGGACCGTTTTCCCCTATCATCTCGCAAGTCCCTGTACAGGTGCCAAGCCTTGATAATGTAACAGCGCTTGCAACGGGGAACCGCCCCGCAGCACTAAGAAACGATGGGACAATATGGACTTGGGAAGCAAATAGGGTGTGGTCAGGCGGCATCCAAACAATACAATTTGAAAGCTCTCCAGTAGAAGGTATTAATGATGTAGTAGCGATTGCAACAGGAACTAGGCATACAGTGGCATTAAGGAACGATGGAACAGTGTGGACTTGGGGCGAAAACCGTTGGGGTCAGTTAGGCGATGGAACAACAGAGGATCGTCCAACTCCGGGACAAGTGTCAGGCCTTAGTAATGTAATTGCGATTGCAGCAAGTCAGGAACATACAGTAGCATTAAGAAGCGATGGTACAGTGTGGGCTTGGGGGAGCAACGGGAATTTCCAGCTAGGTATTGGCGGCTCGCAATCTCGCCTCACTCCCGTTCAGATGGAAGGTATTAATAATGTAACAGCTATTGCAGCACCTAGGTATGCCACGATAGCATTAAGAAGCGATGGTACAGTGTGGGCTTGGGGGAGCAACACGAATGGTCGCTTAGGCGACGGTACCACGCAAAACCCCCGAGGCACCCCCGTTCAAGCCGTAGGACTTAATGATGTAACGGCGATTGCAGCCAGCGCGCACACCGCAGCAATAAGGAACGATGGAACGCTGTGGGTTTGGGGATGGAATGGTTGGGGTCAGCTAGGTGATGGCACCACACAATCTCGCCACACGCCCATTCAAGTGGAGGGGTTTAATGATGTAGTTGCGGTTACGACAGGAGCCGATCATACTGTAGCAATGAGAAGCGATGGCACAGTATGGGCCTGGGGAGGCTTACGAAGCGGGATATTGGGCGATGGTACTGAGGCTAGAAGTTATGTGCCTGTGCAAGTCCTCGGTCCCGACGGTGTTGGGTATTTGAATTTAGGTGAGGGTTCGCCGGGCAACGGTGATCTCCCTATTGGAGACCCACTATTATGGGCGGAAGCTACAGCCTTTATCCTTGAGCATGGGCGGCTATTGTATCAACCAATTTTTGAAGGGCGTACCTATTATATTTACCGACTAGAGGGCTTGCATCCTAGGCGTACTGCCTATGACGAAATCAGAATGTATCCATCACCTGGGCGCGCCTTTGATTTCTTATTTGAATCCCGTGACGACGAGCTTGTTTTGGTAAGGCGCGATCAAACGCTTCAGCGGCTGGGGTTTTTGCATTTTGGAATGAATGATGGGTGTTTGAGCCACCTCGCAATGTGTGCAGCGCTTTTCTGTACAGCAATGTGTGCACCAACCCACGTATCAGCAAATCAGCGGCTTAACAACGTGGGGGGCTATATGGCTACGGCATGGGACATGCGGAGCGCTTTTGGTTATATGCGAAATCAGCATAATTTTAACGAACACCTTTCGGGAGTTCTCAGCAATGGGATTTCTTTTATAGGGACAACCGCTGGTCTTGCAATAAAACCTATCCCTACGCTAGTCAAATTTTTCGGGGAGATAATAATTGATGCTGCGGTAGGAGCTCTCGCGCAAGAAGAGACGCCCGTTCCGACTTTGTATATGCTCTACACCCATCACGCATATGCGTGGTCGAACTTGATTCATATAAGTGATAGCTTGGACGATGCCTTGTCACAAGGCACCGGTGCGGCCATAGAGTGGGGGAGATTTCTCAGCTATGATATTGCCATGGCTACACTACAGGTAAGTTACCGGTTTTATGTTTATCAAGAACTCCATTTGTTGGCGTCCAAATATCTTGATGTTCAAATGAATCGTGGAAACCTTAATGCTCAACGGCTTGTTGATGATTTTAAGGTTGCAGAAACCTTGGCCCCTTTGCTTGTTCCTCAAATCGAACCATATGTAAATATATTAAAGCTTAGAAATACCCTGGGAGGCATACAAGCCCGTGTCGTGCCACAACGAGGTGATTCTACAGCTGATTATGATTTGATTAGATTGGAGGAGAGGCTCGGCGACCATCTAGAAGCGCTTCAGGACAGGGAATTTTCAGACCAATGGCGTAGCGTGTGGGGAAATGCCAGAATTGCGTATCGACCCATCAGCCCGGCGGTTCTGGCGAGAACTTCTTTTGGCCAGATGAGTCCCTTGTTAGACCAAACGACTCTCCTGTTAGACCAGACGATTATCGTACAGAGTTCTGCGAATATCATTGTGCATGATCGTTTCGGAAATCTAATTGGTGAAATTGTTGACGATGTCGTTGTATACTATTCGGGTTCGGAAGCTGTAAGTCCGTTTGTTGCAATGGTGCTAGACAGCACGAAAGTGTTGCTCTTGCCACATGGCTATGACTATACGATTGAAATTACGGCAACCGACTATGGGTTCATGGATTATCGTGAGTTCCGGATTAACAGTTTGGGTGATGTGATTTCAAGCACAACCACAAATGGCGTACTGACAGACCCAGGCGATGTATTTACAGTCAATACGGTTGTAGGTGTTGAGGATTATGGGCTTGTGCTTGTTGGCGGTGAGGCTATCAATGCTGTAATAACCGCCAAGGCTGACGGAGACGGAACTGTTTATGCGACAGGAAACGGCGTTGTCATTGGTGATACAGTGACTGTGGCTGGCAGACCTAACGATGGTTTCCGCTTCGATGGTTGGTTTGAAAATGGAGTTCGAGTTTCCACAGAAACAATCTACGTTTTCACCGCCACAAACAACCGAACACTCACGGCCCGCTTCATTCCTGATTCGGGCGACTCACCCCTCCCATTCACCGACGTATCCAGCACCAACTGGTTCTACCCCTACGTCCGCAATGTATTCCAGCGCAACATCATGCGGGGCGCATCTGCAACCACGTTTGATCCAGCGGGGGACTTCAACCGGGAGCAAGTAGTCGCCACCCTGTTTCGCATGTACCATGGCAGACTCGCAAACGCCAGCGATCCCTCGGCGACCCCGTTTGCCGACGTAGATCCCGGCGGATGGTATGCCCCGTATATTGCGTGGGCATTCGGTGCGGGTATTGTCACCGGGCAAACTGCGACCACATTTGGCACAGGCGATGCGGTCACGAGACAGGACTTTGCCGTACTCATGCACCGCTTTGCAAACTTTACTGGAGCGGACACCGGCATACCGGTTGGATTCATGCCCCAGTTCCCCGATGCGGAGAACATTGGGAGCTGGGCGCAAGACGCCCTGGCCTGGGCGGTCTATGCTAGATTGATTACAGGTACGGGCGAAGGCTTTTTGTTGCCGTGGGAGACAGCCACCAGAGCCGAGGCGGCGGCGATCCTCATGCGGTATATCCAGGCGTTTGGGGATATTACATATTCGCCTCCACCACCCACAGAAGCCTCATTCGACCTCCGTGACTTGCTGGGTCTGACCTATCACCAGATCACAGCACGATATGGCCATCTGCTTGGGCCGAGCGACACTGATAGGTGGCTTCCAGATGGCTTTGGAAGTTGGTGGGCAGCGGTTGATGGTAGGATGTTCTTTGGAGATGTAGGGCTAAGCATTAGGCCAGACTGGCGTGGAGATGGTGCCCCAGGCCCAGACCCACGTACTCATCCCATCGTCATTGCCTACTCGCATCATCCTATGTTCCATATAAATGGCGTTACACGCAATTCAAGTTTTGCCGACATTGTCGCCCGCCAGGGACCCCCTCTCGAAATTGAAGATACTGTTTGCTGGGGTAGCGGAGATCCGATAAGAATATACACATTTAGAGATAACATAACGTATCACAGACTTTTAACAGGGGAGAGCTGGGTAGAAATGTGGGCCATAGCATAAACACTTGACAAACCACCTCCCACTCCGCTACAATACAAATAGCAAACAGGCAACGACGGAGACAGTACCCCTCCAACGAACAGGCGTAGCGAACCGGGGATGGTGAGAGCCCGGTCCGAAGTAGTGTTGGGGGAACATCACTCCTGAGCCGCAGGACGAAAGGAAGCATCCGAATAGTCCGTGCCGGATTCCCCCGTTATCAGGAGCGTATATGATCGTATACAGGTGGGTTATAAGCGAGAGCCGGGCTTTCGTCCTTGTATGGGGACGAAAGCCCGTTTTATTTTTCAGGAGGTATGATTCCATGTATCAAAAAGTGCCCCAGGGGATGGGGTTCCCGGAGCGGGAGGCCCAAGTGCTTCAATTCTGGAAAGACAACGATATTTTCCAAAAAAGCATAGCCGAGGGAGAGGGGGAAGCTCCCTATATCTTCTACGACGGGCCGCCCACGGCCAATGGGACGCCCCACATCGGCCACGTATTGACCCGGGTGGTGAAGGACACGATCCCCCGGTTCCAGACCATGAAAGGCCATCAGGTGCCGCGGAAAGCCGGGTGGGATACCCACGGTCTCCCTGTGGAGCTGGAGGTAGAGCGGAAACTGGGGCTGGACGGCAAAGAACAGATCGAGGCGTACGGCCTGGCGCCTTTTATCGACCAGTGCAAGGAATCCGTCTGGAAATACAAGGGCATGTGGGAGGAGTTCTCCGATATCGTGGGCTTTTGGGCCGATATGGACCACCCCTATGTCACGTATGACAACGACTATATGGAATCTGTCTGGTGGTCGCTGAAGCAGATCTATGACAAGGGACTCTTATACAAAGGATTCAAGATCGTACCCTACTGTCCACGGTGTGGGACGCCCCTGTCCAGTCACGAGGTGGCCCAGGGGTACAAGGACGTAAAAGAGCGCTCCGCCTATGTGAAATTCCCCGTGGCGGACGAGCCGGGGGCCTATCTCCTGGCCTGGACGACGACGCCCTGGACCCTCCCCAGCAATCTGGCCCTCTGTGTGGGGCCGAAGATCGCCTATGTGAAAGTGCAAGTCGGCGATGGGGTCTATTATCTGGCCAAGGATTTGATTTCCAACGTATTTGGAGAAGATGCAGAATACACGGTGCTGGAAGAGATGCCGGGGACGGCGTTGGAGTATAAGAAATATCTCCCCCTATTTGACTTTGTGCCGGAATCTGAACGGGAGCGGGCGTTTTTTGTCACGGTAGACAACTACGTCACTACGTCCGACGGCACGGGGATCGTCCACATGGCCCCCGCCTTTGGTGAGGACGACAACCGGGTGGTGCGGCGGTATAAGATGCCTTTTGTCCAATACGTGGACACCGCCGGAAACATGACGGCGGAGACCCAGTGGCCGGGGACATTCTGTAAAGACGCCGATCCGCTGATTTTAAAGGCCCTCAAAGAGAAGGGGCTCCTCTTCTCCTCACCCAACTACACCCACAGCTATCCCCACTGCTGGCGGTGCGATACGCCGTTGATCTACTACGCCCGTGACTCCTGGTTCATCGAGATGACAGCGGTGAAGGAGCAGTTGATCCGCAACAACAATACCATCAACTGGGTGCCGGAATCCATCGGTAAGGGTAGATTCGGGGACTGGTTGGAGAATGTACAGGACTGGGGGATCAGTCGAGATCGGTACTGGGGTACGCCGCTGAATATTTGGGTATGTGACTGCGGGCATCGCCACTGCGTTGGATCGGTGCGGGAACTCAAGGAAATGAGCGGTAATTGCCCCGCAGATATCGAGTTACACCGGCCTTATATCGACGCTGTAACCATCAAATGCCCCCAATGTAGCGGGGAGATGGAGCGGACACCGGAGGTTATTGACTGCTGGTACGATTCCGGGGCCATGCCCTTTGCCCAGCACCACTATCCGTTCGAGAATAAGAAACTGTTCGAGAACGAGTTTCCCGCAGATTTCATCTCCGAGGCGGTGGATCAGACCCGGGGCTGGTTCTATAGCCTCTTGGCTATCTCCACCCTGATTTTTGACAAGTCCTGCTACAAGAATGTTATCGTCTTAGGGCATGTGCAGGACGAGCACGGGCAGAAGATGAGCAAATCCAGGGGAAACGCCATCGAACCTATGGAGGCCCTCCGAGAGTACGGGGCAGACGCCATCCGATGGTATTTCCTGGCCAATTCGGCGCCTTGGCTACCCAATAAATTCCATGGCAAGGCAGTGGTAGAGGCCCAGCGGAAACTGCTCTCTACGTTGTGGAACACCTATGCGTTTTTTGTGCTCTACGCGGAGATCCATCAGTTTAATCCCATGGACTATGCCTTGGAGCCAGATAAACTATCGGTCATGGATCGGTGGATTTTATCCCGACTCAACCACACGGTACGGGCCGTGGACGAGAATCTATCCGCCTATCGGTTGCCGGAGAGTTGCCGGCCTATCCAGGAGTTTGTGGACGATCTCTCCAACTGGTATGTCCGTCGGGGGCGGGAGCGGTTTTGGGCCGACGGGGCGGAGCAGGACACGGTCAACGCCTATATGACCCTCTATACCTGTCTGGTGACCATAGCCAAGACGGCAGCGCCCATGATCCCCTTTATGACGGAGGCCATCTATCAGAATCTGGTACGGTCTGTGGATCAAAATGCGCCGGAGAGTGTGCATCTCTGCCACTTCCCCACGGTGCAGGATGCGTTCTTGGATGCGGATTTGGAACGTAGCATGAGTGCGGTGTTACAGATCGTTACTCTGGGGCGGGCGGCCCGGAATGGCTCCAATCTGAAAATCCGCCAGCCCCTGGGGCAGATGTTTGTGCAGGCGGACACCCAACTGGGCGAGGAATTCATCTCTATCATCGCCGACGAGCTCAATATGAAGCAGGTAGTTCTGACGGATGACACATCGGACTTCCTGTCCTACAGTTTCAAGCCCCAACTCAAGACGGTTGGGCCGAAATACGGCCAACAGGTGGGCGAGATCCGGACAGCGCTGGCCGCATTGGACGGCCTTGCCGCCAAAGCCCAGTTAGATGAGACGGGCGCCATCGCATTGAACCTCCCCAGCGGGGCGGTGACCCTGGCAGAAGAGGATTTACTCATCGAAACGGCCCAGCGGGACGGGTTCTTCACCGTGTCAGACTACGGCGTGACCGTGGCCATTGATACGACCCTGGACGATGCGTTGATTGAAGAGGGCTTCGTTCGGGAGGTCATCAGCAAGATCCAGACCATGCGGAAAGAGGCGGATTTTGAGGTCACAGACCGAGTCCGGGTGACCATGTCCGGCAGTGATCGTGTTGCAGAGATCGTAGCGCGGAATCTAGCGGAAATCGCCGGGGAAGTGCTGGCGATAGAGATGGTACCCGGGACACCGGACGGGTTTGTGAAAGAGTGGGACGTGAACGGGGAGACGGTCACGTTTGGCGTGAAAGTTGTGTAGGTAAGAAGTGAAAAAATCGGGGCTGACGATTTTGCGACATCATACAACAAAAACGGCAATCTGCAACGGGGCGGGCGAACAGTGTTCGCCCGTGTTGTACTTGGCGCAGGGATAATCCTCCGTCAGGCTTCGCCTGCCACCTCCTTTTCCAAAGGAGGTTTTGGGTTTTCAGCAAAACGGAAAGCCCCCCACAAGCCAAGGATTGAAATTACCCTGTCTTATGGGGTTGCTCATGATTTGCTGTTCAAACTTTTAACTTACATAGTCCTTAACAAAATCCTCATCGGGGCTGACGATAGTTGTCAGTCCCGATTTGTGGTTACACTGCGCTAAACTGTGTTTGCGAGGGCTTGAATATCATTCCCGACACTCTGGGGAAATTCTGACTGCTGTACACAGCCGACAATGGCGATAATAAACGGGATCAAACAGAAGACCCATCCGATGGCCAAACCGACAATTTTCCCGGTCCATTCCGGGTCTGAGAAGTTTATAACTACAGTGTTGTTTTGCAGCATGATATTTGCCCTGATCCCAAGGGCCAGACCGACGTATTTTTGAATGCCGCCGTCATTTTTACGAAAATCAATTGACGCGCCGCCGGAACCCATGGGCATGGATGTTACATCAAATCCTTTGGCTTGATACATTTGTGTGACTTTCTGTACCAGGTCATCCATGTTGAAATTCGGCGGTACAGGAAACATTTTCGTGCCTGACATCGCAAAAATCCTCCTTAATTAAAACTACCATTCCACAATCTGAAACTGTATACGCCAAGAAAGAGAATCACTATGAGAAAAAAGAGAGCGGCTTCCACTTTATCGTTCAGGCGGTTTTTAAAAAGCCGTTTATGCGGAATATATATTAATAGGGGCAATACCAAAAAAAACAGGGGATGGTATTGAAATGCGGCGCTCCAATTGAGAGACAGAACGGCAACATATGCGCGGGTAATGCCACAGGCCGGACAGGGGATGTGCAGAAAGGTATAAGTGGGGCATCTGTAGACGAAAAGAAAAAATAAGATCGCGGCCAGAGCCAGCCCGTGTATAACGAGGAATTTTTTTAGCCTGTTAGGTGGTTTTGGTGCAGCCCCATTTGGAGTCATCCGAATCCGCTTTCCCCTCTGAGATATACCGCTCAAAATATGAAAATTTTGTGCATACTGATCTTGTTGACAATTTTATCACAATAAAATATAAGGTGCAAGCATTTTGCGACATCGTACAACTTCGTCCGGCTCTACCTCTGGGACGGTGGATAGCTTCGTTTCAAATTGTTCGAGAGTTAGTTTTTCCATTAAGCGTCCCCGCGGTGGATATGGTTTTATTGCGGTAGCGGTTGACGGGCGCACAATGTGCGCCTCTATGCCCGCTCCACAAATGCCTTCAGTCGATCAAAGGTCTCCTGGCTGATGACGTGCTCAATACGGCAGGCGTCTTCCATGGCGGTTTTTTCATCAACGCCCAAGCTTTTCAAAAATTGAGACAAAAAAGTGTGGCGTTCATACATATTCTCGGCGATGGCGGCCCCGGTGGCGGTGAGCTTGATAGAGCCGTCGTCTTCCATGGTGATGTAGTCGTTCTCCCGCAGAAGCTTCATGGCGCGGCTGACACTGGGTTTGGAATAGCCGAGATCACGGGCGATGTCGATGGAGCGGACAGAGCCGTTTCGGTTTTGTAAAATATAGATGGCCTCCAGATAGTTCTCCGCGGATTCTTGTAATTTCATAGCGCAAACTCCATTAACTAACGGCGGGTTTTAACCTATGATAGCACATTTCACCCGGCGCTTCAATTGCTTCATTTATTTCTCGAATCTCTGCAAATCTTGCAGGGATTATTTTTTGCGCCCAAAAGTTGGGAAATTTCCAGGATTTCGTCAAGAACCGGCTTCAGATGGCGATTTCACCCCTCCAAGATATGGCAGAGTTTTTGCAGACAGCTTGGTAAGATAAAGAGCGAGACAGGCCAGGGAATCAAAACTTTTTATCAGGAGGAACATACCAGATATGCGCATCATCAAGTACGTCACAGTCATTCTTTTCATTCTCGCCATAGTTATCTTTGTGCCACGGGAAGAGACCGGCGCGTATGCGAGCAGTACCAGGATAGACCTACATATGAACACCCCAAAACCATCTATTCCGGTGCAGGTGCTAAAAAGCTCTCCGGTCCGAAACACACTACTACCGGTGCCAGAGCCGCCACGGCGATGGACGGATCAGGACGTGGTCACCCTCTCCCGGATGGTATGGGGTGAGGGGCGGGGCGTCACCCGAAATGAACAAAAACTCATCGTGTGGACGGTACTCAATCGCCTGGACAACGGCAGGTACGGCAATTCCATCCGGGCGGTAGTGACCGCGAGGGGGCAGTTTGTGGGCTACCAGTCCAGCCACCCGGTGACGGAACCCATCCGGGGCGTGGTGATCTATGTGCTGGAGGCGTGGGATCGGGGGGAGGCCGCGAAAGTGTATCCGCCATTTGCCCGAACGCCGTACTATCTCTATTTCCACGGGGACGGCAGGCATAACTGGTTCCGGGAACGGTTTCGATAGATAATAGAGGGTTAGCGGCAAAATGGAAAAAACGGGACGTCCGGAGGCCGGCCCCTACAATACGTAGGGGCCGGCCTCCTCGATGCCCCGCTTTGTTGCCCTCTGAAAATCCTATAAACTCTCGCCGAAATCCTTGCGGAATTGGGTTGCCAGTTTCTCTGGCCAGTCGCCCACGGGCTTGAGGCGGCCGAAGAAGAAGCGGAGCACGCTTGGCTCCTCCTCGAATGCCAGTCCGCCGATGAGGTGACGGTTCTCAAACAGCCACGCCAGACGATCTGCGGTGTATTTGACCTGGGAATAGGTGTATACCCGCTTGGGGATCGCCAGGCGAACCAGTTCCATATCCGCCAGACGCTCCGTGCCGTCTTTATTCCGGGCCTCGCTGAGGGTGCCGCGCTCCATCCCGCGGACGCCACTGGCGATATACAGCGCGGAGGCCAGGGCGCCGGAGGGGTATTTGGATTGGGGGATATGGTCACAGAATGCGCCTGCGTCTACGTGGCAGCCCAGGCCGCCGGGGGGGGTCACAACGGGGATGCCTTTGGCGATCAGCTCGTTGCACATGGCCTCGACGAAGATAGGGGTCTGGTTGATGACGTCAAGATCCAAGGTCTCCCGCAGACCCACGGTCAGGGCCTCCATCTCCCGCACGGACATGCCGCCGTAGGTCAAAAATCCTTCAAACAGGGGGATCAACTCCCGCATTTGGGCGAAGAGTTTCGTATCAGAGGTCAAGATACCGCCGCCGCGAGAGGAACCCAGTTTACGGGCGGAGAAGTATATAACGTCCATCAGGGACGCGATTTCCCGGGTAATGTCTCGGAGAGAGACGTCGGCGAACTCCGCCTCCCGGGTCTTGATGAAGTATAGGTTGTCCGCCAACAGGCTGGCGTCGTATACCACGGGAATCCCTGCGGTGCGGCATATCTGGGAGACGGCGCGCATGTTCTCTACGGAGACGGGCTGGCCGCCCACCAGGTTCGTCCCTGCCTCAATGCGGACAAAGCTGATATTCTCCCTGCCCAGCCGTGCGATGGCCTCGTTGAGTTTGGCAATGTCCAGGTTGCCCTTGAAGGGGTGGGTGCTCTGGATGCTCCGCCCCTCGTCGATGATGATCTCCTCCAGGGTGCCGCCGTTGCGGAGGATATGGGCCGCCGTGGTGGTGAAGTGGTAGTTCATCAAGGCTACGGATCCCGGCTTGACCAGGGTCTGGGCGATGATGTTCTCACAGGCCCGGCCCTGGTGGGCCGGTAAGAAATGCTCCAGGCCGAACATGTCTTGCAGAACTGCCTCCAGCCGGTAATAGGTCTCTGACCCGGCATAGCTGTCGTCGGCCTGCATCATGGCGGCGTATTGGTTTTCGCTCATGGCGTTGACGCCGCTGTCGGTGAGCATGTCCAGGAATACGTCCCGGTTTTTCAGCAGGAATGTATTGAAGCCGGCCTCTTGCATCCGATCCAGCCGATCCTCCACAGGGAGCAGGTTTACCTTTTGCACCATGCGGACTTTGTGCATCTCCAGAGGGATTGTCTCCCCGGACAAGAATGTTACTTTGGCCATTTTTGTGAACCTCCATCAGATGATTATTTTTGCTCTATGGGCGGCCTATGACCGTCCTGTGCATGAAAAAACACGTCCCTGAGCAAGTAGAGACTTGCCCAGGGACGAGATTGATTTTCCCGCGGTACCACCCTGATTGCGGCTGAATCCAGCCGCCGCTTCATTACGGGGTCGAATAACCCCGGCCCGTGATAACGGTGGGCCTCCGAGTGCGCCTACTTCCAGTTCAACGCGCCGGCTCGGGAGTGTATTTCCATATCCGCCCGCACCTGCTTGCACCAACCGCAGGATCTCTCGTGGCCGATGGGATCATCGGACATGCGGGGTGGGGATATCTTTCTCTCCGTCGTTGCCTTTTTGTATGGTACAAGTATTGTACCGGAGCAGAAGATGGTTGTCAAGGGGGAATTTTGGGGATTTAAAGGAGTGAAGTTATATCAAGACCGTTCCGTGAGAAATGATACATTAACGAATCATTCGCCCCAGCCTCTTCTCCCCACTATCAGAATCAGGAACTACATTCACTGCGCTCCAACTGAAAAATAATTTGCCAGACGACAACTTTCGACAAATTTGGTGAAAGAAATACAAATATAATGATTGAAGGAGAAAATGAAAATGAAAAAGTTGTTGACTGGAATGGTGGCTGTGTTGCTTCTTTTTGCGTTAGTGGGTGTAGCATTGGCTGGTTGTGGAATGGGGCGTGATAACGATCCAATGCCAGGTGAAGCGGCTACACTCGCTCCACCAGATGTGCCGGAAGCAGAGGTGCCGGTAGCCGAAGAAGGTAGCATGGAAACTGATTCAATGGGGACAGACAAATGCGAAAACCCTATCGAATCCACTGAAAATGAAGGCATAACCTCTGCTAATGTTCGACTTTACTTTGCAGATGATGAGCGCACACAACAATGGATTCCTACTTATGAGTTATTTGATTTAAGCCAAGTGGAGCACTATCATGAATTTATTTATTGTGAAGACGACATGCGTATAATTTTTACAACAGAAGCGACAGTTCATCATTTTAGATTTTTAAGTATTGTGTGGAACGACAATTTTTTTAGTGAAGACGCCGATGAGAGTGAAAGACTTTATTCCGTGCGTAGCATATTATATTCTCTAGATGAACTTTCGCCCGGAATCCCTTTTGTAGTAACGGGGGCGAACATGGGAAGCTCCGCAATTGCCACAAACGGATTTTCTTTTGTAGACAAAAATGGTACGACAAGATATTTTGCTTTTCATATGAGTGGCTATGAAGGCGACGATCACCCCATTAATATTAAGGAATTTTAAGCGTTCTAAATAAAACCATGTCGAATTTTTTCCTTCTAACAAGATGCCCGTCTATATTTGTGTACTGAAGCGAAAGCCCCCTGTTTTTGGCAGGGGGCTTTGCAAGTGTTTGGTGGTGGATATCTATGAGCCTGATGTTATATCCACGATAGATACGTTGTTCTGGGAATTCCTGGGCAGTCATTTGCTCCACCATTTCTCCATAATCGATGTCCTACAACATGCCCATCAGTATTGCGCAAGTTGGGAAACTGGTTACTTTCTAGGATATGTCTGCAAAGAAACCCAAAAGAGCTTCTAGCTGCTGCAGTTGGGAGAGCTGGTGCTCTAAAGTCCCCCACAAATGCAATGTGGATTGATCGCGCATTGGGAGTGGGAGTGAAGCCGAGAGGGTTATCCGCACCGTTTGAATGCGTATGGAGAGGGACAAGCTGCCAAATTGAACCGTCTCCTCTAATTATGAAGTGATAGCCCGCACGAGTCCAGTTGCTCGGCCACCAACCGTTGACATTGGCGATAGTTGGATTTTGATTGGTAGTAACAGTATGGTGAACCGTGATACGATCAATTTCTCTCAATTCCCTTGTAGCCCCGAGGTTATGGCCTAGTGAGTCTGTCCGAAATTGAACTCCCGCAAGCAAAAGTCGCCCATCTCGGACCCCTGCAACATCAAAATATCTATCAGACCAGCGCTCTGTAGACCCAAACAGTGACGCAATAGCAAACCTGTAACGATGCCCCGCTTGAAGCAACCCACTTGAAATTATGTATTGAGTGGTATCTGCGCCAAGTGTGATATTTGGACGAATTAAGGCGTTTGTGGTTACATTGCGTACTGCCAATCTATACCCTGTTGCCCCAGACACTGCATTCCAACGCAAAACAAAGTTTTGCTGAAAGATAACGGAGTTTACAGTAGGACTCGTGATTGTTGGTGCATTTAGCTGAGCCATCGAAAAATATCTATCTGTCCAGCGTTCCACGTTTCCGACGATTGAGGCAATCGCAAACCTGTATCGATGTCCTGGCGTGAGTTGATTTGGAGTTAGTGGAAAGCTATTCGTGCCTGCTGGGCGGTCGGTGTTAGGGGCTACCAGTACATTGGTATCTACGTTTCTAACTGCCAATCTGTAGCGGGCATTAGCAACCAAATTCCAGCGGAGTTCCACGGTCCGCAACGGGAGGACTGCGTTGTTTGAAGGTGGATTGACTATTGTTGGCGCCACACTTAGAGGCTCTATACTCTGTGGCGCAATAGATAAATCTCCCGGAAAGGCCTCCACTCCAAAAGGCTGGATTCCCCCGCCCGAATCTTCCGAGAACTGCTCTGGCTCCTGGTATTCGCAGTCTTCCGAAAGATACTCCGGCTCCTGGTATTCGCAGTCTTCCGAAAGGAACTCCGGCTCCTGGAACTCGGAATCTTCCGCGAAATGCTCCATCTCATGGCACCCACAGCCCTCTGACATGTGGACATCTTCCGTCTGTGTCGGTTGCTCTTGGAATACTTGATCTGTGTTGTCTGGCTCATATGCATCCATGCAGTCTTGATAATTGTTATTCATTTTTAGCGCCTCCTATTTTTATTTTTTGATAGCGGTGCGCACGCCTCATTTATAAAAGAGAAGTGACCCGGTTTATTTGTAAACCGGGTCACTCGAAATTTTTATGTTCCCCCAATTGCTCTAGCACAGCTTTAATCTTTTCGGGTAAAGGCAGTCCCAAGTTCGAGGCATTTTCTAATATACTAATCGCCTCATTTGCCGAGTAAAAGGCAATCACCAATGTTCGGCAGGTATGCCCACTTCCAATAATCGCAATATCAATCAGATTCCCTACGGCAACCATAACTAGAATCATAACCTTTTTTCCGATGCCGCGAAACCCAATATTGCTGGACAACTTCTTGGTTTTTATTGCAACGAATATGCCGCTTATGTAGTCTAAAACCATAAAGGTCAGTAATGCGTAAAACATATAGTCAAAACCGCCAAATACCCAGTTAAGAGTGGAATAAATCAAAGCGAGTGCTATTCTGATATGGCTCGGTTCCAGGCTCATGTTAAATCATCCTTCCTATAAAATTCTTTGAGCTTTCTGATGGCTTTCAGTTTTATCTGGTTGATGTTCTGCCTACTCACGCCAAGTTTCGTTGCCATGTCGTCTATAGGCTTGTCCTCTAGGTAATGTAGCTGGAACACTTGAAATTCTCGCTCAGTCAATACCGTTTTCAGTTCAGCGATGTACACGCCCATGTAAGCGTCAGAACTGAAATGACGTGCTTCCCATGTATGTCCTGAATCCTCCAGTGAGGTTTCATTCTGTGAGCTCCTATTTTTCTTGGATATGTGAATGTAGGCGTTGTGTACGGATTTAGCGATATAAGACACAAGTGCTTTGTTGGACGAATCACGGAGGCTTGAAAGTATCATAGAGTTGATTAGCGCAATGAACACAAGCAACATTTCTTGTTTGGCATCATCGTAGTCAAGGTTTAGTTTCCACGCATACTTGTTTAGTATCGGCTCGAACTGCTTCAACAAGAGTAACAAGGATTCGCCATCTCCATTTTGGACGGCTCGTATCGTATCAGACAAAACAACATGGGCAGTCATATTCCCTCCTTTTCCGCATATTCAGCGTAGAAAAGCGGCCTTGACTACCAAAGAGGGATTCTTATCTTGATTTGTAAACGAGCGTTAAGAAATATTCGTTTTTGACAAAAACAGACGAATTGTACTGCACACCGCACTCTGTTTTACTTTTTAAACAAATTAACCCCCTTTTTTCTAGTGTATTGGATATTTTGTGCGGTATTTGTCAAGGGGTGTCTGAAATCGAAACTTTATACTATCCCAGCTTCTTTTCCCCTAGATTTTCCCGCTATAATCGTATACAATAAAAGGAACAACACAAAAGGGAGCATAGAGCTATGGGGTCAATCTTCAACAAATCAGATATTTTACTGCCAAAATCAAACATAGACATGGAAAAATGGACAGTTATCGCCTGCGATCAGTTCACATCCGAACCGGATTTTTGGGACAGAGTGCAGGCCACAGTAGGAGACGCGCCCTCTACCTTCCATATGATTCTGCCGGAGGTGTGGCTGGAGCAGGTGGACGAGGACGCCGCCGCAACGGAGATCAACGGGACCATGGCGGCATACCTCCGAGCGGACATCTTCCGGACAATTGAACATTCGTTCATCTACGTAGAGCGGAAGCTCCGAAACGGTAAAATCCGGCCCGGTATTGTGGGGGCCATTGATCTGGAGCAATACGACGTGCGCCCCGATACGACCTCCGCCCTGCGGGCCAGTGAGCGGATCATAGCGTCGAGGTTGCCGTCCCGGGTGAAAATTCGCCGGGGCGCACCGCTGGAGATGCCACATGTGCTCCTGTTAATTGACGATCCGAGCCGTGCCATCATAGAGCCAATCGGTGATGATGCCAAAAATATGGAACTGCTCTACGACTTTCCCCTGATGGAGGGTTGCGGTCACATCGTAGGCTACCGTTTGACCGGCGAGGCGGCGGATCGGGCGGCGGGGGCCATCAATCAACTGGCGATCATCCTGGTGGGGGACGGGAACCACTCTCTGGTGGCGGCAAAATTGGCCTGGGATGAGCAAAAGGTCACCCTGACCGGGGCCCAGCGGCGAAATCACCCCGCCCGGTATGCCCTGGTGGAGGTCAACAACGTCCATGACGACTCCCTAGAGATCGAGCCGATCCATCGGATCATATTCGATGCGACGGGAGATCTGATTGGAGCGTTTATAGCAAAACACCCCAACGCCTTGAACGGCGAAGGGGCGGGGCATGTCATCCGCTATATTGACCGGGGGATGCCCGGTGCGTTTACGATCTGTGACTGCACAGTGGGGGAGACCATTGATCTGTTGCAAGAATTTTTAGATGTGTATGTGGATACGCACGGAGGAACGATTGACTACATCCACGGGGAAGAAAATCTGGAAACCCTGGCCCAGAGACCGGGGAGTATCGCCTTCTTCATGCCCATCATCGAGAAGTCGGCTCTATTTACGTCCGTCCAGCGGGGGGGCGTGTTCCCGAAAAAGAGCTTTTCCATGGGCGAAGGGGCCGATAAACGGCACTATCTGGAGTGCAGAACCATTCGATAGGAGGATTCGCAATGGAAGTAGTATGCAAGAGGACATACCCCCTCACGCCGACAGACATCGACACCCACAGACAATGCAGACTGTCTGCGCTCTTGGGGTATCTACAGAACATCGCCACGGAGCACGCCGAGATTTTAGGGGTCGGCGGGGACAAAATGATCGCAGATCACGGGGCGTTTTGGCTCATTGTACGACTGTATCTCAAACTCCACCGTCCAATCCGCTTCGGGGAGGTGTTGACCGTCCGCACCTGGCACCGGGGTGTGGAAAAATCGGCGACGATCTACCGGGACTTTGACCTCCTGGCGGGAGACGAGCCAGTAGGCGAGGCGGTCATGTCCTGGGTATTGGCGGACGTCGAGGCGCGGAAGATCGTAAAGCCGGGGTCTATCCCGGCGCTGGTCGCCAGCCCTCGTCCGGCCCAGGTGAAGGAGATCATCCCGGCGAAGATCAAGATGTCGGATACGTTGCGACAGGCCATGGTGCGGCCCGTCTATTACAGCGATACGGATTTAAACGGACATATGAACAACACAAAGTATGCAGATATCGCCTGCGATGTGATCCAATACGACAAATGTGGCGATCAATTCATCTCGGAAGTCCAGATCAACTACTTGCATGAATGTTTCCCAGGGGATAAAATCCTGGTGTTGCAAGGAAAACAGGCGGAGACACACTATGTGCGCGGAACAGATTCTGCAGGAAAAAATCGATTTGAAGTGAGTATGAAGTTGGATGCGGTGACTTGAAATTATATAGAGTGAACTCAAAATTTGGACAAATTCTGCAAGTTTTATATATTTGAGCATACTCGAAAAAATTAAAGAATAGGAAGGCGTGTTTGATGAACATACTGGCATTGGAGTTTAGCACGACCTCGGCAAAGGCCATGCTCTACAATACGATGACGGGAACATTTGCTGTAAAGACGAGGGCATATGTCTTCGAGAAGGGCGCCAAAGCGGGGCGGCAAGACAGCCGAGTTGTCTTTGAGACCAGCATGGCGGTGGGACGCGAGATTGCCGCAGGCAAACAGATTGACGCTATCGCCTTGGGGTGTACCTGGCATAGCATTATGCTCTGTGATCAGGAGATGCGTCAGGTAACACCGCTGTTGCAGTGGACGTATACAGGGGCATCAGAGATTTGCAAAGCCTTACGCCAAGATGAGGCCTATACCCTGCGGTATTACCACAAGACCGGATGTATGGTAAACGCCACCTATCCCATGTTCAAGCTCCTGCTCCTACGCCAGACTGGGTGGGCGCTGGAACAGTATAAAATCTCAGATCAGGGTTCCTATACCATGTACCGCTTGACGGGGCGGCACAGGATTTCGGATATCACCGTCGCCGGCGCGGGGTTACTGAATACCCATAAGCGAGACTATGACGACGAGTTGCTCGGCGAACTGGGAATCACGCGGGATCACTTGCCGGAGCTTGTGCCATATCACGCCGCCTTACCCCTGACGCCGGAAGGGGCGGCGCTCTTGGGGATAGAAGCTGGAATCCCCGTTCTGCCGGCTCTGGCGGATGGGGCTATGAACCATGTGGGGGCCGGGGCCTTAGCCCCTGGAGTGATGAGTTTCTCCATGGGGACCAGTGCGGGGATGCGTTTGAGTGCCCCAAAGCCGATACTCCCAGCAACGCCCAGCACCTGGTGTTATCTCACGCCGACAGCGTGGTTGTCTGGGGCCGCGACGGCGGGATGTACCAGCTGTGTGGACTGGAGCAAAGCGCAGTTATTTGGTGCAAACATCACATATGCCGAGGCGGAAGCGGGATACAAGCACACAGACAAGCCAGCGGTATTTTTGCCCTTCTTATTTGGGGAGCGATGTCCCGGCTGGCAAGATGAGCGCATGGGCGGATTCTATGACCTCTGGCCACAACACAGCGCTTATGATCTGTACAACAGCGTGTTAGAGGGTGTGCTATTCAACCTCTACCAATGCTATGGACTGTTGACTGATCTAAACGGCGCTCCCCATAGAATTCGGCTCTCCGGTGGGGTGCGGCACTCCGACTACTGGACACAGATGTGTGCGGATATCTTTGGGCGGCCCCTCGAACTGGATCCGGCTACACAGGCCTCTCTGATGGGGATAGTCGTGGTGGCCATGGAGAAGCTAGGCGTGATCAATAACTTGCTCGACATGGAGTTTCCGGCGAGCCAGGTGATTCATCCGAATCCCGACAAAGTGGAGATGTATCGAGCGCGCTATGCTAGGTATCTGTATTGGTATGACCGCTCGATATAAAGCGTTTATATGGGATACTAAAATTGGGGGCACGCGGATTGCATGCTCCCAATTTTGATGTTATACTAGAGTAACTTCAAAAGTGTTTCGCTTTTGAAGCGCAGGCGCTGGCCTGCTCGGCGCATAGTGCCAGTTAATCGCCGTGATACGCTTGCCAAACTTAAAAACAGTTTTACTGTTTTTATAAGTTAAATGATTATATAATTAACATGCAGGAGGCAGACACATGAAAAAAGTAGTGATTAGTTCACGGTCCTTTGGAAGTATTAGCAACGAGCCCTTTGCCCTGTTGGCGTCGGCGGGGTTTTCCCACAAATTCTTAGACGCCAGCGCAAGCCGGGAGACACTTGTGGCAGAACTGGCCGACAGCGATGCCATGATCGCCGGCACCGTCAAAATTGATGCGGAACTTCTCGCGGCATGTAAGCAGTTAAAGGTCATCGCCCGATACGGTGCCGGGGTGGATAATATTGATCTGGACGCGGCAAAGGCACTGGGGATTACGGTCACCAACACGGCGGGTGTAAATGCGGAAGCTGTGGCGGACCTCGCCTTTGGCCTCATCTTAGACGCCCGCCGCGGGATTAGTCTCGCCAATCAGAAAGTACATCAGGGGCAGTATAAATATGTGGTCGGGCGAGATGTCTACAAAAAGACCTTGGGACTGATCGGTTTCGGCGCCATCGCCCAAGGCGTCGCCCGCCGGGCTTCCGGGTTCTCTATGCAGGTTTTGGCCTATGATCCGTTCATCAAGGAAGTCCCCGCTGAGTTTCAGCCCTATGTGACCTTGTGCGGATTCGATGAATTGGTTGCGCAAAGCGATATCGTCTCCATCCACGTGCCGCTGACGCCGGAGACGAAAGGGATGTTCAATGCGGCGGTCATCAAGCGGATGAAAGCAGATGCGGCCCTGATCAACCTGGGCCGTGGCGGTATTATTGACGAGGCGGATTTATACGCCTGCATGAAGGAGGGGCATCTCTTGGCCGCAGGGTTGGATGTGACGGCCAAGGAACCCATTGAGCCGGATAATCCCCTGCTCACCCTGGACAATGTGACCATCACCCCCCACATGGGGATGTTTACGGCGGAGGTCATCCACGAGATGAGCATGGTCTGTGCGCGGAATGTCGTGAAGAAATTCCAGGGCGAGGCATTGGATTTCGTGGTGGTGTAAGCTGTAAAATAAGAGTTTCGCGTATGTTTTTATATAAACATGAAGAAAAAACAGTAAGCCCGAGGTGAACACTTCAAGAGAAGCAGTCCGCTTTGGGCTTCGCTAATACGCCCTTATCAGCCCCTCTCCTCCGCTGACAGGGCCTCTTCTAGCTTTTTGAGGGCTCGCTTCTCGATCCGGCTGACGTAGGAGCGGCTGATGCCGCAGACTTCGGCGGCCTCTCGCTGGGTCTTGGGCAGCGTATTGTTCAGGCCGTAGCGCATGGTGATGATCTGGGCCTCTCGCTCTGTCAGTTGCTCTCGTACCAGTCGGCGTAGGCGGGTATAGGTCTCGGTGGCGCTCAAATTGTCCAACATGTCGTCGGGGACGGAGATCACGTCGATGAGAGATAGGCTCCCGGCGTCCCCCCCGTCAATGGCCTCGGATAGGCTCAAATCCCCCTGGGTCTTTTTCATGGAGCGAAAGTGCATGAGGATTTCGTTCTCCACGCAGCGGGAGGCGTAAGTGGCGAGCTTGACGCCTTTTTCGGGTTTATATGTACTGATCCCCTTGATGAGTCCGATGGTGCCGATGGAGATTAAATCCCCCTGATCGCTGTTTTGGGTATAGTATTTCTTAATAATATGGGCCACCAGCCGCAAATTATGTTCAATCAGTTTGTTACGGGCCTCTAAGTCTCCACCTGCCCACAAGTCGATATAGATTTTTTCTTCCTCCGGACGCAGGGGCCGGGGAAAGGAACCCATGTTTCCCCCCAAGCGCAGGGTCAGGATGGCGCACCCCTTGAGCAGGAGCACCAGCGCGGAAAACATCATGTGCACACCACCTTGCAACCATTCTATTTAACCACCTTATGCGATTCGACTCTGTCCCGTTCCACTCAATTGAGAAACTTTCAAAAATAGTAATCTTGTACAGGAAAAAATCAGGATTTTTGGTTGAAATGATAGAATACACCGTTGACTTTTCTTCGCTAAAGGACTATAATTACCACCATGTATCAATTGTGAGGACAAATGTCCTTGAGTTGAGAACAAATTATAGTGTGAGGAGGAGAAGGATAATGAAAAAGAATCGGATTTTGGCCCTGTCTATTGCGGTGATGTTAGTGATTGCGCTATTGGCCGGGTGCGGCACTGGAATGCCCGGCGCCCAGAATGCAGGGAACGCAGAGGGTGAAGTATCTATCGGTGTCTTGGCGCCTCTGACCGGCCCTGTGGCCCAGTTTGGCGTGGCGGTACAGGCCGGTGTGCAGCTCTATGTAGACCAGTTTAACGCACAGGGCGGCCTCCAGATTAGCTTAGAATTCTTCGACGAAGAGGGGCAGGCCGCAATGGGTGTTGCAGGCTATCACGATCTGGTAGATCGAGGCGTGGATGCCATCATCGGTGCCGTGACCAGCGGCGTGACCATGGCCGTTGTGCCCCTCGCCTATGATGACAACATGCCTATGATCACGGCGACCTCCACCCATGCAAACGTAACTGTAGATGCGGATACCGGTGCAGTTTTTACCAACATGTTCCGCTCCTGCTTTATTGACCCCTACCAGGGAACGAAAATGGCGGAGTTCGCCTATGAGGTTGTCGGGGCGCAGACCGTTGCCATTCTCTACAGCAACGAGATTGACTACTCCATCGGACTCTATGAGGCGTTTGAGATCCGTGCAAACGAACTGGGGATGGACGTGGTGGCCGTAGAGATATTCCCGGACGAGGCCATTGATTTCCGGAGCCAGCTCACCAATATCGCAGCGGCGGATCCCGATGTACTCTTTGTCCCCGCCTATTACCGCCATATTGCGCTGATCGGCCCGCAGAGCGTGGACGTCGGTCTCCAGGACACCGTCCTCATGGGCGCCGACGGCTGGGCGACAATTTTGGATTTCATGGACGACGGTTCCTCTCTTGAGGGGGCATTCTTTATGACCGGTTTTTCCCCCGAGGTAGAAGACCCGCTTGCACAGCAGTTTTTTGCCGACTTTAATGAGGCCACCGGCACCGCACCGAGCATGTTCGCCGCTCAAGCCTATGATGCGGCAAAGATTCTCATCGCCGCCATTGAGACCGCACTTGCCGGCGGCGCTACGCCCGATGATGTGGCACCCTTCCGGGAGGCGGTAATTGCCGCTATGGCCGCAACGGATATCAATGGCGTCACGGGGCACATTACCTTTGATCAATACAACAACCCACAAAAAACCGCCGTTATCCTGGTTATCCAAGATGGCGAAGAGAGACTTTGGGGTACGTTCTAAGGGGTACGTTCTAAACCGTGTTTTTCCCCCGCTTACGGCGGGGGAAAAACACGAAAAAAGGGGAGACGATCATGTTATATGTGTCTCAATTGATTAACGCACTTCAGTTGGGGTCTATCTACGCCTTGGTGGCCTTGGGCTACAGTATGGTGTACGGGATCATTAAGCTCTTAAACTTTGCCCACGGGGATGTTATCATGGTCGGCGGATATATTGCTCTGTTTTCCTTGACCGCTCTCGCCTTTCCCCCGGTGATAGCGGCACTGATTACAGTGGCCGGCTGCACGTTATTGGCGGTTATCATCGAAAAGCTGGCCTATACGCCCCTGCGTTTTGCGCCCCGCCTCTCGCTTTTAATTACTGCAATCGGGATTTCAATTCTCTTGCAGAACTTGGCGCAACTTATCTTTACGGCCAATCCCCGGAGCTTCCCGACCCAGATGCTGATCCCTGCGGGCAGCATCACGTTAGGCGGGATCCAATTGGGGTTTGTGCCGCTCATTACCATCTTCGCCTCGCTGCTCTCTATGGCCATACTCACCTTTCTGGTGCAGAAGACGAAACTGGGGAAAGCCATGCGGGCAGTCAGCGAGGACATGGGGGCCGCACAGCTGATGGGGATCAATGTGAATACCATCATCACGTTTACCTTTGCCTTGGGTGCCGCTCTGGCGGGAGTCGGAGCCCTGCTCTACGCCGCCGGATACCCGCGTATTGAACCCACTCTGGGTATGATGCTCGGTATCAAGGCTTTTGTCGCCGCCGTGCTGGGCGGCATCGGTTCTATCCCCGGGGCCATGGTCGGCGGATATCTGATTGCGCTCCTGGAGGTGTTGGTCATCAGCATGGGACTGTCCCAATGGACGGACGGCGCCGTGTTCTTGATCCTCATTCTGGTACTCATGGTGCGGCCCACCGGGATCATGGGCCGAATCCAGATGGAAAAGGTATAGGGGGTGTCGCAATGAAACAATTTCACATCCCCATGCCCGTGCGCTATGGAATGAACACGATTTTGATCATCGCACTTCTCCTGGTTGGACACCTGCTCATGGAGAGCGGGGTATTGCCCCGAGCTCACGCAAACAATGTCATCCAGGTGGGTTTCTTTATCATTTTAGCCGTGTCTCTCAATCTGACTGCTGGCTATCTGGGGCAACTGCCCCTGGGACACGCTGGATTTATGGCCGTAGGGGCCTATGTAGGGGCCATTTTTTGGCGCAGCGGCCTACTTCCCGACGGGGCTTCTATTGTAGTGGGACTTCTCTTCGCCGGCCTTGTTGCGGCTCTCTTCGGGGTGATGATCGGGATTCCGGCCCTGCGGCTTCGAGGCGATTACTTGGCCATTATCACCCTCGGTTTCGGTGAGATGATCCGTGTGCTGATCAACAATATCCCCACGGTGACCGGCGGGGCCCAGGGACTCCTGGGGATTCCCCGGCACTCCTCTTTTCTGGTGGTGTATATCTGTGTGGTGATCACCTGTGTCGCAGTGCACATGCTCATGAAGAGCCGCCATGGCCGGGCGATTTTATCCATCCGTGAAAATGAGATCGCCGCTGAGAGCTGCGGCATCAACACGACCTATTACAAGGTTATGGCCTTTGCCTTTTCCGCATTCTTTGCGGGTGTCGCCGGGGCTTTATTTGCGGGGAACCTGGGGATTCTGGTGCCGGGCGAATTCGGCTTTATGACCAGTATCAACATTCTGATGATCGTCGTACTGGGCGGCATGGGTTCTATGGCGGGCGCTGTGATTGCGGCGGCCATTTTGACCAGCCTTCCCCTTGTGATGCAGGGACTTGCACACTTCCATGTAATTTCTTATCTCCCCGGCGCATCAGAGCATATTGTACGGTATATATTACAGTGGATTGCGCAACACCGCATGATTATCTATGCGCTCCTCCTTATCATTGCGATGATTGCCAAACCCACGGGTCTCCTCGGCAACTACGATTTCTCTCTGAGCAGAATTCTGGAGAAACTCATCCGCCGCCGGAATGTGGGTAAGGCGGAAAAAGGGGGTGCAGACCATGGGTAAGCACGATCCCAGAACGCCTCTTATCCCGGAGCGAGATCAGGACAAGCGCCCCGTCATGGAGTGCGTGGGCCTCGGCATCGACTTCGGCGGTTTGACTGCGGTAGACGATTTCAATATCGCCATCGGCCCCACGGAGATCTGCGGCCTCATCGGCCCCAACGGGGCGGGAAAGACCACGATCTTCAACCTTCTCACAAAAGTCTATCAGCCCACCCGGGGCTCCATGTACTTGGAAGGCATCGACACTAGGCACATGAACACTATGCAAGCCAACAAGGCGGGCCTGGCCCGGACATTCCAGAATATCCGCCTGTTTCGGGAGCTGACGGTGCTGGACAATGTACTGGTGGGCCTCCACAATGAGATGAGCTATAACCTGGGCAAAGCGATCCTGCGCCTGCCCGCCTACTGGAGGTCGGAGCGGATCGCCAAAGAGCGGGCCATGGAACTCCTCTCCATCTTCCATATGCAGGATATGGCCTATCACAAGGCCGGGAGCCTGCCCTACGGATCCCAGCGCAGGCTGGAAATCGTCCGGGCGCTGGCGACAAATCCCGCCGTACTGCTACTGGACGAGCCGGCGGCGGGGATGAACCCCGCTGAGACGGAGGGACTCATGGAGAATATCAAGAAAATCCAGGAGACCTTTCAGATCGCCGTCTTCCTCATCGAACACGATATGCATCTGGTCATGAACATCTGCGAGGGTGTGGCGGTGCTCAACTATGGCCGCTTGATCGCCAAGGGAACACCTGCCCAGATTCAGAACAATCCAAAGGTCATCGAGGCCTATCTGGGGACAGGGGGAGGTGTTGCCGATGCTTAAAATCACGAATATGAACGTCTACTACGGCAATATCTATGCCATCAAGGATGTCAGCTTCGACGTGGGAGAGGGGGAGATTGTCACCCTCATCGGCGCAAACGGCGCGGGGAAGAGTACGATCCTCAAGACGATCTCCGGCCTCCTGCGGAGCAAGACCGGCTCCATCTCTTTCGCCGGGGAGGAGATCAGTCACACGGCGTCCCACACCATTGTCAAACGGGGACTGGCCCACGTGCCGGAGGGCCGCCGGGTCTTTCTCCAGATGAGTGTCAAGGAAAATCTGGAGATGGGCCACTATACCCAGCCGGGCGGCACAATGGACGAACGGATTGCCCAGGTATACGACAAGTTTCCACGGCTCAAAGAGCGGCGCCGTCAACTGGCGGGAACCTTGTCCGGCGGAGAGCAACAGATGCTGGCTATGGGCAGAGCCCTCATGTCCCGGCCGAAACTCCTCATGTTAGACGAACCCTCTATGGGGCTGGCGCCCCTCTTGGTAGAGCAAATTTTTGAGATCATCAAAGAGCTAAACGCCGCCGGGGTCACGATTTTATTGGTGGAACAAAACGCCAATATGGCCCTGGCTGTCGCCCATCGGGGCTACGTCCTGGAGACGGGGCGGATCGTCACTACCGACAACGCAGCGGCGCTTTTACAAGACGACGCGGTGCGAAAGGCGTATCTGGGCGGGTAGGGAAGATTACAAAAACCCTCGGAGCGAGACAACCGTCTCGCTTCGAGGGCTTGTTGTTTTGATACAGCCCCTGTCAGCAAAGCGATTGGCGCGCCAGCGCCCATAGGTTCCTTAAAAAAACAAGCCATTAGGCCGTTTTCCATGGAACTTTTTTCTCTCCCAGCCGTCAAAGTAAAAGACCGAGGATAAGTGATCGGTTGATTTTTGAACGGGTCTGTCCTATAATATATAGCGACATGGCGCAACGGGAAAGGAAATCAAACGCAATGGAAAAATGGATGAAGCCCATCAGTATATTACTTGCACTTCTGCTGATAGTAGGTCTTGGAGCGCCTGCTCTGGCCATTGAAGTCGGAGAGCAGCGGGTCGTTGTCGGGGCCGATCTGTCCTATGAGCAGAGAGCCCAGGTCTACGCCGATTTTGGTCTAGTGCGGGGCGTTGTACCTGAGATGACCGTCACCATTGCCGAGGAGCGGGCCTATCTGCAAGGGTTAGTCCCTGACAGCGTCATCGGCTCTCGGAGTATCAGTTCCATCTACATCATGACCACCCGGCCGGGCAGTGGACTGGATATTACGATCAATAATATCAACTGGCTCACCCGGGAGATCTACGTCAATGCCCTAGTCACCGCCGGGATCACCGATGCCCGTGTGATTATCACGGCCCCGGTGCCGGTCTCCGGGACGGCGGCCCTGACGGGGATATATAAGGCCTTTGAGGACATCACCGGTGAGCCCCTCCCGGAGGAGGCCAAACGGATCGCCGTGGAGGAGGCCGTCATCACCGGACAGATCGCCGACGCATTAGGCGACAGCGAGGACATCGCCGCGCTGATCAACCAATTGAAGCTCATCATGGACGAGATCCGCACCATGTCCGATGACGAGGTGCGAGACGAGATCCGCAACCTGGCAGATCAACTGGATATGACTTTGACAGCCGACCAGGTTGAACAGATTCTGCGCTTGGCCCGCAGTCTACAAAACCTGGACCTGGGCGCCCTGCAAGGCACCCTGGAGGCCATCGCCGGGAATATGGGCAGACTATCCGACCTCGCCCAATCCGCCGGCGGATTCATCGCAGGCGTGACCGACTTTTTCTCCAGCGTGGGGAGTTTCTTCGGTGCGATTGGGAATTTTTTCTCGAACTTGTTCGGATAAGAGAATATGGATATGAAAAGCCGAAGGAGCAATCCTTCGGCTTTTTTGTAATCAATTGAGAAACATTGCAAGAATATTACAAGTATAGAGAACATATTGACACGAGAAAGAAAATTAAGATAGTATTAAAGGCACATACGATAGAGAATGTATTTTTGACGCTTAAACAAATGAACGATATGTCTTGACATGAGAGTAGAATTGATATATCTTAATCTAATGGATATGCAAATATTACAAATAATTTATTATGGCGAAACCAGAACATAGACACCCGGCGAAATAATGACACAAAAAGGAGAATTTGAAATGAAAATGAAGCATGGTGTTATGAAGAAATGTCTGAGCCTGTTGGTAGCACTCTGTATGCTGCTGACGCTGGTGCCAATGGCGGCGCTGGCGGCCCCGGCGGCGCTGGTCGAATCCGGCACCATAGGCGACAGTGCACCCTGGGACGGCAGCGCACCGTGGCGGCTCTATGATGATGGGACGCTGACAGTTGGAGCGGGGACAATTAATCGAGTAGTCGACACACCTTGGCACAATCCATGGTTTGCACACAGTGCCGATATTACCGAGATTGTCTTTACGGGTCCGATTGCTGCCGGGTCGAATCTGCGAGCCCTTTTTGCCAACTTAACAAATCTGGTCACGATAAAGGGTCTAGAGCATTTCGGGGCCAGTGCTGTGACGACTACGTCTCATATATTCACGGGGACATATTCTCTACGTGAATTTACATTAGGGGAAGGGTTTAGACTTCATGCAGATGCTGGTCTGCCTGCGCCGCCTGCCAATGAGAACTTCACAGGTTTTTGGCAGAACGTAGGCGAAGGAACAGTAGACGACCCGCAAGGCGAACATGTGCTGACCTCTGCGCAGTTGTTAGCGCTATACAATGGAGTTGACGGTATATCTGATACCTGGGTGTGGGAGCGCCATCCAGTTGTCTCAGAAGGTGACATCCTGTTCCGAGAACTGCGAGGCGCTAGCGAATGGTTCTATCAGATTGGTGCCGATACCCGTGATCCGGTTGTATATCCGGCGGATCTTGGGCATTTCGGAACATCAGGTGCTGACGCGGTTACTTTTGATGAAGAGACCAGAACGTTCACCGTAAATGTAAGCTACTTTGCAGACCGGGTCGCTGTGGACATCGCAGGATTCCTCGGCGCGGAGCGTGAAGCGTTTACCCTTATGGCAGGTGTGTCAGGCGGTACGCTCGCTGATTTCACAGATGAAGTATGGGTATACGAGACGGTTGACGCCGGTTGGGGAACGGGTCATATGCCCGCATACTTAGTAGTAAATGCCCCCGCTGCTGGTACCGACCGCGTTCTTGATTTTCTTGTAAACGGCATCCCGTTTTCTGTTGAAATTATCAGAGAGAATCCGCCGGTGGTACTGACCCTGACGAGTGTAACAGTCAATGACGCCAACCTCACCCGAGAAGTAACAGTAGGTGGCACGGAGACTGGTGCGATTGAGTTGGACTACGACGAAGCCGATCTGCCAGACGGCGTGGAAGTAGAATTGGTAGGCAGTGAGATCGTGGTAACAGGTGAGCGCCCGGCCTTTGGGGAAGCGGCGATCAATACAACGTTTGAAGTGGAAGTGACCCGTGGGGAGGAGACAGTGATCCTGACGGTGCACGTGAACCTCACACCCCTGCCATCGCTGACGCTGACGCCTGACGAAGTGGAGATCAACGACGAGTATCTCACCAGAACGGTAACAGTAGGCGGCACGGCGGAGAATGAGATTACGCTGGACTACACTGCGCCAACGGGCGTGACAGTGGCAGTGGAAGGCAATGTGATCACGGTAACAGGTATTCGTCCGGCCCATACCGGAACGGCAATTGATACAGAGTTTGACGTGACGGTAACCCGTGGAGGCGTATCAGAGACTCTGACGGTAATCGTGGACTTGACACCGTTGCCGGCACCTGTGACAGGCGTCGTAGGCGACACTGATCCCTGGGAAGACAATGGTGCACCATGGACGCTGTATGCGGACGGTACGCTGGTGGTCGGTCCGGGTACAATCCATCGAGTAGCTGACACACCTTGGCAGAGTCCGTGGGTTGCACACAGTGCCGATATTACTGAAATTGTCTTTACTGGTCCAATTACTGCTGGATCGAATTTGCGCGCTTTGTTTGCCAACTTACCAAATCTGGTTACGATAGAGGGATTAGAGTATTTTGACACCAGCGCTGTGACGATGACGGGCCATATGTTCACGGGAGCAACTTCTCTGCGCGAACTTACATTAGAAGAAGCGTTTAGACTTCATGCAGACGCTGGCCTGCCTACGCCGCCCACGAATGCGTATTTTACAGGCTATTGGCAGAACGTAGGCGAAGGAACAGTAAACAGCCCGCAAGGCGAACACGTGCTGACCTCTGCACAGTTGTTAGCGCTATACAACGGAGTTGACGGTATATCTGACACCTGGGTATGGCAACGTGCGCCCCTTACGGTGACGTATCAATCCGGTCTCGGGACAGGTAATGACCATGTAGTAACTGTCCAGTACGGCGATACGCACACCGTTTTGGCGACAGCGCCGGCCGGGTTCACGGCGCCAGCCGGGTATCGCTTCAACGGCTGGACATTAGGGGATGCAGTTGCACCTGCCACCATCGAGATAACAGGCAATGTGGTCCTGGTGGCCCGGTGGGAACCGCTTCCCACCTATACGGTGACGTTTGCGCCGGGTGTAAATGGCACTCTGCCCACGGGTACGCCGAATACAATCACAGTACCTTACGGGACGGTGTTGACGGCGGCTCAAGTGCCGACACCGATACCGAATGCGGGATGGAACTTCACCGCATGGTCATCAAACCCTGTAGACCATGTGGTGACAGGAAATATCACCTTCACGGCACAGTATGCACCGGTCATGCGCACAGTGACGTTTGCGCCGGGTGCGAATGGCACACTGGCCGGCACACTAACAATTGAAGTAGCTCACGGGACGGAGTTGACAGCGGCCCAAGTACCGACAGTGACTGCGAACACAGGATGGGAGTTCACCGAATGGTCATCAAATCCTGTGGGCCATGCGGTAGTGGCAAATATCACGTTTACGGCCCAATATGCGCAGGTCATGCGCACAGTGACATATCAGTCCGGTGCCGGGGAAGGCGCAGACCATGTAGTGGATGTCCAGTATGGCACGACGCATACCATTTTGACGGCAGCGCCAGCAGGGTTTACGGCACCTGCCGGGTATCGCTTCAACGGCTGGATGCGAGGAACTGCAGTTGCAACCGGGACTGTTGAGGTAACAGAAAATGTGGTGCTGGTAGCCCAGTGGGAAGAAATCCCGACCCACACGGTGACATATCAATCTGGTGTCGGAGAAGGCGCAGACCATGTGGTGGAAGCGCTGTATGGCACGACGCATACCATTTTGACGGCAGCGCCAGCAGGGTTCACGGCACCTGCCGGGTATCGTTTCAACGGCTGGACGCGAGAGGGCGTAGCTGCAACCGGCACCATCACGATAACAGGTGATGTGGTACTGGTGGCGGTGTGGCAGTTGATTCCGACTTACCCCGTGACTTTCGCCGCAGGACTCGGAAGCGGCACAATGGCAAATCAAATCGCGACAGAGGGTGTACCATTCGTCCTACCTGCGAGCACGTTCATAGCCCCCGAGACACCTCCGGGCCGCATATTCGTCGGTTGGTTGGTATCAGGCGGTACAGAACAAGCCGGCCAGACCTTGGCGGCAAGCGCGACCATCAACGTGACCGGGCCTGTCACCCTGACTGCCCAGTGGTCTGCCGGTGAGGTTGTGACCCATACGGTGACCTTTGCGGCAAATGGTGGCGGTGGTACAATGGCAGATATGACGGCGGCTGTCGGTACACCGTTCACACTCCCACTCAATACCTTCACAGCCCCTGCGGATCGCGTATTCGCCGGTTGGCTGGTATCAGGTGGTGCAACACAAGCTGGGCAGACTCTGGCAGAAGGCGCGACGATCAACGTGACGGGCGCTGTCACCCTGACTGCCCAATGGGGAATAGAAGCTGACGTCCTGTTCCTCTGGAACTACGCAGTCGCAGCAGACAAGGACGAAGTGTTCTACGAGAACACAGTCATATTAGGCAGAACTCTGACAGAGCCAACTCTTGGGGAGCCAGAACGTGACGGATACACCTTCGAGGGCTGGTACTTAGAGCCTGCAAATGAGAGAGCCAAAGGCTTCACCACCCCGGTGACGGAAGCCCTCCTCTGTGACGACGAAGGCCATCTGCGTCTCTACGCCCGCTGGGAAGAAGAGCCGGGGTTTGACTTCCACGCATGGTTCATGCAAGGGATTGGTGCCAATCAGTTTAACCCGCGCGGCGAGATCACCAGAGGGGACGTAGCGGCCATACTGGTTCGCACTTTCGCAGAGGGTTCTAATTTAGCGGCACCGCCGGCAATGCCATTTACGGATGTCAACGCCGCCGACCACTGGGAAGCAGCCTACATTGCTTGGGCGTATTACCATGACTTCATCCGCGGGAATGTTGACGCGGCAGGCAACCGCATATTCAGACCGCGTGAGCATGTGACGAGAGAAGAACTTGTGGCCATGGTCGTGCGAGCGGCGGAACTATCTACCGCGGGTGCCGGCACAGTCGATTTCCCGGATGCCGGTGAGATCACCGAGTGGGCGCCGCCCTACGTATACGTTGCTGTCAGGGAAGGTTGGTTGCGCGGCGACGGCGCCGGAAGGCTCAGGCCGACTGATGATATTGAAAGAGCCGAGGCAGCAGCGGTGATTGCCCGTGCGCTGGGCCGTTACGGTTCGGTCAATACAGCCAGTCTGGAAGATGTTGTAACTGATATCCGCCTCTTCCAAGATGTTGTACCGGGTGATTGGTTCTTCCACCTAGTTATCGAAGTTTCTCACAGCCACTACTTTGTGACAGAGAATGTGGGAACGGAAGCGGCACCGAGATACATGGAGCGGTGGGTCGAAATCACTTGGCCTATCAGGGTACCATAATTGTGTAAAACAGTGAACGCTGCAAAGCGCTAGTCTCATATAAAAACCACCGGGGCGACCATATGGTCTGCCCCGGTGGTTTTTATATGATTCAAAAACAAAACCTCTGCAACCATCGGTTGCAGAGGTTTCACATGGTACGCCCGGCGCGATTCGAACGCACGACCTTCAGAGTCGGAGTCTGACACTCTATCCTACTGAGCTACGGGCGCATATGGAGCCACGCAGATTAGTATAGCAAAGGTCGCAGGATTTGTAAAGGGTCTGGCACAACTTTATTGCCATCTACCGCACAATATGATAAAATGACCACGGTTGGCATTTATTAAATCAGGGAAAGAAGGGCATGGACAGATGGAACATATGCGGGAAGTGGGATTTCGCACCAAGGTATTTGGTGGATTCAATCGCAATGATGTATTAGAACATATGAAAGGCGTCTATTACGAATTATGGCTGTGCCGCGAGGAAAATGAGGCCCTGCGGGAGCGGTGTGAGGCCCTGGAGACCCAACTGCAAGCCGCCGGCCACATGTCAGAGCCGCAAGAAGAGGCAGACGTCCCGGAATCCGCCGCAACAGAGCCGACACCGACACCACAGGCGGAGTTGGAGGCGATGACAAAAGCGCAAGAACCTCTGGAGGGATCCGACTCATCGGGGCCGATGCCGCATGGGGCGTTCGATACACTGGAATCCGTGCTGGAACAGGCGGCAGAACCCCAGCCGGAGCCGGATGTAGGAGAGTTGGATCGACAGGCAGAACCAGATGCAACAGAACCGGCGCCTGATACAGAAGAGGCGGAACCACAGGCGGGGAATGACGCGCCGGAACCGGAATCAGAGCCGGAGAAAGAACAGAAACCCGCAACAGAGCCGACGCTTCACTCAAAACCCAGTGCGCCAAAGATTCAAACGAGGCCTGTAGAGGCCCGTCATCAGCGGCCCGCGCGAGTTAAGGTGCGCAAGAAGCGGTTTTAATGGCACGTTTGTCAAGAGATGAAATGATATTTCTCCTGAAAAAGCCCAAAGCCTACTTTCAAGAGGATGGAGGAATGAACTTATGCAGGAGAATAATCCTCGTTATAAGTATTTCAAATGTTCTGGTTGTCACCAAAACATCCGTGTGACGAACATCCGTGTGGCGGATGAAAATAAACTGATAAAGGTAACTTGCCCAAAATGCGGCAGGGCATCTTATGAAACATACTCGTCTTCGCAACAATCATCGCAGGAAAATCCGCCTAAAAAGAAAAGGCCTTGGGTTTGGATCATCGTCGCTATAATCGCGCTTTTTTTGGTATATGAGCATACTGACATCTTCGGTGGTGCACGAGATGATGTGCCACAGTATCAAGAGGTTCCCGCTGATGTGCCGCAGTATCAAGATACTCCTGTACTTACGCCTGAGCAGATATTTGAAGAAAACGCGGATTCGGCATTTATGATAAGAGAATATACCGGCGACGGCAGGGTTCTGCTCGGCAGTGGTTTTTTTGTTTGCTCAACAGGGGTTGCCGTGACGAACCATCATGTAATAGTGGGACTGATAAACCCTGTCGCGCTCATGCACGATGGCAGAGAATTTGAAATCATTGGGTATTATTCATACGATATTGGAAACGATTATGCCATCATTCAGGTCGATGGCGAGGGTGCTGTGTTCCAATATGTATCATTTGGTGTCCCGGACGATGTGCGGATTGAGGATGAAATCACGGTTATCAGCAGTCCGGCCGGTGTGCTGAATACACTTCTTTACGGGCAGCTTTTGGGACGACCGCAGCGCGTTGATTTCGGCTGTGCAACATCCGGTATAATTTATACCGTGTTTGACCCCTTGCAACATAGCGCAAATACTACGGGCGGCAGCAGTGGGGGGGCCGTGTTTAACGACAGTGGCGAGGTGGTAGGCGTGCATGCTGCCGGTGATCGAGCAGTTCCGGGTGTAGGGTTTGCGGTGCCGGCTTCGCGCGTCACTTTTGAGGGCGTTACGAGAGGTGAGTTTCGGCCATTGCCGCTTCGACTACCTACCGCACAGGCTGCCTTTTTCTACCATGCCTTCCCGGACGTGCCAACTTTTGGTAGTGTAGTCGATGCCGCAAGATTCTTGATTGGAATGCCGATTTTTGAAGCATTCCCGTTGATAAATGGTGGCAGGTATATGGGACATATTCATTCATATGACTACCTTTTCGCATATGAGCTTCCCTGTGAGCTGGTCGACAGTGGCTTGAACGCTTACAGTGAAGTCTTGCTTAAAAATGGTTTTATATTTCAAGGTGAAGTATTGTATTTTTACTATGGCGCTCTGCATAGTGACGGTAAATTTTTTAAATTTGTAGACGACGGTTTGAGTGAGGGTTATTCTGTTGAAGACCTAGATGAGTCATTTGATTTTGGGGCATTTCTTAGATCAATGGCGTACTTTTATAACGCAGATGAGGATGTGAGCCTGGTATTGAATTACGACCACTTCGATGATGATGGTGCTGACGTGGTCAAGGTAATGCTTGGCAGAGGCAATGTTTACGAAGATTATGAAGGCGTGGAAAATTTTATATACCCAGAAGATTTTGAAGATTTTTTAGGCGATGTATACATTGGCGGTTCTGTTAGGGAGGATGGGCTGAACGCGATTGCAATAACAGATGAATACCTTGACGGTGTCATGGGCATTGATGAAGCAATCGAAAGAATTAGACGATTGGAACGGGATGACTGGTCTTTGCTGGGTGATGTGGGACCGTTATATCATCTCATTTGGCAAATAAGTATGTCAATGGAATTTCCGTCTTGGTCGGACTCGCTATGTATCATAAGTAGCAGAAATATGCTTGCGAGAGTATTAGATGTGCCGGAACGGTAATAGAGGTATTTGATAATAATAGTTGATTTGCTTTACTGTATAACCCCTGATCAGATTTAAGGATGTACGATTAGAATTTCTAATCCGCTGTGCTTGGCGTAGTTGATGGTCTGCATAGAGCCGCCGATGGAGCCGTCGTAGACGGCGATGAGTATTACGGCGTGATCCACCATGTAGTAGTTCCGCTGTTTCATACAGCTCGGATCATAGGTCGACTGGAGGACGGTCTCATAGTCACACTGGCTCACCAGATGGAAATACCGGTTTCGATCCTGCGCGGGCCAGTATTTGGCCTGTTCTTCACAGGGGATAGCCGCTTCTAAGGTCACGTCTTCATGTTCTTCTCGAAGTTTGAGCACGGCCTCGCAGAAGAAGAAATCCGCGCCGCGGGCCATGCCGCAGATAAAATGAGTGATTCCGGCTTGATAGACGGCCTCCACCAAGTCGAATAGGCGAGTTTTGAGGGCCTCTGCACCGGGGTGGGACTCATCCTTCCCCCAGGGCAGCTTCTCTGGCCGGTGTCCGGTAAAACAGCAACTTTTATGACGAGTAGGTGTCATTTCACTACGCTCCAAGTTCTTTTGTGTTTCCCTGCCGTAGGCGGGGGAACACTGTAGAGTAATAGTGTATGTGATTTGGCCTAAAATGTCAAAACAAAAGACCGACAGCACGAGGACTACTGTGTGTCGGTCTTTCGCTTTTTGCGTTGTGTTATCTATCGGGTCAGGTTGCCGGGGACTGTGCCGCCGATTGGCCGGTTTACCCCGTCTACGTTATCTGCCACAGTTCGCCCGGGACGGTTGCCGTACATGGGACGGTCTGCGTTGATGCCGTTACCGATGAGACCATCGGTGTCCGTCACTCTGCCGTCGCCTCTGTAATGACGGGCTATGCCGTCCAAGTTCCGATTTACACCGTCATGGTGGCGGGTGGTGGTGTCGTGTCTGTGGGTGTGCGGGGCGCGGGCCACCCTGTTTTCTGTCGCAGGGGGTCTTGGCGTAACGTGCTCCACTCTCCGATAGCCGTGACAGCCGGTGATCATGCTTAAAAGCATCAGGCCGATCAAGGCGAAGCTAACTCCTTTTTTCATCTGTTATCCTCCCATTTGTGCCGTTGGCACAGTAGTAGTATGATCTGATTTGGTTGTTTCATGCCGCCGGATTGACGGTAAAAATTTCATGTTTTATACTAGATTAACTTCAAAAGCGAGATGCTTTTGAAGCGCAGGCGTTCGCCTGCTCGGCGCATAGCGCTAGTTAAATGACTATATTAAGACAGACCTGGAGCCGGGGTGTGCACCATATCTTTCAAGGCTTTATAGAGCATTTCAGCACCCTCAGCCCGGCTCAAATTCCGATTGGGCTGGAGGTAGTCACCGAGATTCCCCGCGAGCACCTGGCGCTCGGCGAGATGCCGCACGGCGTTTTTACCCCAGGCGGGAATTTCTGTGATATCTAAAAACAGGCCGGTCAAGTCGTCGTCGTGGCCGTCTGTGCCGAGGGCTCTGCTGATCATGCTGATGGCCTCAATCCGGGTGACGGGCGTATTGGGGGAAAAATAGCTGGTGACAGCGGGATTGGCGGCGGGCGCGCCCTCAATGACCCCTGCGATAGTGGCGGCGTCAAGGAAACCAATCATCCACTGGGGGATATCTGAATCCACGTAGATGGTGGAGACGGACGTGGTGGGTTCAATATCCAGGACGGCGCAGAGCCAGATCAGGAAATCACCCCGGGTGATGCCGCGATCCGGGTGGAAGAAGAAGTGGTTGTCCGCCTGCATCCCCACCAATTTGCCCAGATAGGCAAGCCGTCCGGCGGAGAAGGCCGCCCAGTGGTTTTGCATATCTTTGTACTGTAAGAAGGGCAGAGTAGTGGCCGCGTCGACAGTGATGGTCACTGTGGCCGGATGGCTGACGATACCGTCTACGGATACGGTATAGACGAAGGTCTCCGTCCCGGCGGAGGTGGCGTGATAGGTGAAGTGACCGGGTTCTGTATGGGGTGTCAAGGTGCCGTGTTGGAGGTTGCCATCCCCCATCAGGTGGAAGACATAGGTGTGCTCCGCCACGGGATTTCGTACACCCAAGATGATTTGGATGTGCTCACCCACTTGGGCGGCATAAGTGCAATCCTCCGGATGGACGCCGCTCTCAATATGGGCGTCCGCTCTGGTGTCATTGCCCATGGACACACCAAAAGCAGTGGAAACAGGCAAGAGCAGTGCCAAAGCGAATAGAAAAGATAGTATTCTCTTACTCATGGAAATTCTCCTAAAACAGTTTGACTTACCGAACATATTGGTTTAATTAACAATACTATCTTTACCTGGGAATCGGGATATGATTCCGTTAAATTGTGGAAAAATACAGCCCCGGACTGATGGGGATTAGTCCGGGACTTGGGATAGGCCGTCGGCGTATTGACAATTCTGTCGGGGCGGAGTAGAATACATTGTGATATGCGCCTGTAGCTCAGCAGGATAGAGCGACCGCCTCCTAAGCGGTAGGTCGGGGATTCGAATTCCTCCAGGCGTGCCATTGTGCAACAGCCGTGAAACCATTGGTTTCACGGCTGTTGTGCAATGGCACGATTCCGTATTTCCTACGCTTCTTTTTTCGCCCTTTTTAACACATGAAACCCATACACGGGAAGTTCATGTGTGCCCTGTTCCAAGGTGTTTCCCGTTGCGATGTCAAGCATACGCTCCGGTAAGTGAATAGATTGCGCACTTTCTGTAAAGTTCATCACAAAGATATATGCAACGCCGTCTTTTTCCCGCACTGCCACAGAGACACCTGCCTCGGCCTCTACGCCGCGGGATTCTTCTCGGTAGACGAAACTGTAGAAGGCGTTTAAGAAATCCGGCCCTGTTCTGGCGGCGATGAAATAGGAGCGGCCTCTGCCAAAGGCGTGTTCCGTTACAGCCGGGGTCTCTTGATAGAAATCGGCCTGATATGTGCCCAAGGGCATAGCACCCGCAGTTTGGATAATCTCACAGTAATCCATGGCCGCAAACTCTGAGCCGAAGGCGGCGATGGAATTTCTGTCTTTTGGATAGAGGGTGTCAGTTTCCAACACGTTTACTCCAAAAAGTTCCGATAAAGGAACGGGCCAGCCGCCCTGATAGACCAAGTCGTTCTCGTCCACTTTTCCCGTCAGATAGGTGGATACCAGGTGTCCACCATGCGCCACATAGCTACGGAGTTTCTCTATGACGGCGGCTTCCATCATATACAGCATGGGAGCGATGACCAACTGGTACCTGTCAAGGGGCTTGTCTTTCGTGATTACATCCACGGCAATGTTGTTATCCCAGAAATATTTGTAGTGCATATGGAGGGTCTCTGCGTACTGTTTGTCGGCTCTCACATACGCTTGGGCGTCGTCCAGGGCCCATTTGTTCTCCGTATCGTATAAGAGAGCCACCTTTGCCCGTGTGTTTGCGCCTTTGATCTCTTTTATATTCTCTAAGATACGCCCCAGTTCTGAGACCTCTTGAAACACGCGGTTTTCCCGGCTCTGATCATGATCGACCACCGCGCCGTGAAACTTTTCCGACGACCCGCGAGATTTGCGCCACTGGAAATACAATACGCTGTCCGATCCGTGGGCAAGGGTTGCAATAGAGGAGAGAAGGTGCATCCCCGGCCGCTTCGCCTTGTTGACGGGGTGCCAATTGACCAGGCTGGGAGTAGATTCCATGATCAAAAATGGTTTATCTTTCAGTGCGCGAAAGTAATCGTTTAAAAAAGCCAGCTTTGAGGCCAAGTGGGCCGTGGTCTCATAGTCGTTGTGCCAGTTGGGGTAGGCATCCCAGCTGACGATGTCCACAACCTCTGCAAATTTTGCATAGTCCAACCCGGCAAAGGGGTGGGGTTCCATTACCTCACCCATAAAATTAGTAGTGATCTCCACATCCGGGGTGAGTTCTCGGAAGGGCCTACACTCCTCTAAATAGAAGTCTATGGTCTGATCTGTGACGAATCGACGCCAGTCCAGGTTAAGCCCGTGGACACCGGTTTCTCCAATGGAGGAAGGGGATTCGATCTGATTCCAATCGGTGAGGGTGTGGCTCCAGAAGTCGGCCCACCAAGCCCGATTCAGACGCTCCAGGGTCTGATATTTGGACTTCAGCCAAGTGCGGAAGTTCTCTTGGCAGAGATTACAATGGCAGTCGCCCCCGTATTCGTTGGAGATGTGCCACATCAGAAGCGCCTTGTGATCCCCATAGCGCTCCGCCAGCTTCCGGTTGATGATCTGCACTTTCTCTCGGTAGATGGGGGAGGAAAAGCAGTGGTTATGCCGGGCGCCGTGGAGTTGTTTTTCCCGCCGCTCATTGACCCGCAGCACCTCGGGGTATTTTGCACTCATCCAAGCCGGGCGGGCGCCGCTGGGGGTCGCCAAGATCACATTGCCACCTATGGCCTCGATTCGGTTGATTACCGTGTCGAGCCATGCAAAATCAAAGACCCCCTCTTGGGGCTCCAGTTTTGCCCAGGCGAAGATGCCCAGGCTGAAGGTGTTGGTGTTTGCGTCTCTCATCAGGGCGATGTCTTCCGTTAGGATATCCGGGCAGTGTAGCCACTGGTCCGGGTTGTAGTCGCCGCCGTGTAGCAGCCGCCGCTCTTGTGTGTATTTACTCATATTGAGAGAGCCTCCTCATCAAAATATTACTACAATAGCCTTTAACAGGCCTCTTGCGCGATCTGTCCGCCATGACAGATTTCGCAAGAGGCCTGTTTGGGGGTATAGAACTATTTATTCTTTCACGGCGCCTGCGCCGAGAGATGTGACCAAGGTCTTTTGGGTGAGAATGAAAAAGATGATAAACGGAATGGCGATGAGGATGGCACCTGCCGCAAAGAGTGTGAAGTCATTCCTGCGCTCGGTGATAAAGTTAAATAGCCCAATGGCCAAGGTGATGTTATCCGGGCTGCGCAAAATGAGGCGTGGTAGGATAAAATCCATCCAGGGCATGGTAAAGCTGGTCAGGAGCACAAAGACAATCATGGGCTTGGCCGTCGGCATCACAATTGTGAGAAAGGTGCGAAAATGACTTGCCCCGTCGACCCGGGCTGCCTCATCTAAACTGCGGGGGATCGTGTCCAAGTAGGATTTCAGCAGCCAGATATTAAAGGGCGCATTCCCTGCCAGATAGACCAGGGTCAGACCCCACAGGTTATCCCACAGTCCAAAGCGGAGCAGGATGACGAAAATCGCAATCATCCCAATCACAGAGGGGAATACCTGGAGCACTAAAATGGCCAGCATAAAACTTTTCTTAAGGGCAAAGCGGAAGCGGGACAAGGTATAGGCCCCCAGAGCAGAGATGATCAATGTCCCCATAGACGTGACAACGGCTACCTGGAACGTGTTGCGGAACCAGATGGGGTAATTGGTGTCCGTAAACAGTTGGACAAAGTGATCCAGGGTCGCCCCGTTGGTGAAGGGAATAATGGGCAAGGTTGCAATCCCCCGGCCCGGCGTAAAGGCGGCGGTCACCACATATACCAAGGGATAGAGGACAATGAGTGAGAGCAGGGTCAGAAATATGATAACGAGAACCCCGCCTATTTTTGATCTGCCGATACTGTTTTTGTGTTCCATTACAATTCACCCTCCTTAAATGACTTCGTCCGCATAAAGTTGAAGATGGCAAAGGGTGCCAATGCAACGAATACCGTCGTCGCTAAAACAGCGGCATAATGATAGTGCTGGAAGTTAATGGTCAAGTTGAAAATCCAGCTAATCAAAATGTCCGTCCCGCCGGCGCCTGTTGCAACGGTGTCCGGCATGGCGGGATTGCCGCCTGAGAGGAAGAAGATCACACCGAAGTTGTTTATGTTATGGGTGAAAGACATAATGATGAGCGGGAGTGTCTGATAGAGTACCAAAGGCAAGGTAATACGTCTTGTCATTTGCATTTGAGAAGCGCCGTCAATTCTTGCGGCCTCCAGTACATCTTTGCTAATCGCCGTCATGGCACCAGTTGTCAGGAGCATAAAATAGGGAAATCCCGCCCACAGATTGATGGCCACCACCATAAAACGGGCAAGCCAGAGATCTGTCAGCCACGGGATGCCCTGGGTGATAAGTCCCAATTCAATCAGCGTTCGGTTGACGACACCGAAGGCACCGTTGAGCATATTTTGCCACACCAGGAAAGAGACGATAGCGGGAATGGCATAGGGCAAGATTAAGATAGGCCGGAATATCTTCCCAATTTTAAAGTTTGCATTTTTCAAAATAACCGCCAGAATAAAGCCGCCCGCATAGCAGGTCAAGGTGGCCAGACTCGCCCAAGCCAAGGTCCAGAGAACCACACGGCCAAGGGCACCCGTCCATGCGGCATCGCCGCCAAAGATGGCACGGAAGTTGTCAAACCCGACCCAATCTACCGTGTTGCCGGGGGGGATGTTGTGAGGCATGGAATAGTTTGTAAAGGCGACGCTTGCGGAAAATATCAAGGGAACCAGAATAAAAAACAAAATGAGCACAGTGGCAGGCAAAAGAGAAATAACGGGAAACGCCCCTGTCCCCATCTGCTCCAATACCCCTCTTTTGGCGGGCATGAGGCCCGTGGTCTCGTATTGTCTGTGGAGCTTGAGAGCACTCTTTACCGAGAGAACATAGGCCCCAATAAACAGGCCCAAAAAGGCCAAAGTTAAGACCCCGTCCATGAGCATGAACATGGAGTTGTCGCGCTCTAGTATGTGCAAATCCGGTTGGGGGAATCCCAAGGTGACGATGCCGATCAAATTATTGACGATGGTGGGCAAAAACAGAAGAAATATAACTTGACAGAGGGCGTACATCGCCCCCCTTATGTATTGCTTAAATATAACAATGTGTCCAAGGCCCATAAACAACAGTGAAAAGAGCAAAGTTACCCTTCTGCTCCCCCGAAAGGGGGCAGAAGGGTAACCGTTGGGGCCCAGGGATTTTACATCTTTAGTTGCTGTTTTCATAAAAACACACTCTCCCTTGGCCGAACATATTCAATTAACCACCAACAATTGCTGTGTTGGCTGTGTCCATGGTCTCTTGGATGTCTGCACCATCCCATACGGCGGAGAATGCGTCACCCATAACATCCCAGAATCTACCCATGGCAGGGATTGAGGGCATGGGATAGGAGAAAGCAAGTTGCTCTAAGATACCGTTGGCCCACTCGCCGAATTCGCCGCCCAGTTCCATGGCGATGGTGGGAAGTGCGCCGGTGATCTCGTAGCGAAGAGCCTGCATTTCTGGGCTGATAACAAAGCGGCCAAAGAGTTCAGCGGCTTCTTTGTTCAAGCTGTAGTTGGAGAGGTACATGGTTCTCGTGCCGCTAAAGCTCATTGCGGGGGTGTTGTTGCCGGGCAGACTGGGCAGTGTGGTCACGCCGAAGTCTAAGCCTTCGTCCCTAAAACGCATGATATTCCAGGGGCCGGTGATGTGCATGGCCGCTTGACCTGCTACGAAGATGTCATCCACGGTGCCGTCGTCCAGATCGCCTGCGGCGACGGGCAGAATCTCACGTAGACTTTGGAAGAACTCCAGGCCCGCAATGGACTCTGGGCTGTTGAGACGGCTGTCAGTGGCATCGGTGCCGTCCGGGCCGAAGAGCATGTTGTTTTCACTGGATGTGAAGAGGATGGAATAGTAGGAGTTGCCGGTGGCCATGACGAAACCGTATTGACCGGGATTTTCTGCATTGAAGTCACGTGCAAACTCGACAACGCCTTCCCAGGTGGTTGGCGGGGTATCGACCAATGCGCGGTTATAGAACAGGCCATAGGTCTCAGCGGAGATGGGGAAACCATATACTTGATCGTTAAAGGTGACAGCCATGAGGGAGCCGGCCAAAATGTTGCTCAGATACGAGGCGTCAAGGGGCGCAACGTGTTGTCCGTAGACCAAGTCACCCATTCTATCGTGGCCCGCCACGAAGAGGTCGGGACCAACGCCGCCGGGGCCGTCCAGTGCGATCTGTGTCGCAGCGTCGCCGAGTTCTACGTTGACGAACTCAACCGTGATGTGGGGATGAATTGCGTTGAATGCGGCGCCGGCCTGTCTGATGAACTCATCGGGGCCGTCTAAGCTTTCCCAAACGACCAGGGTAATCTCTTCGGCGTCGGGATCAACCTCTACGGGTGCAGGAGCAGGTGTTGCGGTGTCGGTGGGATCCGGCGCGGGTGGTGCCGGTGCCGGCGTGTCATTGGTGCAGGCTGCAAAGCCGGCAATCAGTGCAAGAACCAAAACGAGTGCAAGAATCTTTTTCATTTTTGTGCCTCCATACTTATAATGTGTTTCTATTCGTATAATATTGTCAACATTTTAACACAAATAGGTTTAATTACTATAGCATGTGCCGATTATATTGTCAATTGCAAAAGGGGTGTAATTTGCAGGGTTGGCGCATGAAAACGTTTTCATGATTCTGGAGCGATTCATGGGTCCGCCGTGCCTATAATGGACCAGCCCCTGCTTTGCTTCTCAACTCAACCGAGACTGAAACGCATTGTACCCAAAGGTCTTGACGATCCGACACTGTCCGCCCGCCTCCTCAATGGCGATGGCCGGGAGGGGCATTCCGTTGAAGGTATTGTTTTTGACCATGGTGTAGATGGCCATGTCCTCAAATGCCAGCCGATCCCCGATTTGGAGCGACTTTTTGAACGAGTAGTCGCCGATGATATCCCCTGCCAGACAGGTCATGCCCGCCAGACGATAGGTGTGGGGATATTCTCCCGGATTGCCGCTGTCTTGGAGGGGCGGGCGATAGGGCATCTCCAGCACGTCTGGCATATGACAGGCGGCGGAGGCGTCTAAGATGGCGATTTGCATCCCGTTTTCCACAATGTCCAGCACAGAGGTCACCAGCACCCCGGCGTCTAAGGCGATGGCCTCCCCCGGTTCCAGATAGACCTGGACGCCATAGGCGTCCTGCACCCGGCGGATGCAGGATTCCAACGCCGGGATATCATAGCCGGGGCGGGTGATGTGGTGGCCGCCGCCGAAGTTGAGCCACTGCATCTGGGAGAGCCACGGGCCGAATCCGCCTTCCAGGGCCGCCACGGTCTCCACCAGAGGGGCGGCGTCCTGCTGACAGAGGGTGTGGAAGTGGAATCCGTCAATTAAGGGCAGACAGTCCGGGTCAAACTGACCCCGTGTCACCCCCAGGCGGGAGCCGGGGGCGCAGGGGTCATAGATGGCAGGCCCCGTCTGGGTGGAGTGCTGGGGGTTGATCCGCAGCCCCACGCTGATCCCCGTCGCTTTCGCCGCCGGGCCGTATTGGCGCAGTTGGTGCATGGAGTTGAAGATGATCTTATCGGCGTAGTCGAAAATTTCCGGGAAATCATCGGGCCGAAAGGCGGCGGAGAACACATGGCTCTCGCCGGGGAAGTGTTCTCGGCTGAGCCGTGCCTCATACAGGCCGCTGGAGGCGGCGCCGGAGAGATATTGGCCGATCAACGGATACAGGGCGTAGAGGGAGAAGGCCTTTTGGGCCAGCAGAATCTCACAGCCTGTCCGATCCATAATGCCCCGCAGGATGCGGCAATTCTCTTCAATTTTCGCCTCGTTGATGACGTAGCAGGGGGTGGGTAGGGTTCGGCGTGTCATATTAGTCCACCAGTTTCGGGTTTTCGTCAATCTGCCAGGGGAGGCCCCATTTGTTGAGGGCGTCCATGAAGGGATCCGGGTCGAATTCCTCTACGTTGAATACGCCGGGACGTCGCCAAAGGCCCTGCATCACCAGCATGGTGCCGATCATAGCGGGGACGCCGGTGGTGTAGGAGACGGCCTGACTGCCCACCTCCCGATAGCATTCCTCGTGGTCGCAGACGTTGTAGATATAGAGAGATTTCGCCTCGCCGTCTTTGATCCCCTGGAAGATACAGCCGATATTCGTCTTGCCCTTCGTCCGGGGGCCAAGAGAGGCGGGGTCGGGGAGAACGGCCTTGAGAAATTGGAGCGGGATAATCTCCTTGCCCTCGAATTGGATGGGCTCAATACTGGTCATGCCCACATTTTCCAGGCATTGGAGATGCCGCAGATAGCTCTCGCCGAAGGTCATAAAGAACCGAATCCGCTTGAGGCCGGGGATATTCTGGGCCAGGCTCTCCAGCTCCTCGTGGTAGAGGAGATACATATCTTTTTCCCCCACCTGATCGAAGTTGTAGACCCGCTTGATCTCCATGGGTTCCGTCTCGATCCATTGGCCGTTTTCCCAGTACCGGCCTCGGGCGGAGACCTCCCGGATATTGATCTCCGGGTTGAAATTCGTAGCAAAGGGATAGCCGTGGTCACCGCCGTTACAGTCCAGGATGTCGATATAATGGATTTCGTCAAAATAATGCTTCAGCGCATAGGCGGAGAAGACCCCCGTGACGCCGGGATCAAACCCGGAACCCAAGAGCGCCGTAATCCCGGCCTGCTCGTAGCGGTCTCTGTAGGCCCACTGCCAACTGTATTCAAATTTTGCCGTATCCTCCGGCTCATAGTTGGCCGTGTCCACGTAGTGGACTTTCGTGGCCAGACAGGCGTCCATAATGGGGAGATCGTGATACGGCAACGCCAGATTGAGCACCACGTCAGGCCGCTCCTGTTCGATTAAGGCGATGAGGGCCGGGACGTCGGTTGCGTCCACTTGTGCCGTGGTGATTTTTGCCGAGGTCTTGCCCTCCACCTGGGCTTTTAGGGCATCGCACTTGTCTCTGTTGCGGCTGGCGATGCAGATTTCGCTGAACACGTCGCTATTTTGCGCACACTTGTGGACGGCTACTCCCGCCACACCGCCTGCGCCGATGATTAGAACTTTTCCCATGATCGTACCTCCTGAAACTATGTTTTTGTGCTTTCCCCGCCGCAGGCGGGGGAAACACGCTGAATTTCACGTGTTATCTTGTAGGGGCGGCAATCAACATCTCCCGCACCATTTTACAGGCCACGGCGGTGGATGCGCCGGATTGATCCAGATTGGGGGCCAGCTCCGTGAGATCACAGGCCACCACGTTTGCCTGTTGGCAGACGGCCAGAGTTGCGTCTAACAACTCCTTGAAACTGACGCCCCCCGCCTCCGGGGTGCCGGTGCCGGGGAAATAGGCCGGGTCTAAGACATCCAGATCAATGGTCAGATAGACGGGCTTGTCCCCTAGATGATCCAGCACTTGCCCCAGACCCGTAAAATCAAACAGTTGGGTCTGCACGTGATCCCGACCCCAGGCAAATTCGCCCTGATCCCCGGAGCGGATGCCGAACTGGAAGATGCGGCCATCCCCTAAGATATTCCAACAGCGGCGGATCACCGAGGCGTGGCTGAGGGATACGCCCAGGTATTCATCCCGCAGATCGGCGTGGGCGTCGAAGTGGATCATGTGGAGATCGGGATATCGTTCCGCTACCGCCCGGACAGCGCCCAGGGTGACCAGATGCTCGCCGCCTAAGAGAAAGGGCCGCTTGCCGTCTTGCAAGATCATCGCCGCTCGCTCTTGGATGGCTTCCAGCGCATGTTCCGGTGCGCCGAAAGGGAGTTCCAAATCCCCGCTGTCGAAGATTTGATACGCCGTCAGGTCTTTCTGCTGATAGGGGCTGTAGGTCTCCAGGCCGTAGGATTCGGATCGGACGGCACGGCTGCCGAATCGGGCGCCGGGGCGGAAACTGGTGGTGGAGTCAAAGGGTGCGCCGAAGAGGACGGTAGTCGCATCGGCGTAGGCCCCATCACAGCCCAGAAAGGTCTCTATGTTTTTATTCAACATCTCGCAACAACTCCTCCACATAGGCCGGGAGCAGGAACGCCCCCACGTGTAATCGGGTGGTGTAGTAGCCGGTTTTCAGCCCCAGCATGTTCCAAGCCACGTCATTGAGATCGCGTGTCGGATGATATTTCTTCGACGCAAACCCAAAGAGCCAGTGGCCCGACGGATAGGTGGGGATGTGGGCCTGATAGACCCGGCTGATAGGGAAGCTCTCTACAATCCGCTTGTGGGCTCTCTGCATGGCGTCGGCGTCCTGTTCATAAAACGGGCTCTCGTGTTGGTTGACCATGATGCCGTCTTCTTTCAGGGCCTTGAAGCAGCTGCCATAGAACTCCCGCGTAAAGAGTCCCTCACCGGGGCCGAAGGGATCCGTGGAATCCACGATAATGAGATCATACTGATTCTCACGCGTCCGCACATGGCGTAGCCCGTCGGCGAAGTGGATCTTGACCCGTGGGTCGTCTAATCGGCAGGCGGTCTTGGGCAGGTACTCCCGGGAGACCTCAATGACCAGGGGGTCGATCTCCACCAGATCAATGTGCTCCACGGTGCTATAGCGGGTCAATTCTCGGATGACACCGCCGTCCCCCGCTCCAATGACCAGGATGTTTTTTGGATCGGGGTGGACAGCCATAGGGACATGGGTGATCATCTCGTGGTAGATGAACTCGTCCCGCTCCGTGAGCATCATGTAGCCGTCTAGGCTTAAAAATCTGCCGAATTCTTTGGACTCGAACACGTCAATGCGCTGGTATTCGCTCTGGGCGCTGTAGAGCTGGCGGTCTACCCGGATGGAGAATTTGACGTGCTTCGTATGGGCCTCGGAGAACCAGAATTCCATGATGGGGCTCCTTTCGTTGTTGTGGGGGGATTGTGATTGTAATAAAGGCTCCTTTTCCAACTGACGTCCCAAGAGCGGAGCGATTGGATTGGCGGAAGGGGTGCCTCTGGTGCAAAGGAGCTGTCGGCGAAGCCGACTGAGGATTGCCCTAGGCCTGCGGCGCAGGGAAGCTCCCTCCGGCACTTCGTGCCACCTCTCTCGAAACGAGAGAGGCTTTTGGGCGGTAGGCCCCTTGCCATTTGGGCTCCTCGTTTTGAGGGGGCTGTCAGGCGTAGCCTGACTGGGGGAGAGGCAGAGGATTGTTTTTCTACTGCCGCCTGGGATTGTCTGAACGACCTAGGAGATAATCGGTGCTGACATCAAAAAAATCAGCAAGTTTAATCAATGTTTCATTATTTGGGTTGCGTTCTGCCTCATAGCGCTGATAGCTTCTTTCAGTTATCCCCAATATCTCTGCCATTTGGCGCTGTGTCATTTTTCTTGCCTTGCGCAACGCTTTCACTCTATCTGAAAAAAGGACATAGTAACCACCTTAAATGCAGTCGTGTATAATGCGATCAGAAACACGACACATGTTGTCATGTGCACATGCGTAAATAATACCAAATCACACCTAGAAAAGTCAAGGAGGAAAAACATGCGGGAGTGGCCAAGCGCGTTAATTAAGGCTAATCAAGAAACAGGCAAGCGATTTTATTCAACGCTTGCCTGTTTTAGTTTACAAATTTCACAAATTGCGTAACGCTTACTTGCCCTCCCACAAAAGCGCATCGACATGCGCCCCAGCCAACTGATACACACCATCAAAATCCACATGGGGATTATAAAGCCTCTCCAACTCGTCGTGGATGGCCTTGGCCTCCGCCAGGGTGCTGACAGATTCGTCAATGAGAATCCCGAAAATCTTCTTTAGGAACCGGAGTTTCGCCTTATAGCCCCGGAGCCGTTCGCCGTCTGCCATGGCGTCAAGCCGGATATGGCGATAGGCGGGACCGTCGTATTGGGCTAGGTAGTCCGACGAGATAAACGCCAGGGACAGATCGGGGATGAAGAGGTGCTCCACCCGATCTGGATTGAGAGGGGAGGGGCAGAGGATACAATCCAAGCCCGCGACCACGGCGGCCTCTGATAGATCAGTTATCATGTGGTGGGCGAGGCCCAAGGTGTTGTCCAAATGATATACCCGTGTGGCTAAAGTTGCCACGGTATCAAAGCGGCTGACGTAGCCCTGATAGGTGAGGGCCGAGAGAAACCGGCGGGTGATAACCCCGACTCCGCCTCGTTTTTTGCCGATCTCTCGGGAGATGATGCCCTTTGTCCGCTTTTTGACTGCGATGATTACGTCGTCGTCTACGATATAGTCGGGTACTTCCCGGATGACCCCGTGGGCGGCGGCGATGCAGTCATAAGCTCTGGCATAGAGGGCCTTGTAGGCTCTGTACTTTTCCATGACCTCCATTTTTTTTGGTTTTAGGGCATCTACGTCATAGAATGTACCCAGATTCAAATATTGCTCCATGACAGCGGGATAGAGGGGCTCGATGATATGGGGGGCCGTTCCGTCCACATAGGCGGTTTTTAAGGCGGGGATGTAAATTGCGTCTAAGGAATCGGGATCGGCGGTACAGTGGATGTACTCCACATCCAGTCTGGCCTGCGCCATCCCCTGGGCGATCTGTGCCATGAAACTGGACTTGCCGCAGCCGGGGCCGCCCTTGATGATGTAGAGGGTGTCGTCTGTATATGGATCAATCAGCGCGGCATACAGTGAGGTAAAGCCAGCTGGTGCATTTGCGCCGAGAAAAAAATGCGTCTCCTTCTGCATAAGTAGTAACCCTTTCGCTGGAATTTTTGGATTCGGATACTATAGGGTATGCAGGAGGAGACGGTTTTGTTTATTTAGAGGGTTGGCAAAGCGGTTGAAAACGTTTCTGGACTCAGGGCGTTATGCTAAAGCAATTGCTGGCCGTTGATGGTCAAGGCAAACCGTAGGCCCAGCATCTCCGCTGCCTTCCGGCAGAGAGACATGCGGACTAGGAAAATCTCAAAGTAGTCCATCACGGCGCACTGGTTGGTGTCGATGGTCAATTTCAAATTCATGACTGTGTTATTTTCGCAGATATCAAGGCCGGACTCCTTGACGGCGTAGTTGACCCGATCATGGATATCAAAGGTGGCGTGATCTCGGTTGCGCACCCGGCTCATGCGGACATCGCTCTTATCGGCTAAGATCACCGCGGCGCAGGTGGGATTTACAGGGGTGGCGGTACCCTCGTCGTGGTTGCCGATGGCGGTGATGATGGTGGCCAGCTCTTCTGGATCGGCACCCATCTCCTCTAAAAGACGAAAGGCCAAAAGCGCCCCGGTTTGGGCGTGGGCCGCCCGGTTGACCACGTTGCCGATATCGTGGAGATACCCCGCGATCTGGGCGAGTTCCGCCTCTCGCGGGGAATAGCCCAGGGTCAGCATGATATTCTTGGAATCTTCGGCGACTTTTGTCACGTGGCCCAAGCCGTGGTCTGTAAAACCCAAGGCCCCCAGGGTCTCGTCGGCCTTTTGGATATAGGTACGTATTTTTTCACTGTTTTGTACGTCAATAAAGCGAATCAAGCGAGCACCTCCCGTATGATTTGATCTACTTAGCAGTATAGCCCGATTTCCGGCCACCGTCAATGTTTAGAGTTGCGCTTTTTCAGTTGCTTGACTATATTTTCACATTACACATGCTTTTTGTGTATTTTTGATATATTGAGAGTAAGCTTTTGATCCAAGTTGCCGAAAATCGAATTCCGGCTTGACTTTTCCAAGTGGAAATGGTAGCATAAAAGACAGAAAATGTGGAACCGGTACCACAAAATGTGGAACCGATCCCATACGGTATGCCTTGGAGCGATAGATACGAGGAGAGATCAAGTGTGACGACCATCCGTGAAGTTGCAGATATTGCAGGCGTTTCCAAATCTACGGTATCCCGTGTGCTCAACAACAGCGGGTACGTGAGTCCCGAGGCGAGAAAAAAAGTGGAGCAAGTCGTGCGAGAGACGGGATACTCTCCCTCGGCGGCGGCGGTGAGCCTCTCCAAACGAGAGACCAATACCATCGGAGTGGTCATCCCCGAAATTGACAACAACTTCTTTGGGGAAGTGCTCCGCGGGGTCTCTGAAATTTGTGACCAACTGGATTTATCTCTCATCTGTTGTGATACAGGCAACAATATTCTCAAGGAAGATCGCGCGTTGCGGTCCCTGGGGCAACAGCGGGTCCGAGGCCTGATTTTCACACCGGCGACAGAGCGGGATGATACAGAAGAGCGAGAGCGGCTGGAGACATATCTCGGCAACTTGGACGTACCCATTGTCCTCTTAGACCGCCATTTGGATCAGAGCAGGTGGGGCGGGGTGTACTATGAAAATACGGAAAGCGGCTACTTGGCCACAAGAGAGTTGATTCGGGCCGGCAATCAAACCGTAGGGATCATCACCGGAGACCTAAAACTGAGAATCGCCAGAGAGCGATTCCAAGGATTTCTACAGGCCATGACCGAGGCCGGTCTCCCGGTAGAGGAACGCTATGTGCTAAAGGGCGATTTCAGCACGGAGACCGCCTACGCCCTCACCAGAGAGATGTTTCTATCGGGGCAATGGCCGGAGGGTATGGTAACCTGCAACAACCGCACCAACCTGGGATTTTTAAAAGCGGTGCGAGAGATGAAAAAGCGAATCGGACGAGACATCGCCGTAGTCGGTATCGACCATGTGGACGTGTTGGATATTCTGGACTACAACTTTAGTTGCGTCACCCGGGACTCCTATGAAATGGGTCGTGTTGCTATGCGGCTTTTGAATGAACTGGTGGAAAACAAACGTTTCGGACAGACCGTTCAGACGATCCCCTGTGTGTTAAGCCTAAAAGGCTCAGAACGCCGAACATTGGAAGATGCGTAGTTGTCATACGGGGCCTTGAATGCCCTTTAGCCCTTGCCCTTCACCGATACGGGTGAGTCTTTGCCCGTATCGGAAGCGAACGACGGGATAGAGAAATGCAGCTTTTGCCCGCCCTCTGGGCGGAAGCGAAATGCAACTATCCCGGCAGTGAGCCGGTCGCACGTGCCGTCGGGCACTTTTGAAATATAGCGACAGTCGAGTATGTACGCAATCCATAATCAATGAAAGAGAGGTCTGAATCAATGAAAAAGTTCTTAGCATTCCTACTGGCACTGCTTCTGGTCTTTACGCTGGCCGCTTGCGGCAACGGAACGCCGGAACCGGAGGCTCCGGCAGTCGCCACACCGACACCCGCACCCCAGGAGACACCCGCAGAAGAGCCGGGTGACGACACGCCGGAAGGCCCCTTCAATATCCCCGTAATCATTAAGGCGACGGACTCCGACTACTGGCAAATTCTCGCATCCGGTGCGTTGGCATTTGCCGCCGAGAACGCCGATCTGGTCAACGTGACCATTTTGGGTCCGCCGAGTGAAATTGACATCGACCAGCAGGTGACGATTCTGGAGAACGCCATCGCCACCGGCCCCGACGCCATTGTCATCGCGTCCACCAGCAGTGTGGCGACTGTACCCGCCATTGAGCAGGCCATGAATATGGGCATTCCCGTTATCACCCTGGACAACCGGGTAGAGACCGATAACTTCACAAGCTTTTTGGCCACCGACCACGGGCTGGCATCCGGCCTCGCGGCGGAGAGAATGTATGAGACTTGGCAGGCTGAAGGCATTGACCCGTCCGGGCAAAGCGTTATGGTCATCAGCTCCGTTGCAGGTACGGCTGTAAATACTGCACGGACCAATGGATTCATCAACCGCATGAGAGAACTCGTCCCCGATATCAACGTGCTGGAGACCCAATACGCCGATAACGACATCGCGAGAGCCATGGACATCGCCCTCGGTTCGATCTCTGCCAACGCCGACCTGATCGGTATTTTTGGCGACAACAACCACATGGGCGTCGGCATTGCATTGGCAATTGAAGAGATGAACCGCCCTGACATCGTCACGTTCGCTTTCGATGCCAATATTGAGCAGGTGAATGCCATCCGCGCCGGCTGGTTAAACGGGATCGTTGTGCAAGACCCCTTTGGCATGGGCTTTAACGGCGTAGACTTTGCTGTGCGGACCATTCTGGGTGAGACGGTCACTTGGGAGGTCGTTGTACCCACAACCCTCGTCACCACCGCAAACATTGACGACGCTGACATTCAAGAGATGCTGTCCTACCATCTGCCCAGCTAGAAGTAGTTATCAAAAGGTTTGCCGTCAGGGTTTACCAGACCCTGACGGCTTTTAAAAAGGACGTGCGCTGTGTCTAATATTGCTGAGATGAAAGGCATTACAAAACACTTTCCCGGTGTACGCGCCCTGCACAATGTGGATCTTGAAGTGCGTGCAGGCGAAGTCCACGCCCTGGTGGGCGAAAATGGCGCGGGGAAGTCTACGATGATTAAAATATTGATGGGTGTGCACCAAAAGACGGAAGGCGAAATCTTTTTTGACGGCGCACCTGTCGATATCAAAAATCCGCTGCACGCCCAAAGCCTGGGACTTGGTGCGGTATATCAGGACGTAAACCTGGCGTTGCACCTCTCTGTCGCGGAAAACTTGTTTATGGGGCAATTGCCCAAAAATAAATTCGGCATTGTAAATCACGCAGAGATGTACCGCGAAACCACGCGCATCATGGAGTCAATTAACGTGAACGTCAATCCCAGGGCCATTGTGAACACGCTGAGCGTCGCCCTGCAGGAGATGGTCTGTATCGGAAAAATTCTGCGCCAAAACGCGAAACTCGTCATCTTTGACGAACCCACCGCTCTGCTTACCACGGAGGAGACGGAACAACTCTTCCAAATTATCCATATGCTCAAAGAGCAAGGTGTGGGGGTTTTATACATCTCCCACCGCATGGAAGAAATATTTCGGATATGTGATCGCACAACCATCTTAAAAGACGGTGAAAAAGTGGCGACAGTGAATACTGCTGACGTGACGGAGGACGATGTCATATCCATGATGGTTGGGCGCAGTGTGCAGGATATGTACGGCATAGAACATGTGCCGCCGGGGGAGGAGGTCCTCTCCGTAAAAGGACTCTCTCGCAAGAACGAGTTTCAAGACATCAACTTCGAGATACAGAGAGGCGAAATATTCGGTATGTTCGGCCTAGTTGGCAGCGGACGCACGGAGATTGTACACAGTATCTTCGGCGCGAGCAAACCTGATAGGGGTACCGTTACATACAAAGGCGCCGCTGCCGGATACAAAAACCCGCGCCGCGCCATCAAAGCGGGGCTGGCGCTTTTGCCGGAAGATCGCAAAGGCCAGGGCTTGGCTCTGGGATTGACGGTGACCGACAACACCAATATGGCTTCAATGGGGCAGATCGCCACTCTCGGCGTACTTGACAACCGCAAAGGCACACAGATTGCCGCCTCCTTTGTCGAAAAGCTCAGCACCAAGACGCCCAGCGTCTATCAGCTTGTCAAAAACCTCTCGGGCGGCAACCAGCAAAAAGTTGTCATCAGTAAATGGTTGGCCGCAGACAGTGAGTTCTTCATTTTCGATGAGCCCACTGTCGGCGTAGATGTGGGCGCAAAGGTTGAAATCTACAAAATTTTTGAAAACCTTGTTAAGGAGGGCAAGACAATTCTCATCATCTCCTCGTATCTGCCGGAGATTATGGGGCTTGCCGAACGAATGCTGGTGATGTATGAGGGAAAGCAAATGGGCATTCTGACCAAAGATCAGTTTGATGAGGAGCGAATCTTGCGGTTGGCTTCGGGGATACAAGAACAAGAAAGGAGTGATTCTCCATCATGAATAATGCTGCACCTACAAGAGGCCGCATGAGGTTGTATATTGGCAGCGGCAAGACGGAACTGTTCCTTCTGCTTGTTCTCGGTCTGCTTTTTTTGACCTTTGGCTATTTTTCAGATGTCTTTTTCACAGTGTTCAATTTAATGAACCTGTTGCGTCAGACCGCCATCTACGGCATTGTGGCCATCGGCATGGTATTTGTCATCATTTCCTCTGGCATCGATCTCTCTGTCGGTTCTGTCGTCGGATTTTCGGGTATGATTACCGCCATGGCCCTTGTGGCGGGGTTGCCCTTCTTTGTGGCGATTCTATTGGCGATTGTACTGTCGGCGGGGATTGGACTCATAAACGGCATCCTGGTGTATGATGGTAAGGTTCCGCCGTTTATTGCGACTCTGGGCGCTATGGCGGTGGTACGCGCCGTTATCATGCTCGTCACCAATGCCAGAATGATATCGGGTCTGCCCAGGGCGTTCATCGATATATCCCAAGCCACCCTGTTCGGCGTGCCCCTACTGGCCGTCGCGTGGATTGTGCTCACCATCATTGCCTATTTCGTCATTCGGAAGACAGTGTTCGGGCGGAGTGTCTTCGCATACGGCAGTAACAAAGAGGCTGCCCGCCTCTCCGGGATCAACGTCCGCAGAACGATTTACGGCGTATATATATACTCAGCCGTCATGTGTGCCATTGCGGGCATACTGTTGACTTCACGCCTCTCCAGTGCGACGCCCACTGCCGGCAGCGGCTATGAGTTGGACGCCATCGCGGCGGCAGTTGTCGGCGGGGCAAGCCTGAGCGGCGGTGAGGGATCCATTCTGGGTGCGTTTTTGGGCGCGATTATCATGTCCACATTGCGCCAGGGCGGAACGCTACTCGGACTCAATGCTTTTGTCATGGAAATTATTATTGGCGCGCTGATTGTTGTGGCGGTATTGCTCGATCAGTTGCGTAGGAAACAAGGTGGGACGAAATAAATGATCTATAAACAAGTATCGAAAATCAAAGAACCCATCAGCGCCATCGGCATTGGGTGCTGGAACTTCGGCGGCGACTGGGATTCCTCTGACGAGAAACAATCAATCGACATCGTCCACGCCGCAATCGACGCGGGGGTCAACTTATTCGATGTGGCGCCTGTATACGGATTCGGCGTTAGTGAAACCGTCCTGGGCAAGGCGCTGAGAGGGAAGCGCGATAAAGTGCTGATCGCCTCCAAGGCGGGCATTGTGTGGAATGACAAGCGGGAGACAAGGTTCGATCTGACCAAAGCCAACATTCTCCGGGAGATCGACGAAAGTCTCCGGCGTCTCGATACAGACTACATTGATATTTATCAAATGCATTGGCCGGATCCGTCCACGCCGCTTTCAGAGACCGCCGAGGCGCTCAATGAAATCCGCAAGGCCGGAAAAATCCGTTATGTGGGACTATCTAATTTTTGCCAATCAGATGTGGAGAAGATGATGGAAATGACGGGCGTGGAGAGCCAGCAAGGGCTCTACAACATGTTAGAGCGCAACCCCGAGAACTATCACGGCATCTCTTTGGCATATCGCAGTGAGGACGAGGTGTTGCCCGCTGTTGCAAAGTGGGGCCAGGCATACTTGGCCTACAGTCCGCTATTCCAGGGGCTTTTGGCGGGCAAGTTTTTGGACGGCATAGACTTCAGCAAGCGCGACATCCGCAACAGCAATCCCAAATTTGCAAGCGGCAACTTCGAGCGCTATGTAGAGGCCGCCCGGAAGATCCATCAGGTAGCCGTGGAACTTGACAGGCCCATGCAGCAACTGTCGCTAAATTGGCTGCGCCAAAAACCCGCTGTCACATGCATCATAGCCGGCGTGAGCAGCCCGGAGCAACTCGACACCAATGTAGGGGCTTGCGATTGGGACATTGACAACGAGGCCATGGGCCGTTTAGACGAAATCGTCGCACCCTTTCTCAAGGATTAGAAAGTGCACTAGTAAGTAAAGATCGAAAAGGCTCGTACAGCAGTACGGGCTTTTTATTTTGCCTATGTAAGGCGATAGAGAATATGATTATGATTAATTTAAGGGAATATTCGACACATTTCGTAAAATATTCCCATGTTTTTTGGGCTTCCCTATTGACTTTTCGCGCAATGTATTACATAATATAACTAATTATCATTTTTTTTGTTAATTTTTTGCTAGTAAAGGACTGGTAATCGGCACCTAAACAGTATCCGAAGATATTTTTAAAGGAGTGTGCGTTATGTTTACCTCTCGAATCAGAAAGTCAATTGCGATTCTGCTTGCCATTGCGATGTGTTTGTCGCTCATGTCCTTCCTACCCGCCCATATTGCGGGTGAGATCCGCAGCGCCATAGATCAGGACAATACGAGAGTATTCGACGAGCCCGGAGCCCCGTGGGATTTGAGCAATTTCGTCCGGGACGTCGCAATATTTGATGCAAGCAGCACCCCACCGGTACGCGTAAATCTCGAGGATGGATTGTCGGTTGGAAGTACATATAAATTCGAGATCAACTTTGCGGAGACGGCGGCGGCGCAGCTTGCGTACAACCGTGATGGTGTGCTGGTATACCACCTCCCAAGCCAACTCCGCATTCCAAGTGCGGTTCCGGCGACCCCAATTACCCACCCTGATACAGACGTCGATATTGGTTGGTATGAGATTGATCCCACCGGCCGCATCACGGTGTGGTTTGATGACATTCAGGTGGAGCGCGCCCCGTCGCAGAATACCGGGGTTCCGGCAGCATCCAATAGCACCCCAGTAGTGGAAGAGTACGCCACGCCGCAGACAGATACGATCCTGCCACAGGAGGACAATGTCCTGACCGTGACAGAGGATGACGTGACAGTTGCGGCAGAAAGTGCGCAAACGCAGACCAATGCGCTTTTGATAGCGGAAGATAGCCCCCCGACGCAAGTTGACAATGTTCCAGCAGCAGAGGAAAATCGCGCTCCGGCAATTGTGGAGGAGATCAATTTTATTGATTTTCATGATATCGTAAACTTCACCCTTGAAATTTTCGCCGAGCTTACGCAAGACGTGGGCGGCGGTTTGGATTTCGGCAATGGTGTTGTTCTGCATATGAACGCACCGGGGATTATCCCGTTTGCCGGTGACTACAGCTGGGATTTGGCGGATTTTGTTACAACCGTTCTCATCTATGATATAAGCGTAGATCCTCCTACGCTGGTAACCGACACCACCCCAACATATATCGGCAATACATATAAATTTGTAATCACTTTTGCAGAACGAGCAGATTTACAACTGGAGTATAACGGAGACGGCAGGCTTGTTTATCAGCTCCCCAGTCAACTCAATGTGCAAAACGCGATTCCCCAGACGCCGATTCAAATTGCAAATGGTGCCGTGGTAGGCTGGTATACGATTGATACGGATGGTCTAGTTCAGATGTGGTTTGCCGACGTTGACCAAAATGGAAATCCAACGCCCGGTGTCAACTATATTACCCAGCTCGCAAACGTGACCATCACCCTTGAAATTTTCGCACAATTGTTAGCGGGTGATGGGAACCTGGATTTCGGCAATGGAATTGAGATTGAGATCGAACCCCCGGTAATGCCCCCCCCGTCATTGACCATGTTCAAAACATCCAGGTATGACCCCAACTCGGAACGAGTTTACTATATGATTACCATAACAGCCCTAGGCGGTCCGATTAATAATATCCAACTGGTAGATGCCCCGCGGATTGCCGGTACCAACAACATAGCGAACGTACCCAACGCATTTTCCGGGTTTCGATATGATTTAAACGGCTTGCCGCCCTTTACGCCAATGGATGTCAATTGGATATCCGGTCCAAATCCGACACCGACTTTATTTATATACAATTTTGATCTGGTACTTGAAGAAAACGAATTTATCACGATTTTATACTATCTTGATCTCCCGGTATTTATTGCAAATAACCCGGAACTTGTTCCCGGGGGGCTGTTACAGTATGACTTCAATGTATTGAATGATATCGTGGTCAGAGGTCATGACGAAGGCGGAGACCCTGTCGGGCCAGTTACGGATGCAACAGTGGATCATGTCGTAAAAAGATTCCCCATAGCAAAGACCGCAGAATATGTCCCGCCGGGCGCACCCGGCCAGCCCCATCAAATTAAATGGACCATCACAGTTGGTGACGGAAACACGACGCGGTTAAACGGCGGCGTACTCACCGACACCCTGGGTACTGGGTTGGTTCTCCCGCCTGTTGCCGAGATAGATGTCACGTTATCTCGTTTCAGCAATCCCGTCTTCCAGGGGCCGGCGAACACGTTGAGCGGTTTTGTAGCGAATGCGGCAGGATTCACATTCACTGTACCACAGGCAAGTGGCCCGAATCCAAGCGGCGGAACCTTTGGCGTGATTCACCAAGCTGTGATTGTGTTCTATACGACGATTAACGAACCGCCTCACCCGGGGCAACCCCCGATCGTTTATGAAAACTTTATCAACTTTAACGACGGCACAACGGACTTCGGCACCGTTGGCAGACAGCCCTTTACCCCGCCGACCGCTGGTATTATCAGCAAGACGACATCCGGCATATGCGGAACACCGGCCAATGGATACTTTGTAGACTACGAAATAACAGTCCTTGTCCCCGGTGGACTCCTTCACGAACCCCTCTATCTGTTCGACAGCTTAGGTGTGGGCAGAGGCGGCACCGGTGTGCCCAATGTTCCCCGCGTCAACGGGAACATCGGCGTGGACATCGTCGCTACATTCACGGATAGCGGCAACCCTGTTGGCCCACCCGCTGGGGAGGATTTGTACTATTTTCTCGACACTGCCAGTGGCGGTGCAAATGAATGGCGGATATATTTTGGCACGAACGTAGCTGATGGATTTGTGAGCTGGCAGTATAGCGTCCCGGTGACCCTTACCATCACATACCGGATATACTTAGATGCGCCGACAATCGCTATCATGCAGGGCGATAGCGCTGCGCAGTTGTCCAATGCGGTGTATCTGATCAATAGCCCCGGAGCCCCCATTTTAGGTGGCGCCAATACAAATGCTGTCGCCGGTACAAATGTAAGCGACTCTTGGCCGATCTATAAAACAGCCCAAGCGTCGGGGAACCCCGGCCTGTTCAACTATACGGTGACACTAAACGGCGGCTTTTCTGCCCGACCCGAGTCCCTGTTACAGGCGGGGAACACGCCGATATTTTCAGACACATTCGATTCCAGACTTGGATATGTGCCAGAGTCATTTTACATTGTAGACACGGGCAACCCAAGAAGATACTTTGCGCCGACAGATGACCTGACGATCACCGGTGGAAACACATTTAGCGTTGACCTCACCACTCTGGAACAATTTACGGCCCCTCCCGCAGAGGGCGGGACGCCCATGGGATTGCTTCCCGATTGGTTTGCCTTCAAACGCAACTTTGAGGTCCACTATCAACTCTATCTGCTAGATATGACAGAGCCGGTACAGGCTTTGGAGAACACCGCCACGATAATGGTACATACAGGTGCCTGTACGTTCCAAAATGACCATCAGGTCGGCTTCACACCGAACCCACTCTCCAAAACAATGACCGCGACGCCGCCCGGTTCAGAGGTTGTGCATGTAGAAATCATCATAAACCCGGACGGTGAGTTCTTGTTCGCCCCGGAGGACGGATCCGCTGCGCCGGAAAAAATCACCGCCCGGGATGAGCTCACCAACTTAATGCTCTACATGGATACGGTTCAATTTTATACCCAGACGTTTATAGAAATTGGAACCGGGGGCATATGGGACGGAAACTGGATCCCCGCCCCGTCGATTAGCTTTAACGACGGCGCAATGTGGAGTGTAAATGTTGTCAGCCCGACTGTGGTCGATTTTATGGTACCCAACGAAAGGCCCGTCAAAATCGTATACGACGCACTCGTCACGCTGCCCATAGGAGAACAAGGTGAGATCAAAAATAAAATCAGCATCTTCGGCGAATACGATGAAGATGGAAACGATTCGTACCAAGTGGGCGGTACCGACGTCGGTGCCGGTGCAAGTCGATTGGACTTCAGAGTCTTGAAGCGCAACCCGGATGGAGACAATCTGTCCGATGCCACATTTAATCTTTACGTCACAACGTTACCGGGCTATACGCCCCCCGTCGGCGTTGGCGATCCGTTGGTCGTAACCGATGTAAACGGCGATCCCAGAAATTTTTATCTCCTACTGGGAGATGTCGTGACGGATGCAAACGGAATCGCTCTGTTTAGTGACCCGTGGATCAACGCGACGTATCAATTCTTGTTTCTACTGGTGGAGACCGGAGCGCCGGGTGGCTATACCTGGGTGGACGACAAGGCGTTCTTTACCATTAACCCCCGGATCCCCGCCACGACGATCAGCGATACCGCAGAGCTGCTCGGGGTGGAAATCAACCAGGTGTCAGACTTCATCCCCGTCACAAACATCCCCGTGGGTTCCTTGCGGATACACAAAACATTCCATGGGCTGCCCACGGCTCAACTGCCGACAAACTTTACAATCACCGTTGCAGGCCCCGATGGCTTCGACGATGTCATACTTACACTTGCAGAGATTTTGGAGGCCGGTACGGCAGGCGTTCTCCTTGAGAATCTCCCCCTGGGGACATATACCATTACAGAACAGAATGCCACTGTGGACGGGTTCACTTTGACGGTCAGGCCGCAACTACCGTATACTGTCACAATAACCGAGGCGAACCACGGCTCTGCTATAGCCGTCACGATTGTGAATACCTATACCCCCCCAATCACGCCGCCCCCTACACCGACGCCGACGCCCACACCGACGCCCACACCGACCCCCACACCTACGCCTACTCCGACGCCGACCCCCACGCCGACCCCGACTCCCCCGCCGACCCCGACTCCCACACCGACGCCCACTCCCCCCCCCCCACCGACCCCCACCCCCACCCCGACGCCGACCCCGACCCCC
>Ga0131853_10000427_pt1 | contig 77138 bp, 86 predicted proteins | sample TergutLab28metaG_FD_92764 | JGI IMG/M metagenome (GOLD analysis project Ga0131853, IMG submission 92764) | Labiotermes labralis P1 segment gut microbial communities from Petit-Saut dam, French Guiana - Lab288 P1 (version 2) (version 2) | ecosystem: Host-associated > Arthropoda: Insects >...
AGGTTTTTCGTGCATTAATTCAATTGCCAGTTTTCTGATAGTGCTTGCCGAAACAGAAACGAAAGATGTTATATTGTTGTGTGCAAACGGATAACAAGGTTCAAACAGCGTTTTTTCCGCAAGTGGTTTAAACGCTATTTTTTTGTTTTCTTTGTCAAGTCCAATAGCAATATATTTCGGATACCCCAAAAGTTCAATTGCGTTTTTGTTAAATGAAAAGCATCTTTGAGTTATTCTCACAGATGGTCTTTTTGTGTTTCCTATATTAAAATCAAAGTTCATAATTATATTATATTTGTAGAAATTACGAATGTCAAGCAAAAATTCGTAAAAATTACATATAATATTTATATGTTTTTAGAAACTTTTGCAAAAGAATTAAAAGCGTTAAGACTTGAAAAAAACTTAACCCAAAAAGAATTGGCAAGTTTTCTTGGTATCAATCATACATCAATAAGCGATTGGGAAAAACCTCGCAGCGAGCCTAGTTTGCAAATGTTAGTTAAACTTGCAAGGTTTTTCAAAGTAACTGTTGGACAACTTTTGGGTGTTGAGGAAGATTAAAATAAACTGTAGGGGCGGGCATTGACCGCCCGCACATTAAAAAAACATTCATCCTAATTCAACAAATATTTTAAATTGTTCTTATCCTTTTGTTGCTGCGACTTCTTTTAGGGGGGTGTTTTGTTTTGGTTTTTCGCTTTTTTGTTTTGGTTTTTTTCCTGCAAGAAGTTCACTTTTGATTTCTTTTGCCGTTTTGTCAATGTGACTTAAGACTTTGCTTTTTGATAGGAAGAAGTCTCTTGACCAAATTCTCAAAATGTGCCAGCCGCGACTTTCGAGAAATTTTGCTCTGAACACATCTCTTTCAAGAACTGAGGGCGATGAAGCATAGGCATCATAGTCACACTCAATTCCGAGAAGATAGCGGTCGAGGTCTTTGTCATAGATAGCGAGTGAAAGTTTGCTCGAACTGTTGCCGACACCGATATCAACAATATGCCCCATTTTTTCGAGTGATTTTTTTAACTCAGTTGTTATTTTTTCGCATTCAGTTTGATGTTTTGTTTGTTGGATTGCAAGAGTTGACAAAAGAAGTTTGACTTCATTTGCTGCACCGATTGAAACGCTTCTTGCGTATTCAAGATATTTTTTGAATAATTTCGGTCCTAAGTTTTTTGATGAGTCAACATTCAACTCTTCCGGCTCAATGCTTGTCACTAAATAAATTTTACTCTTTGCTCTTGTCACTGCAACATTTAGTCTGTTTTCGCCGCCTTCAAGATTCAAGGGACCAAAATGAGCGGTTACTTTGTCGTGTTCGTTTCTAGCGTAGCCGACGCTGAAAATGATTATGTCTCTTTCGTCTCCTTGGACATTTTCAAGATTTTTGACAAACAAACTGACATCTTCACCATGTTCAAACCTGTTTCGCTCCGCTGTTATCATTGCCCTGAAATTTGCATCCGTCATGCATTCTTCGTCAATTAAGTCACTAATGTATGCGCCTTGCTCAGCGTTGAAAGTAATAACTCCGACGGTTTCATTATTTTTCCGATTTTTCAGCGTTTTTTTGATTAGTTCAACAACTTTTCTCGCCTCTTCCTCGTTGTGGCGGTCAATCCATCTCCCCTCAACTTTAATCCGCTCAATCGGTTTTGCCGACATGTTTCTTCCCATATTTGGTGCGACTTGCAATTTTGAATGATAGTAGGCATAGTTTGAGAAGTTGATAAGTTCTTCATGCCGTGAGCGATAGTGATAATTAAGATTAGATGAATGAAATCTTGATGTCGCCAAATCCAGCAAACTCTCAACTTCTAGTGCCGCTTGAGTGTTCATGTCCATGTCATCATCATCATTACCCATGAATCGGCGCAAGAAGTGTGCCGTTGGTCTTAATTGTTTGTTATCGCCCGCAATTGCAATATGTTTTCCTCGATAGATTGTCGGAAGCGCCGCTTCAATGAAGACTTGTGATGCTTCGTCAAAGAGTATCAAATCAAACAAGCCTGCTTTTAGCGGGAGTAGAGTTGAGACACTCTCGGGGGATAGAAGCCAGCAAGGATAGAGGGTGAATAGCAGTTCAGAATACAATTCAACTAATTTTCTAATCGGCAGGAAATTTTGACTTTTTGAAATTTGATAAAAAAAGTTGTTGTGTTCGGGATTTGAGTTATAGAGCGTTTTGTAGTCGTTTTTGAAATTGTCTTCGCAAAGTTCTCTGACAACCTTTTGTTGTTCGGACTTTAGTGAAATAATCCTGTTTTTAATATTCTCAAAATCCATTATTTTTGAGAGAGGCAGTTGATATTTTGCTTCGGATAAAACTATTTCATGATAAATTCTGATGCTGAGTATTCCGTCAATAATTTTGTGATATTCATTAACTGTTACAGAGTTTTCATAGGCAAATTTCAGAACAATTTTCTCTTCATCAGTGAAAGTTCTGAGGTTTATGTTCATGTCCCGAATGTCAACATAGTCATTCAACGCTGAAAGCAGCAGTTTTATTCCGGTTAGATTTCCCATCAAAATATGGTCAATGATTGTTGCAAAACCTTTTGAGTCTAAAACTCTTGAGAGCAGATACCATTCACCGACATATGCTTTTGCTTCTTCCAAAGTTTCTGAAAAAACTTGTGTCATTTCTTTGACGCTAATTCTTTTTTCCTGCCTTTTCGCAGTGTATTTAATAAGCGGTTTCAAATCACTGATGTCCGGCAGGTTGTTTTCAATATAAAACCCCAAAAGTTGTCTCAAAAATGAAAACTTTGACATATCAAAAGGAACAAATCTTTTTGACAGGGTGTTGTTGAGATATGTTGTCACAGCGTTGAGAGTATGGACATCCAAATCTTTTTTGACATGCTCAACAAAAGGATTAGATTTTTGCATCTCAACTTTTTTGTAGTATAATTCCGCTTTCTTTTTCTCACTGATACTTCTTATTGCATCACTTAGTTGTTTGTGACAAAGTGACATAAGACGGGGAGTTAGGAGCATTTTTTCATAGATTGCATACTCGCCGTCGCCTTTGTTGATAATGCGGCTTTGTGCATACATTTGTTGAAGCGACAATCCGAAAGGGGAAGGGGTGAAAAGAGTTTGGGAGATGCTTTCTAAATGTGCTATCTCAGCGTCCAATGTTCCTGTTACATCTTGATATGCCAATTTATGTTCATTAATGTTGACGATTTCTTGTCCCAGAACATCCAAATGCTGTGTTTTGACCTTTTCAAAAAATGACAACTTTTCTTTTTCGGGGTCAATGATATACATTGCTTTTGAGTTGAGTGAGCCGAGACGGTTAAAAACAACATCAAGAGCCGCTTTTTTTTGAGAAACGACCAAAACTCTTTTGTTTTTGCAAAGTGCATCGGTTATGGTGTTGACAATCGTTTGGCTTTTTCCTGTTCCGGGCGGACCATAGATCACCATGTTTCCATGTTGATTTAGTTCGCTTATTGCTTTTTCTTGGGCATAGTCAAGAGAATGGACAGTGAAAATATTTTTGTCGGCATTTTTGATTTTCTTCGGAGTTTTATTTTCAAGTAAAGATGCTATAGCCTCGTTTGTCAGATTTTTTTTCTCTAAAGCGGTGTAGTCATTATAGATTGAATTTGCAAGAGGAAATCGACCGACAACCGCACAATTTTTGACAGTTAATCTTGAGCCGGCAGTTGGCTCTTTCAACGAGTCAAAACTCATCATTCCTTTGCGTGAGGGGTTTGTTATGTCAAAACCATATTTATTTAAATAACGCAAAACATCATCAACGCTTTTAAAACCGGCATCGAGCAAACTATCGAATTCCATGTTTATCTCGTCAAGATTAATTTTTAGAGGTCTTGAATAAGCAGTTAAAAAAACTTTGTTGAGTTGGATTGCATCGCCGTCTTTTAATTCAAGGGAAACTGAACTCTCATTATCGGATATGTTGATGACAACGGGAAACAAAAGCAAGGGGGCTTTGACTGCAATATCCCGACCGATATAGCCTTCAATAAAAGGATAGCCGACAAACATTTCATATCGCCCTGTTTCTCTTTCAAAATCTTCCAGTGAGCGTTTGAGATTTTTGAGACGGCTTATTTGAGATGACATCAGGTTTTTCTCTTCTTGCAAAATTTTTGCTTCACTTTTTGGTTTTTCTTCTTCTTGCGGCACAGCATTTTTGACTTTTCCTTTTCCTTTCGCTTCACTAACTTTGCTTTTTTTCAAGGCGTCTAAAATCTGCTCTTTTCTTTTTTTGGAAATTATTTCATGGCTGGGTTTTTTGCCTGTCCACAAAAAATTGACAAACGCTTCAATCTCAGCGTCATCTCCTTCCAAAATTTTTCCAATATCATATGTATAGGTTTGAGATGCTTTTTTTGCATACAAACTCCTGTTTTTTCCGCTTATTTCAATAAGTCTGTCTTTATAAAATTTGTAGATTTTTTTCATTTTTGGTTTCCTCCAGTCAGCAACAATAATGATATCACAACAAAAGAAATAAGTCAATTCTTTTGTGTCAAAAAATAACTTTTTCTAACGAGTAATCTTTGAAGAAATCCTACGATTTTGATTCAAACAATAAGTCAATTCTTTTTAGTCAAAAACATAATTTTTTCTGCAATCTAATCATTGAAGAAATCTTGCGATTTTGACTCAAAAAACAAGTCAAGTTATTGACACATTTTTTGTTTTGTGATAATATAGAATTAACATGAATAATTTACTTTCTTTAAGAAAAAACAGGATTTTTGCACTTTGTTTTAGAGTTATTGCTTTTTCTGTGTGCTTGTTTGGCATTTTGTGGCGGATAGGTATATTTTTTGGATATTTTCACGGAGTGATTTTTTTGTATTTCACTCTTCAAACAAATATTGCGGTCACCGTATTATTTGGATACTTGATTGTCAAAACTGCGATTTCACTAAAAAAAGAAGGAATAAATGGTTGCAATGAATTTAATCCGAGAATATCGGTGGCAATTATGATTGCCATAACATTTGTTCTTATCGGTTTTTGGATGGTGCTTGCTCCGGCAGGGGCAAGGGAATTTCCGGACAGAACCTATCTTTTGGGGTCATTTGACAATTTGAGTGTTCATTTGATAGCGCCGCTTTTAATGCTTGCAGACTATGCGATGTTTTCAAAAGGCGGTCAGTTAAAAGGCAGAGACCCTTTCCTTTTTCTCATTATTCCCGTTCTCTACACTATCTCGGTTATGATTTTGGGGGCAACAAGAACAGTAGTTTTTTATACTCCCGGTCTTACTTATCCGTCTTATTTCCCATACTTTTTCATGGATTTTAATGAAATAGGGCTGTTGATGATACCTTTCATGGTTGCTATGACCGCTTTTTATCTGGGTTTAGGTCTCTTTCTCCGGTTTATTGACAAAAAAAGAGTGAGAAAGAAGAAAGAAAAGTCAGATGAAGAAACGGAAATAACTGAAGAATGTATTAGTCCTCTTCAAGAGTAGAGTCATCCACTTTTTCTTTTAGTATTTGTGAAATGCAATTAATAGATTCTAAAGCATGTTCAAGATGAGTGAAAAGTCTTTTTTCTCTCATCTTTTCTTTTTTCTCATTATCTTTGAAATCTTCACAATTTTCAAATTGAATTTGTTGTTTTTGATGTTTTGAACAAAAACCGTTGTTCAATCTTGAGAAATGAGAACTCCACTTTTTGTAATAAGATGAATAATGTGTGCAGTTTTTGCAAATTGATTTTTTCATATAAAATTACTCCTTATGTCATAGGGGTGAAATAATTTTCACCTTACTATCTAGCATTATATATTAATTAACTATGGCAATGTAAAAATATAGCCAATGGGAGTAAAAAAATTTAGGAATAAGTGTTTTTTATAAAGTGCGGGCGATTAATAATCGCCCCTACAGTTATTTTGACTAGTTCTTTTCAACAAATAATAATTTATTGCAAGGGCGGTTAGTTTCACATTGTGCGGGATGCCGAGCGGCGTCCCCTACGAGATTTTTATTGTGTGATATTCGGGAGAAAATTAAATTGCAGGGGCGAGCAACGCAAGCCCGATTAAATTATCAATATTATGTTGTCCATTATTCGGGTTCGCGTTGCTCACCCCTACAATTTTGTTGATTTGTGGTTGTTATGTGGTTCGTGGTTGTCGTTTAACATTGTGCGGGCGGCAGAGTGCCGCCCCTACAGTTTTTTGACGAGTTCTTTTCAACACATATTTAATTATGTTGTCTAGTATTCGGGTTCGCGTTGCTCACCCCTACAGTTTTGTTGGTTTGTTTTTAATGTAGGGGCGGCAACCTGCCGCCCGCACATTATTTAATTTTGACGAGTGATATTCTGGAGTGGGTATAAATTATGGGGGTGATTGCATGTTCGAATGAATTTATTTTTTAATGAAATATCATCCCTAATTAAAGCGAAAATTAAGAATATAACCCTGTATAAAATGCTTGACAAAGAAAAGTATCTGGGTTATACTCCTTGTGCATGAAAAATAAAGAAGCAAAAACTATTATTCGCCCAGACTACCTTGAGCCGATTAAAGGCTTTATTGATGATGGGGAATTTGTCAAAATTATTACCGGTCTTCGCAGGAGCGGAAAGTCGGAACTCATGAAAATGATTAAATCAGAAGTTGTTTCTCGCGGAGTGGGCGAGGAGCATATTATCTTTTTGGACTTTGAAGAACTTTGGCTATTGGATATGAGAACTCCTGTTAAACTAGCGGAGTTTATATTGTCTAAGATGACGGACAATAAAAAATACTATCTATTTTTTGATGAGATTCAAATCGTTGAAAATTGGGAACAAGTTATTGTTGGGCTTCGCAAGAAAAACACCGATATTTATGTCACCGGCTCAAATTCAAAACTACTTGCCGGAGAGTGGTCAACTCTTCTTGGAGGAAGGTGTTTGATTTTTACAATGCATACTCTTTCTTATGGTGAATTTGTTGATTTTAGAAAAAAACAAAACATTGAACCTCAGTCGTATATTCTCTATGATAAAGAGACGAAGGAAATTATTTATGATAAAAAAAGCGATATGATTCTCGCTTCTCAAGGCAGTTATTTAGATGATTATTTCGACTTCGGCGGTTTTCCTGCCCTATCAATTTATCCATATTCACTAGTCAAATCACAAAAAATTGTCAGAGATATTTATAGTACGGCTCTTTACAAAGATGTAGTTCAGCGTTATAATATTCGCAATAATGACCTTTTGAACAGAATTGTTGCATACCTTTTTGATAATGTTGGAAACCTAACCTCTCTCAAAAACATTCAAGCGTCACTCTTGGGCAGCGGAAGAAAGGTTGATCCGGAAACTATCGCCAATTATGTCGGTTATTTGGAAGAGGCTTTCATTATTAAAAAAGCCGCCCCTTATGATATTAAAGGACGAGGACTGCTTGACAGCGTTGGAAAATATTATCTTGGAGATCACAGCCTTCAATACAGTGTTCGCGGTATTCGAGTTGACAAAAAACAAGGAGTGCTGGAAAATATTGTTTTCAAGGATTTGCAAAGACGAGGTTATGAGGTTTATGTCGGACGGATTGGAGAAAAGGAAGTTGATTTTGTTGCGGAAAAGAAACATGAAAATGAGAAAGTCTATGTCCAAGTTTGCTTGGAATTTTCCTCAAAAGAGGTTTTCGAGCGAGAATTCTCGTCACTAAAACTAATATCTGACAATTATCCAAAATATGTTGTCAATATGGACAGACATTCTTCAAACTTTACTGATGAGGGCATTGTTGCAATTTCTCTTGATAAATTTCTTTTGAAAGAAAGTCTATAAATCGCTTTACTATCATTATTATTCGTGTGAATATTAATAATCGCCCCTACAGTTTTTTGACGAGTTCTTTTCAACACATAACTATTTATGCAGGGGCGGTCAGTTTCACATTGTTAATGAAGTTAATAATCTTAGTTCTTTTAGAATATTTAATAATTACCTCAATTTTTTCACAAAAACTTGTCCAAAAAGTTTAAAAAAAATTTTTAAAAAGTGGTGAAAAGTAGTTGACACTAATATTTTGTTGTTATATAATAGTCAGGCTGTGCATAAGACACAGCGATTTTTTCGTGAGTAATTAGGAAAAATTTGAGTGCTGCAATAAAGGCACTTTTTATATCCTGAAGTATATGACACACGAGAGCAAGTTGTTAAATAGTGATTAGTGATTAGTGATTAGTGATTAGCGAGTGTTAAGTTAATTTTTAACAACCACCGACCACCAACCACCGACCACCAACCACCATTAAAACGGAGTTTTAATAATGGCTAGTCAAAAAATAAGAGTAAAATTAAAAGCATACGACAGCGAACTGCTTGATAAAAGCGCGGAAAGAATTTCTGAGGCTGCGAAAAAAACAGGAACAAAAGTTGTTGGACCTGTTCCGCTTCCGACGGAAAGGGAAATCATCACTATACTTCGTGCTGTCCATAAATATAAAGACAGCCGTGAGCAATTTGAGATGAGAACTCACAAGCGTCTTATCGACATCTACTCGCCTTCTGCAAAAACAGTCGATAGTTTGATGAAACTTGACTTGCCGGCAGGGGTGGATATACAGATAAAATTGTAACGCATAACGGCTAACGCATAACGCATAACGATTGTTAAAAATATTATCAACTTTCTTTTATGCTTGCGTTTGTTTAAGATTGTGCAAGAATCAAAAAATCAACATTCGTTATGCGTTATGCGTTATGCGTTATGCATTAAAAAAGGGAAACCATGGAAAAGGCCATACTAGGTAGAAAAATTGGAATGACGCAAATATTTGATGAGACCGGGCTAAGAATTCCGGTCACTGTTATTGAGGCAGGTCCTATGACAGTTGTCAGAAAAAAGACTCAAGAGCGTGACGGCTATGAGGCTGTTTTGTTTGCGTTTGAAGAAATTCGTGAGGACAAGTTGAACTCTCCAGAAAGAGGGCTGTTCAAAAAAAGCAAACTACCGGCAAAACGCTACCTAAAAGAGTTTAGATTGAATGAACCTGATAAATATGAGGTGGGAACAGATGTCAAAGTTGACATTTTCACGAATGGTGATATGGTTGATGTCAGCGGAACTTCAAAAGGACACGGTTTTACCGGTGCGGTCAAACGCCACAACAAGGCAAGATTGAAAATGACCCACGGAACAGGACCTGTTCACCGCTCATTAGGTTCAACCGGTGCGAACTCAAACCCATCGAAAAAAATCAAAAACCTCAAAATGGCAGGTCAAATGGGTAATGAAAAATGCACTATGCAAAACCTAAAAGTTGTCAAAGTCGACCTTGACAGAAATGTTCTTTTAATAAAAGGAGCGGTTCCCGGACCTAAGGGCGGATTGGTGACGGTTTGTAATACTGTTAAGAAGTAAATTCAAATTACAAATTACAGTGGACAAATTACAAATATTGATAAATTAATTTGACCTCATTTGTAATTTGTAAACTGTAATTTGTAATTTATTCCACGCTATCTGCGTTTAAATAAGGATATAAAAAGATGCCTAAGATACAAATTTACAAACAAACCGGTGAAAAATCCGGCACATTAACTCTTAATGAGAAAGTGTTTAATGCGGAGTATAACGAGCCGCTTATTCATCAAGTTGTCGTGGCGCAGTTGAATAACAAACGCCAAGGCACAAAGTCGACATTAACAAGAGCGGAAGTTCGCGGCGGAGGTAGAAAGCCTCATCGTCAAAAAGGAACAGGCCGTGCCAGAGCCGGTTCAACCCGCTCTCCTCTTTGGACCGGCGGCGGTGTTATATTTGCTCCGAAACCAAGAGATTTTTCTCAAAAAGTCAACAAGCAAGCCAAAAGAGTTGCACTTTGCAGTGCCTTTTCGGAAAAAGTCAGAAATTCTGAACTTGTTTTGCTTGATGAAATAAAATTAAATGATGCTAAGACAAAAGAAATGGCTGCAATCATGGAAGCATTGAAACTTGAAAAAAGTGTCCTTCTTATTACAGCCGAGGGAAGCGAAAACATAATAAGAGCGTCAGCAAATCTTCCGAATGTCAAAACAATTGAAGCAAGTTTAATAAATGTCTATGACCTGGTCGCAAATCAAAGAATTGTTGCAACGGTTGCGGGAATAAAGTTGATAGAAGCGAATTACGCTGAGAAAGAGTAAAAATTAACGCATAACGATTGTAAAATTTATTTTTAAAACATTCATTATGCGTTTGGTGTTTTGAGGTTGTGCATCAATAAAAAATAACATTCATTATGCGTTATGCGTTATGCGTTATGCGTTAAAAAGGAAATCATGGAACTATACAACATCATTCAAAAACCGGTTTTGTCTGAAAAAAGTTATGCAGGCATCGCTGTGAAAAAATATGTGTTCAGAGTTGCAAAAAATGCAACCAAACCGCAAATCAAAAAAGCAGTTGAAGAAATCTTCAAAGTGCAAGTTGAGAGTGTGAACACTGCAAACATCAAAGGGAAATACAAACGCCAAGGTCGTCATGAAGGTTACACTTCGGACTTCAAAAAAGCGTATGTTCAGTTGAAGCCAAGCAGTCCGTCAATATCGTTTTTCGATAATCTAGTCTAAAATAAATTACAAATTACAGTTTACAAATTACAAATAAGGACAAATTTTATTATCAACATTTGTAATTTGTAAATTGTAATTTGTAATTCAATTTACGGAGTAAATACCATGCCTATTAAAAGATACAGACCAATCACGCCAGCCCAGCGTTTTAAGACAACGCTGACTTATGAAGAAATAACGACAACTGAGCCAGAAAAGTCGCTATGTGTTTCGCTTAATCAAAAAGCAGGTCGCAACAATACCGGCAGAATTACTGTTCGTCATCGTGGCGGCGGCAATCGCATCAAGTATCGTATTATTGACTTTAAACGCAGCAAAGACAACATCCCTGCAAAAGTTGCAACCATTGAATATGACCCGAACAGGTCTGCTAACATTGCACTTTTGCATTATGCGGACGGCGAGAAAAGATATATTCTCGCACCGGTCGGACTGAATGTTGGTGACAGCGTTATGAGCGGTGAAGAAAATGTTGACATCAAAGCGGGAAACGCTCTTCCGTTATCGGTCATTCCGGTGGGAACAACAGTTCACAATATTGAAATGCAGCCCGGTGCCGGCGGACAAATTGCAAAAAGTGCAGGAGCAAGCGCACAATTAATGGCAAGAGAAGGAAAGTATGCAACACTCAAACTGCCGTCCGGCGAGATGAGATTGATACCTGTCAAATGCAGAGCAACTGTCGGGCAAATCGGAAATCTTGATCATGAATTGGTGTCACTTGGAAAAGCGGGAAGAAAGCGCCACATGGGAATTAAGCCGACAGTCAGAGGTGCGGCGATGAACCCATGCGACCATCCTCACGGCGGCGGTGAAGGAAAATCACCAATCGGTCGTCCCGGTCCTGTGTCTCCATGGGGACAACCGGCACTTGGATATAAGACAAGAAAGAAAAGTAAGAGCAACAAATTCATCGTAAAGCGTATCAATTAATAAAATTACAAATTACAGTGGACAAATTACAAATAAGGTCAAATTATTAAATATTTAAATTCAACAATATTTGTAAACTGTAATTTGTAATTTAAAACAATAGGAGACAACAGATGTCTAGGAGTATCAAAAAAGGACCTTTTGTGTGTGCAAAACTATTTAAAAGAGTAAAAGCGCAAGGTCATGAAAATAAAAGAGTTATCAAAACATGGTCGAGAGCATCGACTATCTATCCTGATTTTGTCGGCTCAACAATTGCTGTTCATGACGGCAAAAAGCATGTTCCGGTCTATTGCACCGAGGAAATGGTTGGTCACAAGTTGGGCGAGTTTGCTCCAACAAGAAATTTCAGAGGACATGCAGGGAGTAAGACCACTAAAGGTAAGAAATAATTATTAGTGATTAGTGATTAGTGATTAGTGATTAGTGATTGTTGAATTAATTTATCAACCACTAACCGCTAGCCACCGACCACTAACCACCAATCACGGAGTGATTTATGGCAACAAGAATGAGAGAAAAAGCGGCATATCGCCGCGAAAATAAGGACACTCGTCCAAAAGCACACGCAAGATATTTAAGAATATCTCCTTTTAAGGTGCGTGTCGTTCTTGACACAATTCGTGGCAAGGCGGTTAATGATGCAATTGCAAGTTTGAGGGCAACTCCGAAGGCGGCGTCACCAATGGTGATAAAATTGATTGAGAGTGCTGTTGCAAACGCAGAACACAACCACAACCTCTCAAGGCATGACCTTATCGTAAAAGAAATTTACGCAGACGCAGGACCAATCATGAAAAGAATGCAGCCTGTGTCAAAAGGAAGAGGGCATCGTATTAACAAGAGAACTAGTCACATCACTGTGATTTTGGATGGAGTGGAAGAAAACTAATTCAAATTACAAATTACAATGGACAAAGGACAAAAAAGGTCAAATTAATTTTTATCAACATTTGTAATTTGCACACTAAATAAGGAGAACAAATGGGTCAAAAGGTATCACCACACGGACTGAGAGTAGGAGTTATTAAAGGCTGGGATGCAACATGGTTTGCAAACAAAAAGGATTTTCCCGCCCTTCTCCTAGAAGACAGCAAAATTAGAAAATTCATCAAAGACAAGTATTACACTTGCGGAATTTCTCGTGTAATTTTGGAGCGCTCACAAGGAAAGGTTAGCGTTAATATCCACACTTCAAAGCCCGGTGTTATCATTGGTCAAAAAGGTGCAGGTGTTGAGCAATTAAAAAAAGAACTCTCAAAACTTGTTCCTGACAAAACTCTCCACATCAATATTCTGGAAGTAAAACGCCCTGATATGGACTCAACGCTTGTTGCAGAAGGAATTGCAGCAGCACTTGAAAAAAGAGCGTCTTTCAGAAGAACGATGAAGCAAGCAATGGGCAGAGTAATGAGAAGCGGAGCAAAAGGTGTCAAAGTCATGGTTTCAGGTCGTCTTGACGGAGCAGAAATCGCACGATGTGAGCATTATCATGAAGGAAGTATTCCGCTCCACACTTTGCGCGCTGACATCGACTACGGAGTCGCAACCGCCCACACAACCTTTGGCTGTATTGGAGTAAAAGTTTGGATATACAAAGGTGAAGTTCTCGGAAAACGCAAATTAGGTGAAGAGAATATTGAAGAAGGGCAAGGAAGAGAGAGAAGAGAGCGTCGTGAACGCAACTAAAAAAATTACAAATTAAGGTCAAATTATTAAATATTAAATTTATCAATATTTGTCCTTTGTCCACTGTAATTTGTAATTTAAAAATTTATAGGAAATTCATGCGTGTCAAACACGCTAGAAGGATAGAAGAACAATGCTTATACCAAAAAGAGTAAAAAGACGCCGAGTTCAGCGCGGCAGAATGAAAGGAAAGGCTACAAAAGGCTGTGTCATTGCATACGGTGATTTTGGTCTTGTTGCGCAAACTTGTGCTTGGATAACTTCCAATCAAATAGAGGCGGCTCGTATCGCTATGACACGCCATGTAAAAAGGGGCGGAAAAGTGTGGATAAATATTTTTCCTCACAAATCTGTCACTAAAAAACCGGCAGAAACTCGAATGGGTTCCGGTAAAGGTTCTCCGGAATACTGGGTTGCAGTCGTAAAACCGGGAAGAGTATTGTTTGAAATGGCGGGTGTTCCTGAAGAATTGGCAAGAGAAGCGATGAGAAGAGCAATGCACAAATTGCCTTGCAAATGTAAATTCTATCGCAAAGATGAACTAACAAGCCCTGATGCTCCGAATGCCGGTGCGGAAATGGTTGAAGTTAATGCTGAGGAGGTGAAGGCGTAATGAAAGGAAAAGATATTAGAGAGTTAGACAACAAAGACTTGGGATTAAAACTGGATGACCTAAGAAAAGAACTTTTCAACCTTAGATTCTCACACACAACAGGTCAATTGTCAAATCCAATGCAACTGGTAAATGTCAGAAAAGACATAGCAAGAGTCTTGACGATAATGCAGGAGAGAAAATTGCACGGAGATGATTTTAGAAAGGTTGCAGGAAAAGGAAGGGGGAAAAAAAAGTGATTAGTGATTAGTGATTAGTGATTAGTGTCGGTTGAATTTGAAATTAACCATCACAAACCACAAGCCACAAACCACAAACCACCTAAAACAAACATGGAACAAGCAATCGAAAAAAGAGTAAATATGCGTAAAGTGCGTGAAGGTGTTGTTGTCTCAGATAAAATGGACAAGACAATTGTTGTTTTGGTAAGCGACAAAGTTCCTCACCCAATTTACAAAAAAACGATGAACAAGTCAAAAAAATACAAAGTTCATGACGAAAACAACGAGTGCGGAATTGGCGACACTGTCGAAATTATAGAAACTCGTCCTTTGTCAAAAGACAAATATTTTAGATTATCTAGAATTGTCGAAAAAGCAAAATAAATTTAAGTCGCTATGCATCGCCATATGGGACTGCGTGCATCTCGACTGTTCAGTTGCGTATTTCTAAATATGCGTCCTTGCATACTCAATATTAGCCGTCCCGCTATGTCGCACCTGGCGACTTAAAATAAATCGACTTAGGTTGAAGTCAAAAGAGGTTTGAAATGGTACAACCACAATCATATTTAAAAGTTGCCGATAACAGCGGTGCAAAAGAAATTATGTGTATTAGAGTTTTAGGCGGAAGTTTTCGCTACTCTGGAAATATCGGCGATGTTATTGTTGCGTCGGTAAAGTCTGCAACACCCGGCGGAAATGTCAAAAAAGGTGATGTTGTGAAAGCGGTTATCGTTCGCTCTCATATGGGCATCAATCGTCCGGATGGAAGTCACATTAAATTTGATGATAATGCAGCAGTTATCATAGACAATCAGAAACAACCGAAAGGAACTCGTATATTCGGGCCGATTGCAAGAGAGTTGAGAGAAAAAGAATATATGAAGATAATCTCTTTGGCTCCGGAAGTAATATAATAAATTACAAACTACAGTTCACAAATTACAAATTAAGGACAAATTAAATTATCAACATTTGTAATTTGTCCACTGTAATTTGTAATTTAAAAAGAAATTAGAACTAATTTTTAATGCTTACGCATTACACATTTAAAGAGGAACACTTATGAACTCATTATTCGTTCGCAAAGGCGACACTGTAAAAATGCTTTCGGGCAAAAATAAAGGCAAAACCGGCAAGGTTACAATGGTTAACCCTGAAGATTCTCGTATTGTTGTTGATGGCCTTAACATCATAACAAAACACCGTAAGCCTCGTTCACAAACGGATAGAGGCGGAATTAGAAAAGTTGCCGGCTCAGTGGATGCTTCAAATGTTCAAATTGTTTGTCCTGCGTGTTCAAAAACGACAAGAGTCGGTCACATGGAGTTTGAAGGCAAGAAGGTGAGAATGTGTAAAAAATGCTTTAAAAGTCTTGATGTGAAAGCAACTGACAAAAAAGCGTTAAAAAAGGCTAAAAAAGAAGTGGCGGAATCCGTTGAAGAAGCAAAAGAAAAGAAAAGTGCAAGAAAGCCGAAAGCAGCGAAACCGGTCGAAGAAACTGCAAAAGTTGAAGAGACTGTGAAAGAAGATGAGGCAATTCAAGAATAAAATTTTAGAGTGATTTAGAGTTAGTGTTTGATGGTTGGTGTAGGTTGAAAAATTCATTTTAACCATCCCAATCACTAATCACTAATCATCAACCACTATCAAGGAGATATCATGGCTAAAAAAGAAGATCAGGTTGCTAAAGAAACTGTAACCGACGAGCCAAAAAAAGCGACTGCAAAGAAAACGACTGAGGTAAAAGCAAAAGCAGAAAAAACAACAGCAAAACCTAAAGCAGACGCAAAAGAAAAAGCACCCTCTAAAGCAAAAGGTGAACCTAAAGAAAAAGCACCTGCTAAAGCAAAAGATGAGATAAAAGCAAAATCTGAGCCAAAGGAGAAAAAGAGTGCTTCCACAAAATCAAAGGAAAAAGCAATAGACGCTATTAAAGAGACAGCGGCTAAGGCAATTGAGGCTATTATGTCAACTGCTTCTATTGAAGAGACGACGGCGAAGGCTGCTGCAACAAAATCAAAAAAAGCACCTGCTAAAACAAAAGGTGAACCTAAAGAAAAAGCACCTGTAAAAGCGAAGGCAGAAAAAGCACCCGCTAAAGCGAAAGTTGAGCCAAAGCCAAAAGCAGAAATAAAGCCAAAAGCAGAAAAAGCACCTACAAAACCAAAAACAGAGTTAAAGGCGAAGAAGGAGTCAAAACCTTCTGCTGCTTTGGAGATTAAAGCGGAAGAGGCTAAAAAAACAGAAGTGCCGAAAGAATCTCAACCAAAAGTTGAAGTAAAACCTGAGGTTAAAAAAGAAGCAGTAAAACCTGCTTTGGAGATTAAAGCGGAAGAAAATCCTGTTTCAACCCCTGTCCTTAAAGCAGAACCTAAGAAAGAAGAACCAAAATCTGCTCCGACACCTCAACCTAAAAAGGAAGAGACAAAAAAAGAAACTCCGAAGAAAACTCTTTCATCAGACACAAGGCACCGTTTGAAAAAGCGTTATGCGAAAGATATTGCGCCAGAGTTGAAAAAAGAGCAGAATTACAAAAATATTTACCAAGTTCCGAGAATTGAAAAGATTGTCTTGAACATGAGAATTGGTGATATTAAAGATAATACAAAATCAATCAAACAAGCACAAACTGAGTTGGAACAAATCGCCGGACAAAAAAGTGTCTTAGTAAAAGCAAAAAAGTCGGTTTCAAACTTCAAACTTCGTGAAAATCAACCAATCGGTATCAAAGTGACTCTACGCGGAGAAAGAATGTGGGAATTTCTTGATAAACTGGTTGCTGTTGCGCTTCCTCGTGTGAGAGACTTTAGAGGTCTGTCTCCAAAATCATTCGATGGAAGAGGAAACTATTCAACCGGTGTCAAAGAACAAATCATCTTCCCCGAAATTTCCTATGAAACAGTAGAAAAAGTCAGAGGTTTTGACATAGCAATTGTCACAACTGCTGAAACAGATGCAGACGCACTAGCACTGTTAACTAAAATCGGAATGCCTTTTAGAACTTAAAATTTAGACACTGATGATAAAAATAACGACATCTTTTGGTGAAAATCAGTCTTCTTGTCAATACACGCAGTATTGACTGCGGTAATAAGTCAAATTTTCCCTCAAAAATCTGCTCGCTATTATTTTCACCAACATATCCAAATTTTAAGTCTGAATATAAATTATCCTCGTCTAAGCGGACAAATGGAGAGAAAGTAAACATGGCTAAAAAAGCAATGATAGAAAAACAAAAAAGAAAGCAGAAATACTCAACGAGAGAATATACTCGTTGCAGTATGTGCGGTCGTCCTCATGCAGTTTTGCGTAAATACGGCATTTGCAGAATTTGCTTTCGTAACCTGGCATATCGCGGGGAAATTCCGGGAGTTCGCAAGGCTTCTTGGTAGAAAAATTAACGCATAACGCATAACGCATAACGCATAATGAAAGTTAAAATCTTACTTTTGCGTTTAGTGTTTATAGGTTGTGTGTAAACAAATTAATCAATCGTTATGCATTATGCGTTATTGCATTATGCGTTAAAAAAGAGGTTTAAATGATAACAACAGACCCAATTGCAGATCTATTGACAAGAATAAGGAACGCTCAAATTGCGCGCCATGATACAGTCGCTATTCCAACTTCAAAAATGAAGAGGGCAATTGTTGAAATTCTTTTCAATGAAGGCTACATTACTTCACATGAGGCAGTCGACATCGACGGTCATCCTCACATTTTGATAACACTCAAATATGGAAGAGGTTTTTCCAAAGTATTGACAAATCTCAAAAGAGTTTCAAAACCGGGACTTAGAGTTTATTGCGGATATGAAGATTTGCCAAAAGTCCTCAATGGTCTTGGAGTTGCAATAATATCAACATCAAAAGGCGTCATGACAGACAAAGACGCTCGCAAAAATAAAATTGGCGGCGAAGTGTTGGCGTATATTTGGTAAAAAACAAAACGCAAAACGCAAAACGCATAGCGCATAATGAAGTTTAAACAATTAGGCGTAGCGAAAATTTAGCGGAGGCGTAAAAATAAAATTCTAACAATCATTATGCGTTATGCGTTATGCGTTATGCATTAAAAAGGAAAACCATGTCAAGAGTCGGAAGAAGTGAAATTAAAATACCAGCGGGAGTGACAGTTGCAATCAAAGACAGCACAGCAACGGTCAAAGGTCCTAAAGGCGAATTGTCGCAGTATATTGACGACAGAAACATAGCGGTTGAAATCAACGGCGAGGTTTTGAATGTCGTTCGCAAAAGTGAGAGTAAATCCACAAAAGCAAAACACGGCTTGTATCGCCAACTTATTGCAAACATGGTAAAAGGAGTTGTTGAACCGTTCACCAAAACTCTTATTGTTAAAGGTGTCGGTTACAAAGTAGCCCTTGCCGGAAACAAAATCACAATGAATGTCGGGTTATCTCACACTGTTGAATTTGTTTCCCCTCCCGATGTAACGCTAACATGTCCTGATGCAAACACGATTGTTGTTTCAGGAATCGACAAACAAAGAGTAGGACAAGTCGCAGCAACCCTCAAAAGCAAAAAACCGGTTGAGCCATATCACTTATATGGAATTCACTATCAAGGTGAGAGACTTGTGAAGAAAGAGGGTAAAACTTCCGGGAAGTAATTAATTCAACGCATAACACATAACGCATAACGAATGTCAAAATATTTATGAAAGAACTTTCATTGTGAGTGTGTGTTTAGGGTTGTGCTTAATTAAAGTTAAAATAACATTCATTATGCGTTATGCATTAGGAAATCATTATGATAATCAAACAAGACAAAAACAAAGCAAGAGAAAAGCGTCACAAAAGAGTGAGAAAAAACATTTTTGGAACTAAACAAAGACCGAGAATGAATGTTTTTCGCTCGTCAACGCATATCTATGCCCAATTAATCGACGATGAGGCCGGCAAAACTCTTTGCTCGTCCTCAACTGTTGCAAAAGATATTGAATTAAAAAAGTTGAATAAAACCGAAGCCGCAAAAAAAGTTGGACAAGAAATTGCCAAAAAAGCGAAAAAACTAAAAATCAAAGAAATAGTTTTTGACCGCGGCGGTTATTTGTATATCGGCAGAGTCAAGGCTCTTGCAGATGGAGCAAGGGAAGAAGGACTTATTTTTTAGTGGTCAGTGGTCAGTGGTCAGTGATTGATAAAATAAATTTGACAATCACCGACCCCCGACCCCCAACCACTAATTCTAAAAGGATATTATGGAAGAAAGACAAGAAAGACAAAAAAGATCACCGCGAGATCGTGAGCCTCGCAGAACTGATGAAAGACCGGATGACGGAATCAGAAGCAAATTGATTTCTGTCAATCGTGTTACAAAAGTTGTTAAAGGCGGCAGAAATATGCGCTTTTCGGCATTGGTTGTTGTTGGAGACGGCAACGGCTCTGTTGGTGTTGGGCACGGCAAAGCAAACGAAGTGCCGGAGGCAGTCAGAAAAGCCGAACAGCAAGCAAGAAGAAAAATGGAGAAAATAGCGCTTTCAGAGAGCACTATTCCTCATGAAATCATCGGACATTTTGGTGCGTCAAAAGTTCTTTTGAAACCTGCTCCCGAAGGAACAGGAATTATTGCCGGCGGCTCAGTTCGTGCGGTAGTTGAACTTGCCGGCATTAAAAACATCACAGCAAAATCACATGGTTCGAGAAACCCAATAAACTCAACAAAAGCAGCAGTAATGGGACTATATGGACTAAGAAGTGCTGAACAGGTTGCAAAGGCGAGAGGGAAGTCGGTTGAGGAAATTTTAAATTAATAATGTCCTTATAAATTGTAGGGGTGAGCCATGCTAGCCCGAACAAAATAACAATTAAAATATTTTCAGGCTCGTCCTTGCAGGAAGACAGCATACTAAGAGCAAGAAAGTTATAAGTAGGTAATTATGCCAAAAAAAGATACAAACAAAAAATTAAAAATCACGCTCACAAAAAGCACAATCGGTTGTCTTGAAAAACAAAAAAAGACAATTGAAGCGTTGGGCTTGAAAAAAATAAGACAATTTGTCATTCACTCGGATAGCGAAAGTTTAAGAGGCATGCTGTTCGTTGTTAAGCATTTAGTAACAATCGAAGAAGTAATATAAAATAAAAATACCTTATATGCCTTACAAAGCAAGACCACTCAAAATATTCCTCAGAGCGGCAAAAATCAATTTTGAGGCGAAAGAGTGTGCTTAAGCGTTGGACTGAGTCGCAAAATTTATTTTCGCCGCTATCAAAGGATATTTTCAGCGGTCGTAAAAGGAAAAGAATCATGAAAATACACACCATACAACCCCAAGCGGGCTCAAAGAAAAAAGAAAAAAGACTTGGTCGCGGCATTGCCAGCGGTCATGGTAAAACATGCTGCAAAGGACATAAAGGTCAATGGGCAAGAAGCGGCGGCGGAGTCAGCATTGGTTTTGAAGGCGGACAAAAACCTCTAATGAGAAGAATTCCCAAAAGAGGATTTGACAATGCTTTTAAAAAAGAGTATTCTATAGTTAATCTCTCTGACCTTGAACGCTTTGATGCAAAAGCAAGTGTTAATGCTGAAACTCTTCTTGAATTTGGAATTCTTTCAAAAATTGAAGATTACGGAGTGAAAGTTTTGGGTGCCGGTGTTTTAACAAAACCTTTGACAGTTGCTGCTAACAAATTTTCCGAAGGTGCAAAAAAAGCAATCGAGGCAGTTGGCGGAAAAGTTGTTCAAATTGAAATAATAAACAACAGCCTTAATGAGAAAGGAAAGAAGAAAGCCAAACAAATTTAGTGATTAGCGGTTGGTGATTGATGAGAGTTAGAATTTATTTTTAATAATCACCAATCACCAATCACTAGCCACCATTTTACGGAGTAAAAATGTTTCAAACACTAATCGATTCATTCAAGAATAAAGATGTTCGGAAGAAAATCCTGATAACATTGGGGTTACTTTTCTTGTTCCGACTGGGTGCTTGGCTTCCTATTCCCGGTATTGCCCCCGGGGTTTTGGATGTGGGAGACGGCAACACAATGCTACTGCTTCTAGGTGCAATCACCGGCGGAGCGCTTTCACAAGGTGCGTTCATGGCGATTGGCGTCATGCCCTATATTAATGCTTCGATTATAATGCAACTTCTGACTGTTGCTATTCCGAAATTTGACGAATGGCGAAAACAAGGTGACGAAGGAAAAGAAAAACTCAACAAAGTAACAAGATATTTAACCTTACTCCTCGGCATTGCTCAGGCGGTCGGCATCACGGTAACATGGTCGAATCAAGGCGGTCTTGCTGCCGGAGAAATACTTCCTGTTTGGCTTGTTGCAACAATCGTTGCTCTTTGTCTTGTTGCGGGTGCAATGCTGACAATGTGGATTGGTGAGAGAATCACTGAACTCGGTGTTGGAAACGGTATATCACTGCTTATCTTCGTTGGTATTATCTCAACTGCAGGTATCGCGCTTGTCGGAAACATAGCAGGTATTGTGAGCATTGGACAGGAAGGGGGAAATAATGAACCAATATTCCATCTTATCGGTTTCTTGCTGCTCGTCATATTAATATTCACTTTCATAGTCTTTATTGATGCCTCGGAGCGGCGGGTGCAAATTCAATACGCAAAACAAATTAAAGGCCGAAAACAATACGGCGGACAATCAACTCATATTCCAATCAAATTAAATGCTTCCGGCGTTCTGCCAATTATCTTTGCTTCGGCAATTGTCAGTTTTCCGCAACTTTTGTTCAGTTTATTTATGAATCCGGAACCGGGGAACTTCATGTATTGGTGGCAAAGATGGCTTGGGGTCGGAACTCCGATATACAGCGTTGTTGTTGGTCTCTTGATTTTCTTCTTCGCATTCTTCTATGCTCAAATTCAATTCAACCCTGAAGAAGTTGCAAGAACAATTCAGCAAAATGGTGGTTTCATTCCGGGAATAAGACCCGGAAAACCAACTGCGGAACATCTAAAACGCATTTCAAGACGATTGACATTCTTTGGAGCATTCTTTCTGGCGTTTATCGCAATCGTTCCTGCAATCATCTTTAATTTCTTGTTTGAAGATCCGGGGCTAATCAGTGCATTCACCGCAACAGGTATGTTGATTGTTGTATCCGTTGCCCTTGATTTCGACAAGCAGTTGCAAAGTCAGTTGATGATGAAACAGTATAAAGGCTTTTTGAAATAATTGAAGATTATTTAAAAAATCTAGTGACTGGTGGTTGGTGCTTAATGATAGAAAAATAAAAATAAAATTTTACCATCACTAACCACTAATAATATTTAGAGGGGCTACAATTTTATGAAACTAATCATACTCGGTGCTCCGGGTTCCGGAAAAGGCTCTCAAGCACCCCATTTAAATAGGGAATACGGCCTAGTTCATCTTGCAACCGGCGATATTTTGAGAAAAAATATTAAAGAAGAAACTCCGCTTGGTCTTGAGGCAAAAGAATTCATCGATAACGGAAAACTCGTTCCTGATGAAATTGTCATCAAGTTGGTTGAACAAAGAATATCAGAAAAAGAGTGTGAAAAAGGTGTTTTCTTCGATGGTTTTCCAAGAACGCTAAGCCAAGCAGAACAGTTAGACAAGATTGTTAAAATAGACAAAGTTATTTATCTTGAAGTTGACTTTTCAATCCTACTCAAAAGAATAACCGGAAGAAGAAGTTGCGTATGCGGTCGAACTGAACATATCAAAAGATTAAAAGATAACAAGTGCGAGTGCGGAAAAACTTATTATCAAAGAGATGACGACACCGAAGAAATGGTAAAACCGAGACTGGAGACTTTCCTTAGCCAAACCGCCCCATTAATTGACTACTATAAAAAACAAGGAAAACTAATAACAATTAACGGAGACGGAGAAGTAGGGGATATATTTGAAGTTATAAAAGAGGTATTGAATTAATATAAAATAAATTACAAATTACAAAGAAGGACAATTTAATTTATCAACATTTTTAATTTGTCCACTGTAATTTGTGATTAAAAAAAAGTATGATTAAAACAGAAAAAGAAATCCAAAAAATGCGTGCGGTCTGCAAGATAGTAGCCCTTGCCCACAAGCACATTGAAAGATTTATCAAAGCAGGGGTAACCACTGAATATCTTGATAACGAATTGGAAAAATTTATTCTCTCGCAAGGTGCTAAACCGAACTTTAAAAACTATCGAAAATATCCAAAAACTGCTTGCATTTCAGTAAATGATGTTGTTGTTCACGGAATACCAAGCGAAAAAACAATATTAAATGACGGCGACATTGTCTCAATAGATGTTGGAGCAGTCAAAGATGGTTATCACGGCGATGCAGCCCGAACATATGCAGTAGGTGTGATTGAAGAAAAAAAACAAAAACTCATTGACATCACAAAAGAATGCTTTTTTAAAGGAATGGAACAAGCCCGGGCAGGCAGACGAATTGGCGATATTAGTGAATCAGTTCAAAAACATGCTGAACAAAACGGCTTCTCAGTTGTCCGCTCATTGACAGGTCATGGCATCGGAAAAAAACTCCACGAAGACCCAAGCGTTCCAAACTTCGGAAAATCAGGGACAGGAACACTTTTAAAAAGCGGAATGACTCTTGCGATTGAACCGATGATAAACGAAGGCACATTTCATGTGATATTCGAAAGCGACGGTTGGACCTGCAGAACTGAGGATGGCAAATTGAGCGCCCACTATGAAGAGACAGTGCTAGTGACGAATGGAGATGCGGAGATTTTAACAACAATTTAACCCCCTAAAAACTCTTGACGGAGAATTATATATTGTGTTATAATATACTGTTTGCGTCAATTTAAATCACAAATTACAGTTTACAAATTACTAGTAGTGAAAAATTAATTTGACCTAATTTGTAATTGATAATTTGTCCGCTGAAAAAATGGATAAACGAACTAAAACACTATTAATACCAACTCTCGGACAAGTGACTGTCTCAACAATGGGACACGACAGAGGAAGAATGTATTTAGTGACAAAAGTTATTGATGGTGAGTTTGTTGAAGTGTGTGACGGAGATTATCGAAAAAGAGAAAATCCGAAAAAAAAACGCTTTAAACATTTAGTAGTTATCAAAGAGGGAATTATACCTTCGGATAAAATAGAAAAAATTAATGACAAAGAAATTTATCGAGCATTAAAAATGCTTGAAAAAGGAGGCGGCACGACATAGATAAACAGTGTCGAAAAACAATATGAAAGTCCGAGCATCAGTAAAACCAATGTGCAACAATTGTAAGGTCGTGAAACGCCACGGCAGAGTTGTGATAATTTGCCCAAAATATCCCAACCACAAACAAAGACAAGGGTAATTAGTGGTCGGTGGTCAGTAATCGGTGACCGGTGATGGAAGAATTTTTAATTAATTTTTTTCTGCCACCAATCACCGACCGCCAACCACCAACCACCAAAAAATTCGGAGAATTTTTTATGCCAAAAGACGACAGCATCGAAGCAGAGGGAGAAGTGATTGAAGCACTTCGCAATGCAACATTCCGTGTGAAGTTGAACAACGGACATGTCGTTCTATGCACAATTTCCGGCAAAATCCGTATGCACTACATCAAAATCCTTCTAGGCGACAAAGTAAAAATTGAAATGTCTCCCTATGACATAACAAAAGGAAGGATAACATACAGGAACAAAAATTAATAATTTTCAACGCACAGCGCACAACGCACAACGAAAGGAAAGAATTTATAAAAAATAATTCTAACAATCATTATGCGTTATGCGTTATGCGTTAAAGTGGAGAATAAATATGGCTCGTATCGCAGGGGTAGACATCCCAAGAGAAAAAAGAATAGAAATCGGACTAACTTATGTTTTTGGCATAGGCAGACCTACTTCTATACGCATACTGCAAGAAACCGAAGTTGACCCTAACACAAGGGTGAAAAACCTTAGTGAGGCTGAGTTGAACAAACTTCGTGCTTATATTGATAAAAACATCAAAGTTGAAGGTGACCTTCGCCGTGATGTTGCACTTTCTATTAAGCGGCTAATGGAGATTGGCTGTTATCGCGGGGTTCGTCACAGAAAAGGACTACCCGTGAGAGGACAATCAACCAAACAAAACGCCAGAACAAGAAAAGGCAAGAAGAAAACAGTAGGAAGGAAGAAAAAATAACGCATAACGCATAAACATGCAACGCATAATGAATGTTAAAATTTTTTATGTTTTGAGTGTTTGAAGTTGTGTGTCAAAAAAATATTAATCGTTATGCGTTATGCGTTATGCATTATGCGTTGGAGAATTTATGGCTGCACCAAAACAAAGAAAAACATCTCGTGGCACATCTCGTAAGCCAAAGGTAACAAAAAATGTTGACAAAGGACAAGCGCATGTTCAAGCGTCTTTTAACAACACTATCATAACAATAACTGACATTCGCGGGAATACTATTTCTGCGTCATCTGCCGGTGCGCTCGGTTTTCGCGGCAATAGAAAATCGACTCCTTATGCTGCTCAACAGGCTAGTGAAAAAGCGGCACTACTAGCAAAAGACCATGGTATGAGAAGTGTTGATGTTTTCGTCAAAGGTCCGGGGTCTGGGCGTGAAAGTGCAATAAGAGCAGTTGAAAATGCAGGCATAAAAGTGACAAGCATCACCGATGTTTCACCAATTCCGCACAACGGATGTCGTCCCCCAAAGAGGAGAAGAGTTTAATAATCTGGTGATTAGTGATTAGTGATTAGTGGTTAGTGATTGTTGAAATTATTTTTTCATTCACTAACCACTGATTACTGATCGCTAACCTCCAAATTTTTACGGAGTAAAAATTTTATGGCAAAATACACAGGAGCAGATTGCAGAATATGTAGGCGAGAAGGCACAAAACTATTTTTGAAAGGCGAAAGATGCACTTCAAAAAAATGTGCCATTGAAAGAAGACCCAACAAAGGACCGGGTTTCCACGGCACTTCAAGAAAGAAGCCATCGGAACATAATATCCAATTGCGTGAAAAACAAAAAACAAAAAGAATCTATGGACTACTTGAAAAACAATTCCATGGTTATTATATTGAAGCCCAACGCCAAAAAGGCATAACCGGTGAAAACATGCTGATGCTTTTGGAAAAAAGGCTTGACAATGTTGTTTTCAGAATGGGTATCGGTTCTTCCCGTGGAATGAGCAGACAAATCGTTAATCATGGTCATATCACTGTTAACGGAAGAGTTGTCAACATTCCGTCATATCAAGTGAAGAAAGGCGACATTATCGGTGTCAAAGAATCAAAAAAAGAAAACGAAATGTTCAAGGAATTGAAAGGTGCAAAAATTGTAATGCCTAAATGGGTTGAATTTGACACTGACGCATTCGTTGGAAAAATAATCGAAAACCCAACAAGAGAAGACATCGACCTCAAAATTAATGAGCAGTTGATAGTAGAGTTGTATAGCAAATAATTTTAATAGTGGTTATTGATTAGTGACTGTTGATTAGTGAAGGTAATTTAATTTTTATCCATCACTAACCATCAGCCGCCAATCACTAATCACCATTAAAAAATCGGAGATTTTTTTATTATGATGGAAATCGAAAAGCCGCGCATTACTATTGAAGAAAGTGTTGATGCAAGGCAAGCAAAATTTATTATTGAACCACTTGAGCGCGGTTATGGCATAACGCTTGGAAACGCACTAAGGCGTGTTCTTCATTCAGCACTTCCCGGTGCTGCAATTGTTGGTGTCAGAATTGATGGTGCTCCGCATGAGTTCACCAGTATCAAAGGCATCAAAGAAGATGTTGTTGACATCATCTTGAATTTAAAACAACTTAATATAAAAGCGAACTATCAAGACAAATCGCTTAAGAAAGTGTTGAAAATATCTCGCAACAAACCGGGTATTGTCACTGCTGCGGACATTGAATTAGACCCTGAGGTTGAAATTTTGAACCCAGACCTCTATATCTGCACTATTGACGATGGCGGAAAATTGAACGCTGAATTAACAGTAGGGCGTGGCAGAGGTTATGTTGTTGCGGACAAAAACAAAGACGCAAACCAACCAATCGGCTTTATTGCAATTGACTCTATTTTCACTCCTGTCAAAAGTGCGTCATATTCAGTCGAATCAACGAGGGTTGGTCAAAACATTGACTATGACAAGTTGACAATTGATTTAGCAACTGACGGCAGTTTGAGTGCAAAAGAAGTTTTGTCTTTAGCCGGAAAAGCAATCAAAGACCATATCGAAATTTTTGTGGGACTTAGTGCGACAATCGCTGGCATGGATATTCTAATTGCAAGAGACGAGGACAGAGCGCTAAGAATACTTGAGATGAGCATTGAAGAAATGGATTTGTCAGTCAGATCCTACAACTGCTTAAAACGAGCAGGCATCTACACAGTCGAGGATTTGACAAAACGAAGCGAAGACGACATGCTGAAAGTGAGGAACCTTGGCAGAAAATCGCTTGACGAAGTAATCTACAAGTTGCAAAATCTAGGTCTTGACCTAAAAAAAGAATTTTAGAAGTTATCATTCACAATTAAATTTCAGGTGATCGGTGGTCAGTGGTCAGTGGTTGGTGTAGGTAGAATTTTAAATTTTATTTATCACCAATCGCTAACCACTGGCCACTGACCACCATTCACCGGAGAAATCATGGAAAACAGAAAACTTGGAAAAAGAACAGACCAAAGAATGGCATTATTGCGTGGACAAGTCACGCAACTACTTTGGCATGGAAAAATTGAAACGACCTATGCAAGAGCAAAAGAAGTGCAAAGTTTGGCGGAGAAATTAATAACTCTTGCCGTGAATTCTTATACCGACACTATCAAAAAAGTCGAAACAAGAATTAAACACGACAAAAAAAGAGACAAAAAAGGCAATGTGACTATCACTGAAAGAGAAGTGAAGGTCGAATTAATCAATGACGGAGTGGAAAAACTTGCGGCAAGGCGTAAAATAATGGCAAATGTCTATGATGTTCAAGAAATAAGAGCAAAAGGCGAAACCAAAGCCCAGTTTAGAATTAGAACGGAACACATTGCTCATCCGCTAATTGAAAAAATCTTCAACGAATATGCCCCGAAATATGCTCAACGAGCCGAAGACACAGGAACAAAAGGCGGCTACACAAGAGTTCTAAAAATGGGACCAAGAAGAGGCGACGCCGCTGAACTTGCGTTGATAGAATTGGTATAAATAAGTTAAAAAGTCTCGCTATTTATTGAGCGAGACTTTTTAATTGTAAACATTTTGTAAGCAAAAAGAAAACAAAAAAGCAACAAAGTTTTTTTGAAAGTATTTGAAATAATATTGACAAATGGATAATCATGATGTTACACTAATGTAGTTGTTTGTAAAGAAAAAAGGTTAAGATAAAGTTTATATATAGAAATTAATACAAAGGAGAAAGTTTATGTTTTTTAGAAAAAATTCTGTTGCTATCAGTTCTGTATTTGAAAGAGAACCAGGATTTAAAGATTATCGATTTACTGCCAAAACAGTTATCGAAAGTTTGGGTATGGAGGCATGTAGAAACCCAGAGGATATCAGGAATCAAGATAGTTTTAATAATATGTTGAGAAACGAGGTTGACTTTTTTGTGCTTATTGTGGGGGAAGTAAAATCAGAAATGGTTAATGAAGAGTTGAAAATTGCGATTGCTATAGGATTACCTATTTTGGTTTTTGCAAAAATTGATAAAAAAGATTCACGAGAATTTAGTCAAAAGATATGCGATAGTTTGCGACAAATATCTCCTGAATTATATGATGCTCACATTACAACATTTGAAAACTGTGAAAGTTTTGATAGGGAATTAAGAAACGAATTATTAAATAGAATGTATAGAAGAATAAGAATGTCACCAGTAATCGGAGTAGATCCTCCTGTGGCATATACTGAAGGAGTGACATTAATTAGCAATGCAAAACATAGAATTGTTGTGACACAAAACACATCTATACTTCTATTGGGACCAAGATTGGGTAATACGATAGAGCAAGATTTTTATGATGAATTAGTAAAATGGTTAAAAAAGAAGCGACAACAAAAATCATATTTTTTACATGTTTTTTCCTTAAGTGAAACGAAAAAAGCAATGAAAAGTGGAGATTATGATCTAGATAAGGCTCGTAAACAATTAATTGAGATAATGGACAGTGCATGTGGTAATACAATTACAATCAGAGGTGCGGAATGTTTAGATACTACCACACATGTAATTGGGGATACAGGAATGGGGCTTAATTTTAAGATTGCTTCGCAACGATACTATTTATTCTTACCTTCTTTTTTTACTAAAGATAAAGAGTTGCAACAAATTATATCGGGTAATCAACGAGTTGGAAATAGACTTACAAAAAAGGATATTACCACAATTTATGATAATGCTTAAATTAAGTAGTAGCAAAAAGCCTCGTCAATTGTAACGAGGTTTTTGTTATTTTAAAAAAGGGGATATATTCTACTATTCAAAAATTTAATCATAAAAATCCATTCTTAGAGGATGTATGTAAAGTGTAGACAGTGGAAAAAATAGGAGCAAGCACAAAAAAATAAACAATCAACTGTTTATTCTTCTTGTTCAATGACGATATAACAATCAACGACTTCACCTTTGTTATCTAAAAAGGCTTTTGATGCAATATAATTTTCTAACTCCGTTAACTTGGAGATAAAGACTTTATCTAATTTTAATTCACTTCGTTCACGAAGTAGTTTTAGAATGTCAAAAGCAAAAAACCACTCATATTCAAATCTTGTTTTTATTATTTTCATATTGAAATTATAACAGTTGGTGAGTAATAAGTCAAGCGTTTTACTAACATTAAGTTAGCGTTTTTTATTGTTTCTCACTATATGTTATAATTTCTCATATGAAAAAACACGAAAGAAGAGAAATTTTTTCAAAACGCATGATTGAATTAAGAAATTCAGAGGGTTTTTCTCAATCTAAGTTAGCAAAGGAACTTGGTGTTTCATCGGGTTCTATTGCTATGTGGGAAACAAAACAACGAGAGCCAAAACTTGACATGCTTGCAAAAATCGCAATATATTTTGATGTAAGTAGTGATTACCTCATTGGTCTTAAAGAATATCATGAGTAGGTTTTGAGAATTTTTTTGCAAAAAATAGTTATTAGAAAAGACAAGCAATGTGTTTGTCTTTTTTTTTGCTTTGATATATAATAAATTTAGTTATGTCAAAGAAAAAATCAAACCTCAAACTGACTAGTGATATATCAACTTACGAGAATAATCTTGTGGGTGAAGTTAGTCATATTATTGAAAAAAGAAAACATTCTATTGTCACGCAAGCAAACAGCGGGATGGTTATGATGTTTTGGGAAGTCGGCAGACATATTGACTTTTCTATTCTGAACAACAAGAGAGCCGACTACGGAAAGCAAATTGTTACCACAGTGTCAAAGCAATTAGTTTTACGATATGGATCTAGTTTTAGTGTGGATAATATGCGTCGAATGATGCAATTTGCTAGGTTGTTTTCAAGTGAACAAATTGTCGCGCCGATGGCGCGACAATTGAGTTGGTCTCATTTTCGCGAATTACTTTCCGTAAAAGATGAAAAAGCACGACTTTTTTATGTTAATGAATCAGCATCGAGATTTCTTAGTGCAAAAGGATTAAGAAACATTATTTCCAGAAAAACTTATGAGAGAACAGAAATTGCGAATATGCAAATAACAAATGTTGACTCCCTTATTCCTTTTAACACATTCAAAGACCCATATCTTTTAGACATTCTCAATCTAAAAGGCGGTTATTTGGAAGGAGATTTAGAAAGTGCGATTTTATCCGAATTGGAAAAATTCATTCTTGAGTTTGGAAAAGGTTTCTCATTTGTTGAAAGACAAAAACGAATTTCAAGAGAAAACACTGACTACTATCTTGACCTATTATTCTACCATCGAATATTAAAAAGATTAGTTGCTGTTGAATTAAAAATCGGCAAATTTCATCCTAAAGATAAAGGGCAAATGGAATTTTATCTTAAATGGCTCAATGAAAATGAAAGGCAAGATGATGAAAATGAGCCGATAGGGTTAATACTTTGTGCTGAGAGCGATCGTGATGACATACGCTTAATGGAAATGGACAAAGCAGGAATAGCGGTTGCTGAGTATTGGACTGTATTTCCGCCCAAAAAAGAATTTGAAGAAAAACTTCGCTTTATTATGATGGAGGCAAAAGAAGTTTTAGAAAGAAAAAAGCAACTCGGCACATCAAATATAAAAAAACAAATAGAAGCATTTATTGAGATTCCGAATGATGATGAGGATTAATTAAAATGAACCCAGAAAAAAGAAGAAAACAAATTTTAGATGAAATATCAAAGCCCGAGGCACTTGTTAGTGCGTCTGTTTTGGCAAACAATTTGGGTGTTTCAAGACAAGTTATAGTTGGCGATATTGCACTTCTTAGGGCTCAAGGACATGACATTATCGCAACAACAAGAGGATATATGATGCCAAAGTTCAAAGAGTTGGGTCAATATGTCGGAAAAATTGCATGTCGTCACACACCTGAGAACACAATTTCTGAACTCTATGCAATAGTTGACATGGGAGCAACTGTTTTGGACATCATAGTTGAACATGAACTCTATGGTGAAATTACAGGAAATCTTAATTTAATGAGCCGAGAAGATGTTGATAATTTTATAGAAAAAGTTAAAACTCAAGAGATAAAACTACTCTCAGTCTTAACAGACGGCGTTCATCTTCACACGATTGCTTGCCGTGACAAACATCATTTTGATCAAGTTCAAAAAGCGTTGCGAGAAAAAGATTTCACATTATAAGCGGCTGTTGTTTACAGTTTTATTGGTTCGTTGTTTGTTGCGGGGTTCGTGGTTGTCGTTCCACATTGTGCGGGCGGCAGAATGCCGCCCCTACGATTTTGTTGTTGTAATTTGTTTGGGATGCCGAGGGAGGTGTCCTCTACAGTCATTTAGCCGTGCTATATTTGGGGGAATTAAATTTGTAGGGGCGAGCAACGCGAGCCTGATTAAATTAACATTATTATGTTGTCTGGCATTTAGGTTCGCTTCGCTCACCCTACGGATTTGTTGGTTCGTTATTTGATGGGGTGGTTCGTAGGCGACGAATAAACATTGTGCGGGCGATTAATAATCACCCCTACGGTTATTTTGACGAGTTCTCTTTGACACGAAATTATTTATTGGGGACAGCATTCAGAAAATTTAATTATTGTAGGGGCGAGCAACGCGAGCCCGATTAAATTATCAATATTATATTGTTTAGTATTCGGGTTCGCTTCGCTCACCCCTACGGATTTGTTGGTTCGTTGCTTGATGGTTGCTCGTAGGCGACGAATAAACATTGTGCGGGCGATTAATAATCGCCCCTACGATTATTTTGACGAGTTTTTTCAAAACAAAATATTAATTCACAACGCAGTATAATAAAGTTTGTGCATTCCGTGACTACTATATAAAGCAACGACAAAATAAATAGCAGAGGCGGTCAGTGACCGCCAACACTTTATAAAAATGCATTTTGGGAAATTTAAAATTAATTAAGATACAAAATAAAATATTTTATTTTGGGCAAAATCTAGTTGACAGCATCAGAAAAATAACACATACTATACATGTGTCATGACAATAGTCAAGTGTTTTGATGCTTTTGTCGGGTTTTGCTTGCATTAACCTTTAGATGAAAGTATTGCATATACACTGTTAAACAAAGGAGAAAAATCATGCTGGGAATTGCATTAACATTTGTCGGAATAATACTCGTTGCAAACGGAGTTTTGTTCATGTCAAATTCTCGTGTCAAAACAAAAAACGAAAGCGGACAGGAAGTTGAAACTCTTGTTCCTTTGGTTGTTCACTCGCCAAAAACTATTGCATTTTTCAATGTTATAGTCGCTTTTATAATCATCATCGGCAACTTTATCTTACTTCCAAGTGAACTTGCCAGAGATGCTTTGCCTCGTCATCTTGTTTTTCAAAACGCAGCGGCAGGCTTGATATTCGGCGTGACTTATCTTTTCATTGCGGGCAATCTTTTATTAAAAATCGATCCTCGTCCTTTCGGCTGGTATTCAGTCGGGGCATGTGTGTTTTCAATAGTGCTTGCAGCAGTTGGGTTTCGTGACGCCGCAAATTTCAGCGGGAGTTTCTTTGAAAACCATGGATTAATCCTTGGTTTGCTTTGGATAATTTGGTTCTTCCTTTGGTTTCCAGCCGTTTTGCAATATCTTTTTAATGTTAAAATAATGCAAAAAATATTTCCTTGGATTTCAATTTCTGTCGGCGTAATCGGTGCATTTGTTCCTGCGATGCTTTTGCTGCTTGGAACTTGGCCGTTATTGTAGGTAATAAGTAATGAGTAAAAGATAACAATTTTGGTAGTGCTAAAATTAAGTGATAAGCAAAAATAACTCGTCATTGCGAGGTTTTGTGCAGGTGCTAGACGAGAGAACTCGGGAGTTGTTCCGCAAAATCGAAGCAATCCAGTAATACAGCAGAAAGTATGACTTATCAAACAATTCTCATAACTGGATTGCTTTGAATTTGGGGCAACGCTCCCCACCGTTCACAACTAATATATACTCAAATGCTCGCAATGATGAAAAGAGAACAATCTCTCTGCAAACATTATTCTATAACAAAAGTGTCTAAGGCACTTCCGCAAATTCTCTAGGCGACAAAAGAACGACAAAATCACTCATAAATATCTATTTTGAACACCCCTCAAATTTTAATAAATAAAACACCTTTATGCAGAATATTTGCAAAAAGGTGTTTTATTTTTTTGTTGTCAATTTATTCGGGTTTTCCGTTTTTCACCCCTATATTTTTAAATTTAATATTTTACGCTTATCCTAATCATACAACTAATAAGACTAGGTCATATTGAGCGAAGCGAAGGATCTAGGCACGAAGTGCCGTAAAACAGGTATTTTTATGCTTACGCTAGATGCTTCGCTTTGCTCAGCATGACTTCATATTAATTAGGTTGTTTCAATTGGATAAGTGTGTAATATTAATTGTGAATTAAGATGTGTGTTGACTTAATATGCTTTTGCGAAATAGATTTTGAACTTGCCGTCTTTTCCGCAAACTGAGCATTTGTCATGAATTTTTGTTTGGTCAAACGGCATATTTCTACTAGATGCTGCAAAATCTTTTTTCACTTTTTCTTCACATTCTCTCTCGCCGCACCACATTGAAAGGGCAAATTTGTTGTCGTTAATAACTTTTTCCAACTCTTCCAAATTTTTTGCAGGGGCGATATTATCGTGGAGATTTTTTTCTGCTTTTACATACATATCATAAGTTATTTCACTGAGTAACTCTTCTAAGAATTTAGAGATATTGTAGCCTTTTTTATAGACTAATTGGTCGTAGAATTTTTTGAAAGTGTAGACATTATTGCTTTGCAAAATATCTAAATACTTCTCGATTTTATGAGAAGGATTATTGTCAGCATTGCCGTAATCTTTTTTGCTTATATCGTGAAGCGGAATTTGAAGTTTTCCGTCTTCCAGTTTGTCTCGTCTGACAATTGTTGCAACGCCGTTTTCAATATCACGAGGTCCCAGTTCAATTCTTATAGGAATACCTTTCATTTCACATTCGTTGAATTTAAAGCCCGGAGTTTCGTCCGTTAAATCAACTTTTACCCGAAGTCCTTTGCTCGCTAACTTCTTTCTTAACTTCTCACACGCCTGTTTAACGCCTGCTTTCTGAGAGGCAATCGGTATAATCTGAATTTGAATCGGGGCAACAGGGGGAGGGAGTGCCAGTCCTCTTTGGTCACCATGAACCATGATGAGCGCACCGATTAATCGGGTCGTCACACCCCAAGAAGTTTGATAGCCAAATTTATGAGTGCCGTCTTTATCTAAGAACTTGATATTGAACGCTTTTGCAAAATTTTGCCCCAAATTGTGGCTGGTTCCTGCTTGCAAACTTTTTCCGTCTTTCATCATTGCTTCAATACTATATGTATCTCTTGCTCCTGCGAATTTTTCTTTCTCGCTTTTTTTGCCCGATAAAACAGGCATTGCCAAAATATTTTTGCAGAACTCAACATAGACATTCAGCATTTTGATTGTTTCAAATTCCGCTTCTTCATCAGTTGCATGAACAGTGTGACCTTCTTGCCACAAAAATTCACTCGTTCGCAAAAACGGACGAGTTGTTTTTTCCATTCGGACAACATTTGCCCATTGATTAATAAGCATAGGCAGGTCTCGATATGATTTTATCCATTTTGAAAACATGTCGCAAATAATAGTTTCGCTTGTCGGGCGAACAACCAAATGTTCTCCCAACTCTTCATTCCCGACATGAGTGACAAGTGCAACCTCCGGAGCGAAGCCTTCGACATGTTCAGCCTCTTTCATCAAAAAACTTTTTGGAATGAACATTGGAAAATAAGTGTTTTCATGTCCTGTTTCTTTAATGCGTTTGTCTAATTCGTCACGAAGCAACTCCCAAATACCATAGCCATATGGACGCATGACCATTGTTCCTTTAACAGGTCCATAGTCAACGAGTTTTGTTTTGAGAATAACATCAGTATACCACTGAGCAAAATCATCATTAAGGTTTGCGATGTCTTGGACAAAGCCGACTTGTTTTTGTTCTTTCATGCAATAAGTATAGCATAAAAATCTAAAGGTGAAAAGTGAAAAGTGAAAGGTATTGTAAAATTTTTTTAAATATATCTTAATCTATATTTTTCACTTTTCACCTTTAACTTAAATTAACTTCCCGAGGCATTAACAACCCCATCCTCATCTTTTGCTTCATCAAAATTAGGAACCATACTGTAAGTTCCTGTGTTGTGATAAGGTTGATTATCGCTTATTTCGTTCATTCGTCTCTCATCGTCATTTTTGTAATCTTTTGAAAACTCAACATCAGATGACGGGCGATTTTCTTCTTTTCCTTTGAGAAGTTTTTTGAAAAAACCGCCTTTGTTTTTTTCATCATTTTGCGAATATGACCATTTTTCAATGTCCTCATATCCATGTTCATTAAAGTTATTGTTATTCATTCGTTCTCCTTTCACTATTTTTCAATTAATTCCAAATAGTTCATCATCAAACTTGTCGGCGGAACAATATCTCCTGCTTTTAGTATCATTGTGCCAAGAATATTTCCGTAACTGTCCTTGACGAGATAATGTCCGCTCATTTGAACTACTTGATTTGAAATTAGTTGCATTAAAAATAGTATTATTTTCAAGTCAAGTTTTTATTCAGAAAGCGAAATAATTCGACAATACTTTTCACTTTTCACCTTTGATTTTTCATTTTATCTCGTCATACGCTTGTCCGTTCTTTCATAAAATGTTATGTGACGATTCTCGAAATAATTTTAAGTTTTATCTCAGGTGTTTTACTGCTCGTTATTCTAGGGTGGATATTTTCTTTTAAAACAAAAGGGATAATCCGTCTCCTTGTCAACACTGCAATAGGGGCAGTTGTTTTGGTTCTTTTAAATGTTTTTAATATTGCAACACTTGCCGTGAACCCATTGAATGCTTTGATAGTCGGCTTTTTCGGCATATTCGGAGTTGTTGGGATTTGGCTGATAACAGTATTTTTATAAATTACAAAGAAAGACGAATTCAATTTATCAATATTTGTAATTTTTTATTTGTCCATTAAAGATGCTAACAGGCATTCTCTCATTCATCACCGGCATTGGTGTGTTTATATTTGCCTTGAGATATTTGAGAGAGAAACTTGAAAATCTTCTTTCGCAAAGGGCAACGAAGGCTCTTGAAAAATTATCTGACAAGAGAGTGCCTTCTTTTTTAGTTGGGGCAGGGGCAACCGCTCTTTTTCAATCTTCAACCGCAACCACAGTTCTCACCGTTCAACTCGTGAATTTGGGGGCAGTTTCGCTGTTTAGCGCAACTGCAATAATACTTGGGGCAAACATAGGAACATCGCTGACTGCATTTCTATTTTCATTCGCCGCACTCCCTGTTTCACTTTTTATGGGCTCACTTGTGTTTGTCGGAATTGCCGGTTCATTTTTGCCTTTTAAAAATAAAGAATTATCTCAAAATATTTTTGGAGTTTTTTGCGGATTGGGCATGTTATTTTTAGGGCTTTCCGCTATTTCATCAGGGTTAAATGTTGAGGTTATTCAAAACTTTTTTGTTTATCTTTTTTCAAGACACGACTTTTTTTTAGTCTTGCTTTTGTTCGGCGCTCTTTTTGCCGCACTTATTTCTTCGTCCGCTGCCGCAACAGGAATAATATTGATGCTTGCGGCAAATGGTGCTATTTCGCTCATCAGCGCCTTATTTATAGTCCTTGGCACAAACATCGGAACTTGCATAATACCAATCTTATCATCATTCAAAACAAATGAGGCGGCAAAACGAGCGGCATATATCAATCTTTTTTTCAATCTCTTAGGTATTATTTTTGCCGTTCCGTTTCTTCTTTTTCTCTCTTCTCCAATTTCAACGGTTCTCTCTCGTCTTACTATGAGGCTGGAATTTCAAATAGCCTATTTTAATCTTTTTTTCAACATAATAACAGCAGTTGCAATGCTGCCGTTTATTAGGCAGTTTAATGCTTTGATAAGTAAACTTATCAAGATAAAAAGTAAAAAGTGAGATCAAGTGTTATTACAATTCCGGACATTAAAATCGGAGGGTGTCAAATATTCATGGTTGTACAACAGAAAGTTATGAAAGAAAAACAGAGACAGCAATCTGCCGCCGGAATGGGTATTGATTAATAATGAATGTTTTTTTATAAAGTGCGGGCGATTAGTCGCAGACCGTGGAACGCCTAATCGCCCCTACAAATTATATTGACGAGTTTTTCAAAACATAATTATTTTTTATAGGTGCGCGCATTGAGAATAAATTTATTTATTGTAGGGGACGCCGTCCTCGGCGTCCCGCACAATGTGAAACGACAACCACGATTTAACTCTAACAAAACAAACCAACAAAATATTGTGCAAGCGACAGAGGGCATCGTCCCCTACAGAAGTTGTTTTTCATGATATTCTGCAACCAGATTACTTAGCACCCCTGAAAAACCTAATAACACTTTTTACTTTTTACCTAAAAGCATCTCAACACTTTTTCCTGTTCCGCTTCTGTTATATCGTTTTAATCCAAACAAACATTCTTTGTCTCTTGTTATTTTGTTAACTCCTTCAATGCATGAAAAAGTCACTTTGAAACCCATATCCTTTAAGAGGGAATTTGAATTTTTGTCAAACGCTCCAAAAGGATAAGCATAAGAAACAGGAAACACTTCATATTCCGCTAGTTTTTCCATGAGGGCTACAGTGTCCTTTTTGAACATTTTTTCGTAGTTTTCTTGACTTTCGCTTTTTAGTTTCTTTATCCCTTTTCGTCTCCTTAGTTCATGCAGGTTGTTGCTGTGGTGTCCTATTTCAATCAATCCGCTGTCCTCTAATTCTTTTGTTTCTTCAATCAAAAGATAACTAAAAGTGACTCTTGCATCATTTTTTAATTCATCTTTCATGAATTGACCGACAACAGGCACAACCGCTTTTTGTCCTCTTTTTTTCAACTCCGGCATAACCAAACTTTTGACCCCGTAGAATCCGTCATCAAAAGTCAGCATTATTGGCTTTTTCGGAAGAGGCACTCCTAATTCAGTATAGGCAACTAAATCTCTTGGCAGAATAGTTTCATATCCTGCATTTTTAATGTAGTCCAAATCTTTAATCAAATCGGATATTCGAATAATATAAGGGTTTGGAGAATATTTGTCCGGAACTACCGCATGGAACATGATAATAGGCATGGGGACAAAGCCTCGTGCTTCCTCTTCATAAGTAGTTGTTCCGATAGAAACGATAATCCCTAAAAAGATGATAAGTAATACTAAGAATATATAAAAAAACCGACGCATACTTTTCTAGTATGGTCGATTTTTTTATAAAATAACAAAATTACAGCGGACAAATTTACTAATGATAAATAACTTAATTTAACCTTTTATTGTTCACTAAAACTAACTGAACTGCCGTTCATCACGAGCAGCGGCAAAGAAAATTTTTTCGACAAACTTAGGGCAACATCTAAGACAATATCATCATCGCCTTTTAAAATTGAGAGGACTGAGTCGCAATAGGGGGCAATTCTTGCCCAGTTGTCATGGCTTAGAACATCTTTATCAACAAGAACGGCAATTCGTGAATGCTCAGTTGCATAAACTTTTATTTTCTTGCTTGAACTATAATCATCATTAAAAATTCTTGCAGTTCTGTCAACAATGTCAACTAGTTTTCCATGGTGAGCGACAACAATTGAAATGTGTTTTGTTGACAGCAAATGACTTGTAATGCCGCAAAATATTGTTGCATTCTTCACTTTTGACAATGAAACTATCTTTTCAATATTTCCTGTTACCCCGTCGATTTCAGCATTCAAATCAATGTCATGAAACGCATTGTAAGAAAGTGCCAAAAATGAAAAGTCTTCTGAAAACTCTCCGCCTTTAACTAACTCATCAAAAGACTCAACACTTGTTAAAAAAACATTATTATGTAACTTAATTTTATTCACATTACCATAGTATGCAAGCCCCCTTAAAAATGCTTGCATTTTTTCTTATGTTTTGTTAAACTGGTCGTGTGGATAGTATTTTTCAAAATTCTCTATCAGGCAATGAAGTTCGGGATATTAGCACTTTGAACCTAGCGTTTGTCGGAGATGCTGTTTTTACGCTTTTTGTTCGTGATTATTTGGTTAAAAAACATGACGCAAAGAGCGGAGAATTGACGAAAAAATGTGCTAAATACTGTTGTGCGTCTTATCAATCAATATTATATGAAAAATTGAAATCGATATTAACAGAAGAAGAAATGGACATTATGAAAAGGGTTCGCAATTGCAAAACTAATCAAAAGGCAAAAAATGCAACGCTTGGGGATTATAAGAGGGCAACCGCTGTTGAGGGGTTGATTGGATATTTGTATTTGCGAGGAGAAGGGGAAAGATTAAAAGAGATATTGGAGTTATCAATTATTAATTAGGAGTGAATAGGTAAATAGTAAATAGTGAATAGATGTTGAGAAATTATTTTTTCCTCACTTATATCGTATTTAATATTTCATATTCAATATCGAAAAATGAAAATAGAAGGAAGAAACGCAGTATACGAGGCATTAAAGAGCGAAACAACGATTGATAGACTTGTTGTTCAGCGGTCATTGAAAGACCCTCAAAGCCAAAACATTATTAATCTTGCACGAGACAAAGGTGTTAAGATTAATTTTGTTGATAAAGAGGCTCTTGACAGAGAAAGTTTAACGAAGCGGCATCAAGGGTTTATTTGCTCGGTCACCGACTTCAAATATGCTGATTTTGATGAATTAAAAAATATTTGCTCATCAAAGAAAAAACCTATTTTAATACTTGACGGTATTGAAGATCCGCACAATCTAGGGAGCATTATCCGTGTTGCTGAATGTGCAGGTTGTGCCGGAATTGTGATTGGAAGACATCGAGGGGCGAGCATAAACGAGACAGTCATCAAGGTCTCGCAAGGCGCGGCGTCTCATGTGAAGGTTGCAAGAGTTACTAACATAAACTCCGCAATTGATGAATTAAAACACGATTTTATCACGGTTTATGCTGCAGAAATCGGCGGCAAAAGTATCTATGAGGCAAAATTTAATTATCCTTGTGCTATAGTTATCGGCGGAGAGGGGAAAGGGGTCAAAAGGTTGACAAAAGAAAAGTGTGATGCAGTCCTTAGTATTCCAATGCGAGGAAAACTAAATTCCCTGAATGCTTCCGTTGCTGCGGGAATTGTTGTCTTTGAAGTGATGAGAGGTATGTAAGTGTTTTTACTTAGGAAACAATTAATCAGCGTTTTTCGGAGTTCACACTTTTAATAAAAGCAACAAAATTCCCCCTCAAAACCCTTGCACAGAAGAAAAAGATATGTTATAATCTAATCAAGTGATATTGGTGACAAACAATATTTTAGCATTTAATAAATACGGAAAAGAAATTGAGGTGAAGTTTAATGAAGAAACTCTTTGTGAACTTCTTTTTCGTGTGCGAGATTTTGTTCATAGCGGACATAAACTGTTAACTCATCCGCTAAGCGGAAGTGTGAAACCTAATGAAACTTGTTTCAAGTCGGTTTTAATATCAGAAAGGAAAGAAGGAACAGATTTTGAATCGCTAAAAATAATCGAAAACAGTATTCAATTGGTAAAAAATTTCCAAAAATACGAAATACCAAAAGAGTATTTAAAGGATTTGAGAGAAATAGATTTAACACTTATTGGCGGGGCGATAAGAAAATAAAAAATCAATAAAATTGGGCGATTTCAAGAAAAAGTGTCAAGCGGATAACGGCGGCATTTTGCGTCCCGAAGGGTACTTTGCGGACTCTAAGGAATGCAATATGGTTTTCGTAGTTCGTAACGCTTCTTAATTGAATCGCCCTAAGGAGAAATAAATGAACTTAAAACTAGGCTATATCCAAATCAGAGACATTCAGTTCGCAAAGACTTCCGCCATTAAAGACGGTGTTTTGAATGTGAATGCAAAGGAGTTAGAGGCGCTTGTCTTAGAAGATGAGAACTTTGCCTCTGTCAAGTTTGACATTGCACGACCGGGTGAGAGCGTTCGCATAATGCCTGTCAAAGATGTCATAGAACCCAGAGTAAAAGTATCGGGTGACGGTGATATTTTCCCCGGTATGATTTCAAAGGTGCAAACAGTTGGGAGCGGAGTAACGCATGTTTTGAAAGGTGCTGCAATTGTCACAACCGGTCAAGTTGTCGGATTCCAAGAGGGCATCATTGATATGACAGGATTAGGTGCTGAATACACTCCGTTTTCAAAAACATTAAACCTTGTTGTCGATTTTACCCCGATAAAAAACTTAACTCCCCATAAATACGAAGAGTCTCTTCGTAAAGCAGGGTTACGCATTGCCTATGAGATAGGCAAACTGGGAAAAGAAATAACTCCCGATGAAGTGAAAGAATACGAATTCTTGCCGCTGCTTGAAAGTATTGCAAAATATCCGAATCTTCCAAAAGTCGGTTATGTTCAAATGCTTCAAAGTCAAGGACTTCTTCATGATACATATGTTTATGGTATTGATATGAAATTGTCGCTGACAACAATGCTTTCACCAACTGAAGTTTTTGACGGTGCAATTCTTAGCGGAAACTGCGTTTCGGCGTGTGATAAAAACACTACATACCACCATCAAAATAACCCTGTCATTGAAGATTTGTTTGAGCAGCACGGAAAAACTCTGAACTTTTGTGCAATGATAATCACTAACGAAAATGTCTTCTTGATGGACAAACAGCGCTCGTCTGACTGGACTGCAAAATTGACAAAATATCTAGGTCTTGATGGTGCAATCATCTCTCAAGAAGGTTTTGGAAATCCCGACACAGACCTTATTATGAACTGCAAAAAAGTTGAAGAGGCAGGAGTTAAAACTGTTATTATAACAGATGAATATGCAGGTCGTGAGGGAACTTCACAATCGCTTGCAGATGCTGATCCCGCTGCTGATGCAGTGGTTACCGGCGGAAACGCAAACCAAGTTATCACTCTTCCGCCGCTCAAAAAAATTATCGGTTCAATCGGTCATGTTGAAAAGATTGCAGGCGGCTTTAAAGGAAATATGGCAAAAGACGGCAGTATCACTGTTGAAATTCAAGCAATTATCGGAGCAACTAATGAACTAGGGTTCAACAGATTGAGTGCCCGCTAAATGTGATTAGTGTCTTGTGGTTTGTTATTAGTGAAAGTAAAATTAATATTAAAGTAACACTATCACTAACCACTAATTAAAAAAAGGAGAATAAAATTACTATGTCTAAACTAAAAGTAATACATTATATTAACCAATTCTATGCAGGTATCGGCGGAGAAGAAAAGGCTGACATTAAGCCTGAATTAAGAGAGGGTGCAGTTGGTCCCGGGGCGGCTTTTACTGCTGCATTTGGTGACAAAGCCCAAATAACTCACACCATTATTTGCGGTGACAGTTATTTTAACGAGAATCTTGAAAAAGCAAAGAAAGAAATTCTTGGCTTTGTAAAAAAAGTAAAACCTGATTTGTTTATTGCAGGCCCTGCTTTTAATGCGGGCAGATACGGTGTTGCTTGCGGAACAATTTGTGACTTAGTTCAATCTGAACTGGGCATTCCCGTTATCACCGGAATGTATCGCGAAAACCCGGGAGCAGAAATGTTCAAAAACTCTGTTTATATTGTTGAAACAAACAACAGTGCAGTTGACATGAGAAATGCTGTTCCAAAAATGGCAAAACTAGGTCTTAAAATTGTGAAAAAAGAACCGATTGGTGCTTCAATCGAAGATGGCTATCTTCCAAACGGTGTCAGAGTTAACTTCTTTGATACAGACCGCGGATCAAAAAGAGCGGTTGACATGTTGGTTAAAAAACTGGCGGGAAAGCCTTTCACAACCGAATATCCAATGCCTGACTTTGAAAAAGTTCCTCCGAACAAAGCAATAAAAGACATGTCAAAAGTCACAGTTGCTTTGGTGACAAGTGGCGGAATTGTGCCTTATGGAAACCCGGACCACATCGAGTCTTCATCTGCTTCAAAGTATGGTGAATACGACATCACCGGTGTTATGGATTTGACGGAAAGCACTTATGAAACTGCTCACGGCGGTTATGATCCGGTTTATGCTAATCAAGACGCTGACAGAGTTCTGCCGGTCGATGTTTTACGCGAGTTTGAAAAAGAAGGAAAAATCGGAAAACTTCACCACAAATTCTACACCACAACCGGAAACGGAACTTCAACAAAATCTTCAAAAGCTTTTGCAAAAGAATTTGCTCAAAAACTTCTTTATGACAAAGTTGGGGCAGTAATACTAACATCTACCTGAGGAACCTGCACTCGTTGCGGTGCAACGATGGTTAAAGAAGTAGAACGAGCGGGTATTCCCGTTGTTCATATCTGCACAGTTACTCCAATTTCAATGACAGTCGGAGCAAACAGAATCGTTCCGGCAATCGCCATTCCATACCCACTTGGAAACCCAACAAAAAGCATGGAAGAAGAAAAGCAGATCAGAAGAAAAATTCTTCTAAGATCTTTAGAAGCACTTTCGATGGAAGTAAGTGAGCAGACTATATTTGAAATGAAGTAAATTGTGCGGGGGAATGATTTCCATAAGGCACACCTGAAGTTAGCAGGAAAAATTAACAAAGAGGGTGTGCTTGACGCAAAAGGTAGGGGCGACATTCTGTCGCCCCTACAGGTTAATAATAAACGACAAAACAAATTGGGGCGGACATTCTGCTCCTGAACAATTTAATAATGTAGGGGACGCCGCCCTCGGCGTTCCGAAAACTACACGGAATAGCGATTTTCGGGATGCTGAGGGCGGCATCCCCTACAAATTAATTTTATTATGAGCAAAGAAAAAATTTATGACACAATAATAATCGGAGCAGGACCCGCTGGTCTTTCTGCCGCACTCTATGCAGGCAGGGCAAGGCTGTCCACGCTTCTTATTGAAAAAGAAAAAGACGGCGGACAAATAGTTATCACCAGCGAAGTTGAAAACTATCCCGGCGGAGTTGACCATGAATCAGGGGCAACACTAATCGGTCGCATGGTAAAACAAGTCGAGCAATTCGGTGCTGAAAAAATCTTTGACACAGTAACTGAACTCAAATTTGAAGGCAAAACAAAAACCGTTGTTGGTTCAAAAGGTGTTTACAAAGGTAAAACCGTCATCGTTGCAACAGGCGCACATCCAAGACCAATCGGATGCCCCGGCGAAAAAGAATTCGTCGGCAAAGGTGTTTCGTATTGTGCAACTTGTGATGCACCATTCTTTGAGGAATTGGAAGTATTTGTTGTCGGCGGAGGAGACTCAGCGGTTGAAGAAGCAATGCACATCGCAAAATATGCCCGCCAAGTCACTATCATTCACAGACGCGACACTTTGAAAGCGGCAAAATCAATTCAAGAAAAAGCATTTAAACATCCCAAACTTAAATTCATGTGGGACACAGTTGTCACGGAATTAAAAGGTGAAGGTATCTTGAATGCTATGACCGTTAAAAACCTAAAAACAGGCGAAACAAAAGAAATCGAAGCCCATGAAGATGACGGCACTTTCGGAGTATTCGGTTTTGTCGGGCTTGTTCCTCATTCTGAACTGGTTGAAGGCAAACTTAATCTTGAATACGGCTATATAAAAACAGACGAAGATATGAAAACTAACATTGACGGAGTTTTTGCCGCCGGCGACATAAGAGTAAAATCCCTTCGTCAAGTAGTCACCGCCGCCGCCGACGGTGCAATCGCCGCAACTCAAGCGGAGCATTACATCAATAAGTAAATAAACATTGTGCGGGCGGCAGATTGCCGCCCCTACAATATTTTACTCTCGAATAACGCATAACAAAAAAACTCGTAGGGGCGGCAACCTGCCGCCCGCACCATATTTTTTTATTATGAAAAAACCTATCAAAAAAATTATCCTGTCATTGATTTTAATATTAGTAACTGTTACCTCATTTACGGGGTGCAGAAATTTTGCTTTGACGGACACTATCACAACGGAGGATGGTTTTGTTTTGGGGTTTTATCTCCGTCCATTATTCCCAGGCTGCACTTGTGGAATACCTAGTGAATTTGGTGTTATTGAATATACTGGTGATAGCACTGAACTCACAATTCCAAAAATACACAATGGAGTTGCAATTACAAGTTTGGGGTTTGAAAAATTCTACGGAGCAGACGATGGTCTTTTTGTTATCAGTGACTCTGTTCAAAAGTTGATAATTCCAAACAACATCAAAAGAATATATAATATAGAAGGAAATAATTTTATTTATATTTATGTGACTTATGATAATCCATACTTTTAATCTATTGACGGTATTCTTTATTCAATAGACGGAAGAAGAATGAATATTAGCCCGATAGGCAGCAACCAGCCATGGTGGCATGATAGATTTTAAATTACAAACAAATTAATTATATTTTTATAATGAAGTGTTAAAATAACTGTAGGGGCGATTATTAATCGCCCGCACCCTATCAAAAATCGCTTGACTGCCTCGAAAAACAATGATATAATCAAATAAAAAGAAGAAAAGGAGAAACTAACATGGTTGAATTAACCAAAGAAAACTTCGAAGATGAAGTTTTAAAAGCAGAGGGGCTAATCTTTGTTGACTATTATGGAACAGGGTGTATTCCTTGTGAGGCATTAATGCCTTTTGTTCATGCTTGTGCTGAAAAATACGGCGACAAAATGAAATTCACAAAACTCAACACTGCAAACGCAAGAAGAGTTGCAATCGGTCAACAGGTTTTGGGCTTGCCAGTTATGGCAATCTACAAAGACGGCAAAAAAATTGACGAGTTAATCAAAGACGATGCAACCGAGCCGAATATTGAGTGCATGATAAAACATCATATCGGTTAAATCTGTGTTCAAACTCAAAGATATTTGGCATCTTTTTGGCTGAAATTCACTTTCTTGTCTTGTCAATACATATAGTATTGACTGCGACAACAAATCGAATTTCATCTTAAAAATCTACTCAAAATTTTTTTGTGTTTGAACACAGATTTAACCTTTGGAATCTAAAAATCATAACCCACAAAAAAATGAAACTAAACTGTTTCAAGAAGATGTGTCAGGCGAACAGCAGGTTTTGAGAAGGCTTGGAGGGTAGAACTTATTGTTCATCTCCGAGATAGCAAAAAACACGCAGTCCGCATTACGCTCCTTATTGAAGCAGTCACGAATAAAAGGAGGATTTAACATATCATGTTAAAAGGAAAAAAGGTTGTCATAATCGGCGACCGTGATGGCGTGCCGGGACCGGCTATTGAAGAGTGCATTAAATCTGCGGGAGCGGAAGTTGTGTTTTCTTCAACAGAATGCTTTGTCTGAACGGCCGCAGGTGCTATGGATCTTGAGAATCAAAAAAGGGTAAAAGATTTTGCTCAGCAGTTCGGCGCTGAAAATCTTGTTGTTGTCATCGGCGCAGCCGAAGGCGAAGCGGCAGGACTGGCGGCAGAAACTGTAACAGCAGGCGACCCTACATTCGCAGGACCACTCACCGGAGTCTCGTTGGGACTCAAAGTGTATCACATTTGTGAAAACGAAATTAAAAGCGAAGTAGACCAAGGCATTTATGACGAGCAAGTTAGTATGATGGAAATGGTTTTAGATGTTGGCGAAATCGTAAAAGAAATGAAGTCAATCAGAGACCAATTCATGAAGTATTAGTGATCAGTGGTCAGTGATTGATAATTTTATTTTTATCCTTCACTAACCACCAACCACCAATATAAACAAACTGCTTGTAGTCTTTTTGCGTACAAGCAGTTTTTTTGTTTTTAAGAATTGAAAAATGTAGGGGTGAGCATTGCGAGCCCGAAACCTCATTACAGCCTACTACAGGAGTAATAAATTGGTTCGATTGTAGGGGCGGGGCATCCTCGACCGCCCGAAAAAAATGTCATGGGGACAGGCCGCTGATTGCAAAATGCAAGATTTTGCAACCACTTTGTGGCACTCCGCTACGCTTCGTGTCAGCGAGATAGTCCCCTATACTTGGCTTCCCCCCTTGTAGGGGCGGCACTCTGCCGCTCGAAAATAAATAGTCAATAATTGTGCATTGTGAATTAAAAAATCAACATTATGGAAAACAAAATAACAAACAAAAAACCCATAAATAAAGGCATTGCTATAGCATCTTTTGTGCTTGGGGTGGTGGCATTTTTAGTCAGTGTTTTTATTTCAATTTATTCAATTTTTTATGTAAATAGATTTGACCCATCTGGTCTACCCAATATCTCTGTTTTAAGAATTTGGGTATTTCCATTCAGTCCGTTTTTGTATGCTATGGGGATAGTAGGTTTAATTTTTGGTATAAATCAAACAACAAGAGAAGCAGAAAAAATACTATATAAAATAATGGCTATACTAGGTATAATTTTTTCCGCTTTGTTTTTACTAATTTTTAGTTATACTATGGTGGGTTTATTGCATGGAGCATGTGCTAATTCATGTGTGATGGTATTGTAATAATATAAATTGTAGGGGTGAGCATCGCGAACCCGAATAGTTTAACAATATACAAAAAAACGGGTTCGCGATGCTCACCCCTACAATCGACATCGCAATAATTTTTATCAATCATTGTGCATTGTGCATTGTGAATTGAAAAACAAGGAGTTATTTAAAATGAACAGCGTAATAAAAGGAGCGGCATATATCCTCGCTCATGCACCCGATATGGTGCTTCACAACGGAACGACTCAAACAACTGAAAGGATTGTTAATCCTCAGTCAGAGTTTTTGACAAAGTTGCCAAAGCATTTAAGGGCATTTAAAGATGTCGTGTCTTATGTTCCAAATCAAGTCTACATTGGGAACAAAAAGCCCGAAGATTTATTGGAACTTGGAGATATTCCATGGCACAATAAGCCATTGAAAAAGTCAGACCGTTTTGCAAAATCAGGCGAAATTATGCCTCAAGATGAATTTTATCTTTTCATCAAAGGCTGTGATGTTTTTGGGCTGGTTCAACTAGAAAAAGCATTTGTTGCAAAAGTTAAGCCATCATTTGCAAAGCATCCTCTTATTAATGAAGAATTTTTGGCAAAATTAGGCGATGGAGTTGAACTTACAGAAATAGAAAAAGCAGTTAAAGAAACCCATGCCGAAGGGTTATATCAAGGCGGAAAACTTGTTGGTTGTGTGAAAAAAGGTCACGACATTGATGAGAATTTGTCTGCTCATGTCCTTTTGGAAAACCTTGTTTCAAAGGCGACTTGCGTTCTATCGCTCATGAACCTTGTTAAAGGTTCGGGAGTTGACAAAGCGGAAATTGACCTTGTTATCGATTGTTCGGAAGAGGCAGTGGGCGACATGAACCAAAGAGGCGGCGGAAATTTAGCAAAAGCGTGTGCGGAAACGGCGGGCTTTGTTAATGCATCAGGCTCTGACATCAGAGCGTTTTGTGCTGCTCCTGTTCATGCTCTTATTCATGCGGCGGCACTTGTTGCCAGCGGAACCTATGACAATGTTATTGTCGCAGCAGGCGGTTCAACCGCAAAACTCGGCATGAACGCAAAAGACCATGTTAAAAAAGAAATGCCGATACTTGAAGATGTCATCGGTGGTTTTGCAGTTTTAGTTTCAAAAAATGACGGAGTAAGCCCTGAAATTCTTCATCAATTCACAGGAAAACACACAGTAGGAAGCGGCTCATCACCACAAGCAGTAACCACTGCACTTGTCACAGCCCCTCTCGACAAATACGGAATACAAATCAAAGACATTTGCAAATTCTCAGCAGAAATGCATAATCCAGATGTCACAAAGCCGGCGGGAGCAGGAGATGTTCCGCTAGCGAATTTCAAAATGATTGGAGCGCTTGCAGTAATGCGAGGTGAAATGGAACGCACGGCAATTGATGAATTCACCAAAAATCACGGCATGCCGGGCTGGGCGCCGACTCAAGGACATATTCCGTCAGGTGTGCCATACTTAGGTTTTGCGCGAGAAGACATAATGAGCGGAAAAATCGTTCGCTCAATGATAATCGGAAAGGGAAGTCTATTCCTAGGTAGAATGACAAACCTATTCGACGGCGCATCATTCATCATCGAAAAGAACTCGGGTGCAAATTCAAATTTAACAACCACTGACCACCGACAACTGACCACCGACCACCTAATTCCTAAAATCATAGTCACAGGATTGGGCTCTGAACACGGTGAAAAAAACATGCTTGAAGGAGCGTGCCAAGCAGCAAATTCAGGCGAAGCAGTTCTCTATCTCGGAAAAGAAAATTGCGATTGTTTAACCGCTGTGAAAGTCAAAGACGAAAAAGAATCTCACGAAAAAATGGAGAAAATGCTAAAATCAAACGAGGCTGATGCCGCCGTCACAATGCACTACCCATTCCCAGTGGGAGTCTCAACTATCGGAAGAGTAGTTACTCCATCACTCGGTAAAACAATGTATATCGCATCAACCACCGGAACAAGTGCAACCGACAGAGTCGAAGCAATGGTCAAAAATGCAATCTATGGCATTATCACTGCAAAATCTTGCGGAGTGAAAAAACCGACAATCGGCATACTCAATGTTGACGGAGCAAGGGCAGTTGAAAAAGCGTTGAAAGAACTCAAGAAAAACGGCTATGACATCAATTTTGCAGAAAGTGGAAGGTCGGACGGCGGCTGCATAATGCGTGGAAACGACGCACTAACAGGAACTTGTGATGTTCTTGTTTGTGACACCTTGACCGGAAACATCTTGATGAAAACTTTCTCATCGTTCACAACCGGCGGAAATTATGAAGCGCTTGGTTGGGGTTATGGGCCTGGGGTTGGTGAAAATTTTAACAACCTTGTTCTTATTGTTTCTCGTGCATCAGGAACTCCGGTAATCGCAAACGCAGTCAGATTCGCATCAGAACTCGTTAAAGGTGATTACAAAAAAATCCTAAAATCCGAATTCACCTCAGCCAAAAAAGCGAAACTGGCGGACATCATTGCAGAAAGTAAACCAAAATCTGTAGGGGCAAGCAACGCGAGCCCGAAAAAAATTGAACCGCCAGCGAAAGAAATCGTAACCTCTGAAATCTCAGGAATAGAAATCACTGACCTAGAAGACGCAGTAACAACCCTTCACGGCGAAAAAATCTATGCCGAGAGCGGAATGGGCTGCACAGGACCAATCGTCCTAGTCAACGAAAAAAACCTAAAAAAAGCAGTAAAAATTCTAACAGACAAAAAATTCATTTTAGGCTAAATAAACCAAAATTTTAATATTGTGCGGGCGGCAGAATGCCGCCCCTACAATTTATTTTTAATGATTTGAATAACTAAAAAAACTGTAGGGGTGGCATTCGTGAGGGGAAAACCTAATGAAGTTAGCAAAAAGCATGTCGAAATCGAATTTGCTTGACACAAAACCTGTAGGGGCGGCATTCTGCCGCCAGCACAACAGAATAAAAATTACAAATGAAATCTCCAACAAAAAACGAATTATTAAGACAACTCCCAAAGGTTGACGATTTGCAAAAAATTGTTTTTGCAAAAAGCGTGACCAATTTTCCTCATGCACTTTTAACAGATGCCATCAGGGAAGTAATCTCGATGGTGCGTTCTCAAATCACAAAGGGTGAACGAAACGATATGCCCGACACTCTTGAGTTTGTGCAAGAGACATTAAGAGTTGCCGCTTCTTATTTGCAGTGCAATCTTCGCTCCGTCATTAATGCAACCGGAATTGTTCTTCACACTAATCTTGGCAGATCGCCTTTAGCAAAAAAGGTTGCCGAGGTTGTCAAACAAGTTGCTGAAAATTACTCAACTTTGGAATATAACACTCTTGACGGAAAAAGGGGAAGCCGCTACACCGCAGTTGACGAACTCATTTGCCGTTTAACCGGTGCGGAAGCCTCAATGGTTGTCAACAACAACGCAGCCTCTGTCATGCTAATGCTAAAAGCACTATGTGAAAGCAAAGAGGTCATAGTTTCGCGTGGTGAACTTGTTGAAATCGGCGGTTCATTCAGAGTTCCCGATGTGATGAGAGAAAGCGGTGCGATATTAAAAGAAGTCGGAACAACAAATAAAACGAGAGCATCTGATTATGAAAAAGCAATCGACAAAAACAAAACTGCCGCCCTATTAAAAGTCCACACAAGCAATTTTAAGGTGATAGGTTTCAACGAAGAAACAACACTTGAAGAGTTGTCTGCTCTTGGAAAAAAACATAACATTCCGGTTCTCTACGACTTCGGAAGCGGACTATTCGTAGACGATGCCGAAGAGGTCGGACTAATTGATGAATTAACTGTCAAACAAGCGTTTGCATCAAATATAGATTTGATAGCATTTAGTTGCGACAAACTAATGGGCGGTCCCCAAGGCGGAATAATCGCAGGTAAATATGAACTAATCGAACGCATCAAAAAACATCCTTTAACAAGAATACTCCGTATTGACAAACTAAGACTTGCCGCCCTAGAGGCAACACTAAGGCTTTATCTTGACAATGAATTTGCAAAAAAAGAAATCCCAACATTAAAAATGTTGTCCTACACCCAAGATGAATTGAAAGCAAAGGCGAAAAAACTACTCAAAAAAATCAATTCGGTGGTCGGTGGCTGGTGGTCAGTGACTAGTGGTTGTGAGAGTGAAAATGTAGGGATGAGCAATGCGAATCCGAAAAACTTCACCACAAAAAATGTAGGGGCGGCATCTTGCCGCCCGCAAAATTCCACAACAACAAATGTAGGAGACGCCGCCCACGGCATCCCGCATTTCACCGCAACCATTGCCCAAATGGAAGGACAAGTCGGAGGCGGCTCTGCCCCCGGTCAACTGCTCCCATCCTATGGCGTTGAAATAACCCCGCTCAATATCTCAATAAACGATCTTGAAGAAAAACTTCGTCTCTCCTCCCCTCCAATAATAACCAGAATCAAAAAAGACAAACTTCTTCTCGATGTTAGAACAATAGGCGAAGACCAATTCCAAATAATCGCAAACGCACTCATCTCAATAAGCGGAGGTGAAAAATGAACACTAAAAACGCAATAATCGGAACGGCGGGTCATGTTGACCATGGCAAGACGCTTTTAATAAAGGCTTTGACGGGAATTGAGACTGACCGTTTGAAGGAAGAAAAAAAGCGAGGCATAACCATAGAGCTAGGCTTTGCTCATTTGACATTTGAGGACGGAACAAGGGTCGGTGTTATTGATGTGCCGGGGCATGAAAAATTTATTCGCAATATGCTGAGTGGTGCGGGTAGCATAGACCTAGCACTTATTGTCATTGCAGCAGATGAGGGCATAATGCCGCAAACAAGAGAGCATCTCGATATTTTATCACTTCTCGGAATACAAAATGCAGTCGTTGCTCTCAACAAATGTGACCTTGTTGATGATGAATGGCTGGAAATGATGGCGGAAGATATTAGGGAAGAATTTAGGAAAAATTATCCGTTTCTTGTAAATGCTGAAATACTGCCTGTTAGTGCCTATTCAGGAAAGGGAATAAGTGAGTTGAAAACTCTTTTGGCAAAACAACTTAAAAATGCAAAAGATAAAAAACCGCACATTCCGTTTCGATTGTCAATCGACAGAGTTTTCACAAAAGACGGTTTTGGTGCGGTAGTCACCGGAACTCTAATCGAAGGCGAATTATCAGTCAGTGAAGATGCAATAATATACCCTGCCATGACTCAAGTAAAAGTTCGCTCACTTCAAAACCACACCGACAAAGTCCAGAACATCAAAGCGGGACAACGAGCGGCAGTAAATCTATCCGGAATAAATCACAATGATTTAAAAAAAGGCGATGTCTTGGCGGCGAAAAATTCTATGGTTGCCACGAAATATATTGATGTGTCGCTCTCAATTTTAAAAAGTTGCAAGCGAGAAATCAAAAACAATTCCAGATTGCATTTTCATCACGGAACTTGCGATATTCTTTGCAAATTAATTCTAATTGACAAGCAAAAACTATCTTCAGGCGAAACTGCCTATGCTCAACTTCAACTGTCTGAGCCGCTAGCCGTAAAAACAAATGACAAATTCGTTCTGCGTTTTTATTCTCCAACAGACACTATTGGAGGAGGAACAATACTCGACCCAGATGCAAAAAAATTCTCAAAAGCAAGAAAAGAAGAGATTGAAAACTTTGCAAAAAAAGAAAAAGGCGACCTAAAAGAAAGAATCGCTGAAACAATCTATTCAAAAAGCGAAACAGTTCCGTTTTTGGAAGATTTAAAATATCGTTTTTTTGAAAATTCTCCCGAGTTTGACACATGTGTTTCAGCACTCTTAAAAGACGGAACAATCCAAAAAGTAACTGACACTAGGGTTGTCCATAAAAAGTATACTGAAATAGTCGGAAAAAAAGCAGGTGAGTTACTAAAAACATATCACGAAAAAAGTCCATTGAACAAAGGTATGCCGAGAAATGAATTGTGGAAACCGCTGCTGCCAAAAACTGAAGCACCGCTTACCGACAAACTTTTAACACTTCTAGACAGTCTCGGACTTGTTAAAATAACGGATGGACAAGTTGCCCGCATTGAGTTTAGTGCAACAAAAAACACTAAACATCAAGAAATATCAGAAAAAGTTATAAAAATTTTATTAGATGCCGGTTATGCAACTCCATCCTATGACGAAATTGAAAAACCCTACCTAAAAGAAAAAAAGACATTCAAACAAGCGTTTGATGCCTTGACCGGTGATGGCGAAGTTATTAAACTAACTGACCAAATAATTATTTCAAAACAATATTTTGAAAAAGCGAAAGAAGTTTTCAAAGCCCTCTCAAAAGAAAAATCAGTCACCCTAGGTGAATTCCGAGATGCCATTCAAACATCAAGAAAATATGCTCTGGCAATAGTTGAATATTTCGACCTAAAAAACTTGACAAAGAAAACCGGAGATGATAGAATATATATTAGTGATTAGTGATTAGTGATTAGTGATTAGTGATTAGTGATTGGTGAATGGTGTAAAATTTTTTATCAACCACCAAACACCAATTGACATATGGGAGTAGATGAGTTCTGGTGTGCTCCGCGGTCTTCAAAGCCGTTGTTGGGGGTGAAAAACCTCCTAGGTGGGTTCAATTCCCACATACTCCCGCCATGTTCATGCCTAAAAAGTCTTAAGACTTATTTGACTTGAACAATGAAGTGTCTTCGGTATGAAGATATGATGTGGTCTCTGCCCGTGAAGAGTGCCTCCGTTGCATAAAGAGCGAATGTTTTTAGGTACTTTACTTCATATTTTCATAAGGCGTAGTCGACTTCATAAAAGATTTGCAAAGGATAACCTAAATATGAAAGAAAACAAAGAAAACAATGACAGGAGATTGTTGCATGGAAATTAGAGGAAGCACAATCTTTAATGAAAATCACTACAGCCTTTTTTTCAAATTGAAAAAGGTGCGTTTTCTTGTGGGATTAGTCGGATCAATCATTGTGTTTTTGGGTTGTGCTTTTGGATTTATTTTTGGAATAATTGATGAAATTCCAACAATCGTTATTGCTTTTTTTGCGATTGTCTCTGTGGGCTTTCCACTATGGATCATTATTGGTTGGCTGAAGATGTTCTCTCAAGCAAAAAAATCTATTGGCAACAAACAGATATATAGTTTTTCTAGCGATGGAGTAAGAGTATCTATTGAGGGGGCAGATGGAAGTGCGCATGGCACTATTTTTGCGAGGTATTCTGAATTTTCTCAGGTTTTTGAAACGGCAGATTGTTTTGTTTTTACTATATCAAAGGCAATGTATTTCTTGTCAAAAAAAGATATTTCAAACAATAAAGAAAGTTCATTGCTCACATTTTTGCAACGACATATTGACTATAGCAAGTTTAGACATAATACAACAACAAAATTTAAAGAAAGTAGAACAACTAACAAACTTGAATTAACTCAAAACGGCGACGCAGGATTGAAAAACAAATTGAACGCAACATTTCATGCTGGAACAAAACTAATAAAAGTTTTTGACTTGACTGTTGAGTTTGTGCCACGCAAAAAAATTGTCGCTATCCTCATGTTGATATTGTCTTTTTTTGGACTAAGTATTGTTGCGATTGGTATTGTTGTGGGGGTTATTGCCTGGTTAATTGCAGGGGCAGTTATTATTTCGATAATAGGTTTGGGCATTTTGGTTTATGTTTTTTTTCACGGAATAACTAATCTGGGACAGAAAATAATTTTTTGCGAAAAGGGCATAGAAAAGTTTTTTTTTAATAAATCTACCTTTATTTTATATGATGAAATTCAAGTGGAAATAAAGAAGAATATAACCTACTTTAGAGGTTCAATTTTAAGATTGAAGTTGAGTTATGATGCCTCTCTTAGCGCGACGCTATTTGATAGGTTTTCAATTTATCAAAAAATAGGGCATGCCCAACGGGTTTATGGTAGATATGTCATGTCCGCAAAAACAAAAATCGCAAATTGGCTTTTCAGATTCTTTCTTGTTGCTTTTGTATTGCTCACATTTTTGCTCGTTTTGCCCGAGCATTCTGTTATGCCAAGAGCAAATGAGGACAACACAACACAGTTTACTTCAACAGTTCAAAGTGTTGACGGTGAAAGAGGCAGAATAATTTTGACTTGTGATTCAAGGGAACTAGACATTCCATTTCGTCATGTTACTGATATTGAAGCAGGTGACATAATTATCTACAGAATTTTTGACAGATGGAATGAACATGCATGGACTTGGGCAACTTTTTTGTCAGTAAATGGCGAAATATTGATAACTTTTGAAGATTTTAATCAAAACAGAGTAGGAGCAATACTTAGAGTGATAGGAATTATTGGTGCAATAAGTGTTGCATCAGGGCTAACTTCACTAGGTTTTTTACTTTTAAGAAATAATTTAATAAAAAAAGAAAAAGCGGCTTTAAGATAAAATGAGATGAATTATTTTTTGAAATCCAATTTAGAGTGACGCATTCCAATTTATTATTTCGTTTATCACCGCCCCAACACAACTGATGGTCTGCCTTTGACAATGACGGTCGAAGAAAAGGATAGAGCATGAAAAGACCCTAGCAAACCCAAAAAATGCGACTTTTCGTGTCATCAGCCCATGCTTATGCAAAAAAAGTATTAATAGGAAAGATTTAAATGTTAAATAAAAAAGTAAAAATTGTATTGTCAATAATTTTGAGTATTTTCATGATTTTGAGTGTATTTTTGATTGTCGCATGCGATGAAAATGACATTGATTATAATGGAGAGAATGGAAATTTGCATTCAAGGTATTTTGGTTATTGGAGCATAACTCAAAACGGAATTGATGAATTCATTGATTCATATATTGAGTATGCAAAATGGCGAATTCAAAGAAATGCTCCAACGAGAGCAAAAGATTCGTATTTGTTAAGTGATATTATTTATCTTGATTTAATGAGCAGACCTTTTGGGTTTCCTATTTCTACAATTCAAGCAGAAGCAATAGAAGAAGTTTGGGAGAATTTTCATGAATGGTTAATTGGAAATTGGCATGTTCGATTTTCGTGACTTTATTTTATCTATATAAACAATGGTGAAATCTTTATGCCCGGAAATATGCTGGAAAGATGGAGTGTATTCCAAAATCCTAGGATGAATTTATTGCCAGGAATACTTATTGGAGAAAGGGGTAACAGTACACGCTTGCGTCGTCAAAGAGACTATTTTAGATTTGTTCATGCTGACATGACCGGTTTGTTGAAATTTCAAAATAATATAGTTAGGATGGAATTAAGTAGCCATGTCTATGAGGATATGCCCCCCATAATATTGGAATATTCTCGACATATAGGTAGCATTTCATATTCTGAAAATAAAAAACCACAAAACTTAAGAATATACGAATTGATTTGCAACGAGGAATATTAGTGTGGGATAATGAGAACTGGATAAGAAGTTTTGAAATTTATTTAATGCGTCCATCGTCTCAATCTTTTGAGTATATAGCAACAACTCACTTTCGTGATAATCAGCCTGGATTGATTCCCATAAGAGTAAATTCCGAAGAAATAAATTTGAAGCGTTTTAATTTTTAGGATGGAAGTTATAGAATAAGAGTGAGGGCTATTTCGAACAACTCGTTTTTTACGAATAATCAGTTAGCATATGATATTAAGTCCGACTTTTCTTATTTTGATGTTGAAGTGAGAGATGGAATGGTAGTATGATAATTCCAAAATACAACTTTTTGTGTCATCAGCCCATTGAAAATAACCCTCTTAAATAAGAATAAAGTAATAATGATTTTAGCAATGCTTGTTATGGTAGCAGGCATATTCTTTCTTAGAATGTCAAACATGATTAGCAATGCAACAAACAGTTGCCTTGTCGAGGACTAATTTACTTGCTTTATTTATCACAAAAGAATACACTTATGTTTGTGCCTAAGGAGGTCACGACATAAATGAATCTTGCAGCAAAAATAATGGAAGTAAGAAAAAATAGCGGATTGACTCAAAAAGACTTTGCGGATAAATTATTTGTAACACGCCAAGCAGTAACTCGTTGGGAAAAAGGTGAGACGACGCCTGCTGTGGAAACCATAAAAGCAATCATAGAAATGTTTAACCTGGACGCTAATGATTTTTTTGATATAGCGATGTATTGCCAAATTTGTGCGATGCAACTTAAAACATTTGAAGATATGGGCAAAAATGCCGACAGCGGTGTAAGCATAGATTATTGCAAATACTGTTTAACGGACGGCAATTTTACTGACGACATTTCAATGGATGCAATGATAGACATTAATCTTGGATTTATTAAAGACTTTGCGCTTAAAAGCGGAAATGAGTTTGATGAAGAAAAGACAAGAGAGCAGCAAAGGCAATACTTGTCGCAATTAAAGCGTTGGAAACAATAGGAGTTCGCAGCATTCAAACAGTTTCAGCAAAAACGATAATTCAAAAAGAGAAATTGCCTAGTTATCAAACATGGTGGGGTACTAGTTATAATATGAATCTCTATAAAGGCTGTAGTCATGGATGCATATACTGCGACAGCCGTAGTTTGTGCTACCAAAATTCAGAATTTGATGTGGTTAAACCAAAAGATGATTGTTTGCGGATTATAGATAAAGAACTTAAACTAAAGTATACTAGGCGAGGAGTGATAGGCACCGGCGCTATGAGCGATCCATATAATCACTTGGAAGCGGAATTGAAGTTGACAAGAGGCGCTTTGGAGATAATAAATAAATACCAATTTGGAATATCTATTACAACTAAGTCGGATTTAGTAACAAGAGATATTGATGTTTTAAGCGAGATAAAAAGAACTGCACCGGTTATAGTTAAGTTTAGTTTAACAAGCAGTGATGATGTGTTAAGCAGAGCGTTAGAGCCGAATGTAACAATATCTAGTGAGAGACTAAAAGCAATTGAGACATTGTCTAAAGCAGGAATTTACAGCGGAGTATTGTTATGGCCTACAATGCCGTTTTTGACTGACAGCCAAGAGCAGGTCATAGACTTGTTAAACAAAGCAAAAGATAGCGGAGCAAAATTTGTAACGGCTTATTTCGGACTAACGCTAAGAATAGGCAGTAGGGACTACTTTTTTGAAAACTTGGATAAGTTGATAGAATCTAAAAAAATCCCAAGCGATACAAAAGAAAGATACATTAAGCGATTCGGCACACGCTATATTTGTGACATTCCAAAAAAACAAACGGTTATAAAAGTGTTCAAAGAGCATTGTCATAAACGAGGGTTGCTTTATCAATTTGCCGATGTTACAGCCGACTACCAAAAAGGATATGACTTTAATAGCAATTCACAAATATCAATATTTGATATGGCGGATATACTGAAAAATTAAGAGTTCATTGTTATTGGAACAATGCAATATATATTGCCGAAATAGGGAATAAAAGCGATTATGGAATAAGGATTAACCAACTATTCGCTAAATGCAGACTGTGCGAAAAGGACATGATACACGGAGTGAAAGGGGAGTGCCTGTGGTGTGACATGACAATAACTGGAAATAGGCTAGATTTACAGCCGGGAGAATAAAAAACACTCAACCATAAAAAAGTGGTCGAGTGATTTTTTTATTTTTTACATCACGCCAATTCTTAATCTAGCATGAGTAGTTCTTGAATTTGGGTGAATGTTTTCGTAAGTCTCCGCTTCTAAAAATACAACTTTCTTATCCGACAGTTTTTGCAGGTCTTTGTCATACTCCATGTTTTGACCATAAAACAAATCTTCGTCTTTATCATAATCAAAAACATAAATCTTTTCTCCGTTGACAATGACATCTAATAAATCGTTTAGTTTCATTCAACAATCACCCCCAATCCTTCGCCAAAATAAAGTGGCTGAAGCATTCCATGTATAACATCTAGTCTAAAATCACTACATAGAAATAATATTTGTGCTAGTTCGTTTTTTGTGATTCCATTATCTTCATCAGTTGCTAGGTTAAACATTTTATTGTATTGTTCAACACTACCGCAAGTAAATAATCTATCAAGGCTCTCAAGTTATTATAGATCGTCCAATTCAATACGGAATAACCATCGGCGATAATGTCGAAGCAATTTTTGCATCAGCAATGGTTGATAGTATTATTTTACCAAATTGCTTGAGAGATTATGTTGTGAATGATATGTTTAACACATCTTCCGTTCAGCATATTGGCTTTAGACCTGCTGGAAGTGGATCTGAAATTGTTGAGGATGTTGACTCAACATTTTATATGTTAGAGGGATTTCAAAGGATAGGTGCTAGATCTTTTAGGGGTGCCTTGAACATTGAACACATAAAAATTCCGGCAAGTGTTATTTATGCAGGAGCAGATATATTTTATTGGTGGGGAATGAATCTAGACTTACATCAACATATTCATCTTCCTTGGGCAAAAGGTGCTTGCGATTATTTTCCTCATAGAGATAATGCTCCTGCTGGTTGGCATGAACACTGGGATAGAGATATATATTTAAACAATGTCACTTTTCATTATGCCTATATCACAATTCAACTAGATGCACAAAGTGGGATAGGGGGAACAACATATTTTAATATTGAAGAGGGTGAATATTTGCCAACAAATTTGACTGCCCCAACTCGTGCAGGTTTTTTATTTGATGGTTTTTTTGAATTGCCAAATGGTCAAGGACAAAGATTTTTTGATGGGAATATGGGAGTGACATATAATGCTGAATGGAACAGAAATACAATTAGAATGTATGCACATTGGCGAGCAATTTACACAATAACACTAGATTATGGAACAGGTTCTTCAACAAGTTTTACCATTATTAATGGTGATTTATTGCAGAACAGAGTGCAAGTGCCGACTCGTTTAGGTTATACATTTGGGGGTTTCTTTAGCGAGGCAAATGGACAAGGAATTCAATTTTTCAATCAAAGCATGACGGCAATATATACGAATGAGTGGCAAAGAGGTTCAATCACAATGCATGCTCATTGGACTGTGAACACTTTTATAATTCAGCCACGCACATTTACAGGCGGCAATATAACAATTGAAAACAATAAAGACACAGGAGTTTATGGTAATGATGTTCGTTTTACATTGTCAATTAATAATAATCATATGCAATCATGGAATTTAGGTTTAGTTAGTGTTCGATTTAGATTGATTTGTCTTAATGGAACTGTTGTTGGTGGAGTTGCAGAATTAATAAATGACAGAAATTTTATAATTAGAAATGTTACTCCTGCAACAGACTTATCGAAATTAGAGATTTATGTTGTTGGCTTGCGACTAAATAGGTATAATGTTCGCTATTATCACAATGGGATTCCTCAATCTATATTTGTTTATTATGGAACTATTCTAAGGGTAGGGTTTAGCATACCGACATTTACTGGCGAACCATTAGGGCATCATGGGGTTTGGATTTTAGATGGTTATAACTATTTCACTCCTCAAGAATTAAATGGAAAAATTGTGAGAAGCAATCTTACTTTTACTTCTGCCATTCGTCCTAATAGAAATAACATTATTTTTAGAATTCAAGAGGCTACTGTAAATGGAATTCCTATACTTGCAGGTTTATCTTTTACACATGGAACATCAATAGTTGGACAGCCGTTATTAACACCAAATGTGAATTCCGTAGTAGATGCAAGGTATATTTATTTCTTTGCTGTTGAATGGTTTTTAGAGCCATGGTTTGTAAACAGAATTAATCTTGAATGGTTTAATGTGGCTGCTCCAAATGGTTCAACAATTACTTTACATGCTAGAGTAACGATACGTCGTTCGCTTACTCCAGTGCAGCCATGTTGTTGCTTTTTTATTGTGAATCCACCTATTTGCTTAAGGGGATGTTGTTGGGGTATTTGGGATCCGCCTCTTTGTCTGAATGGTTGTTGTTTTGGTGGTGGAATTTTCCCTGGACCTGGTCCTGGTGGTCCTTGGAATCCTGCTCCTGGACCTGGAAATCCCATAAACCCTGGCCCTGGCCCTGGAGGGGGTTTTGGTGGTTTTGAAATGGATATTTATGAAACAGAAGATTTAATTTATTTTATTCAATTTGATAGTCATGCTTATGAGAAATATGAACTTTTTGAAATTGACTTTGGATATAGTCATGAGCATAGTTGATGATAAATAATAGAGTAAATTAAATTTATCACAAATGATATGTTTTATCAATCAAATTTGACAACAAATAGATATTAGGTAATAAACAAATGAAATAGATAAGGTTTTAAAAGCCCGTTCTGTCTTTTTGACGGAGCGGGTTTTTCTATTGTCGTAGTTGTTTTCACAGCAAAAAATTCTCGCTCCGATTTTAAAAAATCGAAGGAGGATTTTTTTATGAAAAAGTTTAAGTATAACTTGAACAGTGGTAGGTTTGCAACTTTTGAAGAGTTTGCAAAAAAGAGGTTCAAAGGCAGCTGGATTGATGTTGAGTTGTCGGACAAGCAGTCGGAGGATGTTTTATTGATGATAAAAAGCGACCGCAACTATGAACGAAAGTTTCGAGACCGAGAAGAGGCATCGCTTGAATTTTTGGAAGATGAAGTTGGCTGGGAGCCAAGTGGCGATGCTGATGTTGAGAATGATTGTGACAAGAAAATATTTCAATCTGTTTTTGTTTATTTGAATGAAAGACAACAGCAACTTGTGAGTTATCGGTATTACGAGCAAAAGACAGATTTAGAAATTTCAAAAATATTGGAAGTGTCAAGACCTGCGATAACGCAACAATTTGGAACAATACATAAAATTTTAGAAAAATATTTAAAGAAATTTTGCGATTAGCCTTACCAAACACCCCTCCTCATCTCCTATATAGTAGAGGGATAAATTTTCCCTATTTTTAAAAGGAGGTTTGAGAGTGGAAAAAACAGAAACAAAAGAGCCAATTTGCAATCATGATTGTTTGAATTGTGAGCATGATGATTGCATTAATGATGCTGAGCCAACGGAAGAAGAAATAAGGCTTAGTGAAAAGATTGACGAAGAAATTTTGATATCTCGTCAGTGTGAAGAAGTTGAAAAAGTGACTTTGAAGGACTTGTCGTAAGGGTTGAGCGACTTTAAAGAAATTCAATCAAAACAAAAAAATTAAGGAGTGACAAAAAAATGTCAAATATTGAAAAAGAAGAAAAAATGAAAAAAGAGAGTCCAGTAGACTCAAAAGACCAAAAGCAACTTGTAGATAAAGTTGTTGCAGATGGAGTGGTAAAACTTGAATGGGTTGAAAACTATCGAACAAAGAAAGAGACGGAAGAGGTTGTTATCACGATTAAGCATCCGTTTGATGAGTTTGGTGATGATGTTGTTTTGAATATTCGTGAAAACTCAAGAAGAGGTCGTTTTAATTTTAGGGCGAAAGAGAGGTTGCGTGATAGTGAAGAGCGAGTGATTCCTGTTAAGTGTGACATTTATTTAGCGGAGTATATGAGCAAAAAAAGTCGCAAAATGCTTAGTTATTTGGATATGAATTTACATAGTCCATTTGAGGATGCAGTTGAATTCGTTCATGTTCGCAATGAAGAAAAGAGGGCGGAACTTCTGATGTGTGGAAGAGAAAATCTCAAAGTATTGACTCAAAAAGAGTTTAGAGATTTGAGGAATAAGCAATTAAAACAGTAAAAAAACAAAAGTGTCTAAGACAACACTTGGCAACAGGGAGTGTAAATTGTTTTATGCTCATGTCTAAACAAAAAATCAAATTATTTTTTAAGTCAGATGTTGACACATAGAGAAGTTTTTGATTTAGGCATGGGGCATAAAACGATTTCGCGTGGGCGGTTGGGGAGTGCCAAAAGTGTCGTGTTGTGATTGGGCAGAAGGGACGGCGGGTCTGCTCAATCACTGCACACTGTGTGCCACAGTGGCTAGTTGGGGTCATGATAACAGATGTCAAGCCAAGGCATCAAGATATCTGTGCCAATGGCACAACAAAATAAAAATTTTTAAGGAGACAAGAATAATGTCAAAAAAAGAAACAAAAACAAAAGGAAAAAGCAAAAAAGCAGAGGAAGTCAAAACGGACTTTTACGCACATCTTTCACAAAATGACAAAACAGTTATTGAAAGATATGAAAATGAATTGCATGACGGAACATTTGAAAAAGATGGGAAAACTCTCAAATTATCACAAGGACAAATGGATTATCGAAACAGACTTTTGAACGCAGTCAGAGCAGGAAATCCGTTTGACTCTGCACGAAATGAAGTGAGTAAAAGTTTTTTTGAAACCCCTCAACAACAGCGAGTGCGTTATGGAAAAGAGTTGGAAAGCGGAGTTTGCAGTTTTACTGGAAGGGAGTTAGATGATGTTCAAAAAGGGGTTAGACTCGGACTTTTTAATCGTGATCGCAAGACTGGTGAAGCCTATAATGCAACGGCTAGAAAGTATGTCAAGCAGGACATTAACGGTCGCAGAAGTCATTTGTCGACTGTTAGTAATGCTCTAGACAGTGCTGGCAACAAATCTCAAGCAAAAATTGATGAATATAAGGTAAATCGCAACACTTGAAATAATCGTGGGAGTAGTGGTCAAACAGTGTTAAATAACCATGGAATAGCAAGTCAAACGATATCAAAAAATCAATTTTTGCAACCTAAAAACATTATTAATCAACCTCAAAAGGAAGAGTATTATCATGAGACTGTCAGTATGCTAGGAAACGAATATGAGATGAAAATCTGTGCTAGGTGTGATTATCCTCACAATTGTTGTGCTTGTGGAAGTGACTATTTTGAGAGTAAAAATATGTTAACTCCTGCATCCAAAATGAATGATCCATTCGGGATTTTGAGAAAAGCAAACAGTAATGACTACGACTTTTTCAAGGTCATGAGTTGGTATCACATTAATAATACTGACGAGGGTATTGCTAACGAAATCAAGTTAAGAGAGGTTCAAATTGCTTTAGAAAAGGAAAATGATGGACAGAAAAAAGATATAAAATCTCGTATTGCTCATCACAAAAAAGTCATTGAAGCACTTAAAAAAGGAAAAATGCAAATTAGGTGATTTCGTCACTTATGTCTTTGCATCATAAATAAAATAGACACTCAAAAATGAGATGTCGAAGGAGTAGTTTTAAAAAATATGAGAAAATTAATTTTTAGAAAACAGGGGAAGATAATGCTGATAATTGCAATGATTATTATGATTATTGCGATTGCACTATTTTTTGGAAGTGTTGGGGTGCAGGCTCAAAATGAAACAAATGATTATGAACAAGTGGAATCCACACAAGAAGTTCAGCAAGATTTAGCATTAGTTAATATGCGAATAATGAACACAATGAATTTTAATTATGATTTATTTTTAGAGGCAGTAGATAATGACTTTATATTCTTTGTAGGGCATATTGGAACTGGAAATAGGGATTTGATTGCGACTAGTATTGATATAATTCAATTTGATTATGAGTTGAGAAAGTTTTCTTCAATTATATTTTAGTGTTCCGAACAGGTTTTTGCGAGAGTTTGGAAGACTTCAACGAATTAGGGCGGAATGGTGGGAATATCGGACGGATAATATACTTGTTACTTCAAGGCGAAGTTTATACAACAACATGATAAATCACGGCATAGGCAGACGACTTGCGACCGACAACATGGCAAGAACAATTTTTTGCGAGAGCATTAATTATGGTATTTATTTAGGCTTTCAAGTGTTGGACGCAACCTTAATTTTTATCAATCGGGCAAGAGCTGACTGGACTTTCAATGGCTTTCGCAACGCAAATTTTCCGATTTCAAGATGGCAACAGAGTATGCATTATGCTTTTTTAGTTGATGAAATAACTGAATTTAGGCGAGGCGAACCTTTCGGAGGCGGTGTTAGTAGTGCGACATTATCGAATTGGATTTTTAACTATAATCATCGTTTTGGCTCACTCAATAATCAATTTTTATCAGTTCGTGACAGGCAAATTCCGAGAGAGTTATTTTCGCAAACTCTATGTCGAGTGAGTATCGAGCAAGGACGAACTCCCGGTCATCAACTGCGAGATATTGACGCGGAAGGCAGTGCGTTTGATTTAATGAGGAGCGAACATCACAACACCGCTTGGCAAAGGTTTTGGGGTAATCATGGACATTCAACCATCGTTGAGGATAGACGAAATATTAGTCCTATTTTCAAGATTGAGGACACTAGTGTCTTTAGTGGGTATGCAGTAAATGTCGCAAATGACCTATTAATTCACTATAACGATGTCGCAACTATCCGACAATTTAATGCAACAGCAAACGCAAACGATGAGACAACTTTTTTATTTCGATTTGCCCAGACTGAATACTTTGCCCGTGCAGCGACCGTTTCTCGTGGCGATAACATCTGGTTTTGGCAAAACCATGAAGGCGAGGCATATATCGCAAGAGCCACAGCCTTTTTCGATTTCGACATCATCTCGTTGACCTTTAACCATCAAGGCGAACTAACAGTCATTCCCGTTGTGTCAAGTCCTCAAGACATTATCCCAGAAATAACCCCGCCCGGCGATATGCCTAGTCCTAGTTTGAGTCTTTGGGAAAGGCTATTAAACTGGCTTGCCGACCTACTCGGAATTTCTCGTGAAGAACTCATCATGTATCTCATTATAGCAGGTGCAATTTTAGCAGTTTTAATTGTCGGAGTGGCAATTTTCGGAGCATTAAAGAAAAAGGGGGAGTGACTTTGTCACATTTGTGTTGACGACTTGATAATTCTATTAGCAAAATACATTCAAAAAGGAAAAAAATTATGATTTACTTAGCAATTAAAATACTATCCCTCATCATTTCCGCTATAACATTTATAATCACTCTGCCTTTTAAAATTTTAATATGGTTCTTGACAAAATTCTTTCAAGGCATATTTAGTTTTCTTCGTTGGATATTTAGAAAAAATTAAGTAACAATGTCATTCTGAACAAGGTGAAGAATCCAGCGAAGCATAAAAATACGCCTTCGGCTAGATCCTTCACTTCGTTCAGGATGACAAGATAACTACTCTCGTCTTTGCGAGGTTTTGTGGAGGTGATTTCATCACTTTTGTTGATGGTGTTTATTAAAGAAGAACATAGTTTTTTTCCGTCTTTGCGAGGTTTTGTGGAGCAGTCAGATGAGAGAACTCGGAAGTTGCCCCACAAAACCGAAGCAATCCAGTAATGACCGCAGAAAGAAAATCCAAGAAAAACAACAACAAGGAGTAAAAATTTATGCTATCAATAATATCTGGTGACATTGGAAGTGGAAAAACTGCTTTAGCAACACTATTTGCGTTAATGAAAATGAGTGGTGAAAATGCCTTAATCGACATTTCAAGACTTCGTCAATATGTCCGTTCACTTAACAAAGTGGGGCACAATTTGTCACAACTAAAAAATCATCTTGTCTACACTGACTATGACATCTATCACCGTCAAGAATTTCAACGACCACAGAAAAATCGTTTCGTTGACGGCTGGAAAATAGGTTACGACAACCCTTTTCAAGAAACCCACTACTTGCCCCCGTATGCATTCATAGGACTTGACGAGGCTCAAATGTATTACGACTCACGGCGAAAATATATCCCGCCATTTGTCGTGAATTATTTCGCTCAACATCGCCATTATCACCTCGACATCGTCCTAACTTGCCAACGACCAGTGTCGATCGACAAAGCCATTAGAGGACTCTGCGAAAGATTCATTTTCATTCTCGACCTCTCACAAAAAGGACAAATTCGGAAACATTATCTACACAAAATGGACTTGCCTAGAGTTTCCATCAACCGAGAGTGCCGAAAGATTTTCCGACAGTAAATCAAATTTCAACGAAGGAATATCAACTTCTTACGAATATTTTGGCAACATTTTCAGTTGCTACAACTCCTACGGCTACCACAAATATTTCCTAGAAGGACGCGAAAACAACGACTTCTACTACGGCAACGGCAACTCTCTACCCCAAATTCAAGTGCCACAAGGCTGGTTGAAGCCTAAAGGAACATAACAATGTCATTCTGAACAAAGTGAAGAATCCAGCGAAGCGTAAAATTACACCTTTGGCTAGATCCTTCACTTCGTTCAGAATGACAAGATAATTACTATCGTCATTGAGAGGTTTTGTGGAGCAGTTAGATGTGAGAAACGGAACGATGCCCCACAAAAACGAAGCAATCTAGTCATGACCGCAGACAGAAAACCCAAGAAAAAAACAGACAAAAAATTATTAAAAGGAGCAAAAAATTTAACAATGTTATCAATTTTCAATAAACCAAAAACAAGAAAAAAAGCAATATCATATCTCGATTTACTAACCGACCCTGCTCAAAAAGCATATCTGCACCTCATGTCAATCGGTGAAACATCGCCCGATATTCATGCAGTTTTTCCCAACTCGTCCGACCAAAACAAAGTAATCTTGGGTCAAAATGTAGTCCTGTATTTTGCCAAAACTATCCTGTGGTCATTCAAAAAAGACTGGAAAGCAATCAAAAAAGAGGCAAAATTTCTTTCCGCAAATGACATAGTTATTCGCAAAGAAAAGGCAAAACAAGTCAGTGAAAAAGCATTAAAAGACCTTGAGAATGCACTCAAAGGCAACGAGCAATTAGCACTAACAAAAGGTGTTGACACCCCCAAAGCACTAAATGAGCCGACACAGGCTTAACAAACGGCTTAAAATGGCATTTTTGACACTTTTGTTGAAAGAAAATCGAAAGTTGCCCGCAACAACAAACCTCCCAACGCAAGCAAGCAGTGGGCAAGCAAGACAAAACGGATTGGCATTCATGCCACCGTTGTCTTGCTTGCCCGCCGCTTGCGGCGGGCGGTTATCTTCTAAGAGGGAGAACGAAGTTCTCTAATATTACCTCTTAGATAACTACTGTGACTGTGACTGACTTCGTGTGCTTTGTGTTGGCTGTATTTTAACTGCAAACTGATGACTAGAAAAAAGGACTAAAAGAAATGAAATTTGAATTGAATAAATTGTATCACATGGATTGCTTAACTGCAATGAAAAATATACCCGATAAATTCTTTGAACTCGCAATCGTTGACCCGCCATATGGAAATGATAGTGACAAGAATGAACTGGGGTGTCATTTTCATGAAAGAGGTCGGGGTGCAAAATATAAAATTGAAAGGTCAGGCGGTGGGAAAAGAGGAAGAAAATACGGTGACAAAATTAACCACTGGGATATTGCACCGCCACAAAAATATTTTGACGAATTGTTTCGTGTTTCTAAAAATCAAATTATATTTGGCGGAAATTATTTTGCATTACCCCCGACCCGATGCTTTATCGTCTGGGACAAACTTCAACCAGAAAACTTCTCAATGGCTATGGCTGAATACGCATGGGCGAGTTTCAATGCTAATGCAAAAATTTTTAGATGTCTTTGTTATGGTGAGGCTGGCAACACTAAAGGCGAATCTCGATTTCACCCGACCCAAAAGCCAATCAAACTCTATTCATGGTTACTCGGAAAATATGCAAAAAAAGGCGATAAAATTCTCGACACCCATGTCGGCTCGGCATCTTCGCTCATTGCCTGCCACAAAGCAGGGTTTGAATTTCTAGGGTTTGAGTTGGACGAACACTATTTTAAGTGTGCAACTGAAAGACTTGAAAGACACAAATACCAAACATCATTTTTTGACCAGTGTGCCACTGGGGGCTAGTCTTTGGAAAGTGCTTGTAAATATAAACATGTTTAACAGACAAAAGTGTCGAAGACACAAGGAATAATCAACATGGAAAAAATTGAACAAAAACAAACCGAAAATCAAATTGAAACAACCATTAACAATGAAACTGACTCAAAAGAAACCAAAAAGAGAGACACTCGTTCTCGTTCTTGGCTCGTGACTCAATCAGCAGAAAAGATTTCACAAGCCGATTTAATAACTGCACTATCCTCTTACACTTGGATAGGGCAACTTGAAAAGGGTGAAAAGTCTGACTATGAACACTATCAAATTTATATTGAAAACATTGAGCCAATCCGCTTTTCAACTCTCAAAAAGAAACTGCCTAATGCTTTTATCGGCGAACGCAGAGGAACTCGCCGTCAAGCCTACGATTATGTGACGAAAACTGAAACACGCATTGGTGAGCCTATAGGAAATGGGGAAATTAATCTTGAAGAGGAGCAGGGGAAGAGAAATGACCTCAGAAATATAATCATGCTTTTGGAAGAAGGTGCAAGCATGGCAGAAATTCAAAATGCTTATCCATCGCAGTTTTTGCTCTATTCAAATCGAATCAAGGCATATGTTTCTGCTCGTGACGAGCAACGACAAGAGATTTTCCGAAAATCGTTCCGACAATTAACAACAACTTACATTTGGGGCAAAACTGGAGTCGGTAAAACTCGATTCGTCATGGAAAAATACGGTTATGAAAATGTCTATGTCGTGACAAATTACGACCGCTCCATGTGGGATACCTACAAAGGTCAAAAAGTAGTCCTATTCGACGAGTTCCGCTCCCACCTCAAAATATCCGACATTCTAAAACAACTTGACGGATACCCTTTAGATTTACCCGCTCGTTACAACAACAAAACTGCTTGCTATGACACCGTTTACATAGCATCAAATATTCCGCTCCTTTCCCAATACCCACTAATTCAACAAGAAGAGCCAGAAACATTCGAGGCTTTCAAACGCAGAATCCACTACCTCTGGGAATTCGGCAAAACAGAAATACCAATTCCAATGCCAAAACCAAATCAAAAGCAAACCGCCGAGCAAATAATGGCTCTCGGCTCAATTGACGAAGAAGATATTTTTAATTAAAATATATGAAAGGAGAAAAATTATGAGTGCTGAACTAAAACAACAACTAATTGAACAAAGCAAAATGATTGCAACACTCACAGAAACTGTGAGTAAATTTGTGACATTTTCTATTGAAAATAGACCGATAAACAACCCTTTTTCGCTTGACAAAAATTCCGAAAAATGCTATACTAATCTTACGCAAAATAAAGGAGGGTCATGTAAAAAAGGTCAATTCGCAGAGAACTCAAAAGAACTCAACGAGGAGGAAAAAGAGTTTATGCGAACACAAAAAAATGTAAGATTAAGAAAAGACGGAAGATTTGAATGGCAAAAAATGATAGCAGGAATATGGTATCGTGAGATTGATAAGGACTATAGAGTTCTAAAACGCAAAATAGCGGAACGAACAAGGGAACTAAAAACAATACTCAAAAATACCTATCTGGTCAAAAGACTAAAAAGAGAATGCCCGATATTGTTCGATTTATGTGTTAGTAGCACACGAGCAAATCGCAAGGATTTTGAAAAGTTAAGAGGAATGATGGATAAGCATCTTTCAAAACTAAACAAACCAATTGACGAATATACAAAATCAGACATATTAATATTTTTGAGAGAACTGCCAATACAACCTGTTCACGCATTTCAAATCTTGAAAATAACTTTTGCCGAAGCCACCGAAGAGGGAATACTCGACCGCAACCCAATATTAACTTTGAAATGCCCAGCATTTGAAAAAGTAAAAGGTCGTTGGTTTAATATCGAGGAGCAGAAAATTATTCATGCAAGAAAACATGAAACCAAAATTGCTGACGAGATTGATTTCTACCTAATGACTGGATGCCGAGCAAACGAAGCCCCGAACTGCGAACCTGATTTCGACAACTGTCGTGTCTGGGTCAATCGTCAAAAAAGTGATGGAACAAGTGGTTTTGTCAAAATCTCTCAAACTTACTGTGACGAACTAAAAACCAAATGGCATACCATGTTCAAAAAAGGAACTGGAACAAACTATGCAGTAAGGTTTAGAGAGTTTCTAATCAAAATTGGTTTGAAATTCGATGACACATCTCTTCACAGCCTACGACACACTTTCTGCTCAAATCTATTCTATCTCGGAGCGAATGACAAATTCCGTCAACACGCAATGGGTCATAAAGACAGCCGAATGACTTCCGACCGCTACACCACCTACGACCCAAACATAACAATAAAAGAGATTATTGATATCTACGGAAACCTTTACCCAGATTTCAGCAACTAATTTTAGTCAAAAGTAAAGAACATTGCTTTTGACTAAAAAAACACCAAAATTCAAAAGACCTTTAAAATACCTAAAACTGACCTAAAAACTTTCAAAAAAAGAATTTAAAAACACCAAAAACACCTCATTTTACCCCCATAAACACCCCAATATCCCCTCAAATTCGCTCAACACCCCCTATGCAAATACTTGACAAAGGTGTATATTGTGGTGTATAATCATTGGGTATGTCGTTTGCAGCAAAAACTATCGGGAACAGGTCTCCTCAGAAGAAGAAAAAGAAACGCTCTTGTTTGGGGCATTTAGTTAGATTTATTATTGCGATGATTATCATTTTTTTGATACTAACAATTGCTGCTTTTATTGTCGGCAATGTTTTTACTCGCAGATATTTGGACATGAGCATTTTTGACACCTTGGGTGTTGTGAGAGATTTAGGCCGTGCAAGAGAAAACAGAATTATTACTAACTCTTACACAAATCAAGATCAGCAAGCGTTTGAGGCATCGCTTCGCCGTCAACTTTTCTTAACTGATGATGCTCCGTTAAACCTTGAAGAGTTGCTAATGGCAATACTCGGAACTTCCGGCGGTGATGAAAACTTAAACGAACATTATTCAAATCAAGAATTGCCCATTTGGGAAAACTATATTGTGTATGCTTTTCATATTGCTAGTGGCGATATTCCTGATAATTTTGCAACAAATCCGTTCGTTGAATACATAACCAATCTCTACAGTTACCAAGGCGGGCGATTTATCAACAGAGAAGCACTTGCGCTCTATGACATAAACATTCATCAAAACTATATTTTAAATATTCAAGACAGAGAACTTGCCGCATTTATGAATGCAGTTTTGCAAGCGGGACTAAGAGATATTGCAACTATTGCTGAAATTCCGGCGTTGACAGCACTAAAAGAAATAGCAGACATAGACACGCTGGAAGACAAAATTGTCATTGAGCAAATAAGATTTTTCGGAACGGAAGAGAATGTTAATTTATCTGTAACTGTCTCAGTTGCTCCTCGTGAAGTTGCAAGAGGTGCGATTTACAATGCAATCGGCAGAAGATTTGAAACGCTGACAAGGTGGTTTTTACCGGAGAGGTTTTTTGTGACGGTTAATTCATCTTTAAATGACGGTTACGCAACTGTTGTTATAAATGAGATGGACGAAACAAGAATGGCAAGGCTTTATCACATGGTCGATGCAATAATGGAGTTGAGCGGAAACAGTAACTTTAGCGCGGAAGAGACAATAAAAGAATTTTCATCACCATTTATTGAAATAGTAAGAGACGCTATTGATAACTATGGTCACACTAATCAAATTGAAAACGGAAGGTTGAGCGTTGATGTGATAAACACTCTCATTACTGTCACTAACTTTAACTACAACTATCAATACACTAGAGGCGAGGGAAGGTATCTTCGCTCAACTCATGTGATACTTGCACTTCGCTATATCTTGACAAGTGATTTTTATGAATCAATCAATGAAGATATTGCTTGGCAAAATTTGCATTACAGAGTTGTTGGCGACAGGACTTATCTTACTCGCAACCCTGAAAACTATGAGGGCATAATTTGGAACCGCCATGACTTTGAACAAGAATTCCTCGATGAGTTGCAAAGAACACTTCCGCTAAATTTAACCGGCGAAAAATGTGACAATGAATATTGTGAAGTTTATAGATGCGGAGAGTTAACATTCAGCGAACTTATTTCAATGTTTGGCATTGGAGTTGACAATCAAAACGAGGCACTATTTAGATTTTTTGACTCAGCAGGGCTTTATAGGCTATCAAACGAAGAAAATATTGAAGACCTCAGAATTCAAATTTCTAACCGCCTTTTAGGTTTTTTGGTTGACTATGCAATCAATCACATTTTCAACATGGAAGATGCAGGAATAATTTCTTTGATGCGGCCAACCCTCTATCAATTGAGAATTTTCACTGCGGAAGAATATAACAGGACTTATTTAGAAGCAGCCCTTGCCCTCAACCTTTTTGCGGCATTTGAGCAAACAGGTTTTCAAGATGTCATTGCAAGCGTTCTTTCATCTCGAATAATGATATTCTTCACTCTTGACATAACTTCCGGAATTGATGTTGAACACTCTTCGCCGACACTTACTTTCAACGATTTAACAAGAGCGGAGTTTGTTGATTTTCTTGATATTTTAAATCGTTTTGGATTAGACATGTCGGAAGAAGATTTGTTTGTTTGGATAGAAACTCCGATGCGTGAAATGCTCTCCGAAATGATTTATCGCATGCCTCATTTGGGACTTGGAGTGTCGGACACTATTGCAATTGAATTTGACGATGTTTTTCAAATGCTTGTTGATAATGCACTGACAAGATATGATTATCTTTGTGATGAATGCGGAAAAAGGTTTTGTGAAGAAGAATGCGAGGGTGAAAGAGTGATGACAAGGCAAGTCGCAAGTTATGTTTGGGAAGAGAATGACCCCCAAGAAATAACAAACCGAAAACTTCAACTTCTTGTCAGAGCCTTGTTTGAAATGCCATATAAACCCGAAACAAGTTATGAAAATATGGAACTGAAAGAAAATATTCAAACAATAATGGATTTGAAACTAAGAGAAGAGGGCGAGGAAGCGCCATTCCCAATTCCAAGAATGGACACTTTCAAAAACATTGTTTCTCTGTCACGGGCATACTGTCCTGAAAATGGCAGCAAACTAATAATGGTCGCAGGTTTTGAAACAGGAAAATTGTTTGCAGATGGTGCGGTTAACTATGAAACTGTTTTTGGAATGCCGTATATTTTTGTCACAATGACATTTTATCTTGATAATGCTGCTCCTTCACCGCCTCCGCCGGGAATACCATATATTTCGGCAACGCCGCCAATCTATGGAGTAACCCAAGGATTTAGAGGCTTTCATCGTTATGAATTTTCTTATCAATTCAACACCATGTGCAACAGGCAAAAAACTCAACTCTATGCCATTATTCACTTTTTCAACTATGGACTGAGCGACGCTCTTCAAATAAATGAGAGAATAGGCGACATTTCTGGGTTTTTGTGGCTGCTCAACAACTACAGTGATGCCGAGTGGATGCCGGATATATTTTAGGTTATAAGTAAAAAAGTTAAAAAAAATGTCAGACAAAAAAATCTGACATTTTTTATTTTAATTATAGTCATCTTTAAGACCAAGCAAGTAATCAGCAGAAACATCAAAAAATTTAGCAAAACTAATTAATGTGTAAATATTTGGTCTGGATCTAGCAGTTTCCCAGTCTGAGACGGTGCTTTGAGTTATGTTTAAATCTTTGGCTAACTGCCGTTGCAACAGCCCTTTTTCTTTCCGCAACTCTATTAATCGTTCACTAAAAATAGGTCTCTTTTCCACAACATTAGTATAGCAAAATCATATTTAATTTGCAATATTGAAGTAAATATACTTCAAAACGCTTGACACTCTCCAAATTTATCAAATATATCTAAGGGTCAAAGGGGTCAAAGGGACGGTGTTTGGGACAACTATCTTCTGTCTAAGAGATGGTATTCTTTGAACTAATTGTGAATAAAAAATGAATAATATTTTTTTCTAATTTTTTGTTGACAAATTTAGGGGATGATGATATATTGTAGGTAAAAGTAGGAGGTTTTTTATCATGAAAAAGCAAATTTTTAGGTTTATTTTAGTAGGAATTTTGGTATTTGTTTTTGCAATGCCAATGTTGGGGTGTGGGTCAAGGGACTATGAATTTCGAGAGGAAGATTTTTCTTTGGAAATCACGGCAAGCCAAACAACTGCTTCAGTTGGCGACACAATAATTCTTACTGCTACTTTTAAAAATCTAAGTGGACGGAATATTCGTATTCAGTTTATATGTCATAGTCGTTATATAGATGGACATACGGTGCAATTAAGAAGGGTTGAACAACTTTTGACCGTACGATTTGCTCCATATGATGTGTTTTTTCCTATGGGTTATTGTGCTAAATTTTACAGTTCTCCAAGAAGAAGAACTTTGAGAAGAGGTGCAGTTATTCAGCATACACGAGAAGTTTATATTGAGGATACGAAAGATTATATGGGGATAGCGAGATTTTATTTTCGCGCAGGGTTAGGCTTTAACGATCGTATCAGCCTAAGAAGTGATATTACTATATCAGTAATATAAAGGAGAATTAATACATATGAAAACAATAAAAAAGAAAATACTATTTCTTACAGGAATTTTTACCGTTGTGGTTATGATAAGCTTGTTTTTTGCTTTAGTTGGGCAATCTATACAAGTGTATGCCTTGTCAACTAATATTGAATACGATTATTCGTTATTTGATTATTTTGAGGAAGAGAAATATTATATTGAAAATACAGATTATATGGAGCCATTTGCCACTGGTAGTAGTTTGGCTCATGGTGGAGATTTAATTGTAAACTTGGAAAGTCTTTTTAGATTAGGAACTGGGACAATAACTATAAATGCTGTTTGTAACAGATATGGGGACTTTGGTGTTATAACAAATGAACATGTTTCATTGAATCGTGTTAATTATCATGAATCGACAGGAACAAATAATAGAATAGGAAGGGCTAATAGGGGTTATAACGATGGAAATATTGATGCTTCTTTTATTCCTTTTGAAAGGCAAGATAGATGGGGCATAACACCTAATGTTAGATATGTAAACACTATGTTTACTAATGTTAGAATGCCAAGACCTGGTTTTGGATTTGGTATTGGTTGTCCTGTAATAAAAATAGGACAAACAAATGGAATAACAAGAGGTAGTGTTAGAGATATGGCAGGTAGGTATTTGTTTGAAATTACGAATCCTAGTTATTATGGAGATAGCGGAGGTCCAATTTTTCTTTGTGGAACTAGATTTAATTCTGATTACATCTATCTTATAGGTATTTTAACTAATATGAGTAATCATGGAGGTTTTGCAAATCATTTTGATAGAGTAATGGAACGATTAAACATCACGCCAATCACATTGGACAACTATCACATTTTCCGTTATGGACAATTTGACAACATCGGGAATGACTACATAGAACTGACAGGCTTTTCATCTGGCACACAACTTTCTGGACA